>Ga0189288_10016_pt1 | contig 322012 bp, 300 predicted proteins | sample UW105minimetaG_FD_130316 | JGI IMG/M metagenome (GOLD analysis project Ga0189288, IMG submission 130316) | Marine microbial communities from the Costa Rica Dome - UW105 mini metaG | ecosystem: Environmental > Aquatic > Marine > Oceanic > Photic zone | place: Costa Rica: the Eastern Pacific... | reverse complement strand
GCGCTCGAGTTGGTTTCAATCGCGGTGTATGCGGCGATTGCCAGGCCAACAACGGCGGCGGTCAGAACAACCCAGTCAACGGTTACTGCGCCAGCTTCGTCTTTGCGGAAGGTGCTAAGGAATTTCATCATGGTCTCTCTCCGTAATCTTCTGTTTCTCTCACCGGTTTGGAAGTCGCTGGCGCTCTCTCTTTCGCCTGTCCCGCTGCGGTATGTGGATATATAGCCCCCGCATTGGGGCGAGATTTTGTCGGGAATGAAGTGATTTTGGAACTTAACAAGGGAGAATGTGTGTTTCAGGTAAGGTATTGAAAGAAAAAGACTTATATTCGGTTCGTGCGAAAATTCCCCCAAATCGGGGTTAACTGAACCTCTCAAATGCCGTGGAACTGTTCATCCTTTGGCAACATCTGTGGAAAAAACGGCTTGTTTGTGAGACACTGTCGACAAAAGGCCCGGAACAGGGATCGAGCAGAGTGTCTAAAAAGAGAATCTTATTGGTGGCGATCTTGGCCACTTGCCTGTCAGTGCCTGTTTCGGGTCTGGCGCAGTCGGCCTTTCCCGATTTTTCAGCGAAACGGGTCAAACCCCCGAAGGCAGGAGAGGGACCACGGATCACCGTGCAAATCGCGCCGCGTGCCAATCCCGCTGTTTTGCCTCCCCCCTCCACGAAAACTACGCCTGCGGTGACGCCAACACCCTCGGGACAGGTAGCGCCCCCGTCTCATCCAGATGCGCGATATGGTTGGTACTGGCAGGCGGTCTCCCCCAAAATCGAAGACGCAGGACCGGGACGTTTGGAGGCAGCACTTATTGCATTGTCCAATGGTCCTCAGGGGCAGGCCGTGGCCGCACCGAGACTGCAACATTTGCAGGACATCGCGTCTGCGCATGGGCGGAGCCTATTAATAGAGACCGTGGGGACCAACATATCTCCGGCCTTAGCGCTTGCGGTGATGGCGATTGAATCAAGTGGACGGGCGGATGCTGTTAGCAAAGCAGGTGCTCAGGGGTTGATGCAGCTTATGCCTGCAACGGCCGCGCGGTTTGGTGTCAAAGACGCTTTGGACGCGCAACAGAACATTCGCGGTGGTGTGGCCTTTCTGAACTTCCTGCATAAGAAGTTTGAAGGCGATCCGATATTGATGCTGGCTGGATATAACGCCGGGGAAAACTCCATCGGAAAACACGACGGCGTGCCCGCCTTTGTCGAGACCCGTGATTATGTGCCAAAGGTTCTGGCCGCGTTTCAGGTGGCCAAAGGGCTGTGTCTGACACCGCCCGAGCTTATCTCGGATGGTTGTGTGTTCCGGGTGCAGTAGGCAAATGACCTAGCGCAGCACAGCGCCGGGGTTCATGATGCCATGCGGATCCAGCGCCTGTTTGATGGCACGCATGGCGGCCAGTTTCACCGGGTCGCCATAGGTCTCAAGGTCAGAGGCCTTCAATCGACCAATCCCATGTTCCGCACTGATCGAGCCGTCATAGCGGTGAACAACATCATGCACACAGGATTTGATCGCCGGGCTTTGCGACGTAAACTCATCCCGACTGCGGCCCTTGGGTGGAAAGACATTAAAGTGCAGATTGCCGTCCCCAAGATGGCCAAAGCAATTGATCCGCCAGTTTCCCAGTTCGGCCAGTTTTGTGCGCGCTACGGTGATGAACTCGGGGATCAGGCTTAGGGGCACAGAGATGTCATGACTTGAGATAGAGCCGATCCGGCGGTTGGCTTCTGGAAAATGCTCACGCACATTCCAGAATTCCAGAGCTTGCGTTTCCGACTGTGCCACCAATCCGTCGGACACCAATCCGGCCTCAAAGGCTTTCTCAAACAATGTCTCCAGGGCTGTGGTCGGATCTTGTCCCAATGGCAGCGAAAGATCGGTTAGTATGCTCCATTCCGGTGCGTCCGCCCATGGCTGGCGCAACTCAGGGAGCGTTTCGGACAGAAAGTCATAGCCTGTGCGGTGTAGGAGCTCAAAGGCGCTTAGCCCATCTCCCAAAAGATCCCGTGCAAGTGACAGTAAAGAGAGGGCCGCGGCAGGAGAGGGGACAACAAACATGGCAGTGCCGGTTTGTGCGGGACGTGGGGCCAACTTCAGGCTCGCGGCGGTGATCACGCCCAAGGTACCTTCGGCCCCCATCAACAAATGCCGCAGGTCATAGCCTGTGTTGTCTTTGCGCAGGCGCTTGAGACCGTGCCAGATTTGACCATCTGGTAGCACGGCCTCCAATCCCAACACCTGATCGCGGGCATTGCCGTAGCGCAGGACATTAACCCCACCGGCATTGGTGGACAGCAATCCACCGATCTGCGCCGATCCCTCAGATGCCAGGGATAGAGGAAACAGGCGGTTGGCCGCGTCTGCGGCCGTTTGTACCTCGGCCAGAACTGCGCCAGCCTCGGCGATGAGGACATTTTCCTCAGCATAGGTCGCACGTATGGCATTCATACGCTCAAGAGACATCAGCAGAGGGGCCGGGCCATCGGGCATCACCTGTCCGCCAACAAGGCCTGTGCCACCGCCATAGGGGACAAGTCCAACGCGCGCCTTGTGGCAGGCTGTAACGATGGCGGACACATCTTCGACCGTGCGAGGCAAGGCGACCCAGCGCGAGATGCCGCGCCATTTGCCACGCGGCTCTTCCAGATGGCGTGCTTCGGCCTCTCGGATGGTGTCTTCGGGGAGGTGTGCACGCAGCCCGTCAATAAATGTCTGATCCGTGGCCTTCAGTGACATCTGTCCTCACAATCCAGCGGTGCTGCGTCCCCGACGATCGGCACGCAGCGCGGCATATAATACATGTGTCCGCCAGCGGCCTTCAATCTGCAGATAGCTTTGCGCAACCCCTTCGTACTTGAAGCCCGAGCTTTCGAGCAAAGCGCGCGAGGCGGCATTCTCCGGCAAACAGGCGGCTTCGATACGCGAGAGGTTCAGTTTCTCAAAGGCATGATGCACCACCGCTTCGATGGCCTCGCGCATATAGCCATTGCGGGCAAAGCGCTCGCCAACCCAATATCCCAAGGTCCCGGCCTGTGCAGGGCCACGTCGGATATTGTCGAGGGTGATGGCCCCAACAAGCGCATTGTCCTCACGGCGGGTCATAAATAAAGGCAGGGCGGTGCCACCAGACACGGCACGGGCGGCCCAGTACACACGATTGGTAAAGGCACGCCGGGTGAGATGGTCCTCTGCCCATTGCGGTTCCCACGGGGTAAGAAACGCGCTGCTCTCGAGCCGCAAAGATGCCCAGGACGCAAAGTCAGAATGCACCGGCGGACGCAGGCTCAGTCGCTCAGTTTCGAGCCTTAGCTTGCGACGCAGGGCCAACATTACGCAGCCCTACGTGCCTGAAGTGCCTCCAGCGCCGGGGCTTGATCAACCGGGCCATAAAGCGCAAGCGCAGGCGCCGCGTTGCTGGCCTGATCCTGGGCAAACGCCAGCACATCCTCACGGGTTACGCGGTCGATGCGCTCTACGGTCTGTTCAATCGGAGGAACTTTGTTCCAGATCTGAACCATACGCGCCATACGCTCTGCACGGCTTGCAGGGCTTTCGAGACCCATCAACAGTCCGGCCTTCATCTGCGCGCGGGCGCGCTCGATCTCGGCGTCTGACATATCTTCCGCGGCGCGTTTCATCTCGTCGATGGTAAGATTGGCCAGATCCCCCACTTCTTCACCGCTGGTGCCCGCATAGATCATGGTCATGCCAGTGTCGGAATAGGCGCCGGACTGGGCGAAGATGGTGTAGCAGAGGCCGCGTTTTTCGCGGATTTCCTGGAACAGACGCGACGACATCCCGCCACCCAGAGCAATGGTGTAGATCTGCGAGGTATAGAACGACGGATCGCGATAGCCCGGCCCCTGAAAGGCAAGGGCCATATGGGCCTGCTCAAGATCTTTGACCTGACGGCTCTCTCCACCAAAGAAGGTCGCGGCATCGGCCAATGTGGCAGTGCGGGCAGGCAGATGGCCAAACAAAGCTTCGGCCTGTTTCACGATGGTATCGTGATCAACGGCACCGGCAGCAGACAGGATCATCTGATCCGGTCCGTAATGCTCTTCGACAAACCGGGCCAGATCGTCCCGACCAAAGGCGCGCACGCGCTCGGTCTCGCCGAGAATGGTGCGACCCAGAGGCTGGTTCGGATAGGCCTTTTCCTGCAGCCAGTCAAAGATCACATCATCCGGAGTATCCAGAGCCTGTCCGATTTCCTGCAAAATCACATGGCGTTCGATCTCAATCTCTTTGGGATCAAACACCGGGTTCAGCAGGATGTCGGAGATCACATCCAGCGCAAGCGCCGTGTCCGCTTTGAGGACACGGGCATAATAGGCGGTCACTTCGCGCGAGGTGTAGGCGTTGATATAGCCGCCTACATCTTCGATCGCTTCTGCAATCTGAAGCGCGCTGCGGGTCTTGGTGCCCTTAAACGCCATATGCTCCAGAAAATGTGCCACGCCATTTTGTTCAGGGCGTTCATGCCGCCCCCCGGCCGTAACCCAGATACCAAGTGAGGCAGATTGAAGCCCCGGCATATATTCGGTGACGATGCGGAATCCGTTAGACAGCGTGGCAATTTGGACAGTCACTTGGCGATACGCTCCTGAATGAGGCTTTCGAGTGCATTCAGGTCATTGGGAACCTGAGTCACACGTTCTGAACGCTCATATAGATCTGCCATGCGATTGGGAAGAGGCGGGCGTATGTCACTGGCTTTTTCCACCGCATCAGGGAATTTGGCAGGGTGGGCCGTCGCAAGCGTGATCATCGGCACAGAGGGGTCGCGCATGTCTTCGGCAACCTTCACGCCAATAGCAGAATGCGGGCAGAGCAATTCGCCCATGGTGGCATTTGCCTCGGTGATCATGGCCAAAGTTTCGTCTTCCGACACCCGGCCGGAGTCGAAATGTTCGCGCAGCGCCTCAAGCGCCCCCTGGCTGACGTTGAAACCACCGTCTTTCAGCTCATCCATCAATTGTGAGACGGCAGTGCCGTCACGATCATAGGCATCAAACAGAGCACGTTCGAAGTTCGAACTGACCTGAATATCCATCGAAGGGCTGATCGAAGGTGAAACGCCATCTTTCTGATAGGTCCCGGTCGACAGACAGCGGTGCAGGATGTCGTTTTGGTTGGTGGCTACAACAAGACGGTCAATCGGCAGCCCCATTTTCTTGGCAATATAGCCAGCAAAGATGTCGCCAAAGTTCCCGGTTGGCACGGTGAAAGACACTTTGCGATCCGGCGCACCCAGCGACACAGCGGAAGAGAAGTAGTAGACCACCTGCGCCAGAACACGCGCCCAGTTGATCGAGTTTACACCCGCAAGACGCACGCCATCGCGGAACTCGAAATCATTGAACATGTCTTTCAGGCGGGCCTGACAATCATCGAAGTCCCCATCCAGAGCCAGCGCATGCACGTTGCTCTCCTGCGGTGTGGTCATTTGACGACGCTGCACTTCGGACACGCGACCATGGGGGTAGAGGATAAAGACATCTACATTGTCGAGCCCTTTAAAGGCTTCAATGGCAGCAGATCCTGTGTCGCCGGATGTCGCACCAACGATTGTGACGCGTTCGCCCCGGCGCTCCAAAGCCTCTTGGAACAGCTGGCCAATCAGCTGCATTGCGAAATCTTTGAAGGCAAGGGTCGGTCCGTGGAACAGCTCAAGCAGATAATGGTTAGGCGCGAGCTGAACCATGGGCGCGCGGGCGTTGTGGCCAAAGCCAGAATAGGCTTTAGCGATCAGATCGGCGAAAACCTCATCGGTGAACCCGTCCCCCACATAGGGGCGCATGACGCGAAAGGCGATCTCTTCATAGCTCAGCCCCTGCAGCGCGCGAATGTCGTCCGCGCTCATCTGGGGAATGGTTTCGGGGACATATAGTCCACCGTCCCGTGCCAGCCCCGACAGCATGGCCTCTTCAAACGAAAGCGACGGCGCTTTGCCGCGGGTGGAGATGTAACGCATGTCTCAGCCTTCCATGCCGGTTGTGCGGCGTCGTATCCAGACGCCAGTCATAAGAATCCAAATTGTGGCTAGCGAAAACCACGTGATGGCATATTGCAGATGGTCATTCGGGATGCCGGCGGTGTCGACGGGCAGGGGCGTCATACCGCTGTCCACTGGCGACATCGAGCGCGCTACGACCAATAGGGGCTCGGTATCGAGCACCTCGGCCATCTGAGCCAAATCGCGGGCAAACCAGATATTGCCGGCCACGTCATTGTCGGGTGTCGAAGGATTGCGATCGTCGGGCCAATGCAGGTTGCCTTCAACTGACGCCGATCCCGTCATACGCAGCGCAGATTTTTTGTCTGTCCTGATAAAGCCCCGGTCCAGCAAAACGCGACGGCCCTCTTCCGTTGTGAAGGGCGAGATCACCCGCCAACCTGCACCGCGTTTCTTGACAGACACCAGAACATAAAGTGCGCCGTCTTCGACGGTGCCTTCCAACGTCACGGGCATATATTTCTGATCCGTAGGAGACATCAGGCGCGGCAGAGGTGCCGCTGCGCCAGAAATTGTTGCCTCAATCTCGGAAAGAACACTTCGCTTCCAGGTCAGTCGCTGAAGTTGCCACGTCCCCAGCGCCACAAGGATTGCGGCACCGATCAGACCAATCAGCAACGGGGCAAGGATGCGTTTCACGGGCTCTCCTGAACAGAAAAGGCGCACCATAGAGGCGCGCCTTGTTTTTTCATTCAATGCAGAGGGTTTCAACCTCAAAGGCAGGGTTTAGCCGCCCCAGATGTAGACAGCTGCGAACAGGAACAGCCAAACCACATCAACAAAGTGCCAGTACCAGGCCGCCGCTTCGAACCCGAGGTGGTTTTCGGGGGTGAAGTGACCTCGCAGGGTGCGCAGCAGGCAGATGAACAGGAAGATTGTGCCAACAACAACGTGGAAGCCGTGGAAGCCGGTCGCCATGAAGAAGTTCGCGCCATAGATGTTGCCAGCAAAGCCAAAGGCCGCGTGGCTGTATTCATAGGCCTGGAACACGGTGAAGATCATGCCAAGGACGATGGCAATGGTCAGACCCTGTACCATGTCTTTGCGGTTGTTCTCATGCACCAGAGCGTGGTGTGCCCATGTCGCCGCGGCGCCCGAGCACAACAGGATCAGAGTGTTGATCAGCGGCAGGTGCCATGGATCAAACGTCTCGATGCCTGCGGGGGGCCAAGCGCCATCCACCATTGGGCTCAGGCCTTCCATGTTCATCGGGTACATGGCGTGCTTGAAGAAGCTCCAGAACCAGGCCGCGAAGAACATCACTTCGGACATGATAAACAGGATAAAGCCATAGCGCAGACCAATCAGAACAACTGGCGTGTGATCGCCAACTTTGTTCTCTTCCACGGTGGCGGCCCACCAGCCAAACATGACGTAAAGTACGCCCGCAAGGCCGATCAGGAACAACCAGGGGCCGCTCAGAGTGACGGTTTGCATCAGGAATGTTGCTTCACCAGCCATCCAAACAACGGCGCCGGTCAGCATCAGGAAACCAAACAATGAGGCCAGCAGGGGCCACATTGAGGGGCTCAGAATATGATAATCGTGATTCTTGGCGTGTGCCATCTTCTGTCCTCGTCTGGCGTTAGTTCAGGGACGTTGCGTCGTCCGATTTCAGTTCAAGAGCGGCCTGTTCAGCTTCTGGCAGGTCGATCTCATAGAATGTGTAAGAAAGCGTGATGTGGCTGGTGAATTTGGCTTCGGGATCATCGACAATCTCGGGATCCACAAAGAAACTCACCGGCATCATCACACGTTCACCGGGTTCAAGCACCTGCTCGGTAAAGCAAAAGCACTCGATTTTCGAGAAATACGCGCCCGCAGAATAGGGGGCGACATTATAGCTAGCCTGACCGGCCACCGGTTTGTCGGTGGGGTTGTAGGCCTCGTAGAAGGCAAGGCCTTCTTCGCCGATGCGTAGGGTCATCTCAGGCACTTCGGGTTTGAATTCCCAAGGCATGTCCCGCTCAAGCGAGGCGTCGAAACGAACCTTGATGGTCTTGTCGAGGATCTCAGAGTCGGCTGAGGTGGCCACACCCGGTGTGCCGCCAAATCCGGTGACGCTGCAGAACCAGTCGTAGAACGGCACGGCGGCCCAGGCCAAAGCGCCCATGGTCACTACAACCGATACAAGTTGGTAGACCGTTTTGGTTTTTGGATCAGTTGCCACTGGACATCTCCGCCGGATCAACCTGAAAATCTCCGCGGCCGATTTTGACGATGGTCAGGCCAAAGACAAGAGCCATGAACGCGGCCAAAGTCAGACCCAGACCAATGTTGCGGCCTTTGCGGCGTTCGTGCAGTTCGTGCTGTTTGCTCAAGCTCATAGCATCACTCCCATGCGGGTCATTACAGAATCAACGAGAATCGCGCCAAAGCTTGCAAAGAGATAGAGCAGCGACAGCTTGAAGAATTTGCGCTCAACAGCAAAGTTATCTGCTTCTGACATGTCTTCATCGCGACGTGTGATATCCCACGCGCCTTTGATAAACAGAGCGTTCAGGATGACGGCGGTTGTCAGGTAAACCGGGCCACCGATTGAAGTGAAGCCAAGAGCAATCGCAAAGACAGCAAGCAGGACTGTATAAGCGAGGATATGTTTGCGGGTGGAACGACGGCCGTGGGTGACGGTGAGCATCGGAACCTTGGCATCGTCGTAATCCGAGCGCATGAACAGCGCCAGAGCCCAGAAATGCGGCGGGGTCCACAGGAAGGTCAAGCAGAACATCAACACAGATTCGGTCGAGATAGTTCCAGTTGCCGCTGCCCAGCCGATCATCGGAGGGAAGGCCCCGGCGGCGCCACCAATGACGATGTTCTGAGGCGTCGAACGCTTGAGCCACATGGTGTAGATCACCACATAGAAAAAGATGGTGAAGGCCAGAAGACCGCCTGCCAACCAGTTGGTTGCAAGGCCCAGAAAGACCACGGCGAAGACCGAGAGGGTCAGGCCAAAGGCAAAGGCTTCATCGCGGGTCACACGCCCGGCGGGGATGGGGCGCTTGGCTGTACGGCGCATCACGGCGTCAATGTCGGCATCGTACCACATGTTCAGCGCGCCCGAGGCGCCGCCACCCAGAGCGATAAACAAAATCGCGCAGAAGCCAACAAAAGGGTGCACGGAAACGGGTGCGGCCAGCAGGCCTACAAACGCTGTGAAGACAACCAGGGTCATCACACGGGGCTTCAGCAGGGCGAAAAAGTCACCGAACTGGGCCTCGTTTTCGATGGGCCGATTGTCAAAGCTTGCGTCGCTCATGGTATCCCCTTGGGTCGAAGAACCGGGACGTTGCCGCCCCGGCGTTCAAAGAGAGGGTGGGCCAGCCACCCTGTGTCTTAGTTGGTCAGGACGTCGCGAATGTCGGTGTATTCACCGGCTTCAACCGAACGCGCCAGCCAAGCTTCATAGGCTTCGGGCGAAACCACCTGAACCGTGATCGGCATATAGGCGTGGGCAATGCCGCACAGTTCCGAACACTGACCAAAGTAGATACCTTCTTCTTCAGCTTCGAACCAAAGCTCGGCCAGACGACCGGGAACCGCATCCTGTTTCACACCAAAGGCGGGGATGGTCCACGAGTGGATCACGTCAGCGCCAGTCACCTGCATCACTACGGTTGCGCCGGTGGGCACGATGACCGAAGTGTCGGTGGCCAGCAGGAATTCTTCTTTGCTGAAGCCAGCGTCGACCAGCTGGGCTTCAACCTCTGCATTGAGACGGTTGTCACCACCTGTGGCCGGTGCGCCGATCATGTAGCTGTCATAGCCCAGATCGGTGCCAACATATTCATAGCCCCAGTACCACTGGTACCCGGTGACTTTGATGGTGATGTCACCCTCAGGGATTTCCTGCTGCTGGAACAGAACCGGCAGCGAGAAGGATCCGATAACCACCAGCAGAGCGATGGGCACAATGGTCCATGCGATCTCAAGCATCGTGTGGTGGGTAAAGCTCGCAGGATTCGGGTTCGAGCGACGATTGTGGCGCAAAACCACGTAGGCCATCAGTCCGATGACGAACAGGCTGATGATGGTGATGATCACCAACAGAAGATTGTCCAATCCCTGCAGGCGCGAGGCCAGCTCGGTCGCTGCGGGCTGAAAGCCCATGGCACCATCTACCGGAGCGCCTTTGATTTCAAGTTCTTGCGCCATTGCGGGCGCGGCAAGAAAGGCGCTCGCGAGGCCCATCAGCGTTGTCTTCAGTTGCATGTCTCACCCAAGATCGGTTGTGATTCATCTCATATAACGGGAGATGGGGAGCACAGGCCATACCTGTCCTCTCGCCTCCCATTGCGTTCTCGTCGCTTAAAATCATATTCTAGTGCACCAATAAAGAACCCCCCTTGCGGCAAAGCGCCGCTTTTCTTGATCTGGATCAATTTTTGAGGCCCTGATGACCGACGCACCCTTTCGCCCGTTCGAGACAAACCTCGATCTTGACCGCACAACGGCGCTTTTGCGTGAAACCCTGCAAGGTGCAGAAGATGGCGAGCTTTTTCTGGAACGCCGCCGCTCAGAATCGGTTGTGCTGGATGATGGTCGGGTCAAAACCGCCAGCTATGACGCCGCCGAAGGCTTTGGCCTGCGCGCCGTGAAGGGAGAAGTGGCGGGCTATGCCCATGCCACCGAGATCAACGAGGCCTCTTTAAAACGGGCGTCGCAGACCGCACGTCTAGCGATTGGCGATGGCGGTGGGGTGATGGCACCGCCACCGGCGGGCACAAACAAACGTCTATATACAGACAGTGATCCGATCGGCGGTGTCCCGTTTCCGGTGAAGATTGAGACTTTGCGTGAAATCGATGCCTTCGCGCGTGATCTCGACAGCCGTGTGGTGCAGGTCACCGCAACCATTGCAGCCTCGTTGCAGGAAATTGCAATTCTGCGTCCCGAAGGCGGATTGATCACAGATGTCCGTCCTATGACACGCGTCAACGTCAGTGTGATTGTCGAACAGGACGGACGTCGCGAGTCCGGCACTGCTGGTGGTGGCGGACGCGTAAGCTTGGATGGGCTGTTAGATCCGCAGGATTGGCAATCAAAAGCCAAAGAGGCGCTGCGCGTGGCTCTGGTCAATCTCGAGGCGGTTCCGGCTCCGGCTGGTGTCATGGATATCGTTCTTGGGTCTGGATGGCCGGGTATTTTGCTGCACGAAGCGATTGGTCATGGGTTGGAAGGCGATTTCAACCGCAAAGGCAGCTCGGCCTTCGCAGGACTAATGGGGCAGCAGGTGGCCGCAAAAGGGGTCACCGTTCTGGACGACGGCACCATCCCGGATCGGCGCGGGTCGATTTCCGTGGATGACGAAGGCACGCCATCTGGAAAAAATGTGTTGATCGAAGACGGCAAGCTGGTGGGCTATATGCAGGACCGTCAGAATGCGCGTCTGATGGGGGTAGCACCGACAGGCAATGGCCGCCGCGAAAGCTATGCACATATCCCAATGCCGCGCATGACCAACACATATATGTTGGGTGGAGATGCGGATCCCAAGGACATTGTCGGTGATCTGAAGGATGGTATCTGGGCCGTTGGCTTTGGGGGCGGTCAGGTGGATATCACCAACGGCAAGTTTGTATTTTCCTGCACCGAGGCATACCGCGTCGAAAACGGCAAGGTGGGCGCTCCGGTCAAAGGGGCGACCCTGATTGGAGAAGGGGCCAATGCGCTTAAAAAGATCCGTGCGCTTGGCAACGATATGGCGCTGGATCCGGGCATGGGGAACTGCGGAAAGCAGGGCCAGTGGGTGCCTGTTGGTGTGGGTCAACCCACTGTTATGATCGGCGGTTTGACAGTTGGTGGTGCCGCCACATAACCTTGCAAATTGGGCGGCTGACGTGATGTGGCGTCAGTCGTTCCAAGATTGGTCAAAAAAAATTGCAGGCAATTACATAAGTTTGGAATCAAACTTCGTAAAAACCCAATTCAATTTACCTCTAATTAACCTCCCCCGCGCTACCAATTAGTTGCAAGACGACGGGGTCAAGATGCGCGATAACAGCTACTCTTCCACTCACCCCCCACTCCCACCCACCACGGAAGATCTTCGGGTGTCATGGCTCCGTCTCTTGCGATCACGCCGGGTTGGTGTTTCGACCTTCTGGCGACTTCTTTCCGAACATAAACATGTCGATGCCGCTCTTGAGGCTCTGCCGCAGGTCGCGAAAGACGCGGGTGTGAACAGTTATCGTATCTGTCCCATGGATGTGGCTCAGGCCGAGATCGAGGCGGGCCATGCCTGTGGTGCACGGTTGGTCTGTTGGGGGGATTACGACTACCCCAGCGCGCTGTCACATCTGCCAGACGCGCCGCCCTTGCTTTGGGTGCGGGGTGGGATGGCTGTTTTGCGCCGCCCGATGGTGGCCCTTGTTGGGGCCAGAAATGCCTCATCATTGGGCACGCGCATGGCGCGGACTCTGTCGCGCGGACTGGGCGAGGCGGGATTTGTCGTAGTGTCCGGACTTGCGCGCGGCGTGGATACCGCAGCGCATATCGAAACCGTGAAAACCGGCACCGTTGCGGTGATGGCCGGAGGGGTTGATGTTATGTACCCCGCAGAAAACGGACAGCTTGCGCGCGACATTCTGGATCAGGACGGCGCATTGGTAAGTGAACAACCCATCGGCATGCAGCCTCAGGCACGGCATTTCCCGGTGCGCAATCGCATCGTCTCCGGAATGGCGCGTGCGGTTGTTGTTGTCGAAGCAGCGGCAAAATCCGGATCGCTGATCACGGCGCGCACAGCCTTGGATCAGGGGCGCGATGTGATGGCCGTACCTGGGCACCCGATGGATGCTCGGGCCAGTGGCTGCAATTTTTTGATCCGAGATGGCGCGGTGTTGGTGCGCAATGTCGAAGATATCATCGAAGCGCTTGCACCGGCAGAAGACATCGCGCCTGAATTGCCTTTGGAACCTGCCAATCCACCGGCTGTTATCCCCGCAGGTGCGCCGCAAACGCGCAGTTTGCGGGAAACGGCGGATTTGCATCGACAGATCTTGGACCGCCTTGGGCCGTCGCCGGTTGCCGAAGATCAGTTGACCCGTGATCTGGGAGCGAGTGCGGCGCAAATGGCGCCGGCACTGACGGATCTTGAACTGGAAGGGCGCGTGCACCGCCAACCCGGTGGATTATTGTCATTGGCACCGCGTGCTGGCTCGGCCCGTATCTCGTGATCTGCGCTGAGACGTCCTTAGCATGTCTCGGGCAAGACGGGGTGCCAGATGGGGCAAAAGGCGGGATCGCTCCACCAGGCGTCGGTGGCGGCCAGAGAGTGGTGCACTGCAACCCAGGTGTTTCCCGAGCGCTGGTAGAGCACTTGAAACCGTGGTCCATCCCAGAAGTCGGGTTCTTCATGAAGTTGAAGTTCGGGACGTTGATCAAAGAAGCCCAGTTCACCACCGTTGGGGCGAATGGCACGCAGACTGGCGAATCCGACATCTTGCGCCGCCCGCAGGTCTTCGACCACAAAGCTGATAGGGGCGCCAAATGCCCATGTCGCGTGTGGCCGCATGGCATCCATCAAATCTTTTCGAAGTTGTGTGCCGCGCGCGGGTTCTTCCCACGCTTGTGCCATCGGGGCGATTAGAAAAGTTAGGGCAAGTATAAAGAAACGCATGAAAATTCCTCCTTTATATACGGTAACATCTCGTGATTTTGATGCAATGCCGCAATGCGGCGTACGCACTCACATTGACAATTCCCCCTTGCGCCCCACATCCTGCCCCGCCATATGCGGCCTTCAAGAGGCCCAATTTAATTCACCAAGAGGTTCAGAGTAGATGCCCGTCGTTGTTGTGGAATCGCCTGCTAAGGCCAAGACAATCAACAAATATCTCGGCTCGAACTATACAGTTCTGGCCTCTTACGGCCATGTACGAGATTTGCCAGCGAAGAACGGATCTGTTGATCCGGATGACGATTTTGCCATGACCTGGGAGATCGCAAACGATTCGCGCAAACATGTTGCGGCCATTGCGACAGCTCTGAAAACCGATGACGAACTGATCCTCGCGACTGACCCCGATCGCGAAGGCGAGGCGATTTCGTGGCACCTGCAAGAGGCGTTGACCAAACGCCGGTCGATCAAAAAATCGACCCACGTCAGCCGTGTGACCTTTAACGCTATCACCAAAAAAGCCGTCACCGAGGCGATGCAAAACCCGCGCGAGATTGATGTGCCTCTGGTCGACGCCTATCTGGCGCGCCGGGCGCTCGATTATCTTGTGGGCTTCAATCTTTCGCCGGTTCTGTGGCGGAAACTGCCGGGCGCTCGTTCGGCGGGACGGGTCCAGTCGGTGTGTCTGCGCTTGATCGTTGAGCGTGAGATGGAAATCGAGGCGTTCAATCCGCGCGAATATTGGGGCGTCAAAGCGCAGCTGACCACGCCGCGAGGGCAGAGTTATGAGGCACGTCTGACCACGCTGGCGGGCAACAAACTTGATAAGTTTGACTTGGAGAATGCCACTCAGGCCGAAATGGCCGTGCAGGCGATCAGCAGCCGTGCGCTGAGCATCACCAATGTTGAGGCCAAACCCGCGAGCCGCAATCCGTCTGCGCCGTTTATGACTTCGACGCTTCAACAGGAAGCCAGCCGCAAATTCGGCATGGGTGCGCGTCAAACCATGAACGCCGCACAGCGTCTCTACGAGGCGGGGCACATCACCTACATGCGTACCGACGGCATCGACATGGCTCCCGAGGCCATCGAGGCCTGCCGCGATGCAATTGCCGACCGCTATGGAGCCGATTATGTGCCCAGTAGCCCGCGCATCTATAAAAACAAGGCGAAAAACGCACAGGAAGCGCACGAGTGTATCCGTCCGACGGATATGACCAAAGACGCCTCGAGCCTCAAGCTCTCGGAAGATGATCAGCGCAAGGTCTATGATCTGATCTGGAAACGGACTTTGGCGGCGCAAATGGCAGGTGCTCGTCTTGAGCGGACCACAGTTGAGATCGGCAGCGATGACGGTCAGGTTGGCCTGCGCGCCACTGGACAGGTTGTGCTGTTCGACGGATTTCTCAAAATCTACGAAGAGGGCCGTGACGAGCCGGTTGAAGACGACGAAAAGCGTCTGCCTCAGGTGATGAAAGGTGAGGCTGCGGGCTTTGCCGCGGCTGCGCTGCAGGGCGCCTTTGACAAGGCGGCTGAGAAAGTCGGCGATATGATCGAGCCCGCAGGTGGCATGCAAAAGAGTAAAGCCGCTGTTCTGGCCGAAAATGGCGCGATCCTTGCCCTGCAGAGCTTCACCCAGCCACCGCCGCGCTATACCGAAGCGACGCTTGTGAAACGCATGGAAGAGCTGGGCATTGGTCGTCCGTCGACCTACGCCAGCATCGTGACCACGATCCAGGATCGTGAATATGTTCGTAAGGAACAAAACCGCCTGATCCCCGAGGACAAAGGCCGGATCGTGACGATCTTCCTGCTGAATTTCTTCCGAAAATACGTGGGATATGAGTTTACGGCAGAGCTTGAAGAACAGCTTGATGACGTCAGCGCAGGCGAGCGCGACTACAAAGAACTGTTGAACGGGTTCTGGCGCGATTTCTCGGCCGCAATTGGCGAGACATCAGATCTGCGGATCTCCGAAGTTCTGGATGTGCTCGACGACATGTTGGCACCACAGCTCTATCCGCCGCGCGAAGATGGCAGTGACCCGAGGGTTTGCCCCAAATGTGGCTCTGGCCAGCTGCACCTGAAAACCTCACGCACTGGTGGGTTTGTCGGATGCGGCAACTATCCTGAATGTACCTACACGCGTCCGATTGCGGGTGAGGGGGCTGAAGGCGAAGAGAAGCTTTTGGGCACCGATGGTGAAGACGAGATCTGGCTGAAGGATGGGCGCTATGGCCCCTATGTTCAGCGCGGAGAGGCGACCCCAGAAAACAAACGACCCAAGCGCAGCTCGCTGCCGCAGACCCGCCACGGGGGTTGGCCCAAAGAGGAAACCACCTTTGAGCAGGCGCTTCAGTTGCTGTCGCTGCCGCGCCATGTGGGGGATCACCCGGAAGGTGGGCGGATCAGCGCAAACCTTGGCCGTTTTGGCCCCTATCTGATGCACAAACTGCCGGATGCAGAAAAGCCGGTCTATGTGAACTTCAAACAGTATCTTGAGATGTTTGAAGTGGGCATGAACCACGCGGTTGAGATGCTTGCAGAAAAACGCGCAAACCCGGGCCGGGGTCGCGGTGCGGCCGCCAAGGCGCTGCGCGAATTGGGCGATCATCCTGATGGTGGCAAAATTGCAGTTTTCGAAGGGCGCTATGGTCCCTATGTGAAGTGGGAAAAGGTCAATGCGACCCTTCCAAAAGACATCAAACCCGAAGATGTCTCAATGGAAAAGGCGCTTGAGCTGATTGCCGAAAAGGCGGGTAAGACAGGCGCGAAGAAGGCAGCGGCTAAGAAAACCACTGCTAAGAAGGCGCCAGCCAAGAAAACTGCAGCCAAGAAAGCCCCGGTGAAAAAGGCGGCGGCAAAATCCAAAGACGACGCGCCCGAGTGATCTCGGGAGCGTCCGTTTCAACTGGCGTCGTGTTAGGAATGCGACGCCACCATCAACTGCAGGCGCTTGACCTCGCGGATGATGCGGTCGGCCTGCATTTGCGGCATCAGGCTGAGTTTTAGCTGCAGCGCCGCCAGGATCATCACAGCGCCGCTGATGCCCCATTTCACAGCCAACACTGCTTCGGTGGCCGCAAAGAACTGCACGGCACACCAGACGCCAATTGCAAACAGCACGATTTGCACCATGACGATGACCCAAACCACCCAACCCAGTTTGCCGGTGAATTGTTTCAGGCCCAGTTGAAACCAACCAAGTTCGCGTGTGGCCTCAAGAATGATCTGGTCCTGACCGCTCAGCGCGGCTTTGATTTGAGCGTCGAGATCTTTTTCAAACAGGTCAGACATGGCTGTCTCCTTCCAGTGTGGATTTTAGAGTTTTCCGCGCCAAAGACAGGCGGGATTTGACGGTTCCAATAGGGATATCAAGTGCGATTGAGACTTCGGCCAAGCTCAGGTCTTCGAGATAGAACAGAGCGATGGCCGCGGCCTGTTGTCGGGGGAGCGCGGCAATGGCGCGCGCTAGATCACGCGATTGGCCTGGAGGTGGGTCATGCACCTGAGGCTCATACTCCAAGGGTAATGCGCGGTCCCGTTGCTTGGTCCGGATCAAACGCGCGCATTTCCGACTGACAATTCTCAGCGCCCAGACCGGAAAAGCCGCGTCCGTTTGAAGCGACTTCAGCCCTCTGAAAATCTCGATCCAGGCCTCTTGAACCGCGTCCAGAGCCTCGTCGCGATTCCCTAGAAGTCGAGTCGCATGGACCAATAGGCGGGGTCCACGATGCGCAACCAGCGCCTCAGCTGCGTTTCGATCCCCCAAACGGGTCTGGGCAATCAATAGCTCTTCATATGCTCGTTTTTTGTCGATCATGGTGTCCTCAAAGACTGTCATGAAAGAGTGCCTCTGGCAGCGCAAAAGGTTCATTGTTTGAGGAAAGTTTCGGAAATACAATCAAAGGTGGAGTCAAAACATGAAGTACGCTTCTAATTTTGAGTGCTCATGTGTTTGCATTTTACGCACAACTAAAGGGGGAGTATTTGGTCGCCTTTGCTGCGTTGCGGCGAACTTGTTGACAGGTCGGAATCGGGCCGTCACAACCTAAGACCATCCACCGGAGCAGAGGAGAGACTCCATGAAAAAGGTATACGGCTCAGCCGCCGAGGCGCTGGATGGTGTCCTGACGGACAACATGCTGATCGCGGCAGGGGGCTTTGGTCTGTGCGGCATTCCCGAACTGCTGCTGCAGGCGATCAAGGACAGCGGTGTCAAAGATCTGACCTTTGCCTCGAACAATGCGGGTATCGATGATTTCGGCATTGGCATCCTGTTGCAGACCAAACAGGTGAGGAAGATGATCTCGTCCTATGTGGGCGAGAACGCAGAATTTATGCGCCAGTACCTCTCGGGCGAGCTTGAGCTTGAGTTCAACCCGCAGGGCACGCTGGCTGAACGTATGCGCGCCGGTGGGGCAGGGATCCCGGGCTTCTACACCAAAACCGGTGTGGGCACCGTCATTGCCGAGGGTAAAGACCACAAAGAATTCAATGGCGAAACCTACATTATGGAAGAGGGCATCTTTGCCGATCTGGCCATTGTAAAAGCGTGGAAAGCCGATGAGACCGGCAATCTGGTGTTCCGCAAAACCGCCCGCAACTTCAACGCGCCTGCTGCCACCTGTGGCAAGCTTTGCGTTGTCGAAGTGGAAGAGATTGTACCGACCGGGTCGCTTGACCCCGACGCCATCCATCTGCCCGGGATCTATGTGCATCGCATCATCAAAGGCGATCACGAAAAACGAATTGAACAGCGCACTGTACGCAAGCGGGAGGATGCATAATGCCTTGGGATCGTAACCAAATGGCGGCCCGCGCCGCACAGGAACTGCAAGACGGCTGGTATGTGAACCTTGGCATCGGTATCCCGACGCTGGTGTCGAACTACATTCCTGAGGGCGTAGAAGTGACGCTTCAGTCGGAAAACGGCATGCTGGGTATGGGCCCGTTCCCCTACGAAGGTGACGAAGACGCCGACCTGATCAACGCAGGCAAGCAGACCATCACCGAGCTGCCGCAGACTGCCTATTTCGACAGCGCACAGTCATTTGCCATGATCCGCGGCGGCAAGATTGCCATGGCGATCCTTGGTGCGATGGAAGTGGCTGAAAACGGCGATCTGGCGAACTGGATGATACCGGGCAAGCTCGTCAAAGGTATGGGTGGCGCGATGGATCTGGTGGCCGGTGTTGGCCGTGTGGTTGTGGTTATGGATCACACTAACAAACACGGTGACAGCAAGGTTCTCAAAGAATGCACTCTGCCTCTCACCGGTCAGAAAGTTGTCGATCGTATCATCACCAACCTGGGTGTGATGGATGTGGTAGACGGCGGTTTGAAAATTGTTGAGCTGGCTGACGGTGTCAGCGAAGAGGAATTCCGTGCCTCGACACAGGCAACTATCGTCTGATTTTCTGTTCGCTTAAATTCGAAAGGGGCCGTTGCTTGTGCAGCGGCCTTTTTGTTCGGTCAAATGGGTCAGGGCAAAGACAGCGCTGGAGTTGTTCTGCCATCCTCTAGGTTTAGCAATATCCCTTCCACGGGTGAGAGGCATAGTGCGCCTTTGTCGCTGGGGCGTGACGTATCTGGGCAGGCGTCGCTGAGCTTTGGGCAGGCGCAGGCCGCGCGGAGTAAGCTGCACTCGGCTGGGCAGGTGCCCGTGGTCACAGAAAGCGCGCGCATGCCCTGTAGGTCAAAGTCGCTTTCCGCGATTTGCCGCATCAAGGTGTCACGCGTGTCTGCATCCAGACCGGACCAGCGCAGGGTGTCCTGTGCGTGAGCGGGACAGGCCAGGCCGATGATCAGGGTCAGGGTCGAAATCAGGTGTCGCATAGCGCCCTCGGGGCTGATGAAAGACACCCTCAGTACACCCTGAAACGCGATCGCGCGCAAAATGGCAGGATTGTTGGTCAGACTTTCCTTACCTCAGCAAGGCCTCAGAGCTTTGGAAACAAGAAGGGCGGGTTCCAGTGGAACCCGCCCTAGGACATTGCGCCGAAGTTGGGAGGAGAGGGCGCAACAGTCCGGTTCAGCCGAAGCTGATCTTATGAACCGGCTTTTTTCGCCGCAGCTGTGAGGTCGTCAGTTGCTTTTTTCACAGCGGCCGACGCGTCTTCCTGGATGTCTTTACCGGCAGCCATCATCAGCTCAACGGTGTCCATCTGAACTTTTTTCGCAATCTCAGCGAAGGCCGCCATGTTTTCGGCAGCAACTTCGGCCTGGGCCGATGCGAAATCGGTCATGGCTTTTGCGTAATCGGCGGGCTCAGCTTTGGCTTTCGACATGTCCGACAGCTTGGTCAGGGTCTCTTTGGTCCACTGCGACGACAGCTCGGAGGACTTCTCAGCGGCTTCCAGAGCAACAGCAGTCAGCTTTTCGCTCATCGAGGCTGTGGTCTTGAACGCGTCTTCCATGCCTTTGGTGTCGACCGGAAATGCACCCATCATGTCTTTCATCATGGCGGTAAAATCTTGTGTCTGAGCCATTTGTACTAATCCTCTGTTCCGTGGTTCCGGGCCCGCCCCGGTGTCCTGCGGTTGATATCAATATGAATGCTGCGACGCAGCATTTCAAGTGAAATTTCTGCGACGCAGCATAAAATATCTAACTTATTGATTTTGTTTTGCTGCTTTCAGCCGAACATAGGTGCCAGGGGCAGGGGTCAGGGAGGGATACTTTGAATCGCCGGGTGTCCGCGCCGGGACTTTCTTGCCGGACCGCTTCTTGAGCCAGGCCTCCCAAAGCGGCCACCAGGATCCCGCATGATGCTCCGCATCAGAGCGCCAACTGTCAAAGTCACCGCTCAGGTCGCTATTGGTGAAATGGCCGTATTTGTTTTTGCTGGGCGGGTTTACAATCCCGGCAATATGGCCGGACTGCCCCAGCACAAAGGTCTTGGACCGTGATCCCATTTTCTGCACACCGCGATACACATCGCGCGCAGCGGCGATGTGATCGGTTTCGGTCGCAATCGACATGACGGGCACATCGACATCTTTGACGCCAAGTGTCTCGCCGAGGATCTCGAATGTGCCTTCCGAGAACTCATTTCTCTGGCAGAGCCCGCGCAGGTACTGTTTGGTCATTTTACCCGGCAGGTTTGCGCCATCGCCATTCCAATAGAGCAGATCAAAGGCAGGCGGCGTTTCCCCCATCATGTAAGATTTGATGGCAGGCCCGTAGATCAGATCATTGGACCGCAGGAAGGAAAAGGTTCGGGCCATGATGAAAGAGGGCAGGATGCCTTCTTGATCGATTTCCTCTTCGATGCCGTCGACGAAATCATTCTGGAGGAACGGAGTGAATTCGCCCTGGTCTGAGAAATCGGTCAATGCGGTGAAGAAGGTCGCGGATTTAATAAGCTTTTCACCGCGCTTTTTCAGCAGCGCCAGCGTGAGAGAGAGCGTGGTCCCTGCGATGCAATATCCGATGGCATTAACCTGTTTGGTGTCACAGATCTCACGCGCGATGTTCATCGCTGTCAGATAGCCTTCTTCGATGTATTCCTCGAGACCAATGTCTCCATAGCTGTGATCCGGATTGATCCAGCTGACCACAAAAAGCGTGTACCCCTGATCGGTGATCCAACGGATCAGGCTGTTTTTCTCTTTAAGATCAAGAATATAAAACTTGTTGATCCAAGGGGGGAACAACACAATTGGGGTTTCGTGTACCGTTTCGGTTGTGGGGCTGTATTGGATCAGCTCCATCATCCGGTTGCGATACACAACTTCACCTTTGGCCGTGGCGATATTGCCGCCAATCTCAAAGGCGCTTTCATCCGCAAGCCGCACAATCAGTTCGCCGTTATTGGCTTCCAGATCGCTGACCAAATTTTCCAGACCCAGAACAAGACTTTCGCCTTCTGTGGCGACGGCTTTTTCCAAAGCGTCGGGATTGGTGGCGAGAAAGTTGGTCGGTGAAAACATATTGGTGATCTGACCGGCAAAGAACCGCAGTCGTTGCTTTTCCAGATCATCAAGGTCTTCAATGTTTTCAACCGCCTGTAGGACCGTGTCGGCGTTGATCAGATACTGCTGTTTGATAAAGTTGAAATAGGGATGTGTGTCCCACAGCGGATTGGCAAACCGTTTGTCTTTGCGACCGGGGTTTTCGGGGGCTTTGAGCTGACCACGCGCCAAGGCCTGCTGGGCATCGGCAAAATGTTGCATGGTTTTGCCCCAGTACTGCACCTGATGCTCAATAAGCTTGGCAGGATTCTGAACCATTTCCTGCCAATAGGCCTGTCCTGCTTTGGCGTAAAGCGCCGTTTCGGGGCCATTCAGGGCTGGAGGTGTGTGCTTGCGATTTGTAAGCGAGGCCACCAAACGTTGAGAAAGATCTTCAATTCGTTGAATATTTTCTTCCAAACGGGCGCGGCTCTCGCCTGCGTCAACGTCGTTTGTTGTCATCGTAACCAATTCCCCCTACTCTTTCTGCTATGCAGCATAACGTTTGCTTGCCTTTGCGGCAAAGCGACGAATTGGCTCGGGGCACTTTGCGTAGGACTGTGCGCAAATCCCCACAACGTTTGAGGAGTGGTACCCAATGCGCTATATGGCGACGTATGATTTGATGGAAACGATGCGCAACACCAACCAATGGTTGGGCGCTACAGCACGGACCATGGCGTCATACCCCATGTTTGCAGCGGTTCCCAATCCGATGTTGGAATGGACCGCGGCCTGGGGCGAAGTGACCGAGCGGGCCTTTGAGCGTATGGTCGTCAAACCGGATTGGGGCATCCGCACCTTCACCTGTGATGATGGCAAAGATCATCTGGTGCATGTGGAAACCGTTGTTGAAAAGCCGTTTGGGGATTTGATCCATTTCAATGTTGCGGGTCGTGAAGAACAACCGCGTAAGATTTTGCTGGTTGCTCCGATGTCAGGGCATTACGCCACTTTGCTGCGCTCAACGGTAAAGTCCCTCATCGTTAATTGCGAAGTCTATGTCACGGACTGGCACAATGCGCGCGATATTCCCGTCTCGGCGGGCAAGTTCGACGTAGAGGATTATACCCTTTATCTGATGGAATTCATGCGCGAGCTTGGGCCCGACACGCATGTGATTGCTGTGTGCCAGCCTGTACCGCTCACACTGGCGGCCACCGCTTATCTGGCAGAACTGGACCCAGAGGCGCAACCGCGCACGCTGACCCTGATCGGCGGGCCGGTTGATCCCGCAGCAGCACCCACCGAAGTAACCGATTTTGGCCATCGCGTGACCATGGGCCAGCTGGAAGAAACCGCGATCCAACGTGTCGGGTTCAAATACAAGGGGGTGGGCCGGATGGTTTATCCGGGCCTGCTCCAGCTGACGTCGTTTATGTCGATGAATGCCGATCGTCATGGTAAAGCCTTCCGCGACCAGATCATGCGGGTGTGTCGTGGCGAGGCCTCTGACCACGATGCGCACAACCGTTTTTATGACGAATATCTGGCGGTTATGGACATGCCCGCCGAATTCTATCTGTCGACCGTAGAGCGTGTCTTCAAAAACCGTGAAATCGCCAAAAACGAATTTGTGGTCAATGGCCACAAGGTGGATATCGCGGCCATCACCAAGGTCGCCGTGAAAACGGTGGAGGGGGCCAAGGATGATATTTCAGCGCCGGGCCAATGTGTGGCGGCACTTGATCTGTTGACTGGGTTGCCGGATGCGAAGAAGGCAAGTCATGTTGAGCCCGGTGCGGGGCACTATGGGATCTTTGCAGGCAAAAGCTGGCGCAACAATATTCGCCCACTGGTCTTGGATTTCATCGATTCAAATGTGGCGAAACCAAAGGCGAAAAAACGCAGCAAGGCCAAAGCTGCAGCTGAGTAAGATCTCTCCCAAGAACGCAAAAGGAAGCCCAGTGGCTTCCTTTTTTCTTACGCTTCGTGGCTCTGCATCAGAGCCCTTCGAAGTCACAGAGCACATGGACATCCATACCCATGGCCTCAAGCTTTTTCCGGCCGCCCAGCTCGGGGAGGTCGACGATAAAGGCGCAGCCGATGATTTCGCCACCTAAGCGGTTGATCAGTTTGATCCCGGCTTCGGCCGTCCCGCCTGTGGCGAGAAGGTCATCAACAACCAAAACCTTTTCACCGGGTTTGATGGCGTCGTCGTGGATCTCGACAATCGCTTCACCGTACTCAAGTTTGTATTCTTCTGAGATCACCGCGCCGGGCAGTTTGCCCTTTTTGCGGATTGGTACGAAACCTGCGGAAAGCTGGTGTGCAATCGCTCCGCCAAGGATGAACCCACGCGCTTCCAACCCGACGACTTTGTCAAATCGCACACCCGCATAGGGATGCAGCAGTTGGTCAATCGCCATACGAAACCCGCGGGGATCCGCAAACAGGGTGGTGACATCCCGAAACAGGATGCCTTCATGGGGAAAGTCCACGATTGTGCGGATGTAATCCTTGACCTGAGTCTGATCTACCATGCTTGGGGCCTCTAAGCTGACATTGCGGCTCTCTACTGTCCGAGCGCGGCCTGTCATTCAAGCCCCAAAGCCGATCAGCGGCGTTTTCGCCCAAATCCGTAGAGTTTTTTGGCAACCCAATTCAGGTGGGGACGGTTCCAGTTAAGTTGGTCCTGCACGAATAGTGTCTTTGCAAAGTGCAAATGCATCACATATACCTCGTTTTACAGCAGTGTGCTGTTAAATCACTATGCGTTGTATATACGTTGTTTGTGCGGAAAGTGCAAGAGACTGGGGTGTGCCTTGAGCAAGGACGAGAAAAAGAAGAAGAAGCCCAAGGGAAAAGACGCACAGCTCGTCCTGCGCCTTGATCGCGAGGACCGTGACGCTTTTATTAGCATTTGCAAGGAGTTGGATAGCTCAGCCTCGCGAGAGGTGCGTCTGTTTATCCGTGACTTCCTGAAAAAGCACAGCTGATCCAACATTTTTGACAGGCAGGCCTGTTTACATCAGGCGGCGCGGCGCAGGCTCGCGGTCAAGATCCCCATGCCGATCAATGTTGCGCCACCGCACCGTGTGATCCACGTCAGCACAGAAGGGCGTTTGATGATCTGTCTCAGACGATCCGCCGCCAGCGCATAGGCCATCGCATTGAGTACCGCCAACCCGACAAAGGTTGCGATCATGATCGCAAACTGGGGCAGAAGCGCGCTCTCAGGTGTGATGAATTGGGGCACAAAGGCGATAAAAAACGCGATGCTTTTGGGATTGAGCGCGGTCACGGCCGCATTGTGCCAAAACACACCCCGTGTTGAGCCCGTTGCGTCCGGAATGACCAACCCGTCGCTGCGCGCGGAGCGGATCATTTTGAGCCCAAGCCAGACCAGATAAACCGCCCCAACCCATTTCAGGATTGTGAACAAGACCGCCGATGTCGCAACCAAAGCGCCGAGGCCCGCAAGTGACAGGCTCATGGCGATAAAATCCCCCGTGGCCACACCCGCAGCAGAGGCCACGGCGACAGAGCGTCCCCGGCTGAGCGCGTAGGACAGCACCAACAGGATTGTTGGACCGGGAATGATGAGGAGGGCGAAGGATGCAGCCGAGAAGGCGAGCCAGGTTTCAAATGTCATGGCGGGATCAAAGCCATCTCGTTGAAGCTCTGTCAACTGCCTTTGGCAGGGTGCGCGCGCACCGATACGTCAAGGATGCGCGCGCTGAAACTCAGGCCAGCATACGACCGGCCACTGCGTCCAGTTTCGACACCAATTCGGCGTCCCGTTTTTCTGGCGCGGTCATGATTGCATATTCAAGCGCGCGGTCACATCCATGGGGGCAGGGGGCACGTTCGGCGCCCAGCAGTGCAGGCAATCCCCGGATCATCGCGCGGCCCTTCTCGGCATTGCCGGTCAAGGTTTTGATGATATCGCTGATTTCCACTTCGCCGTGGTCGGGATGCCAGCTGTCGTAATCTGTGACCATGGCGATCGAGGCATAGCACAGCTCTGCTTCGCGGGCCAATTTTGCCTCGGGCATATTGGTCATTCCGATCACGTCTGCGCCCCATTGCTCGCGGTACATCTTGGATTCCGCCAGCGTCGAGAATTGCGGGCCTTCCATCGCCAAGTAGGTTCCGCCGTTGTGGATCGTCACGCCCGCGTTCTTAGCGGCGGTCAGACAGGCCGCGCTGAGACGCGGGCAGGTGGGGTGGGCGACGCTGACATGGGCGACACAGCCGGTTCCGAAAAAGGACTTTTCACGGGCAAAGGTGCGATCGATGAACTGATCAACCACCACAAAATCTCCGGGCGCATATTCCTCGCGAAAGCTGCCACAGGCCGAAACCGAGATCACATCGGTCACCCCCAGACGCTTTAAGGCATCGATGTTGGCGCGATAAGGAACCGTTGTTGGCGAATGGACATGGCCGCGCCCGTGACGCGGCAGAAAAGCCATTTTCACGCCGCCAAGCCGACCGGTGAGGATTTGATCTGACGGCGTGCCCCAGGGGCTTTCGACATCCACCCAGGTCGCCTCATCCAACCCATCAATGTCATAAATGCCCGACCCGCCGATGACGGCAATCATGGTTTCAGTCATCCTACGCTCCCATGCCTATTGTGAGGCCCTTTTGGCCGGGGTGTCGCTTTATTACAAGTGTGCTGATGTGAGGCATGCGACGGATCGACAAAGCAACAGAAAGATGTGTGATGCAGGCTCTGGTGACCGATGTCGAAATTTGCGGGGATGTTCTGCGCGTGGTGACGCAGGGGGCGCCTGACCTGCAGGTCAAGTCCCCTGCAGATTTGCTGGGTCAGCTGCGTGTGCATCATGATGACTATCGCCGCTTTCTTTTGGACCCGCCCCGTGGTCAACAAGACGTAAATGCCTGCCTGTTGTATCCCCCGTTTTCAAAACAGGCCCGAGCGAGCTTGGTTGTCGCAGCGCAATTTGGGTACGCGCCAGTGGCTGGAACCATGATTATGGCGGCGTCAGCTGTGCTCGCGGATCAAGATCCGCAACCATCGTCCGAGCGCTCTATGCAGTTTGACACCGCGGCGGGGCCGCAGTCGGCGGTGTTGATGCGCGACGGTGAAGTGTCTTGGAAATCCGCGCCCCCCAAAGTGCTTGCTGCTGGTGGTCGACTTGAGGTTCTGGGCCGCACGCTGCCGTTTACAATCGTCGACACCGGAATGATCTATGTTGTGGCTGAGATTGGTGACCTTGGGTGCGCAATGACCGATCGCGCGGCGCTTTCTCAGGTGGGCAGGCGGTTGCGGCGACGGCTCAACAGCTGATGCCACTTTCAACGCTGGATCTGCCCCATGTGCCCGATGCCTATCTTGTCATGCTGGTCGGTCAAAAGCGGGCTGATGGAGTAGATGTGGCCTGGGTCTCTGCGGATGGTTTGGTTGCTCACTCAGCTGGTGGCACAGGGGCGCTTGCCGTGCTGGAACATTGTGCCCAAAGCGAAGTTTGGGATCCATCGCACTGGATGACAGTTTCGGCACCCGGAGGTGCGTTTGACTGTATGATCCATGACACCGAGGCTTGGGTGCGCGCAAAACCTCGTATTGTCAGGCGTCACCAACTGTCTGGCTAGGGTCATCAAGTAGCTTGCGAAACTTCGGGCATGAGCTGTGATGCGGCGCGCTGCACTTTGCGATGTGCCGCAGCAGAGCAGACAGGCGGGAGAGCTCGGCGATCTGTGCATCAATCTCATTCGCCCGGCCGCGCAACTTATCCCGTGACAGATCAATCGGACCAGTGCCGGGCAACATCTCTTGGATCTCGTCCAATGAAAAACCGGCAGTTTGCGCCAGTCGAATGATCGAGAGCCGGTCCAGAACCGAAGCTTCAAATTGCCTGCGAATTCCCTTGCGTGCCAAAGCTTCGATCAAACCGCGCTTTTCGTAATAGCGCAGGGTTGAGGCGGCCATGCCGCTGCGCTGGGAAACCTCGGAAATATCCAGAAACATGTGCTTGACCTAAAGCTGACTTCAAGTGGCAGGATGCCTGTCCTCGAACGATATGCAAGCGAAAGGATCGGATGTGTCGGAATTGGATTGGGTGCAAGTGGTGGCGATTGGCGTGATGGCCACTGTGATTATGGATGTGATTGGCGCGGCGCGGGCCCGACTGACGGGGCAGAAGGGGTTAGACTATCGTTTCGTTGGGCGCTGGTTGGGGCACATGCCACACGGACAGTTTCGGCATGAGGCTATTGCGCGGGCTGCTCCGATTGGTGGTGAATGGCTTTTGGGGTGGGGCGTGCATTATGCCACGGGGATTGTCTTCGCCGCCGCGTTGACCTGGATTGCGGGTGCGGGCTGGGCCTATTCCGGCAATCCGAGTGTTGCGCTGGGGTTTGGTCTTGGCACGGTTGTGGTGCCGTTTCTGACGCTGCAGCCGGGACTTGGGCTTGGGATTGCTGCGGCAAACACGCCGCGGCCCTGGCAGGCCAGGTGGCGCAGCTGTCTCACTCATCTGAGTTTTGGGTTAGGTCTATATCTTGCGGCTCAGGTTGTAGTCGCCTTGTCATAGCCGCTGTCTGATTTAAGCAGATTTGAACGTGGCAGAGTGCAGAAGGTCAGGATGCGTGGCAAAGAAGCCGTCAATGTCCTGTGCTCCGCCAACCATGCGTGTTGCGATCAGGGCCATGGCATTTTCAGTGGTGCGCAGGCTGAATTTGTCCTCAGCCCCGGCTCGTTTCACCAGAGCCTTGAGATGGGTCACATAGATCTGCGTGGCGTCTTGAACTGGATGGCGTCTGAGAATCTCAAATCCAACCTCGACATGGGCGCGATGTGAAAAATCTGAGGCGTCGAGCGTATCGTTCAAAAAGTCGGTGAGCAGGGTCATGGTGTGTCCTCCTAGGTTCCGTGGCTGTCCGCCGCCGTCAGATTAAGCCCATAGACTGATTTCAGCATGTCGATTTTGGCGCGCGTATCCTCGGAAAAGGGCGTTTTCCCTTCAAAGGCATGCAGCGCCATGGCTTCGATCAGCTCGGCGGTTGAGATGTCGAGATGTTCGGCCAGACCTTTCAGAACCTTCAACAGGCGTTTCTCGAGGCGCAGGCCGGTTTGGATGCGTTCAATTTTTGTCATGATTAATACCTAGGTGCCAAGATATGATTCATCAACTGACGTATCGTCGGTTTTTGCCCTAACCCGGCCGCGGCTTGTGATCAGAAATCCCGTGCAAATGGTGTAAAAAGCACTATACAGCGCGGTCAAAGCGGATATGCGCCCGAAGGACTGGGCAAAGAGCCCAAGTCACGCTACCCGCCGTTTGCGCGAATATAGATAGGAAATTCCATGCCCCGAGCTCTACTGGCGAGTTTCGCCAAGCGTCTCGCCACGACGGATCTCAGCCTGATGCCGGACGAAAAGCTGACACCATCCCGTCTGCGAATTGAATTGCTGGCCGGTCTCACCGTAGCTTTGGCTCTGGTGCCCGAAGCGGTGGCCTTTGCCTTTGTCGCAGGGGTGCATCCTCTGGTTGGCCTCTACGCTGCTTTCCTTGTCGGTCTGGTGACGGCGCTGATTGGGGGCCGTCCCGGAATGATTTCTGGTGCGACCGGTGCTTTGGCCGTTGTCATGGTGGCTTTGGTAGCGCAGCACGGTGTTGAATATCTCTTTGCCACGGTTGTTCTGATGGGGATCTTGCAGGTCTTTTTCGGGATCATGCAGTGGGGAAAATTCATTCGACTTGTGCCGCATCCGGTGATGCTTGGCTTTGTGAATGGTCTGGCGATTGTGATTTTTCTGGCTCAAATGGGTCAGTTCAAAGTGCCCGGAACTGTTGAGAACACGGGCCATGGCATGTCGGGGGGCGAATGGCTCACCGGTGGACCGCTTTACCTGATGCTGGGTTTGACGGGCTTGACCATGGCAATCATCTGGTTGATGCCGCGCGTCAGTCGTGTTGTACCCGCACCACTTGCGGGCATTGGCATTGTCGCAGCACTGGTGATTGGCCTGAATATTGATGTGCCACGTGTGGGTGATATGGCCTCAATTCAGGGCGGTCTGCCCCCGTTCCATATTCCGGCTGTGCCGCTCAATTGGGAAACTCTGGAAATCATCCTGCCCTATTCGGTGATCCTTGCCGCGATTGGTCTGATTGAATCGCTGCTGACCCTGAACCTTGTTGGGGACATGACTGGCAAACGTGGGGGTGCAAGCCAGGAATGTATTGCTCAGGGTGCCTCCAACATTTTGACCGGTTTCTTCGGTGGCATGGGCGGGTGCGCGATGATTGGTCAGTCGATGATCAACGTCAAATCCGGTGCCCGCACCCGGATCGCAGGTGTTGCTGCAGCGGCGTTCCTGTTGATATTTATCCTGTTTGCCGCGCCCCTGATCGAGTTGATCCCCCTGGCGGCGCTTGTTGGGGTGATGTTCATGGTGGTGATCGGGACCTTCGCGTGGAACTCCTTCAACATCATGCGCAAAGTGCCGCTGACAGATGCCTTTGTCATTGTCTTGGTGACCGTTGTGACCGTGATGGAAGACCTTGCAGTTGCGGTTGTGGTTGGCGTTATCGTTTCGGCTCTGGCCTATGCATGGAACAATGCGCGCCGCATTCACGCGACCACGGAAGAAAAAGATGGTGTAAAGATCTATCGCATCGAAGGTCCGCTGTTCTTTGGCTCGTCCGAAGGGTTTGTGGAACTGTTTGATCCCGCTGGCGATCCGTCCAAGGTTCTGGTGGATTTCGCAGAGAGCCGCGTGGTGGATCAGTCCGCGTTGCAGGCCATCGAAGCGGTTGCGGGCAAATATGAGGCTGAAGGCAAGAGCATTCAGCTGCGCCATCTGAGCCGGGATTGTCACAAGCTCCTGACCAAAGCGGGTCACCTGATGGTCGACAGCGATGACGACCCGGATTACCAGCTGGCCGTTGAATATGGTGTGCGCACCGGAGTTCTGGGCGGGCACTAAGCCGTGCAAGAGAGGGGGCTGATTGCCCCCTCAGACCGCACCCGCAACTATAGGATAGTTCATAAGAATTCTAGCTGGGCAGCTTGCTTAAGTTGCCCTCTAGCAAGGCGGGAAGCGATGCCTGAATGCGATCCAATGGCCAATCCCACCAAGACAAGTCCAACAGCCGAGCAATGGTTGCCTCGTCAAAGCGCTTTCGTTGGAGCGTGCCGGGGTTGCCGGTGACGATGCCATAAGGCTGCACCGTTCCACGCACCACGGCATGTGCCCCGATAATGGCCCCATGTCCGATTTGCGCCCCGGGTAGGATCTGAGCCCCGTAACCCATCCAGACATCATGTCCGATCATCGTGTCGCGCTGATCTGGTTGATATCCCACGCGTGTTTCCGCATCGAAGACCGGAAAGGGATAGCAGGTCAGCCCAGATTGCGCGTGGTTGGCCGAGCTGGTGATAAAGCGTACCCCATGGGCAATCTGGCAGAATTTACCAATACGCAGTTTTTCCTGAGAAAAGGGAAACAGGTAGGGGGCGAGATGCGCAGCCCAGTCTGTTGGGGGATCGAAATCTGAGGCATAGGTGAACTCTCCCACGTCAAACTGCGGATGCGTGATCACTTGGTTGAGAAACACCGTGCAGGTGTAGTCGGATCCATCCGGCAGGGCAATGGGATAGGCGCGTGTGGCGTCAGGTAGGGCGGGCATAAGACCTCCTTTGGAAATGCTGAAATGGTGCAGAATTTCAAAGGTGCTTGGTCATCATACCCTCCATTGCGATATACTATCCTAACGCCAGCTCTGGCCGAGGTCTATTCGCCGGGGCGGTTGAGGCTAAACAGATCGCGCACCGTGGCATAATCGCGATAGCCAAGGCGGCTGAGCGGGTTAAAGCGGGTGACGTCAAACTTGCCATCCACGATACAGTCATCGCGCATATGCACGCCAACCACTTCGCCCAGCACCAGAAAGTTGGTCTCGCCTTCCAGTTTCACAATCTGGCTGAGCTTGCATTCAAGGCTGGCCGGCGCATTGGCAACCCGCGGGGCGTTGATCACGCTGCATTCGGCTTTGGCGATGTCGGCTTTGGCAAACTCATCGACCTCACGGTCCCATCCGCCTGAGGTGACATTCATGGCATCTCGGGCTTCGAACTCGACAACATTGACGCAGAACACACCGGTTTCACGGATCTGGGCCACGCTGTCTTTAGTGTCGCCCCGGTCGTCTTTGGCCGAGGTTGAGGCAAACATAACCTGAGGCGGCACATAGGCCACCGCGTTGAAAAACGAATAGGGCGCAAGATTGTCCTGCCCATCTGTGCCGCGTGTCGAAATCCAGCCAATGGGGCGGGGAGTGACAATGGCGTTGAACGGATTATGGGGAAGGCCGTGGCCGTCTTCGGGGCGGTAAAACACTGCGGAAACTCCTGTTTGCAGGGCGCTTTGCGACGTGATACGCCGCGCGGCACCGGAATGCACCGAGGAAAGTCTCGGGACGCGGTATTGGGAGTTCAGGGGAGGCGCGGCCGTGTTTACGCTTGGCCAGGAAACAGAAGACGATTGGTGGGAGGTGGAAGCCCTCTATGACACCTGTTTTGCGCCGGGTCGGACCGCCTTGTCGTCGTATCGGTTGCGGGAAGATGTGCCACCCGTGCCAGAGCTCTGTGTGGTGGCCCGCGATGAAATGGGTGTGATGGGCGGTGCAATCCGCTATTGGCCGGTTCAGGTTGGCGGTGCAGCCGTTTTGTTGCTGGGTCCCGTGGCCGTTCATCCGACCGCGCAGGGCGAGGGGCTTGGCGGCGCCTTGATCCGAGACACGCTGGCCCGTGCGGTTGAAGCCGGTCATGCCCGAGTGCTTTTGGTGGGTGACGCGCCCTATTACCGCCGGTTTGGGTTTGAGCAGATCAGCGGTGTCTTTATGCCGCCGCCTACTAACCCAGACCGTATTTTAGCGCTGAATCTATATGACCATGCTTGGGACGGCGTCCGGGGTGAGGTTGGACGCATCTCTTGATCTGAACGGGGATCACACCCACGTGATATAGGTGTTTCTTAAGGAAAGGCCTTTTCATGACCGATCTGAATGTACCCACGGTGTCTCTTCCGGCCGAGCTTGCCGCTCTGGCGGATCGCTATCATGCGGCCAATCACACTGGGATCCAATTGTTGAACCTGCTGGGTGGGCAGGCGGATTCGCTGGTGAACAAATTGCCGGATGGCGTGAAAACGGGATTGGAAGAGGCCACGCATGGCGCACTGAAGGTGGCGTATCACACTGCCCACCATTCGCGTGGCGTTATCAAAGATCAGCGCCCCTGGCTTAACACGGCATTTGCGACAGCGATGGGCGCGGCCGGAGGTGTGGGCGGATTGCCCTCGGCGCTCGCTGAACTCCCTGTCACAACCACCGTGCTGATGCGCGCCATTCAGGCGGTTGCAACAGAACATGGGTTTGACACAACAGAGGCCGACACGTTGCGGGAATGTCTGGTTGTGTTTGCTGCGGCGGGCCCCATGACCACGGACGATAACGCGGATCTTGGCTTCATCACGGCACGGCTTGCTCTGACCGGGGCCACGGTGCAGCGCGCGATCAGCTTAGTTGCTCCCCGACTGGCGATTGTTCTGGGGCAGAAACTTGCGGCACAGGCGGTGCCGGTGATCGGTGCCGCCGCCGGGGCCGCGGTGAACTATGCTTTCACAAGCTATTACCAGCAGATCGCCCATGTGCATTTCGGACTTCTGGCGCTTGCGCGACGCAATGGAGTGCCTGCAGAACAAGTCATGCAAGATTTCAGAAAATTTGTGACAAATCTGGAGACGAATTAAAGCTTTGTTTAGATAGTCCGCCTAAACCTTAGATATAGGGCAAAACGCTCTACATCGATTGGGTCTGAACTTGAAAATAGACACGCGTGTCCACCGAGACTGCGTCAGTGTCAGTCAGGTGATTAACAGACCTTCATACGCGTAGAATGCGCGATTTGAGTCTCTGGCTAGAATGGTAGGGGACAGGACTGGTGTCGATGAAGTACCACCCGGTTGCCGGACAGAATCCGCAACCGGGTGTTTTATTTTGTGCAGGGCCGCATTGATCACGGCCCAATGCGCTTAGGCGTCTTCGATCATATCAACGCGTGTCGCGTGACGTCCACCTTCGAATTCCGCGTCCAGATAGGCGTCGACAATCTCAAGCGCGAGACCTTCGCCCACAACCCGTGCGCCAATCGACAGCATGTTGGCATTGTTGTGCTGGCGGATCATCGCGGCACTGAAGGTATCTGAGCACACACCGCAGCGAATGCCTTTGACCTTGTTGGCGGCCATCATGATGCCCTGACCGGTGCCGCACAGGATAATGCCACGCTCACAGTCACCTGAGGCCACACGCTCGGCGGCGGCTTGACCGTGTTTGGGGTAATGTGTGCTTTCTGGCGTGGTTGGACCGATATCAACCACCTCCCAGCCTTTGGCCTCGATATGCTTGGCAATCGTCTGGCGCAGAGGAATGGCAGCGTGGTCGCTGGAAAGAACGATGCGTTTGTTGGTGGTCATGAGGTGACGTCCCGTTTCCGAAGGAGTGGTGGCAGCATGGTCAGACGGCGGACCCCACCTGACAGCTTGGCCGCTTCTTACACATAGGAGCGGGCTGACACCAACAAGATTAATGCCGGTCTCAGGTCTTTGATCTGTTCAATAAGATCGATCAGCCGTTCTGCCGGAGAAAATCCATCACCGAGGCCCGCACCGTTTGATCTCCGCGATCCCGTGATGCTTCGATCACAGCGCGGATTTCGTCCAGGTTGTACCGCATGATCAGGCTTTTGACCGGGCCTATAGAAGCGGGACGCATGGAGAGCGTGCGGATGCCAATGGCAGCCAGGCAGAGCGCCTCAATCGGGCGGCCCGCATCTTCACCACAAAAACTGAGCGCGGTGTTGGATTCCTCACAGCGTTTCACGATGCCCTGCAGGAAGGTCAGGAAAGAGACATTCAGCGTGTCATAGCGCCGGCGCACCCGTTCGTTTTCCCGATCCGCCGCAAAGAAGAACTGTTTGAGATCGTTGCCACCGATGGACAGAAAGGCCACTTCTTCGAAAAGTTTGTTAGACGCATAGGCAAGCGATGGGGTTTCCAGCATCGCACCAATTTCAAGGCTTTCCGGCATGACATGCCCAAGCTTTTCTTCCCGCGCCCAGACGCGATTGACCTCTTCTTTGGCCTGCCGAAACTCTTCGTATTGGGCAATGAAGGGGAACATGATGGTCATGGGGCGCCCTTGGGCGGCCCGCAACAGCGCCTGAAGCTGCATGCGCATCACACCGGGACGGTCCAGTGCCACACGAATGGCGCGCCAGCCAAGCGCGGGATTCGGTTCATCCTGCGGCTTCATATAGGGCAGCACCTTGTCCGACCCGATATCAAGGGTGCGGAACACTACGCGTTTGCCGTGTGCCGCATCCATGACGCGGGCATAGAGATTGGCAAGCTCGGTCCGTTTGGGCATCTGGTTGCGGATGAGGAACTGAAGCTCCGTCCGAAACAGGCCAACCCCCTCGGCGCCGGAATTGTCCAGCGACGGCAGATCTGCCATAAGCCCCGCGTTCATCAGCATGCTGACTTTATGGCCATCCAGCGAGACACATTCAGTGTCGCGGATCGAGGCATAGCGTTCCTGCGCTTTGGCCTGCATCGCCATTTTATCACGAAAGGCGTTTGAGACCGTTTCGTCTGGCCGCAGGTGCACAATGCCCTGATCTCCATCAACCAGAATCTGGTCACCATTCAGGGCTTCGTTGGTGATGCGTTCCGCATGGATGACGAGTGGGATCGCCAGTGCGCGGGCCACAATTGCCGCATGGCTGCCAACGGAGCCTTCCTCAAGAACAACACCTTTTAGATTGCGACCATATTCCAGCAATTCGGCGGGACCGATGTTGCGCGCAATCAAAATGGGGTCCGACGGCATTTCCGAACCGGTAGAACTGCCTTGTCCGGTGAGGATACGCAGAAGGCGGTTTGACAGGTCATCGAGATCATGCAGACGTTCGCGCAGGTAGCCATCGGTCACCTGTGACATGCGGGCCCGCGCGTGAGATTGTTCTTTTTCCACGGCGGCTTCGGCAGACAAGCCACGGGTGATGTCCTCTTGCATACGCCGCATCCAGCCTTTGGAATTGGCGAACATACGGTAGGCTTCGAGAACCTGTGCGTGATCGGAATCGTTTGGCGCGTCAGCCAGCATTTCATCCACGCTGACCCGCAGAGTATCGACGGCATCCTCAAGACGCTTGGCCTCAACTTCGGGGTCATCTGCAACCAGATTGGTCACAACAACGCGGGGTTCATGCAGCCAGACCCGGCCCATTGCCGCGCCTTCCTGTGCGGTGCCACCGCGCAGCATCACCGGCTGAGTGTGCCGCGCCATCAGGGCCGCGCCTTCGCCGACAAATACCCCAAGCTCGGTCATCTCGGCCAACACCATGGCGACCACTTCGAGGGCGTAGATTTCGTCGTGGGTGAATTCGCGTTTTTCTTTGGACTGAACCACCAGCACGCCAAGCTTTTCACCAAGACGCTGAACCGGCACGCCAAGAAAGCTCGAATAAATCTCTTCGCCTGTTTCCGGCATATAGCGGAAACCACGGGCGGAGGGGGCGTCAGCGGTGTTCACCACCTTGCCGTAGCGGGCGACCCGACCGACAAGACCTTCGCCCATCTTCATGCGGGTTTCATGTACCGCTGCTTGGTTCAAACCCTGAGTCGCGCAAAGTTCGAGCGTTTCCGCATCGCGAAACAGATAGATCGAGCACACTTCGGTGCCCATGGAATCCGCCATCAGATGGGTGATTTTATCCAAGCGCTCCTGACCGGCGGCTTCTTCAGCCATCGTGTCCCGCAACCGGCCTAACAGCTTGCGGCTTTCGCTTTCCAGACCTTCGCCCATGCCTGTCTGCCCTTTGATTGTCCTCACACCAGCTATAGGCGAGTTCTGGGGCAAAGGGGAAGCGAGAATGCGCTGTGAGCGCAACCGGGAAACATCTGGTGCCTAATCCGCAGGCCTTGCGAACACATGGGAGTTAGATCGCGGGCTCTGCGAGGTTGGGACCACAAAAAAAGCCCACCAAGACGGCGGGCTTTTTGCATTGTAGATTTGACCAAATAGATCAGGCTTTTTCGAGCTCAAAGGCATCATGCAGGGCCTGAACAGCCAGCTCCATGTATTTGCGCTCAACCAGAACCGAAACCTTGATCTCAGAGGTGGTGATAACCTTGATGTTGATGCCCTCGTCTGCCAGCACCTGGAACATCTTCGAGGCGACACCCGCGTGGCTGCGCATGCCGATGCCCACGATCGACACCTTGGCCACACCTTCGTCAACGTCCAGCCCATGAAAGTTGATGTCGCCCGCATCTTTGCGTGCCATCAAGGCCTGCTCTGCGCGTTTCACCTGATCGGTGGGGCAGGAGAAGGTCATGTCGGTGCGACCTTCTTCAGAAATGTTCTGAATGATCATGTCGACATTGACGCCTGCTTCGGCCAGAGGCACGAAAATGGCGGCGGCGATGCCCGGACGGTCCGCAACCGAAACCAGGGTCAGTTTTGCTTCGTCACGGGAATAGGCCACACCGGCCACGACATTGCTTTCCATGATGTCCTCCTCGTCGCAGACGAGCGTTCCGGCTTCGTCAGACTGTTCCTCAAAACTGCTCAACACGCGCAGTTTGACTTTGTACCGCATGGCCAGTTCGACCGAACGGGTCTGCAAGACTTTGGCCCCAAGCGAGGCCAGTTCCAGCATTTCTTCAAACGAAATGCGATCAAGCTTGCGCGCCTTGTCACAGATGCGCGGGTCGGTGGTGTAAACACCATCAACATCAGTATAGATGTCACAGCGCTCGGCGCCAAAGGCGGCGGCAAAGGCCACGGCTGTGGTGTCTGATCCGCCACGTCCCAAAGTGGTGATCCGGCCCTCTGAGCTAACACCCTGGAAGCCTGCAACCACAGCAACCTTCATACCTTCGCCAAACTTGGCAGTGATATTGTCGGTCGGGATTTCTTCGATCCGTGCCGAGGCGTGGGCCGAGGTGGTTTTCACCGGCACCTGCCAGCCCTGCCAGCTACGCGCGGGAACATCCATTTCCTGCAAGGTCAGAGCCATCAGGCCTGCGGTTACATTCTCGCCCGAGCTGACAATCGCATCGTATTCACGGGCGTCGAACAGCGGCGAGGTTTCGTTGACATAGCCAACAAGTTTATTGGTTTCGCCGGACATAGCTGAAACGATGACGATGACGTCGTAGCCTTTGGCTACTTCGACACCAACACGCTTGGCGGCGCGGCGGATCCGGTCGAGCGTGGCGACAGATGTGCCGCCAAATTTCATCACCAGGACGGGCATAACAATCCCCCGGGGTTAAAGGTCCGATGCGGTTTAGGCCTTTGATGCGAAGAGGGCAAGCACTCAGCCTGCCCTGTGACACAATATTGTTGCGTTTGGCGCGCGACATTATGCGCTTGCTTGCTTAGATCGGGTGATCGCGCCCGTCCCAAGTGCGAAAACACCCCGTTGAGGTAAGCGCGAGCGCATCGAATTCTTTGACCAGTCCGGTGACCGCTTCGCCGACGTCGATGTCACCCTCATCGCCGCCCATATCGGTGCGCACCCATCCGGGATGGTAAATGCCGACCGCTATGCCTGCGTCCTTGAGAGCCGAGGCAAGATTGAACCCAAGGTTGAGCGCCGCGGCTTTGGAAGTACGATAGATCAGACTTGTGCCAAAGGCACGGGTGCTTGATCCCATCTGCGAACTGATGATGGCGATTTTCGGGGACGAAGAAAGGCGAAGATTGGCAAGAAGGTGTTGAACTGTGAGAAAAACACCGGTGACATTCACCGCATAGGTCTGCGCCCAAGCTTCGGCATCGTAGTCAGCCTCAAGGGCAAATCCCTTATCGAGATAAACCCCCGAGTTGCACACCAATGTATCGATGACCTGCCCGTCCAGTTGGTTGGCAAGGGCTTGATGCGACGCTGTTTCGGTGACGTCCAGAGGCAAAAACCCCTCACCGCTGCGAGCGGTGCGCAAAACGGTGTCGCCGCGATCGGTCAGGGACTGAGACAGGGCAGCGCCGATGCCACGATTGGCGCCGGTGATCAAAAAAGTCTTGGACATGGGCACTCCTCAATTGAAGCCTGCCCAAGCGTTAGCGCCATAACGGCGTTATTAAAATGGTTTAGTTGCTTTTGCGTGTGGGCATGAAGGGCAGGGGGGCCACCGGGATGCCCTCCTCAATCAGTTGTTTGGCCTCATCGCCACGGGCTTCTCCCCAAATCGCGCGCTCAGGTGCGTCACCTGTGTGCATGGCGCGGGCTTCTGACGCAAAATCACTGCCCACATAGTCCGAGGTTTTCTCAACATGTTCTTTTAGAGCGGCAATGGCTTTTTCGGCGTCAGAACGCGGTTCTGAGAGAGAGGGCGTTGGCGGTGACGCTGGTGCATTCGCTGGTTTGGCCTCTTCTGGCGGAGCTTCCTGCTTGGCGGTCTCCGCCTTTGATGAGATCTGGACCCGGGGCGCCATCAGTGCCTTTTCAACCTCAGATGACCCGCACAGGGTACAGGCCACATGGCCAGCGGCCTGCAGCTTGTCAAAGGCGCTGGCCGATTGAAACCAGCTGTCAAAGGCATGCCCGTTGGCACATTTCAGGGTGTAGTGGATCATCTATGCTCAGCCGCAAATGAGGTTCGAACCAAGATAATCATATCCCTCGAACGCGCAAGTCTCGTTACACCTTGGGGAGATGTTTCAGGAGGCTCCGGATCAGGTCACTGATGTCGCCATCCTGTTTGAGTGCGTCTATGGCCAAGGCCCCATTTTTAAGTTGCACATCAACCGGTTCGAGGTCTGTAAGTGCTTGTGCCAGGCTTTCAACACCGGTTACTTCGACGGCCGCATCTGACGCGCGCAGCCGGTCATAAGAGGCGCGGAAGTTTTTTGTGTCTGCACCAAAGATCAGTGCGGCTTCAAAGGCTGCGGGTTCATACGGGGTGTGTCCACCACGATCGGTTAAACCGCCCCCCACATAGACCCGTCCGGCGCGCGGGTACCATAGATGCATCTCGCCCAGAGTGTCGGCCAGATAGACCTGTGTATCGGCAGGCGGCTCTCCCGCGCTGCGCCGTGCAAAGCGAAGCCCCGCGGCTTCGATCATGTCGGCGATAGCATCGCCGCGGTTGGGGTGGCGCGGGGCCAAAATAAGTTTCAACTCGGGCTGGGTCTCTAACGCCTTGAGATGCGCGGCCAGCACAATTTCTTCTTCTCCGTCATGGGTTGACGCCGCAAGCCAGGTTGTTGCGCGCGGGAACCCGGAGAAATCTGTTCCGTCCCCTGTCGCGGAGGGTGGTTTGTAGAACGACTTGAGGTCCACAACTGGCCCTTGAGCGTCTTTGGAGAGACCTAGCTCATCAAATCGCGCCAGCGAGGCGCTGTCTTGAGCGGACGCATAGACCACTGGGGCCAGCGCCCGTTGCGCTAGGTCACCAAGCTTTGACCAAGCGCGGGCCGTGCTTTCGCTAAGGCGCGCACCCAATAAAAGCACAGGGCCGGGGCACAGACGAAACCGGTTGGGCCAAAGCTCGGATTCGAGCGCGATATGGGCGCGCACATCCCAGCTCCGCATCATCCGCGACTGAACATGGCTTAGATCCACAGGGGCCAGACGCGTGCTGATCTGAGGCAGGTTCCAGCCCTCGACCATGGTCTGGGCTGTGGTCGTATTGGTGGTGATCAGCCAATTCAGATCAGGCCGAGCCGCGATCACCTGTTCCAACACCGGGCGCACCGATGTCAGTTCCCCATTTGATGCGCCGTGCAGCCAAATATGCGGGCCGGGCTGTGCAGTCTCTCGCCCCAATCGCGCAGCGAGTTGTCCCGCGCGTGCCGCTTTAATCAAAGTCACGGTTGCAAAGAGGCTGAGCAGGACGCGGTAGGCAAACACAGAGATCATTTCCTTTGGGATGCGAAGGCTTAGGCCGGGATGTGGGGGAAATGCAAGTTTGGCAAGCCCGAGACATGCGGCCCTTTGCCAGAAGAGCGCGTTGCGGAGGCCAGAGGCGGGGAATTTGCGTGCGGTTGGGCGGCATCCAGAGGTGGCACCGCATGCGTGGGAACGCAGATATCTAAGAGTTGAAGGAAACCAATCTGCATGCATGGTTGAAAAATCAAAAGATCTGGGCAATCTTAGAGTGCAATTGATTGAGCTTCATTATTCTAGGTTATTTTAGAGGTGCACGCTGTGTTTGTGGCGTCCGAAAGTATCTTCCCGACCGTTCACCCGAAATTCCAGACCTACAGTATAACCTCTCCGAATGGCGCGGTGGTCAAATCCAGAGAACATCTTGGATCCATCGAGACATCTGGGTTGGGGGCCGGATTATACCAGGTCCAATTCTCCGATGGATTGGCCTCCTCTCACACCATGTTGCTTGCGCCGTCTGGCGAGGGAGGACGGGACTGGTTTCTTGTCGATCAGCGGTCTGATGGCACGGTTGATTTCTTTCTCTCTGATAGCATCGACGTGAGCTCGCCTTTTTATGTGGCGCTGGAAACCGAAACAGGCGCGGGGAATACGGGCTTTTACAGCTATGGTCGCCAGCTTCGGTTCACGCTTGCGGAAGGTGTGAATAAGATCATGGGATTTGCGGCGTCAGGGCAATTTACGCTCACGGCGACGGTTGCAAATGGCGCATTGGTGGCTGTTGAAGGTCTGGGGATTGGCGTCGATGAGTCGGTGCCGTTGCCCGCAAATTTTGCTTTCGAAACTTTCAGTGTGATGTCCCCTGACGGTGTGCTGGAGACCTCTGGTGACTACTTTGGGTCCATCGAGACGTTTGGTTTGGACGCCGGGCTTTACCACGTCCAGTTTGCCGATGGCACGGCCTCGTCACACACCATGTTGCTTGCGCCGTCGGGCGAGGGGGGCGAAGGCTGGTACCTTGTTGATCAGCGGTCTGATGGCACGGTTGATTTCTTTCTCTCCGACAACGTCGACGTGAGCTCACCGTTTTATGTGGCGTTGGAAACCGAAACGGGTGCAGGGAATAGCAGCTATTACAGCTATGGACGCCAGCTCCGGTTCACCCTTGCGGAGGGTGTGAATACGATTGTGGGCTTCGCGGCGTCGGGGCAGTTTACGCTCACGGCGACGGTTGAAAATGGAGCGTTGGTGGCTGTTGAAGGTCTGGGGCTTGGCTCCGACGAGACGGTGCAGCTGCCCTCCAATTTGGCGTTCCAAGCCTACGCTGTGATGTCGCTTGACGGCACGGTGGCGAAGTCCGGAGATTTCCACGGTTCCATCGAAACATCCGGTTTGCATGAGGGGCTCTATCAAGTTGAGTTTTCCGATGGATCATCGTCCTCTCACACCATGTTACTTGCGCCGTCTGGCGACGGAACACGGGACTGGTTTCTTGTCGATCAGCGGTCTGATGGTACGGTTGATTTCTTTCTCTCCGACAGCGTCGACGTGAGCTCGCCGTTTTATGTGGCGCTGGAAACCGAAACGGGTGCGGGGAATACAGGCTATTATAGCTATGGGCACCAACTTCGGTTCACGCTTGCGGAAGGGGTGAATACGATTGTGGGGTATGCGACATCAGGGCAATTTTCGCTCACGGTGAAAGTTGCAAATGGCACGGTGGTTTCTGTGGAAGAGGTGCCGTTTGTTTCCAGTGAAACCATCTCATTGGCGTCGGTCCTACCCAATGGGTTTTATGAAATTGCGACGCTTGCAGATGATATCGTGACCTCCGGGGTCTATAAGGATGGGATTGAGACATCAGGTCTCGACGCGGGCGTGTATCGTGTTCACCTTCGGTCCGAAACGGGTGATCCAGTGTCGGTGTTGCTTGCCAACTATGGCGATGAGGCAGTTGGCTGGTTTACCATCGAAGAGCGCCCGGATGGCTCGGTGAATGTTGTTCTTTCCGACAAAGTAGATGTGAGCGCGCCCTTCTACGTCAGTTTGGAAACCTCGCAGATCACCGCCAATGAGGCCTTCTATAGCTATGGTCGATTGATGAATTTCACGCTGCAGGATGGGGTGAACACCATATCTGCAAACGTAAATGGTGTGCTGATATCCCTAGAAGTCATTTCAAAAGCGGGGCAGGTTGTCTCGTTGGCGGGCAAGGACGTGGTTGATCCGAGCAGCTGGCTTGATGTTGTCACGCATGCCGCAATCAAAATTGGTCCGATTGACGATGCTGATCCCAGCTTGGACTTTTCGTTCTTCTATGACGGAGCAGAGAAATACATCGTCCAGCTGCGGGACGGTGTAACCAACAATGTTGGAAGCTATTTGACCACTAAGGGGACGCTGAGCGTAGATGTGGGTGAAGGCGAGTTTGCGTGGCGTGCGTTCGCGGTGCCCGAAACGCTTGAACTGACCCAAAGTACGCTGAATTACTTTCAAAGCGTCCAGTCGGGATGGCAAGATATTACGGTTCATTCAGAAGACCGCAAAGTGGATTACATTCTGGGGAGCCAGCCAGACCGTGTTGCTTCGATCGATGATCTGCATCTGAATTATCCGTCTGACGCCTTGTTTTTGCCGGACGGGTCTTTCCTTGTGACCAATACACTGGGTGGAAACATATGGCGCGTGTTTCAGGATGGCAGCACCACACGGGTCGCCGGAGGTTTGACGTCTGGGTATTCCGGGGAGGAAGGCGTCGGATCTGACGTCGCTTTGAATGCCCCGGTACGGATGTTTGTCAATTCGCAGAGCACTGTTTTGTTTTCAGATTCGGCCAACAATCTTATACGTGAACTAAATTTTGAAACAGGCTATGTCAGGACCCTCTGGGGGGAGCAGGGCTCTCGGGAGGTTGGTCTCAAGGACGGGGCACTTATAAGCGTCGGTGAAGTGCAGGATATCGGGCGGGACTACCGCGGAAATCTGTTTGTTACAGCGGATCATTACTTCAACGACGGGTATACCCTGACCGATGGGGCACAGGTTCTGCGCCAAAGTGACGATGGAAGCTGGGCCAGGTGGTATTTCGATAAATCGTCATTTGCCAATGAAGTAACAGTGGTCGATGCGATTATCGACGAAAATTTCGTTTATCTGCTGATCCATGATGGGATTGCTCAAAAGAAGTATTATCAAAAGTTTTCCAGCACCGGGCAGCAGGTGTTCAGCCTCGAACTGGGCGCGGCCTTTGGCGGTGGGCTTGTCGTCGATCCTTTGTCGGGGCATCATCTGGTCGGGGACCATGTCTCAGTTCTTAAAATTGACCCGGATACCGGGGATCAGGAACCTGTCGCCCTAAATACGTCATTTGCCAATGTATCCTTCATGAGCGTTGCTGATTCCACTCTCGTGATCACCGATTCTGACGCGGGCCGCGTATATGCCTTTGATCTGACAGATAACACATTGATCGGAAATTATGGCGCCCAGATAGGCTCATCAGATACGATTGTCGACCTCGAAGTGTTCGATGGCAGGCTTTTTGCCGTGGACAATCAATCACCCCGGATATTGGAGTTTACCGACAGCGGGATTGAGGTGATTGCTGGAAATGGGGCAAATACCTACTATTCCGGCGGTGGCCCATTGTCACCGCTCTACTATCCGAACGCGATGTCGATCAATGCCGCGGGAGATATCTATGTGGTTGAAGGAAACAATCGCATCCTGAAGTTCGGTCAGACTGGAAGTTCTGAGGTGTTTGCCGGAAGCATAGAAGCCGGGGACAGCGGCGTAGGGGGGATGCGGACAGAGGCGCGGTTCCAATCCATCTACGACATCGAAGCCACGAATGATGGCAGGCTGCTGGTCGCTGACAGTTTTAACCATACGATTAAGGTGATTGGTGCCGAGGGTATTGTTTCAATCTTGGCAGGGGATGGCAGTCAGGGAGCAAGTTTAGGCCATAACGCCAAACTGAATACGCCATTGCGCGTTTTGGAAACCGAGGCTGGTCGTATCTTTATCGCAGATTCCTGGAACAACCGCATCGTCGAGTATTCGACAGAGGCGGGGATCGTCTCGTTTGCCGGTGTTCAAATTCACGGAAGCTATCAAGGGCAGGGGGCATTTGCAGGTGATCTGGGCCAAGCAACTGACGCCTATTTGAATACACCGCTTGGTATGGCCTATTATGAAGGGGATGGAACGCTTTATTTTGCTGATTCATTTAACCACAGGGTTAGGTACGTCGACGCGGGAGGTAAAATACACACTCTGATGGGTGCAGAAAGTGGCTATGCCTTTGGCGAACTTCTGAACATGCCTGCGGATGTCGCCATTCTGGACAACACTCTTTTTATTGCCGATGCCGGAAATTCCCTTCTGCTGGAAGTCAAAGACTTTGATCGAACGGGCGACAGCATCGAAGGCGCACTGCAAATGCGAAATCTCGATGCCGCGATTGTCGGCACCGCGAGAGCAGAGCACGTGAGTGTTGATGATGTTGATTTCTTTGATTTCAGGGCGTTTGATCGGGCGCAGCACGTAACCATCCGCATCGCAGACGATGCACAGGATCATGTAAATCTAGGCTTTTTCGACGAAACGGGCGTCTTGATGCGGGCTGCTTCGGTGAACGAGGGCCAGGGGTTTGCAATTGCGCTAGGCGATTTTAGCTATCTGTCTGTCCACGGCATTGATGCCGATTATACCATTGAGTGGTACTAAACCTCTCTCTGTGATCTTTACGTTGGGGGCTCGGTCTAGATCATGCTCCTGACTGGGGCGCTGGATCTAAGGAAAGGCCGTGAGGCTTTTCACGAATGGGAATGGCGGGCGGTAAGACGCAGTTTAGATGCGTATCTGGTTTATAATTGTGGGTGAGACTGGAAGAGCGATTAGTCCGACCTGGGGCCCAGACCACCAGCAACCCAGACGATGTAGTGAAATTCAACCGACGGGAAGGTCATGGTGCTGCTGGAGAGAATTGAACTCTCGACCTCTCCCTTACCAAGGGAGTGCTCTACCTCTGAGCTACAGCAGCAGCGTGAGCGGGCTTCTAGACCCAGCACCGGGTGCGCGCAAGTGCTTTTTTTGATTTTTTTCGGTCCGGTGAGCTTTCTTTTGAAACTCCCCCTTTGTGAACGCGGTGCGCCCACTGGACCGATGAAAGTGGCTGCGATAAAGCATGGGGTATGGATAAAGGATCGCCCACAAAAAAGCCCCGCAAAGATGCCGGTCGTGAAGACCGGTTGAAATCCGCGTTGAAGGCCAATTTGGCCCGCCGTAAGGCGCAAACCCGCGCGCGGGCGGTGGAAAAAGATACTTCCGGGCAGGATAACGAGAGCAAGGACTGACAGGCATGGATTCGATTTTGGTGACGGGCAATGGCCCGCTGAACGGTGAAATTCCGATTGCTGGTGCAAAAAATGCCTGCCTGACGCTGATGCCGGCCACGCTTTTGAGCGAAGAGCCGCTGACGCTGACAAATGCGCCGCGTCTGTCCGACATCCGCACGATGACCACCCTTTTGCAATCGCTGGGTGCCGAAGTGACCGGTATGCAGGAGGGGCAGGTTCTTGCGATGTCATCGCATAACATCCCACATCAGCGTGCCGAATATGACATCGTCCGCAAAATGCGCGCCTCGATCCTTGTTCTGGGGCCGCTTCTGGCGCGCTTTGGCTATGCAGAAGTGTCGCTGCCCGGTGGCTGCGCGATTGGGGCGCGTCCCGTCGATCTGCATTTGAAGGCCATGGAAGCACTGGGCGCAGAGATGGATCTGCGTGACGGCTATGTGCATGCCAAGGCGCCTGCAGGTGGTCTGCGTGGCGGTGTGATCGAGTTTCCCTTTGTGTCGGTGGGTGCAACTGAGAATGCCCTGCTCGCGGCGGTTTTGGCCAAAGGCACAACCGTGATCAAAAATGCGGCGCGCGAGCCTGAGATCGTTGACCTGGCGCAGTGTCTGCAGAAGATGGGAGCACAGATTGAGGGCGAGGGCACCTCGACCATCACCATTCAAGGCGTTGATCGTCTTGGCGGGGCGACCCATCGCGTGGTCACCGACCGTATCGAGCTGGGGACCTATATGCTTGCACCGGCGTTTTGCGGTGGTGAAGTGACCTGTCTTGGCGGGAAAATCGATTTGCTGGCTGCTTTCTGTGAAAAGCTGGACGCGGCGGGGATCTCGGTTGAGGAAACCGAAAAAGGCCTGAAGGTTGCGCGCAAGAACGGTCGGATTTCCGCTGTGGATGTCACAACCGAGCCATTCCCAGGGTTCCCGACCGACCTGCAAGCGCAGATGATGGCGCTGCTGTGCACCGCTGAGGGTACTTCGGTGCTTGAAGAGAAAATCTTTGAGAACCGCTTTATGCATGCGCCCGAGCTGATGCGCATGGGCGCGCAGATCGATGTGTCGGGTGGAACCGCGACCGTAACGGGCGTGGAAAAGCTGCGAGGCGCACCGGTGATGGCGACCGATCTGCGGGCGTCTGTCTCTTTGATCCTCGCGGGATTGGCCGCAGAAGGTGAAACACGTGTGAGCCGGGTTTATCACTTGGACCGTGGCTATGAACATGTCGTGCGCAAGCTGCGCAATGTTGGGGCAACAATCGAACGGATCAAAGGCGAATGACCGAAGACGCACGTTTTGAAGATGGTGGGGAACGCCCGCTGAACCTGGGTGCCATGGATGTCGAGGACATCCAGGTGATCTCTTCTCTGGTTCAAGATGCCGTTCTGCCTGCGAATGAGATCGCCTTTCAGAAGCGCCACAAACGGTTGGGGCTTCTGGTCAACCGCGTGCGTTGGGAAGATCAAGAGACGGCAGACCGCTCGGGGCGTCCTTTGGAACGGGTCCAGTCGGTGTTGTCGGTCGAGAACGTGCAGAATGTAGCCAGCCAGGGCATTGAACGGGACAGCGAGACAGTGCTGTCGCTTTTGTCGATTGCTTTTGAGGAAACCGAAGACGGCGCAGGACATGTCCTTTTGACATTTGCCGGGGACGGCGCATTGCGGGCTTCGGTCGAAACGCTTGAACTGCGCTTGAAGGATGTCACCCGGCCCTATCTGGCCCCATCAGGCAAGGCGCCGTCACACCCCGAGTGATGTGCAGTGATTCGGTCGAAATCGCATCCGTAGAAATGGGTATGTCGAACTAATGTTATAGTTCACGTCGCGTCGGTTTTGCATTTTGTGCGCCGATCGTCCCGTCAACGTGGCCGCCGTTCCCAGATTTGGAGCCGTTACAAAACTGTGATAACTTTTGGTTCGCGTAACGAGGACGTGTAACTAGGTTGGAGCGGTGGCGTGATTTTTTGTGACTACATCGATGAGCTGGGGATGTATTATCTCTACACTCATGGTGAGTTTGATCTCGAAATCATGAAGGAATGCCGTGCGCGACTTCTCGAAGCGGGGGCAACCGTTGCGAGTCTGGCCCGTCCTGTCATTCAGGATATCTCTGACGTTGAATTGACCGAGTCCTCACTCGCGGAGTTTCGCCGACACATCAATCAAGGTGTTCAGACCGGCGAAGACAAAGGCAGTTACCCGATTGCCGTTCATGTCGGGAGCCTTGGGTCTTACGGCATGATGCGGATGTACACCGCTTTGGCAGAAGCCGCGGAATTGCGTCACGAAGGGCAGCTGTTTCATTCCATGCATCGGGAGGACGTCGCCAGGTGGTTCTCCAATGCAATTGGTCTTGGGGATCCTGAGCGCATTGTGCGACTGATGCAGCAGAAGCGCCTTGAAGCCATACGCGCCTGTCGTTCTGCACAAGATACCGTCCTGTGGGGGCCGGGTCTCAGTTATCTGGTTGAGAACGCCGCCTAAAACAGACAGGGTTTCCGCAATAAACGTGGAAAGGTGCCTGTTCCTTTGACTGAAATTCGTAAATTGAACGTGGATGATCTTCATGCCTATCGCGCCCTCTGGCTGGATGGGTTGCGCCGCTTTCCCGAGGCTTTTTTGCTGAGCGAGATTGAAGCGCTGGGCGTGACCGATGCTCAGCTGATAGCGGGGCTTTTGGCAGGTCAGCACTGGGGGGCATTTGATGCGGGGCGCATGGTTGGCCTTGCCAGTCTGAAACGCGCCGGGCTTGAACGGTTGCGTCATACTGGTGACTTTGGCCCGCTATATGTACTGCCCCAAGCACAGGGGCGGGGAGTGGCTCGCAAACTTTTGGAGGCGGTTCTGGAGGCCGCCCAGAATGACGGATTGCTTCAGGTCGAGCTTTGTGTGGATGAGACCAACACACGGGCGCGCGATTTATATCGCGCCGTAGGGTTTGAGCAATTTGGCCGCCGCCCGCGTTCCGTCCTTGTAAACGGCGTGCCCCGCGACGATCTGCTTATGCTGAAACGTTTGGATGGGTGATGCGCTGGCTTGAGGCTGGGGCAGGGGCAGTTTAAGCAGGGCCAAACACGAGGAGCCCCCTATGCCCGTTTTTCTGTCCACTCTGTCTGATGGTTTCGAAACCGAGTTTGCCGCGCTGTTGAGTGCCAAACGTGAAGATAGCCCGGATGTGGATCATGTGGTGGCGGGGATTATTCAAGATGTCCGTGCGCGCGGTGACGCGGCGGTGCTTGAGTTGACCTCAAAATTTGATCGCATGGACCTGACGGCGGATAGTATGCGGTTTAGTGCGGAAGAGATCGAGGCAGAATGTGCCAAGGTCTCGGATGAAGAACGCGCCGCCTTGGAATTGGCGGCAGAGCGTATTAGCGCCTATCACATTCGCCAGATGCCCAAAGATGATCGTTGGGTCGATGAGAGCGGCGCCGAGCTTGGCTGGCGCTGGACTGCGGTTTCAGCGGCGGGATTATATGTGCCCGGTGGTTTGGCCTCGTATCCCTCGTCGGTTTTGATGAACGCGATCCCGGCCAAGGTTGCTGGGGTCGAACGGCTGGCCATCACCGTGCCGACGCCGGATGGGGTCGCCAACCCGGCGGTTCTACTGGCGGCAAAAATCGCTGGGGTGGATGAGATTTATCGCATCGGTGGGGCTCAGGCCGTGGCGGCTCTGGCCTATGGCACTGAAACCATTCCTGCCGTTGATAAAATCACGGGCCCCGGGAATGCTTTTGTCGCAGCGGCCAAACGGCGCGTTTTCGGCAAGGTGGGCATTGATATGATCGCCGGCCCTTCTGAGATCCTCGTGATCGCTGACAGGGACAATGATGCCGATTGGATCGCTCTGGACCTGATGAGCCAGGCCGAACATGATGAAAGTGCCCAGTCCCTTTTGATCACCACCGACGAAGCCTTTGGTCAAAAGGTGGTTCAGGCGGTTGAGGCGCGTCTCGAAACCTTGGAGCGCCGCGAGATTGCCGGAGCAAGCTGGCGTGATTATGGCGCGGTGATCGTCGTAAAAGATCTCGATGAGGCGGCGGCCTTGTCGAACCGGATCGCCCCCGAGCACCTTGAGCTTTGTGTCGCCGATCCGGATGCGCTGGCTGAAAAATGCACCCATGCCGGTGCGATTTTCCTGGGCCAATGGACCCCGGAAGCAATCGGCGACTATGTCGGTGGCCCCAACCACGTGCTGCCCACGGCGCGTTCAGCCCGGTTTAGCTCGGGGCTGTCGGTGATGGATTTCATCAAACGCACCACACTGGCAAAAATGAGCCCGGAGGCGCTTCGGGCGATTGGCCCGGCGGCGGAAGTTCTGGCCACCTCAGAAAGCCTTGAAGCGCACGGCCTTTCGGTGACTGCGCGGTTGCGTAAGCTGAATGGCTGACACCCCTACGCCTGCGGCGAACCGTAGTCGGCTTGCCGCAGCTGCGAAATAGCATTGCCCGAACGGATTTCTCGCTCTACCAATGTGCAACTCATTGCCGAACTGGACACCGCGCCCATGACCCGCATTGCGCAAATTGAATTGGATGACGCCAATCTTCCGCCGCCCACGCCGGAGATCGAACAGGAACGCCGTGTGGCGATGTACGATTTGATGGAAGACAACAGCTTTGTGCTGCCAGCGCGGGATGACCGCGAGGTTCCGGCTGGTCCCTATAATTTGGGGCTGTCGATCCGCGAAAAGCGTCTGGTGTTTGATCTTGAAACCGCCGCCCACGATAAGGCCGCGGAATTTCACCTGTCGCTCTCACCCTTTCGGCAGGTGGTGAAAGACTATTTTCAGATCTGCAAAAGCTACTTTGATGCGGTGAAGACCCTGCCGCCCAGTCAGATCGAAACCATCGATATGGCACGGCGCGGCATTCACAACGAAGGCGCGCGGATCCTACAGGAGCGTCTCGAAGGTAAGGCCGAGATTGACGATGCCACCTCGCGTCGCTTGTTCACGCTGATCTGCGTCTTACATTTCGGGGGCTGAGCGTGGTCGATCTGCCCCAGTCGATCCTGTTTTGTTGTGACCATAATGCTGTGCGGTCCCCCATGGCCGAAGGCATTATGAAAAAGCTGTTTGGCACCCAGGCCTATGTTCAGTCCGTTGGCGTGGTGAACGATCTCGAGATTGATGGATTCGCGATTTCGGTCTGTTCGGAAATTGACGTTGAATTGTCGCGTCACCGCTCGCGCAGCTTTGAGGAAATGGAAGAGTATGGCGAAGCCCTGTCGGGCTTTGATCTGATTGTCACGCTCTCTCCGGCCTCGCAACGCAAGGCGTTGGATTTGACGCGGTTTTACCATCTGACGGTGGAGTACTGGCCGATCATGGATCCGACGGGTATCGGGGAAACCCGCGACCAGAAACTTGAATCCTATCGTCAGACCCGCGATCAGATTGTCGCGCAGCTGACGCAGAAATGGGGCAGCACATGAGCCGCGACACGATCCAGCGCTATTTTGATGCGTTCAATGCGAAGAACACCGACGATATGATTGGTTGCCTGTCTGAGGATGTGGCGCATCACGTGAATGAGGGGCAGGTCCGCACGGGCAAAGACAAATTTCGTGCGTTTTGTGACCATATGACCCGCAGCTACGATGAGACGCTAACCGATATGGTGATCTTTGTGAATGACGAGGGTACCCGTGCGTCAGCCGAATTCATCGTCAATGGCACCTATCTTCAGACAGATGAAGGTTTGCCAGAGGCGCGAAACCAGACCTATCGTCTCCCGGCGGGATCGTTCTTTTCGCTGGAGAAGGGGGCGATCACCCGTGTTGTGACTTATTATAATCTGGCTGATTGGACCCGTCAGGTTTCAGCCTGATGCGTGTCGAGGTCCTGACCGGGGCCGCTTTGGAGGCGGCCTTGGATGATGTCTCACGCCTACGTATCGAGGTGTTTCGGGCGTTTCCCTATCTTTACGATGGCGCGTTTGACTATGAACGCGCCTATCTCCAAACCTATCGCGACAGCGAAAATGCTGTTCTGGTAGGGGCCTTTGACGGTGAGACATTAGTTGGAGCCGCAACAGGCACTCCGCTGGAGGATCACGCCGAAGATTTTGCAGCGGCCTTTGCAGGACATGATCTTGCGCTAGACCAGATCTTTTACTGCGCTGAATCGGTCTTGCTTCCTCAATATCGCGGCCGGGGCATTGGGCATCAATTTTTTGACGAACGTGAGGCGCATGCGCGCAGGTTGGGGCGTCGGAAAGTGGTGTTTTGCAGCGTGCAGCGCCCTACGGATCATCCATTGAGGCCGTCAAGCTATGCGCCGCTCGATCCGTTCTGGCGGAAACGTGGGTATCAGCCTTTGCAGGGCGCGGTTGCGCAATTTAGCTGGAAAGACGTCGATCAGGTCTCCGAGACCGCAAAACCCCTGCAATTCTGGATCCGCGATCTAGATTGAGCAGCCGCATTTTTTGAATGCGGTTAGAGTGGATTTTCGTGGAAAGCTATGAAATCGCTGCTCCGAAGAGCGTTTCTCAGATGTGTGCACAAAAATTGGGCGATTATCGAGCAGATGCATGGGCGGGCGCATGGATTGACGCACGATGGTGCGACAAATTGGACATTTTGACTTCATTCTGAGCAAGAATTGGTTACGCTCAGGAAGAGCGAGTGGGTGCCGAGTGGTCGTGTGACAACAGTCGTCGAAATACGCTGTCTAAACAAAGCATTTGAGGAGCCACATGAAGACACGTCGCACGACTTGGATTGAGCGTTTGCTGCCCGTAGCGGTGGCCAGTCTCATGATCGGTCTGACGGCGCTTGTTTATCTTGCAGAGCGTAGAGTTCAAGAAGAACGACGTTTGCTGGATGCAAAGATTGTGAGTACCAACTTTGCCGCTCGGCTTGAAACGCATGTGGCTGCGCGTCTGAATGCAGCCTCGCTTCTGGCCCTTCATACCGATCAACATGCGCCAATTTCGTTTGAGACCTTCGTTGAGGAAGCGATGATGTTTCATACGAAATTCGGAGATTTGCAGGCGCTGAACTGGGTGGATTCCAGTGGCATCATTCAAATCGTCACGCCGATGCAAGGCAATGAAGCGGCCTTGGGATTGAACCTGAAAGGGTTGCCGCTCCCGTCGGCAACGCTGGATCAGGCAATTGAAACCGAGGAATTGCAAGTCACACCGCCAATAACGCTTGCTCAAGGTGGACGAGGTTTCGTCGCCTATCTGCCGGTTTGGAGCGACGAACATTTGGCTGGGTTTCTAAATGTTGTGTTTAAAACTAAGGCCTTGATTGAAAATGCGCTAGGCACCGTTGAAACAGGTCCTCTGAATTTTCGTGTTTATGATGGAGATACGTTGCTTTTCTCCAGCTTGCAGGCCGAACAGGTTGATGAGTTTGTCGTGGAGTCAGATCTAAAGGTGGGCTCACGTACATGGCGGATCGAGGTGTCTCCAGGTGGTCTTCCCGCTTCGGGTGTCACGTCGCGACTAGATGAAGCAATCTTGATCCTAGGGTTTCTTCTGACATTTTGTGCCGTCGTGATCAACCAGGTTTTGATCAGGCGACGCTTGGAGCTAGAACACTCCAACGCGCGCTTTCATGATTTTGCAACCGCCAGCTCCGACTGGTTTTGGGAAATGGACGAAACACTGCGGACTACGTGGTTCTCACCTGGCATCGAGGATTTCTTCGGAGTGTCACGAAAAGAGCTTCTGGGTCGATCTCGGGGCGATTTCCGGTTGCCCATGGGGGATGATGAAAAATGGCAGAGGCACTATGAGGATCTGCAGAACAGGCAGAGTTTCAAAGATTTTCTTTATGCGATCGCAACTCAGGGCGAAATCAAATGGGTGCGCGCCTCTGGTATGCCAATTTTTGATGAGCGAAACAGATTTCTCGGGTATCGGGGCACAGCGTCTGATGCCACGGAGCTTGTGAAATCACGTACACAGGTCGAGGAAGGAAATGCTCGGCTGGCCAACGCGGTTGAAAACTTGGATGAGCTGTTCAGCCTTTGGGATTTCGACGACAAACTGGTCATCTGCAACCGGATCTTTCGGGAGTTGAACGCAGATATTTCAGAGTTTCTTGTTCCGGGGACGTCTTTCGAAGATTTCTTGCGCGCAAGTGTACGGGCCGGCCATATGCCGGATATCGAAGGTCGCGAAGAAGCCTTCATCGCAGCCAGTCTGAGGCAACGCCACAGTTCGGATGGCAAGCCGTTTGAAATCACGCGTACTGATGGCGTCGCTCTGAAACTTCACGAGCAAAAGCTTGAGGGGGGAGGAATCGTCACCATTGGTCGCGACGTGACCAAAGAATACCGACGGGACCAGGAGTTGCGGGAAAGTCAGGAACGCCTGGCGCTGGCGGTGCGAACCCTGTCGATTTGGGATTGGGATCTTGTTGCAGACACTTTGTATATCTCACCGGGCTTTGCTGAGGCCCTAGAATATACGGAGGAAGACCTAGATGCCATTAAAGCAGGATCGTTTGAAAACTATATTCATCCAGAGGATCTCGAAGGTCACCGTGCCAAAATCCGCGATCATCTGCAAAATCCAACCTCTCCGTTTACAAACGAATATCGTGTCAGAGCAAAAGACGGCACTTACAGATGGTTCATGGCGCGAGGCCATGCGGTGTTTGATGAGGATAGTCGGGTGCTGCGTTCAACGGGTGTGTTGACGGATGTGACCGAACAGGTTGAGCTGGAACAAAAACTGCAGCAAGCCCAAAAGATGGAGGCCATCGGCAATCTGACCGGTGGTGTGGCCCATGACTTCAACAACTTGCTTGCTGTGGTTCTTGGCAATCTTGAACTGATCCAGGAAACGGACGAACTCGCAGAAATTAATCGATTTGCCGAGGCGGGAATTAAGGCAACCCGCAGAGGGGCTGAGCTGACCAAAAATATGCTGAGTTTTGCGCGAAAGTCGCGGTTGCAGCCAAAGCCCACCGATCTCAACCAATTGGTTGAGGAGACGCAATCTTGGGCCGAGCGTGTGCTTCCCGCAAATATCAGCATTGAACTGGCACTGGGACAGAAGATCTCCAAGGTCGAAATTGATCCGGGGTTGGCGCAGAATGCTTTGTTGAACCTTATCTTGAACTCTCGCGACGCCATGCCCCGCGGGGGCAAGCTGACGATCGAAACTTCGCATTGTCAGATCGATACAGATTATATCGACACCGAGGGGGAACCTGTTCCACCGGGGCGCTATGTCATGCTGGCGGTCAGCGACACCGGTGAAGGGATACCAAAGGAAAACATGTCGGAGATCTTTGCCCCCTTCTTTACAAGCAAACCTACCGGATCCGGGTCAGGGCTTGGGTTGTCGATGGTGCAGGGATTCATGAAACAGTCTGGCGGAGCGGTCCGGGCCTATTCTGAACTCGGTATAGGGACGTCGATCAAACTGTTCTTCCAGGCGAATGTTCCATCTGTTCCAAGCGAAGTTGATGACGTGGTAGATCAGCATGGATTTCAGCGTCACGACGCACATTTGCTTGTCGTTGAAGATGAGCCTGCGGTTTTAGATGTGCTGACGGAAACGTTGACCAAAGTGGGGTATCAGGTCACCACGGCCTCTTCGGGTGATATGGCCTATGAGATTTGGAAGAAGGGCGCGAATTTCGATCTGTTGGTGACGGACATTGTGATGCCAGGTGAGCTGCAGGGGACACATCTGGCTAAAGCCTTGCGTGCAGATCGTACCGGTTTACCGGTTGTTTTCCTGTCCGGCTATGCAGCCGAGGCGACAATTCATGGCAATGGGTTGCGGCCGGACGACATCCGTTTGATGAAACCGGCACGACGCTCTGATCTTGTTGCGGCAGTGGAAAAGGCGCTTTCAGATTCGTCCCAGTAAGCGAATTCATTGGCTGTTTGACGAGGCCCGTGATGTTGCGGCGAGGCATGCAGAAACATTTTTTGGACACGATGATATGAAAATTGCCACAGCGGCCTATGACATGGATTTTCTGCCCGATTGGCAGGCCTATGAGAGTAAAATCACCCGTTGGGTGACTGAGGCCGTTGGGCAGGGCGCCGACCTTCTGGTCTTCCCAGAATATGGAGCCATGGAACTGGCTACCTTAGAAGGGCGCGACAGGGCGGCGGACCTGGAGCAGTCATTGCACGCGGTTGCCAAACATATTCCTGCCGCTGACAGGTTGCATGCCAAGCTAGCACAAGAACATCAGGTCTATATTCTCGCGGCGTCTGCTCCGGTTTTTGCTACGGACCGCCCAAGCAATCGGGCGCGTCTTTTTGGTCCATCTGGCCAGATGTTGGAGCAAGACAAGCAAATCATGACCCGCTTTGAGCGTGAGGATTGGCATGTGATTAGCGATGGTCCCTTGCAGATTTTTGACACGGCCCTCGGCAAGATCGGTATTCTGATCTGCTACGATAGTGAATTTCCTTTGTTGGGGCGGGCACTGGAAGAGGCTGATCTGATTCTGGTTCCGTCCTGCACGGATGCACTGTCGGGGTATTGGCGGGTGCGGATCGGTGCCATGGCGCGTGCGCTGGAAAATCAATGTGTGACCGTGATGGCCTCGACGGTGGGGGACTGTGATTGGTCGCCAGCCGTTGATGAAAATGTCGGGGCCGGAGGCGTCTTTGGCCCGCCTGATCGTGGCTTTCCTGACACAGGTGTGATAGCTTTGGGACAGTTGAATGTTCCGGGATGGACCTATGCGGAGGTGAACCTGTCGATGGTTCAGGCCGCGCGGAGCTCTGGAGCGCAATTCAACCGCCGCCATTGGGCGGATCAAGAGGGGCGAGAAAAACCTGCGGCCATTTTTTCCTTGCGCTGACTGTGAGGGTTGATAAACGGCCAAAAACCCCCCATATACTGGCGCGCCTTCTGTTTTCGGGAAGGCGGCTTTTAAAGGAGAGACCATGGCCAAGGAAGATACGCTCGAATTTCCTGGTGTCGTCAAGGAACTCCTGCCAAATGCGACATTCCGGGTCGAGCTTGAGAACGGCCATGAGATTATCGCACATACGGCAGGCAAGATGCGTAAGAACCGCATCCGCGTTCTAGCAGGCGACCGCGTACAGGTGGAAATGACCCCCTATGACCTGACAAAGGGGCGGATCAACTACCGCTTCAAATAAGATCGCGCCTGTCTTGGCACGACACGATACGTAGGGCGGGGTTTTACCCCGCCTTTCTCTTGAGATGGACTTGATATGACCGATACACCTCGTCTTATCCTTGGGTCTGGCAGCCCACGCCGCCGCGATCTTCTGGCCCAACTGGGGGTGGTCGCCAGCGACATTCGTCCGCCTGATATCGACGAAGACCCGCTAAAGGGCGAACTGCCGCGACCTTATTGTGTGCGTCTTGCACGTGAAAAGGCTCTGGCGATCCCGGCCTCGGGTGATGAGATTGTTCTGTCCGCGGATACCACGGTCGCTTTGGGTCGACGTATTTTGGGCAAACCGCAGGACGAGAAAGAAGCGGCTCAGTTTCTGACTTTGCTCTCGGGGCGGCGCCACCGCGTGATCACTGCCGTGGCCGTGCGCAAAGGCGATAAGATCTGGGAACGCGACGTCGTGACACAGGTCAAAATGAAAATGCTGTCCAACGAAGAGCTGAATGCCTATCTGAACTCAGGCGACTGGCGGGGCAAAGCGGGCGGATATGGCATACAAGGGCCAGCCGGAGCTTTGATTCCTTGGATCAGCGGATCATTTACCTCAGTTGTTGGTCTACCTCTGGCCGAAACAGCCAACCTGCTGATCGCAGCAGGCTACCCACTTTATAAGGAGCCGCAGGCATGAAGGGACGCACCATTGCGCTGGACCACTATGAAGGTCGCGAAGCCGCAGCTCTGCTGGTGGATGGCAAGCTTGAGGATCTGCTGATCGAAGCGGATCTTCCGCGTCCGGGATCGATTTATCGCGCTGTGGCGGACCGTCCTGTTAAAGGGCAGGGTGGCATGTTCATGAAAACCCCGGATGGCAGCGCATTTCTGCGTCAGGTCAAAGGGTTGAAGCCAGGACAAACTCTGCTGGTTCAGGTGACGGGCTATGCCGAGCCGGGCAAAGCCATTCCGGTTACCCAGCGTGTGCTGTTCAAATCCCGCTATGCCATCGTCACGCCGGATGCGCCGGGCATCAATATTTCGCGGCGCATTAAAGATGACGACGCACGGGACGAGATCATGGTGGTGGCGCGCGAAGCACTGGCTGAGGCACCTTTGCCAGAAAACGCGGGTCTGATTTTGCGTTCGAGCTGTGCAGATGCCGATCCTGAGGCGCTTTTGGAAGATGTTCTCGCCATGTCCAACCTGGCGCAGCATGTTCTCTCGGACAGCGGGTCCGAACCTGAGCTGCTGGTAGAAGGCGACGGCCCTCATGCTTTGGCCTGGCGTGAATGGGTGGAAGAGGCTGACCTTGATACCGAATCCGGGTGTTTTGAACATCTCGGCATCGCAGAGATGATTGATGACCTGCAAAGCCCTCGGGTGTCTTTGGGTACAAGCGGGTCAATGGTGATTGAACCCACCTCTGCACTTGTGGCGATTGACATCAACACAGGCAATGACACCTCACCCGCTGCTGGGTTGAAGGTGAACATGGCGGCACTGCGGGATCTGCCGCGTCAGCTTCGGCTGCGTGGTTTGGGCGGGCAGGTGATTGTTGACCCTGCGCCGTGCCCCAAAAAGGACCGCAAACAGGTGGAAGGCGTGCTGCGCGCCGCGCTCAAGCGCGATCAGACGGAAACCATTCTGGCCGGCTGGACCCAGCTTGGTTTGATGGAAATCCAGCGCAAGCGCGATCGTGTGCCGCTTAAACTTGTGCTGAAGGGCACCTAACATGGCCTGTCCGATCTGTGAGAGAAAAACCGATCAGGCGTTTCGCCCTTTCTGTTCCAAACGCTGTGCGGATGTCGACTTGGCGAAATGGATGACAGGATCTTATGCGGTGCCCTCAACCGATCCTGATGACATCGAAGCGGCGATTGATGCGATTGAGGCCGGGGCGCACAAGCCTCACTAATGGGTGACAAAAATCCGTTGGTGCCCCTCTGGACAGGGGCGCGCCATCATGATCCTGTGCCGGGCATAAGGACAGGATCATGGCGCAGACAACTCTTACATTTCCCCGTATCGATTCCGTTGGTTTGGATGGTCTTCTGGTGCGATTTGGCGACCAGTTGGACGAGGCGGCCAATCGTGCGGCCCTAGCGTTTCGGGCGGCTGTAGAGGCGGCGGGATGGGATGGGGTTGAAGAATGTTCAACCTCGCTTGTGTCGACCTATCTGCGATTTGACCCGCTTTATCTGTCACATGATGACCTTGAGATGCAGTTGACGGGGCTTTTGTCTGAACGCGATTGGTACGCAGCGGCATTGCCAGACGGGCGAAAACTGCTCCGTATTCCAACGGTATATGGCACCGATCTCGCACCGCAATTGGAAGAGGCTGCACAGGTGGCAGGTCTAACGGCGGAGGAGGCTGTTGCTTCGCTGTCGCAGGCGCGGGTGCGTGTAACGGCCCTCGGATTTGCGCCGGGACAGCCTTACCTCGGCACTTTGCCCGAGGCCTGGGATATTCCGCGTCAAACAGCTCTGACACCTCAGGTGCCGCAGGGCGCGTTGGTTGTGGCCATTCGTCAGTTTGTTTTGTTTTCGGTCACTGCACCAACGGGGTGGCGACATATTGGTCAGACGGCGGCCAAACTGTTCGACATCGACCGCGACGCGCCCTTTTTGCTGCGCCCCGGCGACGAAGTTGAATTTCCCTCTGTCACCCGTGAGGCTTTTGAGCAGATCAAACAGGCCCCGGATGCCGGGATCACGCGGGAGGCATTGGTATGAATCGTCTGATCATTCAGCAGGCCGGACCGGGGGTTACGGTTCAGGATATGGGGCGAACCGGCTACATCGCCTTGGGGTTGTCACGCGGTGGCGCCGCAGATCGTCTGGCGCTCGCAGAGGGGGCGGCTTTGTTGCGGCAACCTGTTGGCGCGGCTATTGAAATGGCCGGGTTTGGTGGGCGGTTCAGCGTGGCAGAGCCCTGTCGCATTGCGCTGACCGGCGCGCCGATGCGGGCCAGTCTGGATGGCGTGCCTTTGGTATGGAACGCCTCACATATGATGCCTGCGGGATCCGTGCTGGATATCGGGGGGGCGTCAAAAGGTGTGTACGGCTATCTCACGCTCGGCGGTGGATTGGCGACCGATCCGGTATTGGGCGGGCAGGGGGTCCATCTGACCGCGGGTCTGGGGCGCGCGCTTGCCGCGGGGGATGAACTCACGCTCTCAGACGACAAGGGGGATGAATCGGGCCTGACTCTGACACCTCAATCACGCTGTGACGGAGGCACCCTTCGGGTCCTGCCAAGCCTCCAGACGGATCTCTATCCGCTAGAGGAGCGCGCACGGTTTGAAGCCAGCACGCTAACGCGCGATACGCGCGGCAACCGTATGGGTATTCGTCTGATGCCGGAGGGCGAAGGTTTTGGTCTGAAAGTTGGACAAAAGATTTTGTCTGAGATTATCACGCCGGGTGACATTCAGATCCCCGGTGATGGAGCGCCTTACATCCTGATGGCAGAGTGCCAGACGACCGGTGGCTATCCCCGTTTAGGGACGGTGATCCCGGCGGATATGCCCAAGGTCGCACAATGCCCACCGGGGGCTAAACTGCGATTTCGCTTTGTCGATCGGCAAGAAGCGCTGGGGGCAGAAACAGGCTATCGCAAACATCTGGCCGGGCTGTCCCGCGCGGCGCAGCCTCTGGTGCGTGACCCGGCAGATATTGCCAACCTATTGTCTTACACATTGATCAGCGGCGTCACCGCCGGAGAGGAGCTGTCATGAGAGTCGACCTGAACGCCGATATGGGCGAAAGCTTTGGCCCGTGGAAAATGGGTCAGGACACTGAACTGCTCGAAGTGATCACCTCGGCCAATATCGCCTGTGGGTTTCATGCAGGCGATCCTGATGTGATGGCGGCAACCATCCAAACCGCACACACCAACGGCGTTGGCATCGGGTCCCACCCCGGGTTCGCTGATCTTCAGGGTTTTGGCCGTCGTCGTCTGCAATTGTCTGAAGCCAGCCTGCGCAACCTCGTGCAATATCAACTGGCGGCGTCAATTGGTGTGGCTCGGGCGAAAGGTGCCGAGGTGCGGCACCTGAAGCTGCATGGTGCCTTGTCCAATATGACCTCAGAAAACGAAGCGATGGCTCGTGCCTGCTATGAGGCAGCGCTTGAGGTGGATCCCGACGTCATCATCATGGTTCTAGCGGGCACCGCGCAGCAGCGTGTTGTGGAACAGTTGGGCTGTCGCTGGGCTGGTGAGATCTTTGCGGATCGGGCCTATAACGCCGATGCCACTTTGGTTGATCGCAGCTTGCCCGGTGCGGTGATCCATGATCCCGACTTTGCCGCCACACGCATTGTGAAGATGGTTCAGGCCGGAGCCATCCTGCCCGAAACGGGTGACCCCATCCCGGCGGCAATCGACACAATCTGTCTGCATGGAGATGGCGCAACAGCATTGCAGATTGCGCGCACAGTCCGGGCCAGGTTGGAAGAGGCCGACATTGAGGTCAAAGCCTTTGACGGACGGCGTGGTGCCGTCTGACAGGCGTGTCGGGCGGGGCCAGACCCCGCCCTCCGAGGTTAGCCTTTTACGCAGGCGGCAACACGTGTCGCCATATCGCGCAGAAGGGCTGGGTAAAACGTAGAACCTTCGTCGAGATGCGCGCCCAGTGGGTCGATCTCAACTTCGCGCAACCCGTCGCTGGCAGCTTCGGCCACCACATCGACCAGACGGCTATCCGCCGCTGGCTCTGCCAGAATGCAGACCGGTGTGTTTTCGGCAAACCGCTCTTTCAGCTCAGCCAGACGACGTGGACCCGGGGCAAGGTCGTCGCTGTTGGAAATCGCGCCAACCACATTCAGCCCAAAGGCCTCTTCAAAATACTGATAGGCGTCGTGGTAAACAGCCAGCGGCTGGCCTTTTACCGGTTCAAGCAACGCAAACACATCAATTTGGGCGGCTTCAAGATCTTTGAGCGCGGCGTTTAGGTTGGCCTGGTAGGTTGCGGCGTTGTCCGGGTCCAGTTCAGTCAGGGCCTGAGCAACCAGCTTCAAAGTGGCCTGAGCGTTTTCCGGGTCCAGCCAGACATGCGGGTCTACACCACCGGCGTGGCCATGATCGTCATGCTCGGCGTGTTCGTCTTTGTGATCGTCATGATCCTCATGCGCATCTTCGGCGTGATCTTCATGGGCCTCGTCGTCATGATGCTCTTCATCATGGTGTGCCTCTTCATGATCCTCATCGTGATCATCGTGGGCTTCACCTTCATGCTCGTCCTCATGGTGGTCATGCCCGCCACCAAAGACGGCTTCATCGCGAAATTCGTGGGTGTGCAACTCGGGCTGCCCCAGCAGTTCGATGTGCCGTGCATCCGCCGCCAGGGTTTCAAGCTTTGTCTCAATTCCGGGTGTCAGTGCGGGGCCAACCCAAACCACCAGCTCCGCCTTGCTGAGCGCGCGGGCCTGCGACGGGCGGAGCGAATAATTGTGGGGTGAGCTTCCGGCAGGAACCAGAATTGTGGGCTCTCCCAGCTCTCCCATGACCTGAGACACCAGCCCATGGATCGGGGCAATGTCAGTCACGACAGTGGGGACTTCGGCCAATACGGCCGAAGGGGCGATGGACAGGGCAAGCAAAGAACGGCGCAGCATGGGGATCTCGTGTTATGGTATAACGTCGCGGGCTTGTACTCTGTTACAGCATAACATATCAAGCCCCAAAGCGCAGGAGATCCCCATGTCGCCCATTGGCTTCGAAAAACATGACCATACCCATTGTATAGCGTCTGCCCTGCAGGTGGCCGAAACCACATGCTCGGAGCAGGGTATTCAGCTGACACCGGCACGGCGGCGCACCTTTGAAATCCTGCTGCAAGAGCACCGGGCAATGGGGGCCTATGAGGTTCTGGAACATTTGCGGGCTTCGGGACATGGATCGCAGCCACCTGTGGCCTACCGGGCGTTGGATTTTCTGGTCAAACATGGGTTTGTCCACCGCATCGAGCGCCTCAATGCGTTCATCGCCTGTGCCCATCCCGGTGAACGCCATGCGCCTTGCTTTCTGATCTGTCGCAACTGTGAAACCGTGGCCGAAGCACCTGCGCGTCCGGCGGCGGATGCCCTGAGCGTGTCGGCGGCCGACATGGGATTTAAAGTGGAGCGGGTGGCCATTGAAGCGGAGGGCCTGTGTCCGGCCTGTGTGGAGACCGCAGCATGACAACATTGATCGAGGCCCTTGGGCTTTCGGTGGAGCGCAGTGGACGGCAGGTGCTGAGCCACGTCGATTTTGCGATCCAACCGGGTGAGATTGTCACTGTTGTCGGTCCCAATGGCTCGGGCAAATCTACCTTGCTGAAGGCGCTGATTGGGGCGGTGCCTGTGGCGCAGGGTGTGGTCAAACGCAAACAGGGGCTTCGGGTGGGCTATGTGCCACAGAAGCTGGATGTGGATCCGTCGCTGCCGATGACTGTAGGGCGGTTTCTGGATTTGCCGGTGAAAGTCGCCGCCCCCGAACGACTGCGGGCCTTGAAAGAGGCCGGTGCGGAAAGTCTCGAAGACCGGCAGTTGGCGGATCTGTCGGGAGGACAGTTTCAGCGTGTTCTTCTGGCGCGTGCATTACTGAATAAACCTGATGTGCTGTTTCTTGACGAACCGACAACGGCCTTGGATCAACCGGGATCAGCGGCGTTTTATCGGTTGATTGAACGGGTGCGGGATCAGCTGGGCTGTGCGGTGTTGATGATCAGTCACGAATTGCATGTGGTCATGAGCGCCTCAGATCGGGTGATCTGTATGAACGGACATATCTGCTGTGAAGGTCTGCCGGAAGTGGTGGCCCAGGCCGAGGAATACCGGGCGTTGTTTGGCACAGGGACGCAGGGCGCGCTGGCGCTGTACCGTCACGAACACAGCCACAGCCATGATGATGGATGCTCACATGCTTGATGATTTTCTGGTGCGTGCCGCGCTGGGCGCGGTGGGTGTTGCCTTGGCAGCAGCCCCATTGGGGGTTTTTGTGGTCTGGCGTCGTATGGCCTATTTTGGCGATGCAACCGCGCATGCTTCGATCCTCGGGGTGGCTTTGGCACTGGCGCTTTCGGTTCCGATTTTTGTGGGCACCTTGTCCATCGCTCTGGCCATGGCGTTTATTGTAGCGCGCCTGACAGGGCGTGGCATGGGCGCGGATATGCTGTTGGGGGTGTCCAGTCACGCGGCGCTTGCCATTGGTCTTGTGGCCGTGGCGATGGTGGATGGCCCTCGTGTGGATCTTGAGGCCTTTTTGTTTGGAGATGTTCTGGCCGTTGGCAAATCTGACCTTGCCTTGATCTGGGGCGGCGCAGCATTTGTCGGTGGGCTGGTGGCCTGGCGGTGGCAGAAATTGCTGACGGCGACCCTGTCGCCTGATCTTGCCTGGGCCTCGGGCATCAACCCCGAGCGCGAAAAGCAGGTGTTGATGGTGGCCTTGGCATTGGTGGTGGCTGTGGCCATCAAAATCGTCGGTGCCATCCTGATCGGCGCTTTGCTCATTATTCCGGCCGCCGCCGCCCGGCCTCTGGCGCGCACCCCTGAACAGATGGTCATAGGTGCGGCAGTGGTGGGCAGTTTGGCGGCAATTTCAGGGCTGTGGGGGGCCTGGATATTCGATACGCCTGCGGGCCCAAGCATTGTCTGTTCCGCTGCAATTTTCTTTGTAATTACAATGCTTTTTAGGGGAATGCGACGGGGTTGAAGCACTTTGCAACCCTAGGGCGGTAATGTCTGAATTTGGCCACAAAATGACCCGTGGCGCGCCGTAAAGTATTAAAAACGGATTAATACCCTGGGGGCCATCTTAGGCCTGCACTTGTTGAAGTGGCGCGTTGGGTCAATGCCCGCGCAACGTCAAAAGACGCCGATGGGCCCATGATGGGCGATCCTGCGCAGAAGCGCTTTCAGAACATGAAAAGGCGCAACTATGTCCAGTATTCTGACCAACAATGGTGCAACCACCGCACTGGCCACCCTGAAATCGATCAACTCCAGCATCGAAGGCACCCAGTACCAAATCTCGACCGGCAAAAAGGTTCATTCTGCAGCTGATAACGCGGCCTCTTGGGCAATCTCGAAAGCCATGGAAGCAGATGTGGCCGGTTTTGAGAAGATCTCGGAAAGCCTGTCACTTGGCCAGTCGACCGTATCCGTTGCCCGCATGGGCGCAGAAACCGTGACCGAGCTTCTGACTGAAGTGAAAGGCAAAATCGTTGCCGCTCAGGAAGAGAACGTGGATCGGGACAAGATCCAAGCTGACATCAGCTCGTTGCGCGAACAGATTGGCTCGATCGTTGCCGCGGCTTCGTTCAATGGCGCCAACCTGCTGCAGAACACCGATCAAACCGCAGGATCGGGCACAGTCAATGTGTTGGCATCACTCGATCGCTCTACCACCGGTGTCAGCGCCTCTGATATCGCCATAAGCAAGCAGGATCTTGGGACACAGGCACAGGTCGTCTCTAATTCAGGTGGTACCTTTGCGGCATCGGGTGCAACAGCAACTCTAAATGCGGGGCAATCGGCAACCGTAGATATGAGCAGCATGACTGTTGCAGCTGGCGATGCTTTTGACTTGCAGATCTTTGGTACCGATACAGATAACTCTTCCTTCACACAGGCGGATTTGCGAACCACAGCAGCCACTGCAAACACACAGGCCCAGATGGCGACCTCAGATCTGGCCTATGTGGCACGTGATGGCGACACCGCTGCTGATGTAGCGAAGGCGCTGCAGTCCAAGTGGGAATCCTATGCTTCTGACAACAGCATTGACGCAAGCACTCTATCGATCTCCGCGAGTGGTAGCGGGTTGAGCATTTCTTCAACTGTTACGGATGGTACGGATACAATCGCAGTGACAGTGTCGACGTTGAGCGCGGCTGCCGGGAACACCGTGGGTGGTGGTCTGGAAAACTTGGCGGACATCGATGTGACAACTGCTGCAGGCGTCGACTCGGCCTTGACCGAAATTGAAGGCTTGATCCAAACATCGATCGATGCGGCGGCGTCGTTTGGTTCGGCGCAGGGGCGTCTGGAAACTCAGTCCGAGTTTGTTGACAAACTGTCGGGTAGTCTCAAATCGGGTATCGGCGCACTTGTGGATACCGACATGGAAGAGGCTTCGGCCAAGCTCAAAGCGCTGCAGGTGCAGCAGCAGTTGGCGGTTCAATCGCTGTCGATGGCCAACAGTGCCCCACAGCAGCTTCTGAGCCTGTTCCGCTAACTTAAGTTAAAAAGTGCAGCATCATCTGCTAACAGGTGGTGCGGTACCCTCAAGTGGGTCGCTTGCAAAAGCGGCCCATTTTCTTTGGTTATATATCTGTTTTTATTGAAGTTGTAGGTGCCGCATTTGCGCCAGAAAAAGGTCAGAGCAGTGCCGAAAATTCTTAAATCGAGCTTAACGTTTAGGCGGCAAAAGTTAACCTGCACTCCTTAGAGTGGCGCGGAGCGGCTTGTGTCCTCGGCATCGTCAAAAGACGTCTTTGGCCCAAGGTGGGCACATCCCGCGCAGAAGCGCTGTGCAAAATGAAGGCGCAAAACATGTCCAGCATCCTGACCAACAACGGTGCAACCACCGCACTGGCGACACTCAAATCCATCAACATGGGTATTGAGAACACGCAGTATCAAATTTCGACCGGTAAGAAAGTTGCCTCTTCCGCTGATGACGCAGCGGCCTGGGCGATTTCGAAGGCGATGGAGGCCGATGTACAGGGGTTTCAAAAGATCTCTGAGAGCCTCTCGCTTGGCCAGTCCACCGTGTCCGTGGCACGCATGGGTGCGGAAACCGTGACCGACCTTTTGACCGAGGTGAAGGGCAAGATTGTTGCGTCGCAGGAAGAGAATGTGGACCGCGATAAGATTCAGGCAGATATTGAATCACTTCGCGATCAAATCGGTTCGATTGTCGCGGCGGCTTCATTCAACGGCGCGAATTTGTTGCAGAACACCGAAACAACCTCGGGTTCAGGTAGCGTAAATGTGCTGGCATCGCTGGATCGTTCCTCTTCGGGCGTATCGGCATCTGATATCACAATCTCGAAGCAGGACCTTGGCACAGGGGCTGCGACCCTTGGCACCACAGGTGCTGCAGATGCGGTCGGTGGCACAGTCAATGATGGTGCAACTGGGGTTGCAGTGACGTTCAGCGCAGCAGCGGCTTCAGGTAATACTTACGTCGTTGAAAGTGGCGCAGCGGGTTTGTCGGCGAATGTTGGTTATGTGGCACGCGAAGGCGATACGCTGACTGATGTGACCGGAGCTATGGTCGAACGCTTGAATTTCCAGGCTGAATCTGACGGTATCGACATCAGCTTTGCTACCAACAGCAATGCTGGTGAAATTGTGATGACAAACAACTCGGGTGCGAACATCACGATTGCCAACACTGCTACAAACGAAGCTACAGGCGGTACCGTAGGTGGTTCGCTTGAACTGCTGTCCAAAATTGATGTGACCACCGACAACGGTTCCGAGGCGGCGCTTGGGGCGATCGAGGGCATGATCCAAGGTTCGATCGATGCGGCAGCGTCGTTTGGTTCGGCACAGGGTCGTCTGGAAACCCAGTCTGACTTTGTTGATAAGCTGTCGAGCAACCTCAAGTCTGGCATTGGTGCACTTGTGGACACCGATATGGAAGAGGCTTCGGCCAAGCTCAAAGCGCTGCAGGTGCAGCAGCAGCTGGCGGTTCAATCGCTGTCGATGGCCAACAGTGCCCCACAGCAGCTTCTGAGCCTGTTCCGCTAACTTAAGTTAAAAGGTGCAGCATCATCTGTTAACAGGTGGTGCGGTACCCTCAAGTGGGTCGCTTGCAAAAGCGGCCCATTTTCGTTGATTATATGTCTGTTTTTATTGAAGTTGTAGGTGCCGTATTTGCGCCAGAAAAAGGTCAGAGCCGCGCCGAAAACTCTTAAAGAGCGCTTAACGTTTAGGGGGCAAAAGTTAACCCGCACTCTTAAGAGTGGCGCGGATGGGCCTGTGTCCTCGGCATCGTCAAAAGACGTCTTTGGCCCAAGGTGGGCACATCCCGCGCAGAAGCGCTGTGCAAAATGAAGGCGCAAAACATGTCCAGCATTCTGACCAACAACGGTGCGACCACCGCACTGGCGACACTCAAATCCATCAACATGGGTATCGAGAACACGCAGTACCAAATTTCGACCGGTAAAAAAGTTGCCTCTTCCGCGGATGATGCGGCGGCCTGGGCGATTTCGAAGGCGATGGAGGCCGATGTACAGGGTTTCCAGAAGATTTCTGAGAGCCTCTCGCTTGGCCAGTCCACCGTGTCCGTGGCGCGCATGGGTGCGGAAACCGTGACCGACCTTCTGACCGAAGTGAAAGGCAAGGTTGTCGCGGCTCAGGAAGAGAACGTTGACCGTGACAAAATCCAGGCGGACATCGAATCGCTGCGTGATCAGATCGGTTCGATTGTCGCGGCCGCGTCGTTCAACGGTGCAAATCTTCTGCAAAACACCGATTCGACGTCTGGTTCTGGCAGTGTAAATGTTCTGGCATCGCTCGACCGCAACTCGTCGGGTGTATCCGCGTCGGACATCAATATTTCTAAGCAAGACCTTGGAACTGGGTCGTCGACTGCTGGTACGATGGGTTCCGATATCGGCTCAAACAGCGCTGTTGCTGACGCTGCAACCGGTGCAGTCATGACCGTGACCGGCACACCTGCTGCGGGTAACTCCTATGAGTTGGCCTCTGGCGGCGGTATGGGGTTCTCGGCAGATGTCGCCTATGTTGCTCGTGAAGGGGACACACTTCAGGACGTGACTGATCAGATGGTTGCGCGACTGAACTTCCAGGCCCAGGCAGATGGTATCGACGTGACCTTTGCAGAAAACGGCACCACTGCAGGTCAGATCGATATGACCAACAACAGCGGCGCAGGCATCACCGTTGCAACCGGCGAGGCAACTCAGTCTGCGGCGTCCGAAACCGATGGCACAATCGGTGGTTCGCTTGAGCTGTTGTCGAAAATCGATGTGACCACCGACAATGGCACCGAAGCGGCGCTAAGCGCAATTGAAGGCATGATCCAAGGCTCGATTGATGCGGCGGCGTCGTTTGGTTCGGCGCAGGGGCGTCTGGAAACCCAGTCTGACTTTGTTGACAAACTGTCGAGCAACCTCAAGTCCGGCATTGGCGCGCTTGTAGACACCGATATGGAAGAGGCTTCGGCGAAACTGAAGGCACTGCAGGTGCAGCAGCAGCTGGCAGTTCAGTCGCTGTCGATGGCCAATAGCGCGCCACAGCAGCTTCTGAGCCTGTTCCGCTAAACCAAATGATCTCCGCCCAAGACCGCTTGGGCGGAGATCACACAGATGTATCTGCTCTCGTAAATTCTCTCTCTCGCGAAGCCGGACACCTAGGGTGGCCGGTTTTTGCGTGTCTGAGATCAGTCGCGATACTGGCTATGACAGGCCTTGCAGGAGGCCGCGAGCTGCCCCATTCCGGCGCGCAGTGTCTCCAGATTGGTCACAGAACCAGCCAGACCCAGTGCCAGTGCTTCAAGATCTTTCGACCGTTTGGTGAAGTCTTCAAAACTGGTCCAGATTTCCGGACGGGCCTCAGATTTTGGATCGGTTTCAGGAGCGGCAAAATGGGATTGAGTGGCGCCAGACAGGAGCGAGATTTCCTTCAGCGCGGTCTGGGCCGTTGAGAGTTCGAAGTCAGATTGTCCTTTGGCCATCGCACCCAGAACCTTCATCTGATCAGCGATGGAAGACATGTTGACCATGCGTGCCATCACGGCGGGGTTTTGCACCCCGGAATGGGCAAGGGCCACGCCTGCGGTGAGACCAAGTGCGAGGCACGTGAGGCGAAAAGTTTTGCTATACGACATCAGATTTCCTTCTAGTGGATGCCATTGGCGCGTTGGACGGCCCGGAGATAGGTGATGATGCTTTGGACCTCCGCACGGGTCAAATGACTTTGTGGTGGCATATCGCTAAAGGGCCAATGATGTGCGCGCACTCCGAGGGCTGCAGCCCGAAAGAAGGCCGCGTCCCCATGGTGAGAGGGCTCGTAGATCTTGTGGATCAAAGGGGGGCCCATTTCGTTGCGGCCATCGGCCTTATCACCGTGACAGGCGGCGCAGACTGCCTCAAAGGCGGTTTTACCGAGTTTCGCCTGTGCCGAGAGGGTGTCTGGAACCGTGACCTGAACTAAAGGGGCGCCGGGAGCAGGTGGAAGAGCGGAATCTGTCGCTGCCGGACGTTGAGACAAATAGAGTATGGCCGCAGCCAAAGGCACCGCGATAGCGGTGATCAAATGGGATCGTTTCATTGGATTTCCTACAGTTTGACGTGAGATCGGATGAATCTGATCGCGTCAAATGCGGGGCGGCGGCGGATCTGGCAGGGGAGATTGATCGTCGATGAGGGGCGTTTGGGGCCGCCAAGCCAATTTTCCGACCCGAGGATGAAAATGACGTGCCCGTGGTGATGATTCGAGTGCGGTATTGAGCAAACAGGGCGCGCAATGGCGGGGGGATTCGGCGCAAGCACGGCCCGAATCTTCTGTGAAAAGGCTGACGTCGGGAATCATATCCGGGCTCATCTGAGATTCGGTCATGAAACCATGTGAATCGCAGACCTCTGCCGCGTCGCTTGCCCCCGCGACCGCGAAAAAGAGCGTCAGAGCCCAGATGATATTCAACACAGTTCGAATGGTGCAAATTCCCTTGAACGATGCCCAAAACGCTGGGGCTTTTTACGCTCTGGGTCAAGAGCTCAGGTCAGACAAAACGCAGTCCGCCCGTGGGCGGTTGCGTCTCAAGTCATTGTTATGTCTGAGATAAAATGGTGGGCGACCCTGGAATCGAACCAGGCGTGAGTCGCCTCGAGGGAGTTACAGTCCCCTGCCACACCTTGCGGCCTGTCGCCCACCGTTTGCTGTGCTAGACAGCGTGGAGCGGTGTTTAGTGCGAGCTTCGGGGGGCGTCAACAGGAAAATTTCTTGCGACTGACAGAACATGGGTGCAAGGAGGGCTTCTGATAGAAAAAGGCGGGTGTCATGGCGAAAAAACCGGATTGGGTGATCAAAAAAGAGCAGGATAAGCGGGCCGCAAAGTCAGAAACGGTCTGGTTGTTTGGTCTGCACGCGGTGCGGGACGCGCTGATGAACCCCAAACGCGAGCGGATTCGGTTGATTCTGACCCCAAATGCCGCCGAAAAATTGTCGGATGCGGTAACAGAATCGGGGATGGAGCCGGAAATTCAGGATCCGCGCCGGTTCAAAGCGCCAATTGACCCAAATTCTGTTCATCAAGGTGCCGTTCTCGAAGTGAAACCCCTCGATTGGGGACGTCTTGAGGATGTGGCCATCACACCAGGTGACGCGCCCCAGCGATTGATTCTGCTCGATCGAGTCAGCGACCCTCATAATGTTGGTGCGATCCTGCGGTCTGCCGAAGTGTTTGGCGCGCAGGCCGTAATTGGCATGCGCCATCACGCGGCACCGGAAACCGGGGCTCTAGCAAAAACCGCCAGCGGGGCACTTGAGCGGCAACCCTACCTGCGGGTGCGCAACCTTGCAGATTCCATCACCGAGCTGCAGCGCATGGGCTATGTGGTGTTTGGATTGGATGGGGAAGCAGAGCAAACCATCGAAGAGGCGCTTGAAGGTCGGAAAGATCAGCCCATCGCATTGGTCCTTGGTGCCGAAGGCCCCGGATTGCGTCCAAAAACCAAGGAAACCGTTGATCAGCTGGTGCGGATCGATTTTGCGGGCAGTTTCGGGTCGCTCAACGTGTCCAACGCGGCTGCGGTTGCGCTTTATGCCGCAAGACCGTGATCGTGACCCTTTTATAAACGCTTGGGCATCATAGATCTGGGGGAGGAGGGTTTTATGACCAATACGACCATTGCCAGCTGCTGTTATTGCGGGGCCCGTACCGCTTTGGTGCTGACCCCGGATCGCCACGAGCTGTGTTGCGCCTCTTGCGGCGCTCCGCTTCATAATATGAAGCGTTTGAAAGAAGATGCCGAGCATCCCTCGGGGAAGGTGAAAACCAAAAAGCTCAAAAAAACCAAAGCCGCGAAAGTCGGCTATGGCAAACCCAGCAAAGTGAAGAAAAAGAAGAAATCGAAGAGCTTTACCAAAAGCCTGTTTGGAGAAGCCTTTGATCTGATCGAAGATATTTTCGACTGACCTTTTCTTTGTGAATTGATAGTACAAGCGGATCAGCAGGCGCATCTTGACCTGCTTTGATCTGAGACCCAGACGCGCGGACGGATGTGACGCCGCGAAGGAGGCAACATGGTTGACTACGAAACGCCCGGTCCGGTGGAAGAAAATCTGCGCGACGCCATTTCTTCGGCGGAAGAGATCATCGAAGAGGCCCGGAATGGGCGCATGTTCGTTCTCGTCGATCACGAAGATCGCGAAAACGAAGGTGATCTGGTGATTCCAGCGCAATGGGCCACTCCGGATGCGATCAACTTTATGGCGCTATATGGCCGTGGGTTGATTTGTCTGGCGATGACTTCGACCCGGATCGAAGAGCTCGGGCTTCAGTTGATGTCGACCAACAATTCGTCGCGTCACGAAACCGCCTTCACCACCTCAATTGAGGCGCGCGAAGGGGTGACCACCGGGATTTCCGCCGCTGATCGCGCGCGCACGGTTGCCGTGGCCATCGACGCCTCCAAGGGTGAAGCGGACATCGCCACGCCGGGCCATGTGTTTCCGTTGCGTGCGAAAGCGGGTGGCGTTCTTGTGCGCGCCGGCCATACCGAAGCTGCGGTTGATGTGTCGCGTCTCGCGGGGCTGAACCCGGCCGGCGTGATCTGCGAAATCATGAATGACGATGGCACTATGGCCCGTTTGCCTGAACTGGTGCCTTTCGCACAGAAACACGGGCTAAAGATTGGCACCATCTCGGATCTGATCGCCTATCGCCGCCGCCATGACAATCTGGTCAAGGTTCAGGACGAGACCACCATTATCTCGGAATTTGGTGGGGCCTGGGACATGCGAATCTACACCGATGAAACCCACGGGGATGAGCATATTGTTCTGAGCAAAGGCGATATTTCCGGTGACGCGCCTGTGCTGGTGCGGATGCATGCCGAGGATCCGATGCTGGATATCGTTGGAACAGGACCCAAAGGTCGGGCCCATGAATTTGAACACGCCATGCAGGCCGTGGCCGAAGAAGGTCGCGGTGTGGTTGTATTGCTGCGGGACACCTCGATGAACCTTGAGACAAGCGAAAGCAGCTCGCCCAAAACCCTGCGCCGCTATGGGCTTGGAGCTCAGATCCTGTCCTCGCTTGGCTTGTCGAAACTGACACTGCTGACCAATTCGCCCACACCCAAGGTGGTGGGGCTCGAAGCCTATGGGCTTGAAATTGTCGGAACACGTAAAATTTCGGAGCTTGGATAATGGCTGCTTCCATCACTCATCACGTGCTGCCGCGCGCAGAATTCGATAAGCCGGTCAAGATCTTGATCGTGGTTGCGCCTTATTACAAAGAGATTGCCGAGGCACAGATCGCGGGCGCCAAAGCCGAGATTGAGGCGGTAGGCGGCACACACGAGGTAGTTGAAGTGCCGGGCGCGCTTGAGATACCAACGGCAATTGGCATTGCGGAACGCATGTCAAATTATGACGGCTACGTTGCGCTTGGCTGTGTCATTCGCGGGGAAACCACTCATTACGATACAGTCTGCAATGACAGTTCGCGCGGGATCACCCTGTTGGGCCTGCAGGGGCTTTGCATTGGCAATGGTATCCTGACGGTTGAAAACTACGAACAGGCCCGTGTGCGCGCAGAGGTGGATGAAATGAATAAGGGTGGGGGCGCTGCCGCTGCGGCCTTGCATCTGATTTCACTTGCGCGTAAGTGGGGCGGTCCCCGCACGGGTGTTGGGTTTCAACCCAGCGCTGATGAGATCCAGATCGCGGGCAACGCAAAAGGGCCGACCACCGCATGACCGAACTGTCTGGTAACCAGAAACGTAAGATGAAATCAGCTTCGCGCCTCTATGCCGTGCAGGCGCTGTTCCAGATGGAACAGTCGCAGCAAAGCGTGGATAAGGTGACGCAGGAATTTCTGGATCACCGCTTTGGTGCTGTTCTGCCCGACGGGGAAGAGCTGATCGAAGGGGATATTCGTCTGTTCAATCAGCTTCTCAAAGAAGCGGTGAGCTATCAGGCGAAGATTGACCAGATGACCGACCGGGCCTTGGTTGCCAAATGGCCAATTGATCGGATTGATACCACGCTGCGGGCTCTGTTCCGGGCCGCCGGTGCCGAATTGATCGCCGCAGACACACCGCCCAAAGTTGTCATCTCTGAGTTTGTTTCGGTGGCGTCCGCGTTTTTTCCAGACGGCCGTGAGCCGAAGTTTGTGAATGCGGTGTTGGATCATATGGCGCGTGAAGCGCAGCCCGACGCGTTTTGAGCGACATCTCTTCAACACGATGGAAACCGGCCCTGTGGCCGGTTTTTTTGATTCAAATCGGTGAAAATAGTTTGTTTCCAGAAGAACCGCCGGTTTCCGTCGGATCGCTCTTGCACTTCCGGATCAGAGGTCTACTCTTTTGATCATAGAGAAAAGGAGTCGCTGCCATGCCTACCTTGATCCGCCTTTACATTCGTCAGGTGCTGGTCGGTTTCGGCCTGTCGGCGGTGTTTGTCGCCATGCTGCTTCATTTGGATGTGGCGCGACTTGGACAACTTGTTGCGAATTCTGACGACGGAGGTGTCGCTGTGATCATGCTTTGGGTGTTCAATGGTATCGTATTTGCCGGGGTGCAATTCGCCATGTCGATAATGCGCTTGAGCGACAACACACCATCCGGTGGCGCACGTATGAAAGCAGAGCAGGCTTTGCTTCCGGTTCGGGTGGATTCCCGCTCGGATCGCAACGGTCCACGCAATCTGCCCTCGCAGTTTCGTCGCTAAGCCTAAGTCCTGAAAAGAAAACAGCCCCGAGGAGACCTCGGGGCTTTGTTGTTTTATGTGGCGGGAACCGCGCGCAGACGTGTGGGTTTTGCATTCCCGAGGACCTGTATATACAGGTGGGCGCCAGGTAAAAGGACCACGGTCCGGACAGAGCCAGCTCCCTCGGATTTGCTTAAGGCCACCGGAATGAACCCGTTCACGCAAAGGGCAGAAACCCGCCAACCCCTCATGTAGGTTATGCGGTCTCGGGCGACAAGTGGTGTTGGTCGATCTCGTGAAGATTGCCCAGAAAACCGTGCCAACCCTTATCAAGCGCCAGCACAAGACCATAGGCTGCGCCGTCTTCAGGCAATCCGGAATGCTCTATCGTCAGGTTTGTCCCGCCGGGGGCGGGTGCGAGATGCCAATCCACGGTTGTCATATGCCCATTCAACGGTCCAACCGTGAACGACCATTGCATGTGGCTGACAGGAGAGGTTTTTTCGACCGTCCCCCAGCACATCCGATCGCCATCTTTTGCGGACTTCAAAATGTAGGGCTGTCCCTCGGTCAGATCCTGTTCCGCGGGGTGAAACCATTTGCCCAGAAGGTCGGCTTTGGTCAGATGATCCCAAACCGTATCTGGCGCGGCGGGCAAGAACATTGATTTGCGAATGGTCAGTGTCATGTGGTGTCCTCCCTGGACAATAGGTCGTGCAAGTTGGTCAGGTTCTCGTCCCAGAAGGATTCAAAATAGCTCAGCCAATCGACCACGGGTTTGAGCGCCTCCGCATTAAGCGTCGACAGGGTTTCCCGGCCTTGGCGCTGCATGTGAATGAGGTTGCCTTCCTCCAATACAACCAGATGTTTCTTCACCGCCGCCCGCGTCATGTCGCAATGCTGGGTAATTTCGCTGATTGTCATTTGTCGTGCAGACAGGCGCCGCAAAATGTCTCGGCGTGTTGGATCTGCAAGGGCTCGGAAGGCCGGCTGAAGGGGGCTCATGGTGTCCTCGATTCGAAACCTTTTGGTATCATTTAAAATGACACCATATGGTATCATGTCAAGCGAGAACTGATTCACCTCGGATCTTGCATTTGTTCACGTAATGTTCATTATCTCACCATGGATACGGACACTCAGATGATGCCGGGGCAGATTTTGGCCCGAGGTGTGTGCAGGCTGCTCGCCAGCCATGGGTTTGCGACGGTGGAAGAATTTGTGCCGGACCGGGGGCTGCGCATGGATGTGATGGCCTTGGGCCCCAAAGGTGAACTTTGGGTGGTCGAATGCAAATCAAGCCGGGCTGATTTTCAAAGCGATTCCAAATGGCAGGGCTATCTGGAATGGGCGGATCGCTATTTCTGGGCGGTGGATTCTGAGTTTCCCACCGATCTGCTTCCCGCAGAAAGCGGGCTGATCATTGCGGATGGCTATGGAGGGGAAATTCTCCGCATGCCCGAAGCAACCAAACTGGCGGCGGCACGGCGCAGCAAACTTACGCGAAAATTCGCATTTCACGCAGCGCGGCGGTTGCAGACCCTGCGCGATCCGAAACTGTCGGGTCTGTTAGACTAGGGCGCCAATAGTGGCGCCCCAAGGCTATTTAGCGCTGTTTCTTACTGACCATCTGCGCGGCGGCCATCAATTCTTCGGCAATCTCATGGGCTTCTTCAACGCTGAAATCCATAGGGATTTCAAAGTCCCCAGCAGAAATAAACAATCGAACCATACCCTGATCGGTGGGTCCAATTTGCAGGTTTGCCTCGATGTCGCGTTCGTCGTTGATGCCCATGGGATCCTCTCATTTCCGCCATTTGCGGTGGCTCAGACCTAGCCCCAAGCCCCTGTCGTTGCAAGGCTTGGGAATTTTTGCGAAGCTGTCACAAAAGTTGGATTTGGCTCTTGCAATCCCTCTGGGGCATGGGTATTCACCCCGCCAAGGCCGCCTTAGCTCAGTAGGTTAGAGCGCTAGATTGTGGATCTAGAGGTCCCCCGTTCGAGCCGGGGAGGCGGTACCATTCTTCAAAATCATCACGAATAGAATGACTTAGAACGCAGTACTCTGTTCGTTCGTGTTTCTTCTTTTCACAAATACTCCCGCCGGAGGCGCCGGGCCTCACCCCGCCTCCAGCCGGCTGATCTCTGGGCTTTACTGCTTGGGTTCGATGCGAATCTCCTGGCGCAACTCTCCGCTGGCGCGATCAAAAATCAATATCTGCGAGGTGTCTGTGACAACGGCATACCAATCGGGGCCCTGCGTATAGGCCATGGCAGTTTTGCCGTCCGGCAGAGTGATGACCTCTGGAAGCGGCGCGCGGGCATTGCTATAGCTGTGCCAAATGAGACCGAGGATCATAAGGATCCCGGCAATCATAACCCCCGTCAAAACGGTGACCAGCACGCGTAAAAAGCGCAGCTGGGGCGGTTCGGGCAGGTTTTCAGGTTCAGGAGACGTCATGACCATCCTTCGCGTCATCATCGCGGCAGATCCGCCGCCCCGTCTTGATAAAGCTCTGGCGCGTGATGTTCCAGAGGAGGCATCACTGTCACGCACCCGTTTGGCCCGGCTGATCGCCGAAGGTGCGGTCTCGCGGGCAGGCACCGCATTGACCAATCCAAAGCTGAAGGTCGAAGAGGGGGATGAAATCGATATCTCTGTGCCTGAGGCACAGGATTATGATGTCGTTGCGCAAGATATTCCGTTGGACATTGTACATGAAGATGAAGATCTGATTGTAATCAACAAACCGGCTGGAATGGTGGTTCATCCCGCACCGGGTTCGCCGGACGGCACACTTGTCAATGCGCTCTTGCATCACTTTGGCGGGGACCTGTCTGGAATTGGTGGCGAAAAGCGCCCCGGAATTGTGCACCGGATCGACAAAGACACCAGTGGATTGCTTGTGGTGGCGAAGTCTGATCGGGCCCACCATGGTCTCGCGGCTCAATTCGAGAAACACTCGGCGCGGCGCTCGTATCGGGCGCTCTGTTACGGTGTGCCAAGCCTTGGAGATCCTCGGTTGATGGGATCCAAGGGCATTTCCAACAGCGGCAATGGTGAGATCGTCATCACCTCTGGTCTGGCACGTCATAAAACCGAACGGCAAAAACAGGCTGTGTATTTTGACGGGCAGGGGCGGCACGCGATCACCCGAGCACGCGTGCTTGAGCGGTTTGGTGCGCCCGAAGCGCTTGCGCTTGTTGAATGTCGCCTGGAAACCGGGCGTACGCACCAGATCCGTGTGCATATGGCGCATGCGGGTCATGCCTTGATCGGTGACCCGGTGTATGGCGGGCGGCGCAAAGTCTCACAAAAAGCGATTTCTGGTGAGGCATATGCAGCCGTGACAGGGTTCAAGAGGCAGGCGTTGCATGCGGCTGAGCTGGGCTTTGTGCATCCCGGCACGGGGGAGGAAATGTTGTTCGAAGCCGATCTGCCTGAAGACATGGCCCAACTGTTGGCGGCTTTGCGCGCAGAGTGATGTGCAGGAGTTGACCTTTGGTGGGCGGTAGGCCGAACTCGCGGCATTGATTGTAATGGCGTGGGTTTAGGGATGAGAATCTTAAAGCAGATTTGCGCAGTTGCGGCGCTTTGTGCCGCAACTGTGGTCGAAGCGGGGTCAGGTTGCACGCTGCTTCAGCCCCTAGGGCAGGCGTCAAAAGAGCTTAAACTGGGCGACTCCTGCGATCTGCGGGAAAGTCCGGGCTCGACTTTTAAGATCCCGCTGGCTTTGATGGGTTACGACGCGGGGCTGCTTAAAAGCGCGCAAGAGCCAGAATGGGCCTATGATCCTTCTCTCAAGGCGCCGTTCAAGAGCTGGCGGCAGGCCACGACGCCTCAGCGATGGATGCGCTATTCTGTGGTTTGGTACTCGCAGCGGCTCACACGAAGTCTCGGAATGTTACAGTTCCAGCGCTATGTGGATGATTTTAGTTACGGCAATCGGGACCTGAGCGGAGACGCCGGACGGGATAACGGTCTGACCCATGCCTGGCTGAGCAGCTCGCTGAAGATTTCACCACAAGAGCAGATGGATTTCCTGCAAAAGGTTCTTGCAGAAGATACTGCTGTGTCACCCCAAGCGCATCAGAAGCTGCGGCAAGCCTTGCCTGGGTATGAGGTTGGTGGCCTGCAAGTGATTGGAAAAACAGGCACTGTTTGGCAGTTGGACCAAAACGGAGCACGTAGTTCTCTGCAGTCTGGATGGTTTGTTGGTCTCGTTCAGGAGGGCGGCGAAGCATATGTATTTGTGCACCTTAGGCGCGAAACTGTTGCTGAAACGGGGTTTGCTGGATCTCGGGCGAGGACGGAAATTCTGTCGCAACTGCCGTTGCTCATCGAGCAGATCGCGCACTGAAACACACAGCACCTCCGCGTGAGCGCACAGCGTTGTGGGTTTTTGTTTCTCACCTGTGCGTTTAAACATGTTTCAACCTTTTAGAGCAGCGCCCCTTGAAAGGGGTGTTAGCGCCACCTATCTGGTATGTTAAGAAGAGTAACATTGGAGCCTCAGGGACATGAGCAACTACGCAAATCTTCCGGCACCTTCGCCCGAAGCAGGGCTAAGCCGGTATCTGCAGGAAATCCGTAAATTCCCGCTCTTGGAGCCGGAAGAAGAATTCATGCTGGCCAAGCGCTGGGTTGAGAACGAAGACAGCCGCGCGGCGCATAAGATGGTCACATCTCACCTGCGTCTGGCGGCCAAAATCGCTATGGGCTATCGCGGTTATGGGTTGCCACAGGCTGAGGTGATCTCAGAAGCCAACGTCGGGCTGATGCAGGCCGTCAAACGCTTTGATCCGGACAAGGGTTTCCGTCTGGCGACCTATGCCATGTGGTGGATCCGCGCGAGTATTCAGGAATATATCCTGCGCTCCTGGTCCTTGGTCAAACTTGGTACAACCTCCGCTCAGAAAAAGCTTTTCTTCAATCTGCGCAAAGCCAAATCTCGGATTGGTGCGCTGGAAGACGGTGATCTGCGCCCCGAACACGTCGCGAAAATTGCCCATGATCTGGGTGTGACCGAAAAAGACGTTGTTAGCATGAACCGCCGGATGTCCGGTGGGGATGCCTCGCTCAATGCGACCGTGGGGTCGGAAGGCGAAGGCACCATGCAGTGGCAGGATTGGCTCGAAGACGAGAGCGCGGACCAAGCTGGTGATTATGCCGAGAAGGATGAGCTTGATGCGCGTCGCGCGCTTCTGACAGAAGCGATGGATGTGTTGAATGATCGCGAGCGTGACATTCTGAGCCAGCGTCGTCTGGCCGAGCAGGCCGTCACCCTGGAAGATCTGTCGACGCAGTACAGCGTAAGCCGCGAGCGTATCCGCCAGATTGAGGTTCGTGCCTTTGAAAAACTGCAAAAGCGCATGCGCGAACTAGCGCGTGAGCAGGGCATGACAATTTCAGCCTAAACAATATTCCCTCCCCAAGTCGAAAGGCCCCGGTTCTGCCGGGGCTTTTCTTATTTGATGAGGCTATTTCCCCGAGGCCAACAGGGCGTCAAATCGTCTGGCGCAGTCAAAATCCAACTCGGTCAGACCGTCGACGTCATGGGTTGTGAAGCTCACCTTGCAATACCCCCAGCCCAATTGAATGTCGGGATGGTGGTTGGTGGCATCCGCCAGCCAGATCGCAAGATTGGCTGCATAGGTGGCCTTTGCAAACCCTTTGAAGGCCAAATGTCGCGTAAGGACACGGTGATCGTCGGACAAAGTCCAATCCGGGAGGGCGCCGAACTTTTCGAGAATTGCGCTGTCGGGCAGTCGGGTGGGGCGATCTGAGGCGGGCATGTTGAATTCCTTAAATGCGACATGACAGGCGGGAAGTGCTGACCTATGGTGCCCGAGTTTAGCGATAACACCAAGGGGAACGCGATGTCTGAGACTGTTCGGTGGGGTATTCTTGGCGCGGCAAAATTTGCCCGCGAACACATGGGACCCGCTCTTCATCTGGCGCGCCGCGGAACGCTGGCCGCGCTGGCGACATCCAACACCGACAAGGCGGCTCCGTTCACGTCAATGGTGCCGGGCCTGCGGGTTCACAACTGCTATGACGCGCTTCTGGCTGATCCCGAAATCGATGCGGTGTATGTGCCTTTGCCGAACCATCTTCATGTCGACTATGCGCTCAAAGCTCTTGAGGCAGGGAAACATGTTCTGGTCGAAAAGCCGCTGGCCATGGCGGCGGAGGGGTTTGAACCTGTGATCGCGGCGCGGGATGCCAGTGGGCGTCTGGCAGCTGAAGCCTATATGATTGTGCATCACCCCCAGTGGAAAACTGCCAAGGCGCTGTATCAGGCCGGTGAAATTGGACGGCTGGTGCGGGTGTCGGGCGCCTTTTCCTATGACAACAGTCAGGACACAGGAAACATTCGCAACACGCCTAACACGGGTGGCGGGGCGGTGCCTGATATTGGGGTCTATATCTATGGCGCAACCCGGTTTGTGACGGGGGAAGAGCCCGAAGAGATTCTCTCAAATGAGATTCGCCGCGAGAATAATGTGGATGTTTATAGCCATATCACCGCGCGATTCCCGAGCTTTCACTATACAGGTGTCGTGTCGATGCGGGCCGCACCCTGGCAGGACATGACATTTCACGGTGAAAAAGGTGTGATGCGACTAACCGCCCCGTTCAACCCACAGGTGTATGGTGAGGCGCGGATTGAACTGCATCTCGGGCAGGAACGACGTGAATTGCGCTTTCCGCAGGTGAACCACTATGTGGAGCAGGTCGAGGCCTTCAATCGGTCGGTGTTGGATGGTGATGCCTATCCGTGCCCGCTGGAATTCAGTCAGGGCACCCAGCGTATGATTGACCGCATCTGGGCCGCTGAAGGACGGTGAGCTAGTCGGGTTCTGGTGGGGCAAAGCCCCACCAGTTTGATCGGTTCAAAGGTCTTGGATCGTGATCACCACCTTGCCGGTGGACTTGCGATCACGCAGCAGATCCATACCCTCCAGCGCCTGCTCAAGCGGCAGGACATGGCTTACATGTGGGGTAATGCGACCGGCGCTATACCATGCCATCAGCTGGTCAAGAGACTTGGTCAAAGCATGGGCGTTAAAGCTTAGGTATCCGCCCCAATACAGCCCAAGGACCGAGATGTTTTTAACCATTAGATGGTTGGCTTTGATCTGAGGTACATCCCCCGAGGCAAAGCCAATGCTCAGGATGCGTGCTTCGGGGCGGCAGGACCGGAAGGCGGCGGTGAACTGATCGCCGCCCACAGGGTCATATACGACATCGGCACCTCCAAGCGCTTTCATTTCTTCACGAATATCTTGGCTAGTGGCATCGATAAGGTGGTCGGCACCGGCGTTTTTTGCCGCCTCAAGCTTGTCCGCTCCTCGGGCACAGGCCACAACTCGGGCCCCCATCAGCTTGCCAATTTCAACCGCAGTCAGGCCCACGCCACCCGCTGCACCCAGTACCAAGAGTGTTTCGCCGGGTTGCAAATGTGCGCGGTGATCCAGCGCAAGATGGCTGGTGCCATAGGCAATCTGGAGCGCCGCAGCGTCCGTCCACCCCATGTCATCGGGCAGTTTGACGGCGCGCTCAACCGGGAAACATCCGTACTCCGCAAGCCCGCCCTTGCCGCCAAAAACCGCCACGCGATCACCAATGGCAAAACCCGAAACATCGGGTCCAACGGCATCGACAATTCCGGCAACTTCCATCCCAAGCACAAAGGGCAGGGTGGGGGTGTCTTGATAGGTTCCCTTGCGCATTAACAAATCCGCAAAGTTTAACCCGCAAGCTGCAATGCGTAGACGCAGTTCCCCCTGACCCGGAGTGGGTACGTCCAGTTCGGCAATTGTGGGGGGCGTGTCATGTGAGGTTAAATAAAGGGCGCGCATGTCTGGATCTCCTGGATTTGGGCGCATCTGTGCAAATCCACCCTCGAGTGTCAAACGCTGGAGGGGGCCAAAGCTGTGTTTCCGAGGTGTGAATACAACGTTAAAGTGCTCAACTTTGTGTTGATTTGCGTGGAAATTTACCAACACTAGGTGGAGGTCAGACTTGATTTTTGGTCGTAATCTGATGTAGCGATATGTGTTATGAAGCGTGCAGGATGAGGCAAGCCGCAGGCATAGAATGGGCCGCGTGACGTTTCGGGCTCGTCTGGTCGCTACCCATTGAATAGGAATTTCGTAATGGCGCATCCAGTAGATGTACATGTCGGCAAACGCATTCGTCATCGCCGCTGGCTTGTTGGGATGACCCAACAGCAATTGGCTGAGCGTGTTGGAATTAAATTCCAACAAATCCAGAAATATGAAACCGGTGCCAACCGGGTCAGCGCGTCCCGCCTTTGGGACATCGCGGATTCCCTGGATGTCCCGGTCAGCTTCTTTTTCGAAGGCATTGAGCCTGCGGGTGAAAGCACCGAAAAGGTTGATAATGTTCCGGCGGATATCCTGGGTGATAAAGAAGCCCTGGATCTTGTGCGGTCATATTACGCCATCCCAGAGAACCAGCGCCGCCGCTTGTTTGAATTGGCACGTGTTTTGTCTGACGTGGCTTGAGGCTGATCAATCCCTGCGGTAGCGATACAGAAAATGCATCGCTCCGGGGGGCCCATGTCCAAGTTTTCTTCTGATTTAAAAGACGACCTTATTCAGACCGCCGAGGCATTGGCGGATGCGGCTGGCAAGGCAATTTTACCGTATTTTCGCGGACAAAGCCTCGGGATTGAAAACAAATTGTCCGGCGGGTTTGACCCGGTCACTGTTGCCGATCGCGCAGCAGAACAGGCGATGCGCGAAGTATTGCAGCAACGCCGCCCCCAAGATGCCATTCTGGGTGAAGAATTTGGTGCCTCCGAGGGGACCTCGGGGCTCACTTGGGTTCTTGATCCAATTGATGGAACACGGGGTTTCATGGCAGGCACGCCCACCTGGGGTGTTCTGATTTCTGTCGCGGATGACGCTGGGCCGGTGCTTGGCGTGATTGACCAACCCTATACCAAGGAAAGGTTTATTGGCGGCTTGGGCCGGGCGGATTGGACTGGCCCACTGGGGACACGTCCCTTGGGCGTGCGCCAGCAGACCGAACTCGATCAGGCGGTGTTGTTCACCACATTCCCAGAAGTTGGCACACCAGACGAGGGAGCTGCGTTTCGCCGAGTGGCAGATGAGGTCAAACTGGTGCGCTATGGCATGGATTGTTATGCCTATGCGCTGTTGGCCGCGGGGCAGATTGATCTTGTTATCGAAGCGGGGCTTCAGGCCTACGACATTCAGGCGCCTATTGCCGCGATCCAGGCGGCTGGCGGTGTCGTCACCAACTGGCAAGGCGCGCCCGCGCATAATGGCGGAACCGTTGTGGCTGCGGCCACCCCAGAATTGCATGCGGCAGCTTTGGCTTTGATCGCAGGGTAAGTCTTGTCTTTGACGAGTGTTTCCCACATCTTGCGTGCGGGCGATTTGATCACCCGCACAACCTCTGGCGCGTGTCCTTCCCTTTTCTGGCGCGCCTGAGGGGTCCTTCACCGAAAAGGGATTTTGGAGGACCGTATGGCAGACATGCTCATTAAAAATGCGAAAACCGTTCTGACAATGAACGACGACGATCACGTCACTCATGATGATATTCTCATTCGGGATGGTGTGATCGCGGCACTCGGCCCGGATTTGGAAACGTCGGGTGAGGTGATCTACGCAGAGAATTGTGTGGTGACACCGGGATTGGTGAACACTCACCATCATCTCTACCAAACCCTGACCCGTGCGGTTCCGGGCGGCCAAGACGCGTTGCTCTTTGGTTGGCTTAAAACGCTTTATCCGATCTGGTCGCATTTTGGGCCGGAAGAGATGTTCACCTCGGCGCAGATCGGTTTGGCCGAACTGGCGCTGTCGGGATGCACGATGAGCTCGGATCACCTGTATCTCTATCCCAATGGTGCGCGGCTTGAAGACACCATTCACGCGGCAGCGGAGGTCGGTCTTCGGTTCCACCCCACGCGTGGCGCGATGAGCATTGGGGAAAGCAACGGAGGGCTTCCTCCAGATGCATTGGTCGAGCGTGAAGCGGATATTCTTGAAGATTGCATCCGTGTTGTTGATGCCTTTCATGATCCAAGTGAGGGCGCGATGGTGCGGGTCGGCATTGCCCCCTGTTCTCCGTTTTCAGTAAGCCGCGATCTCATGCGCGACGCCGCCCTGTTGGCGCGGGACAAAGGGGTGATGCTGCACACACACCTCGCCGAGAATGACGAAGACATTGCCTATTCGTTGGAAAAATTCGGGTGTCGCCCCGGGCAGTATGCCGAAGATCTGGGCTGGACCGGCGAGGACGTCTGGCATGCGCATTGTGTGAAGCTGGATGGCCAAGAGATTGATCTGTTTGCGAAGTCCCACACCGGCGTCGCCCATTGTCCCTGTTCGAACTGTCGTCTGGGCAGTGGCATAGCACCTGTGCGTGCCATGCGCGATGCGGGGGTGCCGGTGGGGCTGGGTGTTGATGGCTCTGCAAGCAATGATGTCGGCAATCTTATGGCCGAGGCGCGTCAGACCATGTTGCTCCAGCGTGTATCGCAGGGGGCCGATGCCATGAGCAGTTATGAAGCGCTTAAAATCGCGACGCGGGGTGGGGCGCAGGTGCTCAACCGTCCCGACTGTGGGCAGATCGCAGTTGGAAAACGCGCTGACATCGCGCTTTGGAACGTCTCTGGGATTGAAAGCGCCGGCAGCTGGGATCCAGCCGCACTGGTGCTTGCTGGTCCCAATCGTGTTCAGCATCTGATTGTGAACGGACGGCAGGTTGTGCGGGACGGCCAGATTGCGACATTCGATCTCGATAAGGCTATTGTTCAACAGAATCGTCTAGCCTTGCGCCTAAGCGAACGTATCTGACAAAGAGGCTGTTATGCGACTTCTCGGACTGGTGGTTATGGTAATCTTGGGGTGTGTCGGGACAGTTCAGGCGCAACAGGCGCGTCAGCTTTTGAACGGGTTGCGCACGGAACATGGGGTCGGCGGTGTGCGGCCGTCCCCCACTTTGGAAGAGATCGCCATGGGGCATGCCATGGATATGGCTGAAAATGGGTTCTTTTCACACACCGGGACCGATGGCGGGTCGATCGGGGATCGCGCGCGGGCGGCGGGCTATCGCTATTGCACCATCGCCGAGAACATCGCCAAGGGGCAAAAATCTGTGCCCGAGGTGATGTCCTCGTGGATCGCCTCGCGTGGACATCGACGCAATATGGTCAATGACAAGGTCACCGAATACGGGCTCGTGCGCGCACCGGGCAATATCTGGGTGATGGTTCTGGGCACCGACGGGTGTTAAAGGGGGCTAGGCCCCCACTTTTGAACCGGCGACGTAGGTTGCTGCAATCGCGCGGTCATCTCCCATCATGATGGTCGGGAAAAGCGCTTCCCAAATGTCATCGGCGCGTTCTGATCGCTGCGAAATCGCGGGGGTTGAGGCCAGATCTAACACGACAAAATCCGCCTCAAGCCCGGGGGCAAGATTACCGATTGTGTCATCAAGGCGCAGGGATCGGGCCGAGCCCTGAGTGGCCAACCACAGCAATTCGGCCGGGTGCAGTGGGCGGTCTTTCAGTTGCCCCACTTCATAGGCCGCGGCCATTGTCCGCAGCATTGAAAAGGATGATCCGCCCCCGGTGTCTGTCGCCAGCCCCACGCGCATGCCCGCCCGTTTGAGGCCGCCCATGTCAAAAAGCCCAGAGCCGATAAAGGTGTTGGAAGTTGGACAATGGACCAGCGCCGCGTCAACCTCAGAGAGCCGCGCATGTTCGCGCGGTTCAAGATAGATCGCGTGCCCATAAAGCCCGTTTGCGCCGAGCAGGCCAAAGGCCTCATAGGTGTCCAGATAATCCCGCGCTTTTGGGAAAAGCGACTTTACCCAGGCGATCTCATCCACTTGCTCGCTAAGGTGTGTCTGCATCAAACATTCCGGGTGTTCCGCCCACAAGTCACCCAAGGCCTGAAGCTGTCCCGGAGTTGAGGTGGGCGAAAAGCGCGGGGTGATCACATATGAGGCGCGGCCACGCCCGTGCCAGTGCTGCAACAGACGTTTGCTGTCATCATAGGCCGATTGCGCGGTGTCGCGCAGAGTGTCGGGCGCGTTGCGATCCATGCAGGTTTTTCCGGCCAGAACCCGCATGCCTCTGGCCTCCGCCGCCGTAAAAAAGGCATCTACAGATTCAGGGTGAATGGTGCAATAACTGCAGACCGTTGTGGTGCCGTTGGCCAAAAGAAAATCCAGATACCGCCCGGCAATATCATCGGCATAGGCGCGGTCTTTGAACCGGCTCTCTTCCGGGAAAGTATAGGTGTTGAGCCAATCAATCAGCCGCTTTCCCCAGCTCGCGATCATGGCGGTTTGGGGGTAATGCACATGGGCATCCACAAAGCCCGCCACGATAAGCTTGTCGCCGTGATCAACCTCAGTAAGACCTTCACGTTTTAGCTCGTCCGCAGACCCAACGGCGGTGATCTTTCCGTTTTCGACCACAATTCCCCCATTCCGATGATGTCGCGCGGCGTCGATGCCAGCGTGGAACGGATCATCAGAAAAGCTGAGCGTTTGGCCCAGATGCAAGGTGGTGGTCATAGAGGTCCTCATATTTCAAGGTTAGACGGTCGCGGTAAACGAAAGCGAAAGGGTTTTTCCCCTCTACAAGTTGCTCGCGTCCTGTCATAGGCTGCGCCACAAAAGCACGGAGGGCAGGCATGTCGCAAGAGACCCAGAACCTTACGGCCGAAATTGATCGTGACGAAGATGCCTATGCGCTGGATCGCAAGGATGTCGCGCGTGTGCTGTATGCCGTGGATCGCGGAGACCGGGATCAGCTGATCGCCTTGATGGACCCGATGCATGCGGCGGATATCGCCGACCTTCTTGAACAGGTGAATGCATTTGATCGGGGGCGGTTGATCCGTCTCTATGATCGCGAGTTTGATGGCGAGATCCTTTCGGAACTTGAGGAATCGCTGCGAGAAGAGGTCATGGACGCACTGGCGCCGCAGGTTCTGGCGGAAGCCGTGCGCGATCTCGAGACCGATGATGTTGTGGATCTGATCGAAGATCTGGATGAGCCCCAGCAAGAGGTCATTCTGGATGCTTTGGAAGACAGTGATCGGGCGGCGGTTGAGCAGTCGCTGAACTATCCGGAATTCTCGGCAGGCCGGTTGATGCAGCGCGAAGTGGTTATGGCGCCAGAGCATTGGACCGTCGGCGAGGCGATTGATCATCTGCGCAACTCGGACCATTTGCCGGATCAGTTTTATCACGTGATCTTGGTCGACCCAAAACTGCGCCCTGTCGGCAATGTCACCTTGGGGCGACTGATGTCGTCTGCACGCGAGGTGCAGCTCAAAGAGATCATCGAAGAGATTTTTGAACCCATTCCTGTGACGCAGGATGAAGGGGAAGTCGCCTATGCCTTCAACCAGTATCACCTGATTACAGCCCCGGTGGTGGACGAAGACAATCGTCTGGTTGGGGTGATCACCATCGATGATGCTATGGCCGTGCTGGATGAGGAAAACGAAGAAGATATCCTGCGTCTGGCGGGGGTGGATGAAGAAAGCTCACTTGCTGACCGGATCATTGACACCACCAAGCGCCGGTTCCCTTGGCTGGCCGTCAATCTGGTGACCTCGGTTCTGGCATCTCTGGTGATTGCGCAGTTCGAAGAGGCCATTGCCCAGCTAGTGGCGCTGGCGGTGTTGATGCCCATTGTCGCTTCGATGGGGGGAAATGCGGGTACTCAATCGCTGACGGTTGCGGTGCGCGCGTTGGCGACCAAAGACCTGACCGGTTCGAACCTGGCGCGGGTGATCCGCCGCGAAGTGGCAGTAGGGCTGGTGAACGGCTTGGCCTTTGCGGTGATCATGGGCGTCATCGGGATTCTTTGGTTTGGCTCTCCGGCGCTGGGCGCTGTGATTGCCGCCGCAATGGTGATCAATCTTGTCGTGGCTGGGCTCGCAGGCATTGCGATCCCCGTGCTTCTTGAGAAGGCCGGGGTTGATCCGGCTTTGGCCTCAGGGGCTTTTGTGACCACTGTCACCGATGTGGTGGGGTTCTTTGCCTTTCTGGGCCTTGCAGTTGTTGTCTTGCTGTAGGAGCAGAGCATGGATCTGGAAACACGCAAAGCGGAGGCCCGCAAAGCCGGGTTTGCCCGCCGCAAACAAGCCTTTGATACGCAATTGCCGGGGGCAGCTGGATTTCTCAGTACCGTGTTGGCGGGGCATCGTGGTGTGGCGCTTTCGGCCTATATGCCCATCCGAACCGAGATTGATCCGATGCCCGCGATGGAAGAAGCCGCCGCGCATGGCCCGGTTGGCGTTCCGGTGATTGAAGGCGCAGGGCTGCCGCTGAAATTTGCGCGTTGGGAGCCGGGCTGCGCCATGACAAGTGGCCCTTTCGGAGCGCAGGTGCCTGCCAATCTTGAGTTTTTTGAACCTGAGATTGTCGTTGTGCCATTGGTGGCCTTCAGCCGTGCCGGCGGACGATTGGGCTATGGCGGCGGCTTTTATGACCGTACGCTAGAACTGTTGCGCAGCAAACGCCCAACCTTGGCCTTCGGCTTTGCGTTTGCAGCTCAAGAAGCCCCGGACCTGCCGCTAGAGCCTACAGATCAACCTCTCGACCTGATCATTACCGAACAGGGGATTATCGAGCCTTAAAAGGCTTTTGATCATCATGAATTGGGCAAGCCGTCTTCTATTGAGAGGGCGGCTTTCTCTTGCTCCAAGATGACAATGTGCCAAACATGTTTTTAGAACTAAACAAATTTAGAAAAATTTAGCAAAGTCTCTATAGCGGATAGAGTTACCCCTCGGTTGAAGGGTCTTGATGCGGCTCTGGAACCTGGAGAACACCTCTTGCTCAATTCACCTATGAAGAAGTCCATCCTGTTTGTCACGGCTGCGGGGCTTTTGATTTTTGGGATTTGGCTTGTCACCTTCCGGGTGCTTGAAGCGGACTATGAGGCACGCGTTGAAGCAGGGAGTGAACGCGCGCAGGAAATGGCTGTGTTTTTCGAGCGCGATACCCGCAAAATTCTGATGACGGCAGATGCCTATGTTCAGGAGGCCCGACGTCTTTACGAACTAAGCGGCGATGTACGCGATGTTGAGGACTTTGTTTCTAAGGCCTTACCGCAGAACGACATGATTTCTCATCTGACCGTCATTGGCGCGGACGGTGTGCCGCTTTTGGTCTCTGGCCACAAACTCAAACCCGGGGTCACCGCGGCAGACAGAGAGTATTTCAAGTTTCAGCAACAAAGCACAGGTGATGAGGTTTACATCTCGTTGCCGCATCTGGGGCGTAACTCTGGCAAGTTGACGGTGCGGTTGGTGCGACGCATCACTGGCCCGGATGGGGCCTTTGGTGGCGTGGTGTTTGCGGCGGTTAACGAAGACCAGTTCACAGCCTTTTATAAAACTCTGAATCTAGGTGACAAAAGCTCGGCAACCGTGGTGGGATTGGACAAAAAACTGCGCGCCCGATCCAGTTATGGGCGACTGGGGCCGGGGCAGGACATCAGTGGATCCCGTATCTGGAAAGAGCTTGGGCAGAGCGGGATTGGTCTGTATCGCCAGTTGAGCGTCGTCGACGATGTGCAGCGCTGGTACGCCTATCATTCGGTGGAAGAGTACCCACTGGTGGTTGCAATGGGGTTGGCCGAAGATGACCTGATCACCGGGGCTCAGAGCTTTGCAAAACCAATCTATGCGATCGCGGGTCTGACCACATTTGCGGTTTGCCTGATGACGGGCATGCTTTGCCTCGGGACGTTTGTACGCCAGGCTCTGGTGAATGAGATTTCCGAACGGCGTGAAGTCGAAGCGGGCCTTGAGGCGGCCAATACCGATCTTCTGCAATTTTCCTACAGCGCAAGCCATGATCTCAAGGCTCCTTTGTCGACAATTTCGGGGCTGGTGGACTTCTGTTTGGAAGATCTGGAAGATGGAGACTACGACGAGCTGGAAAAGCACCTGAAAATGGCGCTGGCCGTGTCGAACCGGAGCGCCAAAAAGGTCGAAAGCCTCTTGCGCATTGCGCGTATTGGAGAGGATGAGATCACCGAGTCACAATTCGATCTGAGATCTCTTCTCGACAACATCTGGCAGGATCTTACCGCAGATATGGGAGAGCGCTGTCAGCTCAAGCTCGATCTGGCACATCAAGACCCCATTGTTGCTCCGGTAGCCATCTTGCATGCGATCATCGAAAACCTGATTTCCAACGCCATCAAATATGCGGATCCTGAAAAAGACCAAACGCTGGTTCAAATCTCGACGGACGTGGACGGGGACAGGTTTGTTATCAAAGTGAGCGACAACGGTGTCGGGATCGCCCAATCTGATCAGCCGGAAGTGTTCAAAATGTTCAAACGTATCGACGACCGAGGCGGCGATGGGTTGGGGCTGGCGCTGGTGCGCAAACATCTGGAACGACTTGGAGGTGACATTTCCCTTGAAAGCACTCTTGGCCAAGGGACAACTTTTGTGATCTATCTAAGCGGAGTGAAGGAGGCGCAGGCATGACAGTATCAGTTGTCATCGTGGATGACAGCGAAACCGAACGGTATGTCGTCAAACGACGCCTGTCGCGGGCGGGCGGCTTCTGTAACGTTTGGGAAGCACCTTCCGGGGCTCAATTTTTAGATGATCATTTTTCGGCAAATTCCAATACCTCGCCGGACGTTGACCACCTCCTTGTGCTGATGGATATCAATATGCCGCGTATGAACGGCTTTGATACCGTTGAAAGGATGGAGGCCTTGATGGCCGAAGGGCAGGGGCCGAAAGAGTGTTCGGTGATTGTCTGCACCTCGTCTGAGAACCCCTCCGACAAATTAAAGTCACAGGAGTTTCAGTCGATTAAGGGGTATATCGTGAAACCCATCGACAAAACTGATATTGCAGATCTGACAAAGGCAATCGAGGCCTAGCTACACAGGTATCGATTGCCCCACGCCGCCTTTAGGACAGGTAGCCGCCTACGGGCTGCGCTGGGTCCGGGGCGTCATACCCAATTTGTGGCATCAAATTGATTTCTATCACCCGACACATCGCGTCAAGCGATAGCCCATTTAATGAGGTTCCGAAGGGGTTTTCCAGCTCTTCAGTAACCGCCGCCAGCCCAAAAAACATATAGGCCACCACGCCGGTGAAAATGGGGGTCAGCCAGCCTGCGCTTTCGACAAGTCCTAAAGGCAAAAGCAGGCAATACAGTACCGATGTGCGGTAGACCAAAAGCGAATAGACAAAGGGCAGCGGTGTTGAGGCGATACGTTCGCAACCGGCCTGTGCCAATCCGATGCTGGCCAAACGTTCCATAAGGCTTCGCACCCCAAACCCATCCACTGATCCTGAGCGATATCCCTGCTGCACAAGCTCAGCCATCCGATTGAGCGCACGTACGGCGCTGTCATCTGTTTGCGTGCTCCATCGGCGCAGCTCTGCGTCTGGCGACACCTGTCGCAGCGAGATGCGGTGCAGGTGAACAAAAGCCAGCATTTCTCGGATGAGATCCATGCGCTGGGCGTCTGGGAGAAAAACCAATGCCTCTCGTGCCAGAGCGCGGGCGTCGGCAATCAGCTGCCCCCAGAGTTTGCGCGCCTCCCACCACCGCTCATACGCGGCGTTGTTGCGAAAGCCTAAGAACAAAGACAACGCTATGCCAAAGCCGGTGAAGGCGGCGGCATTGGCGTGCTGCAGGGGCATCAGATAGGTATCAATCCATGTGATGGCTGCGGCAAGCGCCATGACGGCGCCGATCCGTGGCAAGATGCGGGGCAGAACCGAGCCATGCATCGTGATCAACAAAGACAACCCGTGTTTCGGTTTACCGACAATCATAAGGGGCCTCATTTTTGAGACCCCTCATAGTGCGTGTGATCTGCTCAGGTCGCGCTCAAGTCGACAGTGCAACGGCCCGATGCGTCAGAGCGCGCGCCAGCCAATGTCGCGGCGCACAAATCCTTCGGGCCAGTTGGTACCATCGACAAGCGCATAGGCGCGTTGCTGGGCCTCGGCGAGGGTTGCACCGCGTGCAGTGGCGTTGAGAACCCGGCCTCCGGTGGCCAGAACCTTGCCATCTTCGGCTTTGGTTCCTGCGTGGAACATCATGTTAAAGCTGTCCTCAGGCAGATCACCAAGACCTTGGATTTCAGTGCCCTTTTCATAGGCGCCGGGATATCCAGTGGCGGCCATGACCACTGTCAGTGCATGGTCATTGGCCCAGGTGACTTTGGCCTCATCCAGGCGTCCTTCTGCGCAGGCATGCATCAGGTCGAGCGCCTGTGCGCCAAGACGCAGCATCAGAACCTGACATTCAGGATCGCCGAACCGCACATTGTATTCCACCAGACGGGGCTGACCGTTTTCGATCATAAGCCCCACATAAAGCACGCCTTGGTAGGGCATCCCACGGCGGACCATTTCTGCCATTGTTGGGCGGACAATCTCGTCCAGTGCTTTCTGGGCGACGTCGTCGGAGAGGATCGGAGCAGGGGAATAGGCACCCATTCCGCCGGTGTTTGGGCCTGTATCCCCTTCACCGACGCGTTTGTGGTCTTGAGCCGTGCCAATGGGCAGGCAGGTTTCTCCGTCGACCAGAACAAAGAATGAGGCCTCTTCTCCGGTCATGAATTCTTCGATCACAACCTCGGCGCCCGCGCCGCCAAAGGCGCCACCAAACATGTCGTCCACTGCGGCCAGCGCCTCATCGGTGGTCTCGGCGATGATCACACCTTTGCCTGCGGCCAGACCGTCCGCTTTGACAACCAGCGGCGCGCCCTGGGTCTGAATGTAGTCTTTGGCCGGGGCCAGTTCGGTGAAATGCGCATACCCGGCTGTGGGCGCGTCTACAGCGGCGCAGATTTCCTTGGTGAAGCTTTTCGACGCCTCAAGGCGGGCAGCCGCAGCGGAAGGCCCAAAGACCAGAATACCCGCTTCGCGCAGGCGATCAGCGACACCGGCGGCCAGAGGGGCCTCGGGGCCGACAATCACCAGATCAATGGCATTTTCGCTGGAGAACTCAGCCACCGCGCCGCCGTCTTCAATATTAAGGCTGGCACATTCGGCAATCTGGGCAATGCCCGCATTGCCCGGCGCCACGATGAGTTTGTCACATTTCGGGTTTTGCAGCGTTGCCCAGGCCAAAGCGTGTTCACGTCCGCCGCCGCCGAGAATGAGAATGTTCATAAGATGCGCTCCGATGCCTGTCTGAGTGTGCTGGCCTGATGTTGGGGCGCTTTTAGGCGAGCCTGTGCTTTGGGGAAAGAGATAATGGCGCGGCGAATGCGCTTTGACAGTGCCGCAGCGGCATCTCTGGAACAGGTTTGTTTCCCATGGTGAAGTATGGGTGGATAAGTTGGAGGGTGTGATGCGTGTTCTGTCTGTGCTGCTTGCTCCGATTTTGTTAGCTCAGGCGCTTTGGGTTGGTGCGCGGGCCTTACGTCTGCCCGAAGCGGCGGGGGCCCGTACCGGACAAACCGGACAGGGCGCACCGCTACGAGTCCTGATTGTCGGTGACAGTTCGGCCGCAGGTGTCGGCGCGGCGACGCAATCAGAGGCTCTCTCGGGGCAGTTGGTGGCACTTTTGGCACAAAACCACACGGTGAGCTGGCGTTTGATTGCCAAAACCGGCGCGACCACGGCCAGTACGATGAAGACTTTGCAAGAGGCGGAACTTGGCACCTTTGACATCGTGGTTTTGGCGCTTGGCGTGAACGATGTGAAAAACGGCGTGAGTCTCAGGGCTTGGAAGGCAAATTACTCAGCAATTTTGGACCTGTTGCGCCTGAAATGTGGTGTGCGGCATATCTATCTGCCTGCGGTGCCTCCGTTGGGCGATTTTCCACTTTTGCCCTGGCCGTTGAATGTAGTTTTGGGCGCGCGAGCCAGTCGTTTTGATGCAGCACTTCAGGGGCTGACTTCGGATCACAATGCCCGACATCTCCCGTTTGAACTCGGCCTTGATCCTCCTGATATGGCAGAGGATGGGTTTCACCCCGGCCCAGACCTCTACACGCTTTGGGCCGAGGCAATTTACACCCAGTTGTCGCGGGATCTTTAGAGCCGGGAATAATTTGAGTGGTTAGGTTTTGCTTGGGTTCGAAACCTCCTAAGATGGCCAAAAGACGAAACACAGGCCGCCTTTCATGGATCTTTTTGACGACGATAGCCCTGAGACCAATGCGGGCAATGCCCCGGAATTTTCCGTTTCGGAACTCTCTGGCGCTGTAAAACGTACCATTGAAGGCGAATTTGGCCATGTGCGTGTGCGCGGTGAGGTTGGTCGCGTCAGCCGCCCGCGGTCCGGGCATATCTACCTTGATCTGAAAGACGATAAGGCCGTGATCGCCGGGATCATGTGGAAAGGTGTGGCTAGCCGCCAGCAGACCCAGCCAGAAGAAGGCATGGAGGTGATCGCCACCGGGCGTCTGACCACCTTTCCGGGACAATCCAAATACCAGATCGTCATAGAAGAAATCCGTCCCGCTGGGATGGGGGCCTTGATGGCGATGCTTGAGAAGCGTAAGGCGCAGTTGCAATCTGAGGGCCTGTTTGATCCTGCCCGGAAAAAACCTCTGCCCTATCTGCCTGAGATCATAGGGGTTGTGACCTCACCCTCTGGTGCGGTGATCCGGGATATCCTGCACCGGTTGCGCGACAGGTTTCCGCGAAAGGTTCTGATCTGGCCGGTGGCCGTTCAGGGGGCAAAATGTGCCCCCGAAGTCGCGCGTGCCATTGAAGGCTTTAACCGATTAACCCCTGGCGGCGCGATGCCTCGCCCCGATCTGATCATTGTGGCGCGCGGCGGCGGTTCGGTCGAAGATCTGTGGGGGTTTAACGAAGAAAGCGTGGCTCGGGCGGCTGCGGCCTCTGATATCCCGCTGATCTCAGCCGTGGGGCACGAGACCGATACAACTCTGATTGATTTCGTCTCGGACATGCGGGCCCCAACCCCCACAGCGGCCGCCGAGCTTGCCGTGCCTGTGCGTATGGAGCTTCTGGCGGGGCTACGCGACTTTGGCGCGCGAATGACCGGTGTGATGGGGCAACGCCTTGAAATGCGCGGCCAACGCTTGCGTGATTTGGGACGGGCTTTACCCCGCCCTGAGATCTTGTTGGACGGCCCCCGCCAGCGGTTCGATGTGGCGGGCGACCGGCTTCCCCGTGCCTTGCAACAGCTTGTCGATCAGCGCAGGCTTCAACTGAGCAAGAACGCAGGCGCCCTGCGCCCTTCGGTTCTGGCCCGCGCGATGACAACCGAACAGACCCGGTTAGAGGATCGCGCCAAACGCTTGCAACCGGCTCTGGCGCGTCTGACAGAGGTGAAGAAAGAGGCTCTGGCCCGGCGGGCTGATCGGCTAAGCCCCCGCCCGATTGCACGCGAAATCACTGTCCAGAAAGACCGACTGGCCGTGTTGTCGCGCCGTATGACCGAAGCACACTCGGGTCGGATCTCTGAACTGAAAACCAAACTCGACGCCACCGACCGGCTGCGCGAAACGCTGGGCTATCGGGCCACGCTTGAACGCGGATATGCGGTTGTGCGCGGTGATGGGCAGGTGGTGACAACCCAAGCGGCGGCCGGAAAATCGGCGTCCCTTGAAATCGAATTTGCGGATGGCCGGGTGCAGATTGGTGAAACCGCACACCCCGTCACTGCGCAGGCGCGGCAATCTGAGCCGAAACCAGCGGCAAAACCCGCCAAAAAGACCGCCAAAACGCCGCCCCCGGAACAAGGTAGCCTCTTCTAACCGTTGGTAAACCAGAGGCTTTCTTTTTCTTCTGCGCTCGCATAAGGTTTTCTGCGATGCTGCATTCGCAGGGAGGCGAGGATGGCGGAGACAGAGAAACCACTGCTGATTAAGCGCTATGCAAGCCGTCGGCTGTATAACACGGAAACGTCGGACTATGTGACGTTGGAAGATATCGCGGGGTTTATCCGCGAAGGACGGGATGTTCAGATCATTGATTTGAAATCTGGTGACGACCTGACCCGTCAATACCTGCTGCAGATCGTTGCCGAACATGAGAGCAAAGGCGAAAGTGTTTTGCCGATCAATGTTCTGACGGATCTGGTTCGATCCTATACCAATCAAACCGGAAGCTCGGTGCCTCAGTTTCTGGCCGCAAGCTTTGAGATGTTTCGCGACAGTCAGTCCAAGTGGATGGAAAACGTGAACACGATCAATCCGATGATGGCGCATATGCCTGGATTGGAAGCGATGCAGGCGCAGCAAGAGGCCTTTTTGAAGGCCATGACCGGAGGAATGGCCTCTCCGGCCAGCACCACACCGCGATCAGACGCACCCGAGGACGGCGAAGATCTGGATGCGATTCGCAAACAACTGGCGGAACTTCAGGAAAAGCTCTCAAAACTGGGCAAGTAAGCCGGATGTTGTGAGACAGGAAAGCCCCGGATTGTCCGGGGCTTTTGTTTTTGGATCAGGTGCCGAAGGCGCGCGTTTCGCCAAAGGCGGTTTCTGCCGCTTTCACCAGAACCTGCGCCACCGCATCACATTCCAGAGCCGTGAGCCGCGCGGGAAGGCGGGTGTCACAGGCGCGCAGCAGCATTGATTTTGTCTGAGGCAGGTCAAACTGTTCCGGCATGAATTCCCAGTTCCAGAACGCGCGCGCATTGTCCGAGGTCAGACCAAAGACCTGCACCTTGACCCCAAGGTCTGAGGCCGCTGCCACGAAATCATGAACCTGTGCATCACTGACATTGTCGAGGTTGAACTGCAGCGAATCCGGGGCGCGGACTTCGGCATCAAGCTTGGCCGGAACCGAGATCCATGGGCTTTGGTTGATCAGCTCAGCCACCTGATCGTGATTGCGGCGACCATCGACCACGCGGCGGGCAAGATGCGGCAGCTGAGGGCGGATGACAGCGGCCGACAGGTTGGACATGCGCAGATTGTAAAGTGGCAGTTTGTTCTGCCAGCGGCCAAAGGCCTCTTCCAATTCGGCACTGTTGTCCTTGCGGTCCATGTGTTTGCGCCAATTGTGTTCATAAGCGCCAGACATAATCACCGCCTGCGCCACCAGATCCGCATCATCCGTGATCAGAATACCGCCTTCACCGGCATTGATCATCTTGTAGCTTTGGAAGCTAAAGCATCCAACCTTGCCGATGGTGCCGATGTTTTTGTCGTGCCATGTTGTGCCCAGGCTATGGGCGGCGTCTTCGACCACGGGGATGTTTTTGGCGTTACATAGTGCCATGATGGCATCCATATCCGACGTATGGCCGCGCATGTGGCTGATGATCACGGCATCGACGGTTTCCAGCTTTGCGGTGAAATCGTCCAGATCAATACGGTAGTTTTCGCCCACTTCGCACAGCACCGGAATGCAATCTGCGTGGACCACAGACGATGGGACTGCGGCAAAGGTGAAACCCGGGATCATCACACGGGCGTCGCGGGGCAGGCCCAGGGCCTTGAGCGACAAAAACAGAGCTGCGGAACAACTGGACACAGCCAACGCATATTTACTGCCCAGCTGCGCGGCGAATTCCGCTTCGAGCAGGGCCACCGGGGCATCCTGTGGCGCGGTGTATCGGAACAAGTCGCCGGATTGCAGAAGACGGTCAATTTCAGCGCGGGCTTCGGCGGGAATTGGTTCGGCGTCATGCATGTTTGGCAGCATAGTTTTCGACTTTCTGAATTCTAACTTTCAACCTTCTTAATCTAGAGATGTAACAGCCAGAAGAAAAAACCGCCGCACGAGGGTGCAGCGGTCTATGTTTGTGGCGTCAAAGTGACAGCTTTCTAGAGCCCTAATCGATCGCGCAGGGCAAACCACGTCATGGCGAGTGTGAGCAATGGAAAGCGCAGTGCAGGGCCGCCAGGGAAGCGGGGGCAGGGCAGGGCGGCATAGGCGTCAAACCCGTCAGACTGGCCGCGCAGGGCCTCGGCCAAAAGCTTTCCGGCCTGCACCGCATTGCCCACCCCATGCCCGGAATATCCCGAGGCACTCAGAATATTCGGCGCGATACGCGCAATATGGGGCATGCGCTTCATGGTGATCGCCAAGGTCCCGCCCCAGGCGTAGTCGATCTTAACGTCTTTCAGATGCGGATAGATTTTGGACAGCGGTTTGCGCACGGTCGCGGCAATGTCCTTAGGAAAACGGTAGCCATAACTTTCGCCGCCACCAAACAACAATCGCCCATCATGCGAAAGGCGGAAGTAGTTGATGACAAAAAGATCATCGGCAATCGCCACATCGCGGGCCAATACCTCTTGGGCACGCTCCCCAAGGGGTTCGGTCGCCACAACAAAATTGTTGATGGGCATCACCCGTGCTGCCACCTCTCCGTTCAACCCACCGAGATAGCCATTACAGGCATAGATCAGATGATCGGCCGTGATGCGCCCGGTTTCGGTTTGAACTGTGACTGTGTCACCGGGCGTGACCTGAGTGACTAAGCTGTTTTCATAGATCTGCGCCCCAGCCTTGGCTGCCGCCCTTGCCAACCCTTGAGCCAAGCGCAATGGGTGTAGATGCGCGGCATCCATGTCAAGGATCCCGCCGTGATACGCGGGGGAGGGGCACAGTTTGGAAAACTGTTCCCGATCAAGCGTTTCAAGGGCATATCCATAGCCGCGCTGCATATGCTCGGCATAGTCATGGAGATCGTTGACAGACCCTGCCGAGGTGCCGGCCCAGGCAATCCCGGGTTTCAGATGACACTCGATATCATGTCGCGCGATCAGGTCTTTGACCAGTTGTTTGGCCTCTTCGCCCAGATCCCACATCTGACGCGCAGCATCCTGCCCAACCATCTTTTCCAAGACCTGCTGGTCCTGACGTTGGCCGGACCCAAGCTGTCCTCCGTTGCGCCCAGAGGCGCCAAAGCCAACCCGATGGGCGTCGACCACAGCAACGCGCACCCCGTGTTCGGCCAGATGCAGAGCGGCGGAGAGCCCGGTGAACCCGCCGCCAATGATGCAGACATCAACACGCTGATCACCCTCGAGCCGCGGAAAATTCGGCAGATCGAGCCCCGTCGCGGCGTACCAGCTTTGCGGATAGGCGCCACGCGTGTCGTTGGAAAACAGCAGGTTCATCGGGTCATCCTTTTTCGGCCGTTGACCGAAGTTAGACGTTCAGCAAAAGATGCTCGCGTTCCCAGGGCGAGATCACCTGCAGGAACTCTTCGTACTCCGCCCGTTTCACGATGGAATACACACGTGCAAAATCGGGATGCAGCACCTCATGAAGGGCTGTGGCCTCTTCGAACCGATCCAGAGCCTGTCCCAAAACGCGCGGGATATCTCCTTCCCCCTCATAGGCATCCCCAGAGAACTCGGCGGACGGCACACGTTTTTCCATCATGCCAAGATAGCCACAGGCCAGCGAGGCGGCGATTCCCAGATAGGGGTTACAGTCCATCCCGGCGATGCGATTTTCCACGCGGCGCGCTTGGGGCGGTGCCAGTGGTATGCGAATGCCGGTTGTGCGATTGTCCCGCGCCCATTCCAGATTGATCGGCGCGGCGTGGTCGCGCACGTAGCGGCGGTAAGAGTTCACAAAGGGCGCAAGCACAGCGATGGCTTCGGGCAGGTGATGCTGCAACCCGCCGATGAAGTGCGTGAAGATCTCAGTTTCTTCGCCATCTGGGCCAGAGAAAATGTTTTCACCGGTTTTGATGTCCAGCACCGAATGGTGGATATGCATGGCGCTGCCGGGTTCGTCGGCGATGGGCTTCGCCATGAAGGTGGCAAAGCAATCGTGGCGCAGCGCGGCCTCACGGATCAGGCGTTTGAAGTAAAACACCTCGTCCGCAAGCTTGACCGGATCGCCATGACGGAGGTTGATTTCAAGCTGTCCGGCTCCGCCTTCTTGCGTGATGCCGTCGATTTCAAAGCCCTGCGCCTCGGCAAAGTCATAGATGTCGTCGATCACCGGGCCAAATTCGTCCACAGCCGTCATCGAATAGGCCTGACGGGCCGCTGCCGGTCGACCAGACCGCCCGGTCATCGGCTTGATGTCCTGCGCCGGATCAAGATTGCGGGCGATCAGAAAGAATTCCATTTCTGGCGCCACAACAGGTTCCCACCCCTGCGCGCGATACATCTCAACCACGCGTTTCAAAACATTGCGTGGGGCAAACGGCACCTTCTCGCCATGGCGATCAAAGGCGTCATGGATCACCTGCAGGGTCCAGTCCCCGGTCCAGGGCGCAGCGGTGGCGGTGGACATATCGGGTTCGAGGATCATGTCCTTTTCGATAAAGCCATCGTCGCCTGCGGCTTCACCCCAATCTCCGGTGATGGTCTGGAAAAAGATTGAATCGGGCAGGTGGAAAAACTTCTGCCGCGCGAATTTGGAGGCGGGCACGGCCTTGCCCCGAGCGATGCCGGGCAGATCGGCAATCACGCATTCCACTTCATCAAGCCGATGGCCGTGCAGATACTGCTGGGCCGCTTCGGGCAGGTCACTCATCCAGTCACTCATGAAATTCTCCCTTCGCGGAAAAACAGCGCGAATTGATCGGCGAGCTCGGTTTGATGCAGCGGGGTGCCGATGTCTGCCTTGGCCGCATCCAAAATTGCATCGGGCACAACACCGCGCCCGCGTTTGTCGATCAAACCACTGACAAACCCATCGCCAAACTCAGGATGGGCCTGAACACTATAGGCTTTGCCGGGATAGTGCAGGGCGGCATGGGCGCAGAAGTCATTGCGCGCCACGGTTTGCGCGCCGTCCGGCGGGGTGATCACCTGATCTTGATGCCAGGCCTGAATGACGCGGGTGCCTTGATCAAACTCGTAGGTCTGCGGGCCGATGGCCCAGCCACCGTCATATTTCTCGACAACGCCACCCAGAGCTTTAGCGATCACCTGATGACCAAAACACACGCCCACAATGGGGCGGTCAGCTGAGACAATGTCGCGGATAAGTTGCTCCAGTGGCGGAAGCCAGTCGTGGTCTTCGTAAACCCCATGGCGCGAGCCGGTGATCAACCAGCCATCCGCCGCTTCGGGCCCGTCAGGGAACTGGCCCTGCACAACAGAAAATGCTTCAAATTCAAATCCGCGATCCGCCAGAAGCGTTGCGAACATTTCGGGGTACTCGCCAAAGTCAGCCTTCAGATCATCTGGGGCCAGTCCGGTTTGCAAAATGCCGATTTTCATAGAACACCATAGTGTTGGATCTGACGCGGGATGCGTCAGACCGTATCGAGATAGATCTCAACCTGTTCGGGTTTGGACAGTTCCGCCATATAACGAAGTTCCTGCCGTTTTGTCATCAACATGTTCTGAATGATGTCCGGCTGAAAGATACGTTTGATCATATCGCTCTGATCAAAGGCATCGATGGCCTCTTGCCAGGATCCCGGAATTTCCGGCAGGTCCAGATCATAGGCATTGCCGGTGATGGGGGCCGAGGGCAGGATCTCATCTTCGATCCCAACCAGCGCAGCACCGAGAATGGCCGCCAATGCGAGGTAGGGGTTCACGTCACCCCCCGCGACACGGTGCTCAATCCGTCTCGCCACGGGTGCGCCTGAGGGAACGCGGATGGCAGCTGTGCGGTTCTCGTAGGCCCAGCTGAGCTGAACCGGGGCGTGAGATCCGGGCACCAGACGGTCGTAGGAGTTGCCGTGTGGCGCGAAGACCAAGGCGCTGTCCTGCATCGCCGCCAGACAACCGCCAATGGCGTGCTTCAAAGCCGCCGTGCCCTCATCCCCGCCATTGTCGAAGATGTTTTTGCCATCGTCGTCCAGAACCGAGAAATGCGCATGCATGCCGCTGCCGGAATAGTCCTCATAGGGTTTGGCCATAAAGGAGGCGGCAAAGCCATGACGGCGGGCCAGACCTTTGACCAGCATCTTGAACAACCACGCATCATCGGCGGCGCGCAGCGGATCGGCCTGGTGGACCAGATTGATCTCAAACTGACCCAGCCCAGCCTCGGAAATCGCAGTATCCGCAGGAATATCCATGGCTTCGCAGGCGTCATAGAGATCGGTGAAAAACCCATCAAAGGCGTCCAGCGCGCGGATTGACAGGATCTCGGCGGCTTTGCGGCGTTTGCCAGAGCGCGGCGACACTGGCACCTGCAAATTGCGGCCGCTGTCGTCGATTAGGAAAAACTCAAGCTCAACGGCTACAACCGGGGTCAGGCCTTTGGCTTTGTACCGCTCGGTGACGCGGGCCAATGCATGACGTGGATCACCTTCGTAAGGGCGTCCGTCTTCGTGGAACATCCAAAGAGGCAACAGAGCGGTTGGCGCTTCGAGCCAAGGCATGGGAACAAACCCGCGTTCGGTGGGCATCAAGGCGCCGTCTTTGTCACCTGTCTCGAACACGAGCGGGCTATCCTCGATGTCCTCGCCCCAGATGTCGAGGTTGAGCACCGACATGGGAAAGCGGGTGCCGTCTTTGAGAACTTTATGAGCGGATGGGATTGGCATGCGTTTGCCGCGCGCGACGCCATTCAGGTCACAGGCTGCGGCGCGAATGGTGCGGACCTGCGGGCGGTCACGCAACCAGTCGGATGTCGAGGCCGACATGGGTATCTCCTAATTTGATCAAATTTAGGATAGCCCGACAAATTGCATGCTGGCAAGGGAGAAAAGAAAAAGGCGACCCGAAGGACGCCTGTTTCGATTATCTGATCATCTTTGGACGATATCTGATTTTAGGCCGTTTGGCCTGAGGTAAATGCCGGTTCAGGCGTTTGTTGGCCACGCCGAAAATCCAGATCACAACCAGCGTCAACAGGATGAAGTACCCCGCAAGGATCGGATAGGGTACGAAGGGGTTAAACGTCTTATCTGCGATGTATTTCGCATAATAGAGCGCGTCGCCCTGCTGTCGCCAGACCGGGAATCCTGAGAAGAACACCAGCGTGGTGGCGTGAAACAGGAAGATGGCCTCGTTGGTATATGCTGGCCAAGCCAACCGCATCATGGTGGGCCAGGTGATTTTGCGGAACTTCTTCCACCCTGAGAATCCATAGGCATCCGCAGATTCCATGTCTCCACGTGGGATCGACAGCAATGCTCCGTAGAAGATTTCACCGGAATAGGCAGCGGTGTTCAGGAACAGCACCACCAAGGCGCCCATCCATGCCGAACTGAGCGGGCCAAAGATTGGGGCCACACCCTTAAGATTGAGAAACAGGAAGTAGGCAAAGAAGAACTGGATGAACAGCGGTGACCCGCGAAACAGGAAAATGAACCACTCAGCAGCTTTGCGCGTGACCGGGCCACCGGAAAACTTGGCCATGGCCAGAGCATTGGCAAAGAGAAAGCCAAAGCTGACCGCAAGCAGGCCAAAGTAGAGGTTCATGATCATGCCTGAGCCAATCAGGGTGAACTGATCGCAGAGGGTGATGTCAGTGCGGGGAAGCACGCGTTCGCCATAGCCGATGGACTGAAAGGCGTATTTTTGGACCGTCTCCCAACAACTCATGCCGCTTTCCTCTGCGCTTCGCCACCGACGGTGGCCTGACCGTGGGACAGTTTGGTGGTGATCCGGGCCAGAACAATCTCAGACACACGGGTGAAGGCGAGGTAGAACACCAGCAGGACAAGGAAGTACCACATCCGCCAATCTCCATGCGGATAGTCGGTAAAGCGGGCCATTTTCGAGCCGCCAAGTTCACGCGCCCAATAGACGATGTCTTCAACCCCCAGCAGGAACAGGAGCGGTGTGGCCTTGATCAGAACCATCCAGAGGTTCGACAGGCCGGGGAGGGCGTAAACCCACATCTGTGGCACCAGTACACGCCAGAATGCCTGACGGTGGGTCATGCCATAGGCCTCGGCAGTCTCGATCTGACCGCGTGGCACGGAATTCATCGCACCATAAAGCACATTGCCTGCAAAGGCGCCAAACACGATGGCAAAGGTCAAAACCGCCAAAGCAAACCCATAGGTTTCGTGGATCCACTGTGGCGACGAACCAAGCGGCATCTTGGCGATGTCACAGACCACAAAATCATTGCCCTGACGAATGGCGTCAGTCCACTCAGGGCAACGGGCCTGATGTAGAAGCCATTCAATGCCCTGATCCAGCGCGATGACAAAGAACAGGAAAAAGGCGATGTCCGGGACGCCACGCACCGCAGCGATATAGCCCTTGCCAATCCATGAGACAGGGGTAAGGCGCGCCCGTGACAGCATGGCCGCGCCAAAGCCAAATCCAAGCGCCACTGGCGCAGTGATGGCCAAAAGCAAGAGCACCGTGCCAAAGGACACGTAAAAGCCCATGTGCTTGCCGGTGGTCAGGTAGCAGCTAAGCCACTGCAGGCCTTCCAACACGGCGGGGTCAGAGCAATAAGAAAAAATGGTGGGCCTCTTACCTTAGTGCGCGTCTCCAGCACGGAACGCGGGTGGGGAAAGGGAAAGGGACAGGGCGAACCCTGTCCCAAAGATCAAGAAATACTCAAGGCAATCAGAATTTGCCTTCGATTTCCCACTTGTCCAGCATCGCGTTCAGCGAGCCGTCTTCTTTCATCGAGGCGATGGCCGCATCGAATTTGCCGCGCAGCTCGTCATCCGATTCACGGAATGCCATGCCGATGCCGCCACCCAGACGGACCTCTTCCAGGAACATCAGGTCGGTTTCAGCAACGATCGGCATCAGGAAGTCTTTGTCGGAGAGAACCGCGTCAACTTCGCCCGACTGAACCGCAGCAACGGTTTCGTCTGGGGTTGGGAATTCAACCAGAGTTGCACCGGTTTCTGCAACATGCGCCGACTGGATGGTCGAAGCCTGAGCCGCGATCACAGCGGTTTTCACGTCAAGACCTTCGGTCAGACCGGCGTAGGCCGATGGCGAGGGCTGGGTGTAGCCCTGGGTGAAGTCAACCAACTCTTCGCGCGCTTCGGTGATCGACATGCCGGCGATGATCGCGTCGTAGTTGCCCGAAGTCAGGTTGGGAATGATCGAATCCCAATCGTTGGTGACCCAGGTGCACTCAAGCTCAGCGCGTTTGCACAGCTCATCACCCAGCTCGCGCTCAAAGCCGTCTACTTCACCGGCATCGTTCAGGAAGTTGTAGGGAGGGTAAGCGCCCTCGGTTCCCAGACGAACGGTTTCGGCCATTGCGGCGCCAGCGGTCAGTGCCAGGGCTGCGGTGGTCAGGATCAAGTTTTTCATAGTTAGCTCCCCTTTGGTTTTTTGTTGGGTCTTAAATCTCAGTGCTCAGATCCGCGTTATGCGTGAACAGTAGCAGAGAGGAATTGCTTGAGGCGTTCGCTTTTGGGATTGCCAAACAGGGCATCCGGAGCGCCTTCTTCTTCAATCAGGCCTTTGTGAAGGAACACAACATGGCTTGAGATATCTGCGGCCATTTTCATGTCATGGGTCACGATGAGCATGGTACGCCCTTCCGCAGCAAGATCTTTGATCACCTTGATCACTTCCTGCTCGAGTTCAGGGTCCAATGCGCTTGTGGGTTCGTCAAACAACAGGGCTTCGGGTTCCATACACAGGCCACGGGCAATTGCTGCGCGCTGTTGCTGGCCGCCAGAAAGCTGGGCGGGATAGACGTCGCATTTGTCGCCGATCCCCACTTTGTCGAGATACTGCCGCGCCTTGGCTTCTACCTCGGCCCTGTCCCGACCGAGAACAGTGACTGGTGCTTCCATGACGTTTTGCAGGATTGTCATGTGAGCCCAGAGATTGAATTGCTGAAACACCATCGAAAGATTGGTGCGAATGCGCAAAACCTGCTTGGGGTCCGCCGGATGGCGGTTCAACCCGGTCCCACGCCAGCTCACAGGTTCATTTTTGAACAGGATTTCACCCTGCTGGCTGTCTTCCAGCAAATTGCAGCAGCGCAGCAACGTGGATTTTCCGGATCCCGATGACCCAATCAGCGAAACAACATCGCCTTTTTTGGCAGATATATCGACGCCTTTGAGAACCTCCAGCTCACCATAAGACTTGTGAAGGTCGCGAATTTCGATGACGGGGCTTTGATCGGTCACGGTAGGCCTGAACAGTTATTGCTTGGGCGGCAGGATGACGAAATTTTAACAGGATGCAACGGAGAATTCCCTGTTGACGTTGGGTTTGGATACAAAATCCAAATTTAGCCGAGAGTTAGTCTACTTCCGGGGGAAGCGGAAGCGCCAGATACTCCGCTTCTGGGATAGCTACAATGCCTTTCAGGCCCAGAAGGTCACGATGCTCCACGGAAAGGGCTGCAATTGCGGATCTCAAAGCCTGAAGCAGATCCTGTGCCAGATGGGGCTGGTTGGTGATGAAGGGCAGGGCCGGTGTTGGCGTGGTGCGGGCGATCTCACGCAGAGATTTGGCCCAGGGCTCATATCTTTGCACCAAGCGCCACGTATGGGCGTCAATAGCTGCTGTCGCTGCATGACCTTCTGCAACTGCCAGGGCTGAGGCCCGATGGGCGCCGCTCAGCTTGACAGGACCGAGCGTGATGCCCTGCGCTTTTGTCTCTTCATAGGGGGCCGACCATCCCGACTGAGACAGCGGCTCATTCACCGCAATCTTTTGTTTCTCAATATCTTTCAGTTGGTGGATGTCGCTGTCAACATGGGCGATGAAAACCGAATTGTAGTATCCGGGGGCGCAGCCGGGGAGGCCGTAATCTGGGCTGCCAACCAAGGTGACCTGATCGTGCAATACCGCTCGGAATGGCAACCCGCAGGTCTGGGCGAGCAACAGATCGGGGGATTGCCACATCTCCCAGAGGTCTCCGTCGCGGGTCAGATGATCGGGTCCCTGTCCCAATTGGGACCGAACCGAGGCCCAAAGCGCATCATGTGCTTCGAAAAGCTCGGGGCGGTCGTACATGGGCAGGGTAGCAATCATTGGCTCTCGATTCGTTTGCGGGCTTTGTTTGACTCGATGTCGCTCACCCCAAGCAATTTTGCGACCAAACGCAAGAGCGCGTCCTCTTCGACGTCGCGCACGCCATCCGCCAGAACCACCTGCCACAGGGCCTCGATCACCGCGATTCGGTCTTCAAGAGCAACGGTGTCTTTGATTGCGCGTGTGAAACGGACGGTGTCAGGCGCCTCAGATTCGAGCACCTCCGCCTCCCCGCGAAGCTGTGTCGCTTCAAAGGGGGACATCCCATACCGCGCTGCGGTGATGCGGTCGATGCGGGTGGTTTCTTCGACGTCATAACTGTCGTCGGACCGCGCTACGCGCACCAACAGAGCGGTCAAAGCCAACCGCGCGTCGCCTTCGGTCAAAGGATCAGGATCGGGGCGCACCAAGCGCGACAGGAAATCTGCAAACATAAGGGGGATATAGGCGCGCCTGTGTGCAGGCGCAAACCTAGGATGAACTCAGGGGATGACGGCGGCGGTGCGCGCGGCCTCAGAATCGCTGCGCTCTACGCCCAGAACCTCTTCCACAAGCTGAACAACCGCAGTCTCCCGATCGTCGGTGATGCCATCCGCCAGAACCACTTTCCAAAGCGCATCTACTTTGTCTTTGCGGTGATCGTAATCCACACAATCCCGGATCAACTGCGCCATCTCATTGTCGTCTTCAATCGTGAAGGCGAGCTTTTCACAGGTCGCGCGCATTTTCGCGGCCTCAATGGGGTTCAGATCATAGGCCTGCGCCAGAATGCGGTCGATCTGTTCGATCTCTTCGAACAGATAGGCTTTGTCTGCCATCGCCACCCGCACCAGAAGTGTGCCAAGCGCCAATCGGGCATCTGGCTCGGGCAAGGGTTCGGGCGTTGGTGTCTTGGACGTAAAGAATGACATTAACCCTTCGAGCATAGCCCTCTCCTTGATTTGGTGGTTCACGTCTGCGTTTCTACAAGGGATAGCAGAAAGACGCGATCTTCCAAGGAAAAGGTGAAGCCCGTTGCGTCACAGTTTCGCGAATCGCTGTGAGAGAGATTTGGCGAAATCAGACAGACCCCAGGGCGGGTTCACAACGAACATGCCGGATCCAGTCATGCGATGGCCTTTGCGGGCCGGCGGAAATTTCACCTCATGACGCAGCGCTTCGGGAAACAACTCGTCCAGACGGTCCAGCATCGGGTGATGCAAGCCATCGGTTAGGATCGGATACCACAGCATCAGAATGCCAACATTCCATTTCCGGGCGAGTTTGCCCATCTGAACCGGAATGGTGTCATAGTCGGATTTCACCTCCCAGGGGGGATCAATCAACATCATCCCGCGGCGCGGGTCGGGTGGGCAGAGGCTCTGGGCTAGTTCCAGTCCGTCTTGCTGATAGATCTTGGTGTTGGGTGCACGGAGGTTGCTGCGCAGGGCCGCATATTCCTGCGGATGCAGGTCCGCCAGATGCAGCTTATCTGTGTCGCGCAGCAGTGTCTGGGCGATCAGAGGCGAACCGGGGTAAGATGTATCCCCGTGTAAAGCGCGGATCGAGGTCAAGGCGCGGCGATAGGCGTGGTCCTTTGGAAACCAGCTCTCGGCAATGTCGATACCCTTGGCCGCTTCTCCGGTTTTCTGCGCCTCATCCCCTGCCAGATCATAGAGCCCCCGCCCGGCGTGGGTTTCGATATAGGACAGCGGTTTGTCTTTGCGCGTCAGATAATCTAGCGCCTGCGCGAGCAAAGCGTGTTTCTGAACATCCGCCAGATTGCCGGCATGAAAGCTATGTTGGTACGAGAGCATAAGAGACCTGCGATCTATGGTGACCCAGGGGGTATGGACGTTGGGGCCTGTAGGAGCAAGTTTGAAACCGATCTGTATTTGACTGTGCGGAAGAGCGCCCGAGACGCGCTCAAGGCGCCCGTATAAAGACGTGGCCTACTCGACTTCGACGCGATGGATGAGCACGGTCGGGTTCCGGCGGCCTCTAAATCTACATTCCTAAAGTGGTCAAGTCGGATAGCGTGCTACCTAAGAAGCTCGGGCGAGAAAACGCGGTGAAAATCACCAAGCTCTTCGGATCTGGCGACCTGCTTGTACCGTGCGGTGATGTTGCGGGCGCGGCGGGACGCAAGGCCCGCATTGCCGAACTGTAACTTGACGGCATGAGCCAGTCCCAGATCGCGGCGCATCTGGGGGTCCACATCAAAACCGTGAGCCGAGCCACAGCGCGGCTGCGGGACGAAGAACAGCCGTTTCTGAAGCTGTGATTTTCTGTCAACACGCCGTCAGATAGTTAATTCTGGCGCGTGCAAATCTCCGACGATTGCCGCCATTTGAAAGCGGATAGAAATTTGGAGATTCGTTTTTGCTTGAATTAATAAACTCAGCGGGAGAGACAGCCGCTTGGCTTTCGAACATGTTTCAGTACCTCTTGGGGGGCTTTGGCGAAAGTGATAGTTATTGGTATACATTGTTGACGTCACGGATGGTCGAAGTTTGGGCAGCTCCGGTGGTGGGGATTTTGGCAGTTTGTGTCGCAGCTTTAAATGTCTGGAAGATGAGGCAACAAATTCGGTCAGCTGAAAATGAGGCAAAAATTCGCCATCTTATTGACGCCGCTCTACGGGCTGAGATTGGTATGAAACAAAATCTCGATAACCATCAAGCGCCTAGGCCTGAAGTAATCCGAGCAGCCGTCACTCATTTTACTAGGACCGGGATGTGGAAGTACGGCGAAGAACACAGTTCTCTCGTGGATTCATCTACTCGCGAGGTGTACCTCAGCAGCGAACAACGAGCCACGCGAGAGAACAATGATTGGGTCTTTCCGTTCAATAGCGATATCGTTTATTTGCATTGGCTGCTTGAACATGATCGCAGCGAGACACTTCACAAGTATAGAATAGTTGGAGATGATTTCTATGGCTTGCGATCCGGCCTTAATTCAATTTCGGCTTTTTGGTTGCACTACTTATTGCTTGTTCGAGAAGCCGTTGAACTAGGTTTTAGCAAAGAAACAGCCGGGGTAATGATGCTCCCATGGACTACTGTCGCTGAGGTCTGCTATTCGTTAGGTGCAATAGCTGACGAAGAATTGGATCTGTTCGAAGAAATGGTAGAAGGAAGTCACCGGCTCACCGAGCATATTAAAAGGTAAAGACCTTTCCCCCCGACACCTGTCGGGCGTCTTCGCTAGGCGCTGTCTAGCTACGTTTGTCTGAGACAAACGGAGCGACTTATGGACAGCGTTACAAGCATTGCAAAAGGCATCGTCGCCCGCGAAGGCGGCTATGTAAACGACCCAGACGACCCCGGCGGAGCGACCAAGTTTGGCGTGACCATTCACAGCATGCACCGCCTTGGGCTGGATCTTGACCGCGTCGACGATGTTGACGCCCGCGACGTTAAGCTCCTGACCTATGATCACGCGGCGGGTGATCATTACTTTAGGGGCAACGCATCCCATGCAGTCCCAGAATGTTTTGCTGCAGATGTAGGGTCACATAATTAACCGCAGTTCGCCCTATCGCTGGCACGCGGTGAAACGGGTAGGGCGGGCACCGGCTTTGCAATACGGCGGGCCGGGCGTGGAAGAGATGCGTTTGCAGGGCGTGATTTATCCGCACTTCCGGGGCGGGTTGCGCCAAGTCGATGCCATGCGCGCCCAAGCCGGAACCGGCGTTCCCTTTATGATGGTGGACGGAATGGGCTGGGTTTGGAAGCGCTGGGTGATCGTCAATGTCTCTGACACCAAGTCCATTTTATGTCCGATGGCGCGCCCCGCAAAATCGAATTCACGGTCACCTTGCAAGCCTACGGCCCCGATGGGCTGGGGGGCTTGGGCGGGCTGATCAAAGGTCTGTTTTAAGGGGGCTTAAATGTCAGTTTACCGCAACATCGACGGCGATGTGATCGACGCCATTTGCAAGGCCCACTACGGCAGTGAACAGCACGTGACGGCTGTTTATGAAGCCAATCCGGGGCTGGCCCGTCTGGGGCCTGTATTGCCCAAGGGCCTTGAAATCATTCTGCCCGAAATCGAAGCCAACCCGGTGGTCACTTTGAAGAGGCTTTGGTGATGCGTCAGAATTTTCGCGTGCTTGCAAATGGCGCTGATATCACCGCCGATTTGTCCGACCGTCTGGTCTCTCTGACGATCACAGATGAGGCGGGCGAGACTTCCGATAAAGCGGAAATTGAATTGGATGACCGGGACGGATTGCTGGCCCTTCCTGAATCGGGCGCTGAGCTAAAAATTTCCCTAGGGCTTGGCTTTGCTTTGGTGGATATGGGCACTTTCACGGTTGACGAGGTGGGCGGCGATTTCTTCCCGGCCACGATGCGCATATCGGCCAAGGCGGCGAACATGTTGGGCGAGATCCGGGCGCGCCGTAACCGCCATTGGAAAGACGTGACCTTGAGCGACATCGTGGAAAAGATCGCCGGTGAACATGGGCTAAAACCCCGCGTTAGCGACACTCTGGCGGGCACGTTTTACAAGTACCTGGTCCAAACCTCAGAGAGTGATTTAAACCTTCTGACCCGGCTTGCGCGCGAACTGGACGCGGTGGCGAAACCCGCCGGGCAAAGCCTGATTTTTGTGCCGCGTGGCGAGGGCAAAGCGGGTGACGGCAGCGCCTTGCCGGTCATCCCAATTCTACGGTCTCAGATGCAGGACGGCGGGACTTGGAAACAGGGATCGCGCAAGCGCTATGGCAAGGTCACGGCGGAATGGAACGACAAAAAGACCGGGCAGGTGAAGAAACACACTGAAGGCGATAAAGCCCCGGAGCTGCGTTTGCGCCATCCCTTCGCCTCAGAAGCAGAAGCCAAGAAGGCCGCGAAAGGCGCGCTGGACCGCTCCAAACGGTCGAGCAAAATCACCATTTCCTTGGTCGGGTTCTGGCCCCAGCTTTTGGCCGAAGCCAAGGTCAATCTGGTGGATGTTCGCCCCGGCCTGACCGGCGAATGGCTGGTCAAAAGCGTCTCGCACATTTTGAACGGAGCGCTTACAACATCTTTCATTGCAGAAAGGCCGGACTGACATAGGCATTGATTTGTTTGTTTTAGTCTATTTTTTAAGTGGAAAGTTAATGTCGCAGAAAATTCGTAGCTTTGCTCGAGATTTCGAGAGGAAAATTCGAAAGCAAAGTTCAGTCGATGTTCTATCGACTATCTGGGCTGTCAACGGAATCACATCTGACTATGTGGAACGCGCAAGCAGGTTCTTCGGAGCAAAGTTGGAGGACTTTGTGGATGTTCGGTTTGGATCATCAATGTGGCGAGATTTTCACTTGGAAACTCTGGCCAATGAAGCGTTGATCCACAGTCGAACACCTGTCCGACCTGTACTTAAATCAACGGTTCTGAGGAGGGGGCAGTTCCAAGAGTTGAGCCATGCTCTTTGGAGACTTACCGAATTGGAGGATGTTCACGATCTGAAAGATGAAAATGTAAAACATCTGCCAGCAAGGATGGTATGGCTCCAAAATGCGTGTAACCACGGAGTTGTGTCAGCGCAGTACCATCATAGGTTTTGGTACATTTATAATACCCCAAAGATTGATGCCGTTTTCACCGAGATTGTAGGTCTAAGCATCGAGCGATTTTGTGGAATCGGTTTCACTCTTGCCGCAAAAAGTCGAGAAAATCCGTGGTTTCAGATAGATGAAATCCCAGAACTTGGTATCTCGTCAAACGACATGAAGTTGTTTCTCCGCCGTGTATCGCACCCACTTGTCCAGCTTTCAGCGTTAGCAATTGTACAACGCAAACCGTATGAGGAATACGCTGGGGAACGTCAGTTCGTTCCAAGAGGGTATCGTACAAGTGTGTTCCGGCAGTACCCAATTGTGTCGTTGGAGACGGGGCAGGGTTTGAGTTACTGTGTTCCGTTTCCTGCTTTGCTTATGCGCAGGTTTTGCGAAGGGATTATCCATGACTTCCCACAAGAGCAGCGAGGTGGAGTTGTTGGCAATCAGTTAGGGGACCGTTTTGAACACCTTGTGCTCAATTTGATGAAGCATGGCCTGAAGGAACATTTCAACGTGCAAGGAGAGTACCCAACCTCTAAGGGCAAAAAGTCTCCTGACGTGATCGTGTCCGATGGCGGTGGAAAACTCAAAATGGTTTGCGAGTGCAAGGCGAGAAGACTCGAGTTGCTTGTAAGAAAATCTCACGATCCGTGGAGCGTAGGCAAAGAGAGAGGTCTTGAAAAGCTGAGAGAAGGGGTCCTGCAGATTTGGCGCTTTTGCCAGAGAGTTCGTGATGGGAAAGACGCAAACCTTAAAGAAGATTTGCATAGTGTCTTCGGGTTAGTCGCGACAATGCATCCTTGGATGCAAGCTGACTTTGATAAGGAAGAACGCTTGATGGAAGAAGCAAACAGAATGGCTGACAGTGAAGGTGTATCCCGCGAAGCGCGTGTGCCTGTCGGTTTCATTTCGGTGGAAGAGATGGAAACGATCGTAAGCCTACCTGATCCATTAGAAGTGATGTTGGGGCTTAGATGGCGCGCTAATTTTACTAGTGTAGCAGACTTAGCGCGACCTGCTTGGAGGGAAAAAATTGCTCAAGCTCGATCTCCAGGGAACCAACCTTTCCAATACCCCTTCAATGATCGGCTTAACTCAGTGATGCCGTGGTTTGACGTCGAAGAACCCGATTTCTCGTAAGCGAACGACAAGGACCTGAGGTAGCTAGCCGTGCCAAGAGGTTTAGTCCGGTAACTGGGAAACTCTATAGATAGTCCTTTCGCAGAAGCAGTCTTGGGATATTTGGTCGAGCAAAGGTATGTGTTGCTCCCATCGAGGCTTGCCCTCAATCAGCTCGTCAGGATCCTGCCCGTCTTTCCTACAAAGCGCACAGGCCGCTTGATAGTACAGGTCTCTTCTATTTGATTCCGGCGTCATACTTTCCGCGACACATATCAGTACGGGCCGATGCTGGCCGTGAGCCTAGATCACTTATAGGCCATAACATGGGCAAGTCTGAACTGGTGACAGTCGTGGCCTAGCTTGCGTCAGGGCAGGGGGCTTGGCGTCCCATGCAGTCCCAAAATGTTTTGCTGCAGAAAATTGTGTAATTCACTGCAGAAAATTTTGTCACGCTACAACAGCTACAGCTACCGCATCTGTACGGCTCTTCATGGGACTGCATGGTCCAGGGGGTGGGATCGTATGGGATAAAGTTGGGATGACCTGGGCTACTGGGCAAAACTTCGCCAGAACGAATCACTTTTTGCGTGAGATTGTGGATAAACCTGTGGGTAAGACCCTATATTGCAGGGGTGATGACCGAGTTGGTGCATCTCTGCTGGGGTGGGTTTGAAATTTTTCGGGAATTTATGGGACTTTTGTGGGGCAGGGTGATGCCCCTATATTTGGTGTGTACGCTGCGGGCTTCCCGCCAGAAATAGCGCTTCCCCATTGGAAATTAACCATTTATTAACTGGATTTCGACGTTTAGAGACGCGTCCCACCCCTACACGTCCCACAAAAAACTATTGCCACCCATGAATTCCCATGGCATCCATAGTTCACACGATGAGAGACGGCTCGGGGCGCACAAGACCCCAGACACGAACTCATAAAAACAAAAGAGCAGGTTTCATACAGGCGCCGCTTTCATCGTGACACCAGAATCCGGCGCGCGGGCGAGCAGACATCCCCCCAGGTGGCGCGCGCAGTCGGAGACACCCGCTCAGCGGGTCAGCGGCGGGTTGATCAGTGGCAGCAGATCAACCCGCCGCTTTTCGTTTCAACCGGGGGACAAGAAGGCGAGGCCAGGGACAGTGGGCCGTAGGCTGAGGTTCAGAGGCGAGTTCACCAACAAGGTGGACACTAAGGGGCGGGTATCTATCCCGGCTCCCTTTCGTCGTGTCCTCGAAGCTGGTGACCCGGATTGGACCGAAGGGCTGAACCCGAATTTTGTGATTGTCTATGGCGATCACCGCCGCAAATATCTTGAATGTTATACCGTCCAAGAGATGGAAGATGTGGAAGACCGCATCAGTCGCATGAAACGTGGCAGCCAGAAACGCCGGGTTCTTGAGCGGCTGTTCTCGACCCAGTCGGTCACCACAAGCGTTGATGAAACCGGTCGCATTGTTCTGTCCGCCAAGCTGCGTGACAAAATCGGCCTGTCGAAAGAAGCCCAGTTTGCCTCCAACGTTGACACCTTCCAGATCTGGGAGCCGGCAACCTATGAGGACGAGCTGGCCTCGACCGAAGAATATCTTGATGAGATGGACGATGATTTCGATCCATTGATGCTGTTGGACGAAGATGAGGAAGACGAGGACCTGTGATGGCGCACTCCGGCGATACCCCCGAAAAAGCCCCCCACGTCCCTGTCCTTCTGCGTCCCTTGCTCGAAGCTGTGGCCCCCGTGCAGGGCACCTGGATTGACGGCACCTTTGGTGCGGGGGGCTATTCCCGTGGGCTTGTTGATGCGGGCGCAGAGCGCGTGATCGGGATCGATCGCGATCCGCTGGCGCATGAGATGGCACTGGACTGGATTGGGACCTATCCTCAGATCGACATGGTCGAAGCCAATTTCGCGGATATGGACCGTGTGGCCGAAGCGGTGGATGGCGTTGTGCTGGATCTGGGCGTGTCTTCGATGCAGCTTGATCTGGCGGAACGCGGGTTTTCCTTCATGCGCGACGGGCCCTTGGATATGCGTATGGCGCAGTCGGGGCGATCTGCCGCTGATCTGGTGAATGAACTGTCGGATCAGGTGCTGGCCGATATTCTTTATCTCTATGGTGAAGAGCGGGCCTCGCGCCGGATTGCACGTGCCATTGTTGAGGCGCGGAAACTGCAGCCCTTTGAAACCACTTTGCAGCTTGCTGAAGTGATCGAAAAATGCCTGCCGCGCTCAAAACCCGGACAGGCCCATCCTGCGACGCGCAGCTTTCAGGCGCTGCGGATCGCGGTGAATGATGAATATGGCGCTCTGTGGCAGGGGTTGATGTCGGCGGAGCGTGTTTTGCGCCCCGGTGGATTGTTGGCCGTTGTGACGTTCCATTCCATTGAAGACCGCATGGTCAAACGCTTCTTTCAGGAACACGGTGAAAAGAAAAAGCGCGTCAACCGCTATGCCACGGAAGAAGAGCAACAGACCCAGCCCTTTGAGATTTTGACCCGCAAAGCCGTTGGGCCGGATGCGCAGGAATTGAAAGAAAACCCGCGTTCGCGATCGGCCAAGCTGCGTGTCGCGCGTCGTACCAAAATTGAATCGCGAGAGATCGAGCCGGATCTGATTGCCATGCCGGAACTGAAGGAGGGGCGCTGATGCGAACGGTTTTGTTTCTTCTGAGTGCGCTGGCGGTGATCGGGTCAGGCTATTGGGCCTATCACGAAAATTATCAGACCCAGGATGAACTGGATCGCGTTGATGCGCTGCGCCGCGACATTGGTCAGGCACATGAACGTATGGCGATGCTGCGTGCGGAGTGGGCCTATTTGAACCGGCCCGACCGGTTGCGCGATCTGGCGGATCTGAACTTTGCCCGCCTGGGACTTTTGCCGCTGCGTCCCGACCATTTTGCCGATGTAGACCAAGTGGCCTTTCCGCCGCCGCCAAACTTGGTGGAGTTTAGTGAACCGATTGATGTGACCAGTGCAGGAGCGCCCAAGCCATGAACCGAACGCCGCTGCGCCCTTTGGCCCGGGTTCTGGAGGCCCGGGAAAAGGGGGAAAACCCCGACAATATCGAGAAGGAAAACCGCCGCCTGCGCCATGAAGAGATGCGAGATACATCGCGTCTTCGGGCTGAGGGGCGGTTGTTGGTTTTGGGGGTGATGTTCTTTTGCGCCTTCGGTGTGATTGGCGCGCGTATGGGCACCATTGCCGCAAGCGAAGCAGAAGAGCCTCGTGCCGCTGCGACAGGATCACCCGTGGTGACAAGTCGGGCAGACATCGTGGACCGAAAGGGTCGTGTTCTTGCGACCAATATGAGCACCTATAGCCTGTATGCGCATCCTCAGCAGATGATCGAACCTGATCGTGCGGCGCAGGAGCTGGGGCGGATCTTTCCTGATATTGATGTGCCCGCGCTTGCAGCGCGATTTAATGATCCCAAACGCAAATTTGCCTGGGTGCGACGCAGTATTAGCCCGGAACAGCGTCAGGCGGTGCATGATATTGGTGAGCCGGGGCTGTTGTTTGGGCCACGTGAGATGCGGCTGTATCCCAACGGTGCCATCGCTTCGCATATCCTGGGCGGCACGCGGTTTGGGGTCGAAGGGGTGCATTCTGCTGAGATCGTTGGCTCGGCCGGGCTTGAAAAGTTCATGGATGAACGCCTGACCGACACCAAGCGCGATGGTGCGCCGCTTGAGCTGTCGATCGATCTGACTGTTCAGGCGGTATCAGAAGAAGTGCTCGACGCGGGCATGAAGCTTTTGAATGCCAAGGGCGCGGCCAGCGTGTTGATGGATGTGAAAACCGGTGAGGTGATCAGTCTGGTCAGCCTGCCGGATTTTGATCCCAATGACCGACCCAATCCGTTGACCGAAGGCAATGCTTCGGACAGCCCGCTGTTCAACCGAGCGGTGCAAGGGGTGTATGAGCTTGGGTCAGCCTTTAAGATCTTCACGGCTGCGCAGGCCATGCAGTTGGGATTGGTCAATCCGAACACCGTGATCGACACCAAGCCACCGATGAAGGTGGGTGGATTTCGGATCGGTGAGTTTCAGAACAAGAACTATGGTGAGCTGACGGTCGAAGAGGTCATCGTCAAAAGCTCGAACCGGGGCACCGGCAAAATGGCGCTGGCGATTGGGGTGGCCCGGCAACAGGAGTTCCTGCGCAATCTCGGTTTCTTCGATCCAACACCGTTGGAAATTGTCGAAGCCAAAGGCGGAAAGCCTTTGTTGCCCAAGAAATGGACCGACCTGAGTGCGGTTACCATTTCTTATGGTCATGGCATCTCAACCTCCCCGTTGCATCTGGCAGCAGGCTATGCGGCCATTGCCAATGGTGGGCGTGCGGTAGAGCCAACGTTGCTAAAACAAAACGGTCCCCAGATGGGGATGCAGATTATGGATCCGCAATCGGCGGCCGCGGCACGTTTGATGTTGCGTAAAGTGGTGACCGAGGGCACCGCCTCGTTTGGCGAGGTGCCAGGCTATCATGTTGGTGGCAAAACTGGGACGGCGGACAAGCCGAAAGAGCGGGGCGGCGGATATTACGACGATAAGGTGATTGCCACCTTTGCCACCATCTTTCCGGCGCATGATCCCAAATACGCCTTAGTTGTGACGCTAGACGAGCCTGTGGAAACAAGCGGCGAGAAACCGCGCAGAACCGCCGGTTGGACGGCTGTTCCGGTGGCCGCCGAAATGATCGGCCGAATTGCCCCGCTTCTGGGGTTGCGCCCCGAGTTCAAACGAGGGCAATTGGAGACCATCGTGCAGACCTCGAACTGAGGCGCACGCGCTTCAAGGACAAAGGCTGAGGGTGAGGTATGGGTCAAACAGTGAAAACTCTGGCCGAGCTGGGATTGACCGCGCGCGGCGGGCGTGAAGTGCAGATCACCGGCGTGGCTGTGGACAGTCGTGAGGTTGCACAGGGATTTCTGTTTGCAGCGCTGCCGGGCACTCAGATCCATGGCGCGGCCTTTATTGAAATGGCCCTGCGCAAAGGTGCGGCGGCGATCCTGACCGACGCCGAGGGCGCGGAGCTCGCCGCGGCTGAGCTTGGTGCAAGTGATGCGGCGTTGGTGATTGCCGAGGACCCGCGACAGGCCCTAGCTTACACTGCGGCGCTTTGGTTTGGTGGTCAACCCGACCATGTTGTTGCTGTCACCGGGACAAACGGCAAAACGTCTGTTGCAACCTTTACGCGTCAGATCTGGCAGGCGCTGGGCCAACCCGCGATCAACCTTGGAACAACCGGGTTGGAAGGTGATTGGGAGGCCAAATCGAGCCATACAACGCCGGAACCCGTGACGTTACATGGCCTGTTGGCCGGGTCGCGCACGGCAGGTGTCGAGCATGCGGCGATGGAAGCCTCAAGCCATGGGTTGGCGCAGCGTAGATTGGATGGGGTTCATCTCACCGCGGCCGGGTTTACGAACTTTAGTCAGGATCATCTCGACTACCACGAGAGCTTTGACGACTACTTTGCCGCCAAAGCCGGATTGTTCGCACGGGTGTTGCCCGAAGATGGCACGGCCGTGATCAATATCGATGATCCGCGTGGCGTCGATATGTTGGCCATCGCCCATGCCCGTGGGCAGGAAGTGATCACCGTTGGCCGGGATGCTTCGGATCTGTGCCTCGAAAATCAACGCTTTGACGCAACCGGGCAGGATGTTCGGTTCAAATGGCGTGGTGTGGTACGACAGGAACGCTTGAGTTTGATTGGTGGGTTTCAGGCGGAAAACGTCTTGCTGGCAGCGGGGCTAGTGATTGCCTGTGGAGCGGACCCAACCGAGGTCTTTGATGTGTTGCCGCAACTGGGCACTGTGCGTGGACGCATGCAATTGGCGGCGACCCGCGAAAATGGCGCGGCGGTGTTTGTGGATTATTCCCATACCCCAGATGCAGTGGCGACGGCGCTTAAGGCACTGCGCCCGCATGTGATGGGGCGTTTGGTGGCCATCGTTGGTGCTGGCGGGGACCGCGATGCGGGTAAACGGCCTCTGATGGGGGCTGCGGCGCATGACAATGCGGATCTGGTGATTATCTCCGACGACAATCCACGCAGCGAAGATCCAGGAGCGATCCGTGCGGCAGTGCTTGAGGGCGCTCCGGGGGCAGTTGAGGTGGGAGATCGCGCCGAAGCCATTCTGCGCGGTGTGGATGCGCTTGGGCCGGGGGATGCCTTGCTGATCTGTGGCAAAGGGCATGAGACCGGTCAGACCGTTGGTGATACAGTTTACCCATTTGATGATACCGAGCAGGCCAGCGTTGCTGTGGCCGCATTGGACGGGCGAGGTCTTTGACGATGACACATTTGTGGACTTCAGACGACGCGGTCAAAGCCACCGGTGGGCGGGCAACATCGGATTGGCAAGTATCAGGTGTATCGATTGACACCCGCACGTTGCAACACGGGGATCTGTTTGTGGCGCTCAAAGCTGCGCGCGACGGGCATGACTTTGTCGCACAAGCGCTTGCCAATGGCGCTGGCGCGGCGCTTGTGAGCCGCATTCCAGACGGCCTGCCCGAAGATGCGCCTTTGTTGCTGGTCGACGATGTGCTGACCGGGTTGGAAGACCTTGGTATGGCGGCGCGGCATCGCACGCGGGCCAAGGTTGTCGCGGTCACCGGATCGGTTGGAAAAACCTCGACCAAAGAGATGCTGCGCACTGTTCTGGGTGCCCAGGGCACGGTTCATGCAGCTGAGAAAAGCTATAACAACCACTGGGGTGTGCCGCTGACACTGGCGCGGATGCCGCGGGATGTGGATTTTGCTGTGATCGAGATCGGCATGAACCATCCCGGTGAAATTGCCCCATTGGCGAAAATGGCCCGCCCACATGTGGCACTGATCACCATTGTCGCGCCGGCGCATCTGGCTGCGTTTGAAAGCCTTGCGGGCATTGCCGAGGAAAAGGCCTCTATCTATCAGGGGCTCGAACCCGAAGGCGTGGCCGTTCTGAACGGCGATCTTGAGGTGAGCGATATTCTGGCCTCAGAGGCCAAGCGCCACACAGAGACTGTGGTGAGCTTTGGCGAAAGCGCAGAGTTGGATTTCCGGGCAACAGGCGTGTCGATCCGCGATGATTGTACCGTAGTGCAAGGGCAGACACAGGGCGCGCCGGTTCTATACAAAGTGCCGGTCCCGGGACGGCATTACGCGATCAATGCGATGGGTGTGCTTGCCACGGTAGCGGCGCTGGATCTTGATCAGGCTCTGGCAGTTGCGGCACTGGGCCGTTGGGTCCCCGGTGAGGGCCGGGGTGCGCGCGAAGAAATCGTGTTGGATATGGCCAATGCGGAGGCCCGGTTTGAGCTGATTGATGATGCCTATAACGCCAACCCCGCCTCATTGGCGGCGTCGCTGGAGGTGCTCGCTGCTGCGGAAACCGGGGCACGCGCGGGGCTTGCCGGACGCGGACGGCGGGTGGCCTATATCGGCGACATGAAAGAGCTGGGCGCCACCGAAGCTGAGCTGCATCGGGCTGTAGCCGATTTGGCGGCGGTCCAGAACATTGATGTCATTCACTGTGTTGGCCCGTTGATGCAGCATCTGTATCAGGCGCTGCCCGAGGGCAAGCGCGGCCGATGGGCCGAGACCAGCGCCGAAATCACACAGGGCATTGGGCAAGATATCAATGCCGGTGATGTGGTTCTGGTCAAAGGATCGCTGTCGATGGCGCTGGCGCGGGTGGTTGACGCGTTGAAAAAAATGGGCCAAGCGCCCGTAAAACTGGACGGGTAAGGGACACTTTTATGCTGTATTGGCTGACAGGGCTTTCGGATGGCGGAGATCTCTTCAATCTGTTTCGCTATATCACCTTCCGGGCCGGGGGTGCCTTTTTCACCGCGCTGATTTTTGGGTTTCTGTTCGGCAAACCGCTGATCAATGTGCTGCGCAAAAAACAGGGCAAAGGCCAACCCATCCGCGATGATGGTCCGGAAGGGCATTTTGTCAAAGCAGGCACGCCAACCATGGGCGGTTTGCTGATCATTGGCGCTCTGGTCACCTCCACACTGCTTTGGGCGCGGCTGGACAATCCCTTTGTCTGGATGGTGCTGTTTGTGACCATCGCCTATGCATTGATCGGATTTGCCGACGATTATGCGAAAGTCAGCAAGCAAAACACCAAAGGTGTGTCGAGCAAGGTTCGTTTGCTTCTGGGATTTGTGATTGCGGGTATCGCCTCGGTTTGGGCCTCTGTGTATCACCCGGACATGCTGGCCAATCAGCTGGCCTTTCCGGTGTTCAAGGACGCGTTGTTCGATCTCGGATTGTTCTTTATTCCTTTCGCGATGTTTGTGGTCGTTGGTGCCGCCAATGCCGTGAATTTGACCGATGGGCTGGACGGTCTGGCGATCATGCCCGTGATGATTGCTGCGACAACGTTGGGGATCATTGCCTATCTGGTGGGCCGCGTGGATGCGTCGGAATATCTGGATGTGCACTATGTGCCGGGCACCGGTGAGATCCTTGTCTTTACGGCGGGCATCGTCGGCGGCGGCATGGGGTTCCTGTGGTACAACGCACCCCCCGCTGCGGTGTTTATGGGGGATACGGGCTCGCTGGCGCTTGGCGGCGCTTTGGGGGCGATTGCGGTGGCCACCAAACATGAGATTGTTCTGGGTATCGTGGGCGGTCTGTTTGTGGTTGAGGCGCTGAGCGTGATCATTCAGGTGCTGTACTTCAAGCGCACGGGAAAACGGGTGTTCCTGATGGCGCCGATCCACCATCACTATGAGAAAAAGGGATGGGCCGAGCCGCAGATTGTGATCCGGTTCTGGATCATTTCGCTGATCCTGGCGATCATCGGTCTGGCGACATTGAAACTGCGTTGAGTTGAAAGGCACCTTCGGGTGCCTTTTTGCTGAAGAACCCGATTTTTAAATAAAAATCCGGGCGGGGGCTTTGCCCCTCTGCCGCCCTGTTGGACGGCATTCACCCCAGAGTATTTGTAAAAAGAAGAAAGCAAAGGAGCGCACGGAATGCGGATTGTCGTTTCGGGCTGTTCGGGCGGCGGGAAATCCACCTTGCTGGCGGAGATGGCGGCCCGGGGCTGGGCGTGTTTTGAGGAACCCGGGCGCCGTGTGGTAGCGGAGGGGCTTACCCCATGGCAGGACATCGCAGGGTTTTGCGCGCGCTGCGTGACGCTGGCAGTGCAGGATTTTCACACAGCGCGGCCGGGGGTGTCGTTGTTTGATCGCTCGTTTCTGGATGCGCTGATCTGGTTTGAGCAGGCGGGGCGACCGGTGCCAGACGCGGTAGCCAAAGCGGTTGAGGGGCTGCGCTATCACGAGGTGGTGTTTCTTGCGCCGCCCTGGCCGGAAATCTATGTTCAGGATGAGGCACGGCAGCATGATCTGCAGGCGGCGCTTGCAGAGTTTGATGCATTGTGTCAGCGCTTACCAAAACACGGATATAGGGTCGAATTCTTGCCAAAGCTGCCGGTACATGAACGGGCGGATTGGTTGGAGGCGCGACTGAAGGAGATGACATGATACCGGTGATGGGATTTTCGGGCGCAAAAGTGGGCGTTTTGGGATTGGGCCGGTCGGGGCTTTCGGCGGCGAGGGCGCTGCGCGAAGGTGGGGCGGAGGTTCTGGTCTGGGATGACGCTGCTGGCGGGCGTGAGAAGGCGGAGGTCGAAGGGTTTGTGACGCAGGATCTGCGGAAGGGGATCGAAGAGCTGAGCTGTCTCGTCGTCTCGCCGGGTATTCCCCATCTTTACCCCACGCCGAACCCTGTGATCGCGGCGGCTCTGCGCGCGGGCGTGCCTGTGGACAATGACATCGGATTGTTTTTCCGCTCGTTTGGATCAGATGCCTGGATGGATTTTGATCAGCCTCCTCGGGTGGTTGCCGTCACGGGGTCGAATGGAAAATCTACCACCTCGGCACTGATCCATCATCTTTTGGAAGAGGCGGGACGGCCAAGTCAGCTTGCGGGCAATATTGGCCGTGGGGTTCTTGATATTGATCCGCCGGAGGAGGCGGGTGTCGTGGTGCTTGAGCTGTCGAGTTATCAGACCGATCTCGCGCGCAGTCTGACGCCGGATGTGGCGGTCTTTACCAATCTCTCGCCCGATCATCTGGACCGTCATCACGGCATGGGGGGCTATTTTGCCGCCAAGCGCCGCCTGTTCGCCGAAGGTGGTCCGGATCGTGCGGTGATTGGTGTGGATGAGATAGAAGGTCAGTTCATGGCCAATCAGCTGAGCGAAGGTGCAGCGGATGATCGGGTGATCCGCGTATCATCGGGCACCAAGCTGAGCGGGCCGGGATGGCAGGTCTTTGCACGCAAAGGCTTTTTGACCGAATGGCGCAAGGGGCGTCAGGTGGCCTCTATTGATCTGCGCGAGGTGGCGGGTTTGCCGGGTGCCCACAATCACCAGAACGCCTGTGCCGCCTATGCAGCCTGTCGCGCGTTGAATATCGCCCCGCGCCAGATTGAGGCCGGGTTGCACAGTTTTGGCGGATTGCCGCATCGGTCCCAGCTGGTGGGGGACGCCAATGGGGTGCGGTTTGTGAACGATTCCAAGGCCACCAATGTGGATGCGGCTCTGAAGGCGCTGCAGGCTTTTCCCAAGATCCGTTGGATCTGTGGCGGGTTGATGAAAGAAGGGGGGCTTGAGCCGCTGTTACCCGGATTTGAGCAAGTCGCAAAAGCCTATGTGATTGGGCGTGAGGCCGAGGCATTTGCCTTGCAATTGCCGGGTGTTGACACCGCGATTTGTACCACGATGGAGGCCGCTGTCGCACAGGCCGCAGCGGAGGCGCAGCCGGGTGAAGTTGTGCTTTTGGCGCCCGCCGCGGCAAGCTTTGATCAGTATGACAACTTTGAATTGCGGGGTGACGATTTCACCGCGCAGGTCAAAAAACTGTTAGGTTAAGCGGTGATGGCGCGGGCGGCGGCCATGGCGGAAGACCAGGCCCATTGGAAATTATAGCCGCCCAACCAACCAGTTACGTCAAACGCTTCGCCGATGACATAGAAACCAGGCAGGGATTTTGACATCATGGTTTTTGACGAAAACCCATCGGTGTCGATCCCGCCCAGGGTGACCTCGGCGGTGCGGTAGCCTTCGCTGCCGGTGGGTTTGAGGGACCAGCTGCGCAGGCCCGCCTGCAACTCATCTATGCGGCGATCAGAGAGGTCGGCGATGTTGCCTTTGAAATCAAACTCTTGTGCTAGAAACGCGATCAGCCGTGCCGGTAGGTGATAGCCCAATTCGGTGGTGAGCGATTTGCGGCCTTCACTGGTGCGTTTGGATTTCAGGATGCCCGCGAGATCGGTGTCGGGCAGGAGGTTGACGATGATCTCTTCGCCCTCGCGCCAGTAGCTTGAAATTTGCAGAACGGCGGGGCCAGACAATCCGCGATGGGTGAACAAAAGCGCCTCTTCAAACCCGGCTTTGTCGTTTGAAATCCGTGAGTTGGTTGCTACACCCGAGATATCTGCGAAGCGACCTTTGTCGAAGGTAAAGGGCACAAGGCCGGGGCGGGTTTCGGTCAGGGCGTGGCCAAATTGCGCGGCAATGTCATAGGCGATACCCGTGGCGCCCATCTTGGGGATCGACTTACCCCCGGTGGCCAAAATCAGATTTTCCGAAGTGATTTCAAGGGTTTTTCCTTCTTTTTCTACCCGCGTGCGAAACCCCTCGGGGCCATGCGAAATCTCTTTGACCGAGGTTTGCAACCAGAGGTCGGCACCGGCTTTCTCTATCTTATTCAAGAGCATAGCGACGATCTGGGTGGCTTTGTCATCGCAAAACAGCTGTCCCAGCGTCTTTTCGTGCCAGGCAATGCCATGGGTCGAGACCATCTCGATAAAATCCCATTGGGTGTAGGTGCTTAGCGCGGACTTATGAAAATGCGGATTCCCACCAAGGAAATTTTTAAATTCCACGTCCATATTTGTGAAATTGCAACGTCCTCCCCCGGAGATGCGGATCTTCTCACCCGGGGCTTTGGCGTGGTCGATTACCAGAGTGTCGGGGCCACAGTGGCCTGCCGCCATCAGCCCGGCGGCACCGGCGCCAAGGATAAGAGTGCGTGTCTGCATCGGGGTCTCGCGTTTTGTACAGTTTGTACCTTTCGTACGCCCCTACGCGCAAATGGTACAAAACGGCAAGACCTGTTGCGCAGAGGCCGGGCGCTGGGTGCGGGGTTTGACAAGCTCAGGCGAGAAAACTGGAGGCATGACGAGATTCAATCACCGCTGTAACACACGCCTCAACTATAAGTTCCAGTCACCGGAACTGAGCAGCGCCAATCTCAGGCGCGATCTGTCGTTTTACCTGCGCAAGATGGAAATGCAGGGCGACCGATTTCTGATCACCCGCAATGGCACAGCCGTGGCGGGTCTGGTGACGCCTTGGGATCTGCATGCTCTGGATGAGGTGGATTGCCGGTCCAGACAAGAGATTGAGCGGCGCGCCCATGAGCACACCCAGCACATGCGCTGGCTCGAAGAAGCCCGTGAAATGGCCCGGCGGGGGGAAGACGTGCAGTGGGGGCGGCATATATGAACATGCCTTTTCGTGAAAAAATCGCAATCTTCACTTTATAGTTGATTGGGTGTCTGAGAGTTCCCACGATTGGTGTGTGTAACCAGTGGAGGCTGCTATGACTACCCTTTCGAAGTTATTGTCCGTTTCAATGTTTGCCACAAGTCTGATGGCTCATCCTGTTGTCGCGCTTGATGGCAAAACCGAAGTTTACACCAAGCTTGGAGATTGTCATGTGCGCGCACGCGTTTACGGAAACCAAAGCGCGGATGTCACGCTGCAGGCGCCGGGTGATCCGACCTCGGGAGGATCTTTGTTCATAAATGGTAAGGCCACAGGATTTCGCGCCATTACGGTTGCCGATCTGGAAGGCTGTGGCTTCTCTCAGGTGAATAATTTGCAGCAACATGGTGCGACAGGGAGTTTTGCCGCCGACGATAATATAGGTTTTCAGTTTTCGGGGATCTATGGTGGCGTTCCTGTGAGTTTTCACGCGGCGTTGATTGGAGCAAGCAACACAGGGGCCAAGTTCACTTATGCCTATTTTGGCTCCCCTTCGGAAAATTTCGGGAGCTCAAGAACTGACTAACGTTTTCGCTTAATCAGCTGTGGCTCAGAGGGTGTCTCAAACGAGGCACCCTTTTTCGTTAACCCCTTTTCACTGGCTCCAACGCGCGATCCGGGTTAGTCTTGGGGGCAGACCCGGCAAACGGGCGAAACGAGCAGTTGAGGCGGATCTCTCATGACAGAGATGGTTTACGGCACGGCCCCCGTGCGCGATGTGGAACCCGTATTACCGAAATGGTGGCGGACGGTTGATAAGTGGAGCTTGAGCTGCATCCTGATGTTGTTCGGGGTGGGGATTTTGCTGGGGCTTGCGGCCTCGCCCCCCTTGGCCGAACGCAATGGGTTGAACCCGTTCCACTATGTGCAGCGTCAGGCGTTTTTCGGCATCATGGCGATGATCGCGATGGTCTTTACCTCGATGATGGGGCCATTGCTTGTTCGGCGTCTGTCGGTGCTTGGCTTTCTTGCGGCCTTTGTGGCGCTCGCGCTGTTGCCCGTGCTGGGCACGGATTTTGGCAAAGGGGCGGTGCGTTGGTATTCGCTTGGTTTTGCCTCGTTGCAGCCCTCTGAATTTCTCAAACCTGTGTTTGTGGTTGTCTCAGCCTGGCTGATGGGGGCAGGGCAAGAGCTTGGGGGGCCTCCGGGTCGGGTCTATAGCTTTGTCATGATGGTGGTGATTGTGCTGATGCTGGCGATGCAGCCGGACTTTGGCCAGGCCAGCCTGATCCTGTTCAGCTGGGGGGTGATGTGGTTTGTGGGCGGCGCGCCGATGATCCTGCTGATGGGGCTTGCGGCGCTTGTGGTTCTGGGCGGCATGGTTGCCTATAACGGGTCGGAGCACTTTGCCCGCCGTATCGATGGCTTTCTCAGCCCCGATGTCGATCCGAACACCCAGCTTGGCTATGCCACCAATGCCATCCGTGAGGGTGGCTTTTTCGGGGTTGGCGTGGGCGAAGGACAGGTGAAGTGGAGCCTGCCGGATGCGCATACCGATTTCATCATTGCGGTTGCGGCGGAGGAATATGGGCTTGTGCTCGTGCTGGCGATCATTGCGCTTTATGCAACCATTGTGGTGCGTAGCTTTATCCGGCTCATGCGCGAGCGCGATCCGTTTATCCGTTATGCAGGCACAGGTCTGGCGGCGATTTTTGGCGTGCAGGCGATGATCAACATGGGGGTTGCGGTGCGTCTGTTGCCCGCGAAAGGCATGACCTTGCCCTTTGTCAGCTATGGCGGCTCGTCTCTGATTGCGGGGGGGATTGCCGTGGGCATGTTGTTGGCCTTTACGCGGTCCCGGCCTCAGGGCGAGATCCACGATATTCTGCGGGCGCGGGTCCGGTGACGGAAAGGCGGGAATTCCCCGCCTTTTTTATTGCCCGTCTCGGCGATATTCTGCCGCAAGCTCTCGGATGGTGAGGGCAACCCTTTATAGACGCGCGGTTGGGGCTGGTATATGGGAGCCAGATCGTGGTGACGGAGATGTGAGAGAATGGCAGAGCGCAAGCCCCTGTTGGTGATGGCAGCCGGTGGAACCGGTGGGCATATGTTCCCAGCGCAGGCTTTGGCCGAAGAGATGCTGAAGCGGGGCTGGCGGGTGAAACTGTCAACCGATGACCGTGGTGCGCGCTATACCGGCGGTTTCCCTGATGGGGTTGAAATCGAACAGGTGTCTTCGGCGACCTTTGCACGGGGTGGATTGCTGGCCAAAGCGGTTGTGCCATTCAAGATTGGGATGGGCGTGATCTCGATGGCCTGGCGGTTGTTTCGCGACAAGCCGGATATTGTAGTGGGCTTTGGCGGCTATCCCTCGATCCCGGCTCTGGGCGCTGCGTGGTTGTTGAAACTGCCGCGTCTCATTCATGAGCAAAACGGCGTGCTGGGGCGCACCAATGCGGGCTTTGCCACCAAGGTGGATGCCATTGCCTGCGGCACCATGCCGATTGATCTGCCCGAGGGTGTGGATGGCTATCACATTGGCAATCCGGTGCGACCTGAGGTTCTGGAGCGCGCAGGCGCGGGCTATATCGCGCCGGGGCCTTATCCCATGTCGATCCTGGTCATGGGCGGCAGCCAGGGCGCACGTATCCTAAGCGACGTGGTGCCACCGGCGATTGCGGCGCTGCCGCTGGATGTGGTGCAGAACCTGCGGGTGAGCCATCAGGCGCGGGATGAAGACGGAGACCGGGTGTCCGAGTTCTATGCAGAGCACGGCATCAATGCGGATGTGCAACCGTTCTTCCACGATGTGCCCGCCCGCATGAGCGAGGCGCAGTTGGTGATCAGCCGCGCGGGTGCGTCGAGTGTTGCGGACATAAGCGTGATTGGTCGACCGTCGATCCTGATCCCGCTGAAAATTGCCACCGGTGACCATCAGACGGTGAATGCGCAGGCTCTGGTCGATGCGGGGGCGGCGGTGCGTCTGCCTGAAACACGGCTGACAGTTGAGACAATGAAAGACGTGATCATGGCGATCCTGAGCGATGAGGCGGGGGCGATCAAGATGCACCATGCCGCCTTGTCCGTGGGCAAGCCGGATGCGGCACAGCAATTGGCGGAAATGGTCGAACATTTCGCAGCGGGCGGCGACGCGCAACGCGCCGAATAAGACGGGTGGGCCTTCGGCGTGGACCGATGGGCTGAGGTAACAAGAGCACGCCTGAACAGGCAGAGGTGGGACATGAAAGATCTGGAACTCGAGCGAGGGGCAACCATGAACGGCGCAACCAAACTTCCCGGCGATGTGGGCGCGATCCATTTTGTGGGCATTGGCGGCATCGGCATGTCGGGGATTGCAGAGGTTTTGTTGAACCATGGCTACACCGTTCAGGGCTCGGATCTGAAGGCCTCGAAGATCACCAATCGGCTGGTGGAGCTGGGCGCGAAGGTGATGATTGGTCAGGTGGCGGAAAACCTGGCCGATGCCGAGGTTGTGGTGATCTCGTCTGCCATCAAGCCGGGCAACCCGGAACTGGATGAAGCGCGCCGTCAGGGGCTTCCGGTGGTGCGCCGGGCCGAGATGCTGGCCGAGCTTATGCGGTTGAAATCCAATGTGGCCATCGCAGGCACCCACGGCAAAACCACCACCACCACCATGGTGGCCACCTTGCTGGATGCGGGCAAGTTTGACCCTACCGTGGTCAATGGCGGCATCATCCATGCCTATGGCTCGAACGCCCGTATGGGTGAGGGCGAATGGATGGTGGTTGAGGCCGATGAAAGTGACGGCACCTTTAACCGTCTGCCTGCGACCGTGGCGATTGTGACCAACATCGATCCCGAACACATGGAACACTGGGGCACCATCGAAAACCTGCGTCAGGGGTTTTATGATTTTGTCTCGAACATCCCGTTTTATGGTCTGGCGGTCTGCTGCACCGATCATCCGGAAGTGCAGGCTCTTGTTGGGCGGGTCACCGATCGCCGTGTCGTGACCTATGGCTTTAACGCGCAGGCCGATGTGCGCGCGGTCAACCTGACCTATAAAGGTGGCGTGGCGCATTTCGATGTGGCGTTTCAGGCTGAGGATATGGTGATCGAAGGCTGTACCCTGCCGATGCCGGGTGACCACAACGTGTCCAACGCCCTTTCGGCGGTGGCGGTGGCGCGCCATCTTGGGATGAGTGGCGATGAGATCCGCGAAGCTCTGGCAAACTTTGCCGGGGTGAACCGTCGCTTTACCAAGGTGGGTGAGGTGAACGGAGTCACGGTGATCGACGATTATGGTCATCATCCGGTTGAGATTGCCGCCGTGCTCAAAGCCGCACGTCAGGCCTGTGAGGGCCGCGTGATCGCCGTGCATCAGCCGCACCGCTATTCGCGTCTGTCACATCATTTCGAAGAGTTCTGCAGCTGTTTCAATGAGGCGGATGTTGTGGCAATCGCCGAGGTCTTTGCCGCAGGGGAAGAGCCGATTGAGGGCGCGAGCCGCGATGATCTTGTAGCCGGGTTGGTGCGCCATGGGCATCGTCATGCGCGGGCGATTGTCAATGAAGATGATCTCGAACGTCTGGTGCGCGAGCAGGCGCAGCCCGGTGATATGGTTGTCTGTCTCGGCGCCGGTACGATCAGCGCCTGGGCCAATGGGTTGCCCGCGCGTCTGGCGCAGTAACCGCCGCCCTCAGGGGGCTCCCGCCCACCCAAACCCCGCCCCCATCGGGCGGCGATAGGGCGTAAAACACATCCTGTTTGTTCTGTATCAAGGACGGCGCATGGCGCTGTCCTTTTTCATTGGGGCAGAACAGGAGGGTGACATGGCAGACCAGTTGAAACGGCGCATCGGGCTTGGGCTGCTCACCGCCTATGGCGTGGGTGTCATGGTGGGCGCAGGGATTTATGTGTTGACCGGGGCCGTTGCCGGGCAGGCCGGAGTCTGGGCGCCATGGTCCTTTCTGTTGGCGGGAGTGATCGCCGCCCCCACAGCGCTGTCTTATGCCGAATTCTCTACCCGCGTGCCCGAAGCCGCAGGGGAAGCCGCCTATGTGCGACAGGGGTTTGGCAGTGAAGCGCTGTCGATCCTGGTGGGATTGGCCATCGTTGTGGCGGGCAGCATATCCGCCGCCGCCGTGTTGCGCGGCGGGGCCGGGTATTTGCTTGGGCTGATTGATCTGCCTCTGGCTCTGGTCCTCGTCGCGATGGGCGTGCTTCTGGTCAGCGTGGCAATATTCGGGGTGCTGGAGAGCCTTGGGTTGGCGGCCCTGTTCACCGCGATTGAGCTTGTTGGTCTGGCGCTTGTGGTCTGGGCGGGGGCCAGTTCTGAGCCTGTTGCCGCTGTGGCGCAGGCCGTGCCCTATGCGGGGATCGGGGCGGGCGCGATATTGGCCTTTTTTGCCTTTATCGGGTTCGAAGACATCGTGAATATGGCCGAAGAGGTGAAAAACCCCAGCCGCACCTTGCCTCGGGCCATTCTAGCTTCTCTTGTCATCACCTCGCTGCTCTATGCCGTGGTCAGCTGGGCGGCGGTGCGGGCGGTGCCCGTCGATGTGCTCAGCGGATCGGAGCAGCCCTTGGCTCTGGTCTGGTCTCAGGCCACCGGGGGATCGGGGCGGTTTTTGTCGGCCATCGCCGTCTTCGCAGCGTTAAACGGGGTGTTGGCGCAGATCGTGATGGCCAGTCGGGTGTTGTTCGGTCTGGGAAAATCCGGTGGCAGTTTGGCGGTGTTCCGCAAGAGCCACCCGCGATTTGGCACACCGGTTCTGGCAAGCCTATGTGTGGGATCCGCCGTCGTGTTGGGCGCGTGGCTTTTGCCTGTGGGGGTTCTGGCGGAGATGACCTCGACGGTCTTGCTTGCGGTGTTTGTGCTGGTCAATGCGGCCCTGATTGTGGTCAAACAACGGGGGGAGGCGGGGCCCTTTGAGGTGCCGCTCTGGGTGCCCTATGCCGGGTTGCTTATGGCGGCGGGGGCGTTGATCGGAGGGATCTTGGGATGAGTTGGGCCTTGATCAGTGGGGCACTCTGGGCGCTGGCCTCGGCCGGGGTGGCGATGCTGCCGATGCGGCGGCAATATGTGCCGGGGGTGATCTTGCTGATCGCGGCGCCTGTGTTGATCCTGTGGATTGGAGCAAGCCACGGCTGGGCCATTGCCGTGCTCTGTCTGCTGGGGTTTTTGTCGATGTTTCGCAACCCGTTGCGCTATTTCTGGCGCCGCGCCCTGGGGAAAGCGGCACCGCCCCACGACTAACCCCCTTGTCAGACGTTAACAGTTACGTCAGTATCCCGCCGCGTAAGGCATGAGGGGGCGGTATGAGCCTGTCGTTGATTTTGGTGTTTGTCTGGCTGCTTGCGGCCAACCTGCTGGCGATGCTGCCCAGCCGGGACAATCATTGGAGCCGCGCCTATGTGCTAATTGCGATTGGCATTCCTCTGCTGGGCTATGTCACCTATGAAAACGGCCCCTGGGTGGGGTTGATTTCGCTCTTTGCCGGGGCGAGCGTGCTGCGTTGGCCGCTGCGCTATCTGGTGCGCTGGCTGCGCGGACGGTTCAGCGGCTGATCGCGACCTCTGCATTTTTGTTGAAGCGCTGTGCAGATTTTGTGACGTGACCCGCCTCGCGCACATTCCCATATTAAAGACATCGGGGCCACGCGGGCCCTTGGGGATGTATCATGCTGCTCACTGTTCCATTTCTCTCGTTTCTCACCGGCCTGTTTGCAGGCTATCTGCCCTTTGTGCGCGGACAGGTTTTGACCGGTCGCGCGCTGATTGCCGGGGCCACGGGTTTCACCGCCTGGGTGGTCTGGCAGGATCAGACCGCGCCGGGTTTGGACGGGGTGATCTATTCGCTGATGCTCTGGGCCATGGTGCTGCCCGGGCTGGTCGGAGGTGTGCTCGGCTCGCTCGTCGGTGTGCTGCGTTGCCCCCGAGGGGTGACCTGCTGAAGCGGTGTAAACTGGTTTGAATTAACCTTGTGTTTGCGGGCAGATATACGCAATTGTCCGCCTTATGGTTGACGTAAAAGATATTGTTCAGGCTAAGCCAATACGAAACCGGAGCGATCTGGAAAGTTGGTTTAACGAATTTCCTCACGATAGTGAGGCGCAGCGCTCAGAGTGTAAGAACATTCTGGGTATGGTCGCTTGGCGTGCAACAATGCGCCGGTTTCCCGAATACTGGTCTATTTGGTTGTTGAAAAAGGATCCGGACGCGGGCCGACCTGTACCAATTAGTTCAGCGCGCAATCTCTTCCTGACTTGGGCTCTCTTATGTGGCGCGGAAAAACAAGCAATTTTTCATCTCAAAGAGATTTCTAAACACCAACAAACTCAGAGCGCCGACGTCTCCGAAGAATTGAATGCGGGCCCAACCGTGCGGGCCGCAACAGCGAACCTCGTGAAAGGCTTGTTGGATAACAATTGGAGCCGGTCGGTAGAAACTCTTCTAGATACCGTGGAAATTGCGGCTGGTGCGGTTGGGCCAAGGGGGAGTGATCATTGGGCAGATGTTCAAGGCGACGCGTCGGTACTCGGGACAGAAGGGCGGTTAGCAACGAAACCACTTCTTGTTCATACGGAGAATTTCAAGAACCGGCTGCATGAGTTGGCCCACAACCTAAATAAAGGAAGCAAGCGAGAGCTTTCACAGTTTTGGCTCTGGTGGGTGGAGAAGATAATTGAAGGCTTTCCCGCTGGTGCAACGTTCTCACCCATTGATGAACTTGTTAAGTTGCCAAGTGAGGTTTGGGCGGACGTAGATGAAACTCTTGAACGCGTTTACGACACTTGGGCTAATCATCTAAGCGGTCATTTGGCGAAGAGATCGTTGGATCTCGAAGGGGATTTGAAACGATTGAATGAAGTCGCGGAGCAAGGAAGGCTCCAGATCTCACGAAACCGCAAGGCCATCGATTTCGTAAAAAGAAATTGGAGCGACGTATCTGAATCTTGTAAGCGTTATCGAGCTGAGACTGAAGGCTGGATGCAAGAAGCGCGCATCAGTCAATCTGAATTCAGAGAAAAATACGAGCAACTCCAAGATGAACTGAGCTTAGCAAAGGAGCAGTTGAGGCAATTCGATGACCAGCTCAAGGCTAAGCTCGAAAGCGCCGAGGAGGCCTTGAAACAAAGACATATCTTCTCGAAGCCTATTGAACTTTGGGAGGAGAAACAGCGTGAGCATTCTACCGCCAAGTTCTGGGCGTTTATCTGGTTCCTTGCTGGCCTGATTGTTACGGCGGGGGCGATGGTTCTTGGGATCCGATACCTCATCAATTCCGCTGCCAAAGTCGAAGAGTTTCTAATGCCGCTCGGATGTGACGCGGCGAAGGTAAGCCAAGGGCTGTGCTCCGGATTCGGAGTGAAGGGTGTTCTCTTTGTTACCGTAGTTCTGACATTCTTCACGCTTCTTCTCTGGGTCACGCGTATCAAAATGAAAGAGTACCTTTCGGAGCGGCATCTGTATTTGGACGCCCGAGAGAGAGTGGCGTTTGCAGGCACCTATATCGAACTGCTTGCTTCGGGTGATGGTGCGTCTGAAGAGGTTCGTGACCAAAGGGCGATTGTGTATAGCGCCTTGTTCCGTCCAAGCTCGGATGGCCTTGTCAAAGATGAGGGCGGGCTTGGTCCTTGAGTTGCGGCGGCGATTAGCAAGTTGTTGGCGAAGTAGCGTAACCCTGCCACCCCAATGCTTCCCCGATTGCGCCGGGGGCGGGGTTGGCTTAGGAGGCTGGGGCGGTGCTCTGTGCGCAGGGGCGCTGTGCGACATAAATTCGGTGCTGTTATGACCCAAATGCCTTCTGTCCGTGGAAAACTGACCCCCAATCGTGATCTCTCAGGTCTGACCTGGCTGCGTGTGGGCGGGCCTGCGGATTATCTGTTTCAGCCCGCTGATCTTGACGATCTCAAGGCCTTTCTGGCGGCGTTGCCCGAGGATGTGGCGGTGTTTCCCATGGGGGTTGGGTCGAACCTGATTGTGCGCGATGGCGGCATTCGCGCGGTGGTGATCCGGCTGGGACGGGGCTTTAACGGTATCGCGGTTGAGGGCAGTCGGGTGACAGCAGGGGCGGCGGCGCTGGATGCGCATGTGGCGCGCAAGGCGGCGGAGGCCGGGGTCGATCTGACCTTCCTGCGCACCATTCCCGGCAGCATCGGCGGCGCGGTGCGGATGAATGCCGGCTGTTACGGGTCTTATGTGGCGGATCATCTGGTCCATATTCGGGTTGTGACCCGGGCGGGCGAGGAAAAGATCCTGACCGCAGAGGCGTTGCAGTTTCAGTATCGCCAGAGTGAGCTGCCTGAGGGGTGGGTCATTGTTGAGGCGGTGTTTGAGGGCGAGGCCGGCGCGCCTGAGGCGCTTGACGCGCATATGACAGCGCAGTTGCAAAAGCGCGACGAGACCCAGCCCACCAAGGACCGCACAGCCGGCAGCACCTTCCGCAATCCCGCCGGGTTTAGCTCAACCGGGCAGGCGGATGACACGCATGAGTTGAAGGCTTGGAAGGTGATTGATGACGCGGGCATGCGTGGCGCAACCCTGGGTGGTGCCCAAATGAGCGAGAAACACTCGAACTTTCTGACCAATGCTGACGCTGCGACAGCGGCGGATCTGGAAGGTTTGGGCGAAGAAGTGAGAAAAAGGGTTTTCCAAAACAGCGGAATAGAGCTAGTATGGGAAATCATGCGGGTCGGCGAACCGATCCCGGATGCGGGCTAACCTTTCGGATCTGAAAACAGACCAGGGCACAGGCCGCACAATAAAAGCGATCACAGGCAGATCGTAAAAGGCACCGGGATATACCCGGCGAAATCGAGCAGGGGACATCCCCTGAAACAAAAATGGGGTCAAAGACCCCGCGTCAGAGGCGGTTTTTGGGATGTCGAGCAGGGCACTCCCGAAAGTGGCGGTATTATTGGGCGGACCTTCAGCTGAACGCGAAGTGTCGCTTGTTTCCGGGCGGGAATGTGCCGCCGCTTTGAGGGGCGAAGGATTTGAGGTTGTCGAGATCGACGCGGGCCAAGATCTGGTCGAGCGGCTGAGCGAGGTGCAACCCGACGTCGTGTTCAATGCGCTGCATGGGCGTTGGGGCGAAGATGGCTGTGTGCAGGGCCTGTTGGAATGGCTGCGCCTCCCATACACACATTCCGGTGTGATGGCCTCGTCCATGGCGATGGACAAAGAGCGTACCAAAGAGATTTATCGCGCCGCTGGGTTGCCGGTGGCCGAAAGCGTGCTGGCGGATCGCGACGCGGTTGAACGTGACCATGTGATGGCGCCGCCTTATGTGGTGAAGCCCTATAACGAAGGCTCGTCGGTCGGGATCTATATCGTGCACGAAGCGGCCAATGGTCCGCCCATCCTGTCGGAAGAGATGCCGCAGACTGTGATGGTCGAGGGTTATGTCACAGGACGTGAGCTCACCTGCACCGTGATGGGGGATCGGGTTCTGCCGGTCACCGATATCATCACCGACGGCTGGTACGATTATGAGGCCAAATATGCCGCCGGTGGGTCGCGTCATGTGTGCCCGGCTGAGCTGCCCGATGAGATCACCAAAGCCTGTCAGGATTATGCGCTGCGCGCCCATCAGGCTTTGGGCTGCAAAGGGATTTCGCGCACCGATTTCCGGTGGGATGAGGCCAAGGGGCTGCACGGGATTGTCCTGCTTGAAACCAATACCCAGCCCGGGATGACACCCACGTCGCTGTCGCCGGAGCAGGCGCAGGCGGTGGGGCTGAGCTTTGGTCAGCTTTGCGCGTGGTTGGTGGAGGATGCCTCATGCGTGCGCTGAGACGGGCCGATGGACCTCCGATCAATGATCCGGCGCCGTCCAGGCTTTCGTATCGGGTTGAGCGGTTGAAATTAACACCTGCGTTCCGGTTTGGCACACGGGTTGTTTTGCCATTTGTGCTTGTCGCCGGGGCGATTGGCTATTGGGCGTCGATTGCGGAGAACCGTCAGATGGTGGCGGATCTGGGCATGGAAATTCGCGATGCCATTGCCGGTCGGCCGGAATTTCAGGTCAAACTGATGGCGGTGGATGGGGCAAGCCCTCGGGTTGCGGAAGATATCCGCAAACTGCTTCCCATCGATTTTCCGGTGAGTTCGTTTGATCTTGAATTGGATGAGATCCTTGAGACCGTTGGTGCCTTGCATGCCGTGAGTTCAGCCGAGGTGAAGATCCGCACCGGTGGGGTGTTGCAGGTGGATGTTGTTGAACGTCAGCCTGCGGTGTTGCGCCGGGGGGATCGTGGGCTTGAGCTTTTGGATGCCACGGGCATTCTTGTCGGGCCCGCTCCGTCGCGGGCGCATTATGTGGGCCTGCCGGTGATTGCGGGCGAGGGCGCGCATGATGCGGTGGCCGAAGCGCTTGATCTCTTTGCTGTGACTGGGCCCTTGCGAGGTCGTCTGCGCGGGTTTGAGCGCATGGGCGCGCGGCGCTGGGATGTGGTTCTGGACCGGGGACAGCGTATTTTGCTGCCCGAAACCGGTGCAGTTCAGGCGCTGGAGCGCACGATCGCCATGGATCAGGCGATCAATATCAAATTGATGTCACGGGACATCGTCGCGGTGGATCTGCGTCTGCCGCATCGTCCCGTTTTACGTATGAGTGACCAAGCCGCACAGCAGATGCGGCAGATAAAAGCATTTGAGGCTGGTGGAGAATAAGAATGATCGAGCTTTACGAGTCACAAAGAGCCATGCGCAATATGCGCAAAGCTGCGATGCAACGCGGTGTTGTGGCCATTCTGGATGTGGGCAGCTCAAAGATTGCCTGTCTGGTGCTGCGCTTTGATGGGTCTGATCCCAGTGATGAGGGCATTGGTAGCCTGGCGGGGCAAAGCGGATTTCGTGTGATTGGGGCGGCGACCACGCGGTCGCGCGGCGTCAAGTTTGGCGAAATCAACAGCATGGGCGAAACCGAGCGGGCCATCCGCACCGCCGTTCAGGCGGCGCAGAAAATGGCCGGTATCCGCGTGGATCACGTGATTGCCTGTTTCTCAGGTGGCGGACCGCGCAGCTATGGGCTCGCGGGCAATGTCGATGTGATGGGCGTTACCGTGGATGAGCAGGATGTGGCACGCGTGTTGTCGGCCTGTGATGTGCCAGACTACGGCCATGGTCGTGAAGTGCTGCATGCCCAGCCGGTGAACTTTGCGCTGGATCACCGTTCGGGGTTGAGCGATCCGCGCGGGCAAATCGGCAATGAGCTGTCGTGTGACATGCATATGCTGACGGTGGGTGCGCAGGCGGTTCAAAACCTGGCCCATTGCGTCAAACGCTGTGATCTAGAGCTCGCCGGGTTGGCGTCGTCATCTTATGTTTCCGGTGTTTCGGCGCTTGTGGAAGACGAACAAGAGCTGGGCGCGGCCTGTATCGATATGGGCGGTGGAAGCACCGGCGTTTCGATCTTCATCAAAAAGCACATGATCTATTCCGACGCGGTGCGCATGGGGGGCGATCACGTCACCAGCGACATTTCGATGGGGCTTCAGGTGCCCACGGCCACGGCTGAGCGGATCAAAACATTCTATGGCGGGGTGCATGCTACGGGCATGGATGACCGTGAAATGATCGAAACTGGGGGCGAGACGGGCGATTGGGAACATGACCGCCGCACCGTAAGCCGCACCGAGCTGATCGGGATCATGCGTCCGCGTGTTGAGGAGATTTTGGAAGAGGTGCGGGTTTGTCTCGACAATGCAGGCTTTGATCACCTGCCCAGCAAACAGATTGTTCTCACCGGGGGCGCAAGCCAGATCCCGGGCCTTGACGGTCTAGCCTCAAAGATTCTCGGGCATCAGGTGCGTCTTGGACGGCCGTTGCGGGTCCATGGGCTGCCACAGGCGGCGACCGGGCCGGGCTTTGCCGGAGCTGTGGGGCTGTCGCTCTTTGCGGCGCATCCGCAGGATGAATGGTGGGATTTCGAGATCCCTGTCGACAAATATCCAACCCGCAGCCTGAAGCGCGCGGTGCAGTGGTTCCGCGACAACTGGTGATGGGTATCACCAGGTGAGGTCACAAGGGTCGCCTGTTTTGGGCGGCCTCTTTTTTATCCACAGGTTTCTTGTGCATAAGACGGGGAAAAACGGGGGATATCCTTCGATTTTTGAGTGACAGTCCGGGGCAGGGGCGTTAAAACCTTTTTAACAGACGCCGACACAAGCGGCGCAGGAGGGGCGAGCAGGTCTTTCCACATCTTCGAACCACATGGATTTGGTGCCGGGTGTCCAGCGCCACTTGCTGTGTGTGGTATGCCGTATCCGATCAACCGCAAAATCTGTGGGGTTCGGCGAAATCCTGCGTATTGATGTCAAAAACATGCCTCATTTGGTGTGAAAACCGCGTTTTTCGCGTGACGAGTCCAGCGTGTCGCGCTAATCTGGGGCTGAACAGGCGGAGGACAGGCCTGGATTTGCCCAAATAACAATCAGGCGGACAGACAAATGACATTGAACCTTTCCATGCCCGGTCAGGAAGAGTTGAAACCGCGTATCACGGTATTCGGCGTGGGCGGGGCTGGCGGCAACGCCGTCAACAACATGATCGAAAAGCAGCTGGAAGGTGTGGACTTTGTCGTCGCCAACACCGACGCCCAAGCGCTTCAGCAAAGCCAGTCTGAACAGCGTGTTCAGCTGGGTGTAAAAGTCACCGAGGGTCTGGGCGCCGGAGCGCGCGCCACCGTTGGTGCCGCTGCTGCCGAAGAAAGCATTGAACAGATCGTTGATCATCTGGCGGGCGCACATATGTGCTTTATCACCGCTGGCATGGGCGGTGGCACCGGAACCGGTGCTGCGCCGATCATCGCACAGGCCGCACGTGAGCTTGGTGTTCTGACCGTTGGTGTTGTGACCAAACCATTCCAGTTTGAGGGCAACAAACGGATGCGTCAGGCCGAAGCTGGCGTTGAGCAGCTTCAGAAGGTGGTCGATACGCTGATCATCATTCCGAACCAGAACCTGTTCCGTCTGGCCAATGAAAAAACCACCTTTACCGAAGCCTTCTCGATGGCAGACGATGTTCTGTATCAAGGTGTGAAGGGTGTGACCGACCTGATGGTACGCCCGGGTCTGATCAACCTCGACTTTGCCGATGTACGCGCCGTGATGGACGAGATGGGCAAGGCCATGATGGGCACCGGCGAGGCCGAAGGAGAAGATCGCGCGGTTCAGGCAGCAGAGAAGGCGATTGCCAACCCGCTGCTTGACGAGATCAGCCTCAAAGGCGCGCGCGGCGTGTTGATCAACATCACCGGCGGCCACGACCTGACCCTGTTCGAACTGGACGAAGCGGCAAACCGCATTCGCGAAGAAGTGGATCCCGAGGCCAATATCATTGTTGGCTCGACCTTGGATGAATCTCTGGGTGGCCACATGCGTGTGTCGGTGGTTGCCACCGGGATCGACGCGGTGGAAAGCCATGCCGATACGCCGCTGCCGCGCCGTTCGTTGGCCCAACCGGCCCAGACCAAAACCATTGACGCACCAGCCGCCGTTCCAGTTGCGGCCCCCGTGGCAGCAGCCCCTGTTGCGGCTCAGGCGCCAGTTGCGGCACCTGCACCCGCTCCGGCTCCTCAGGCCGCGGCACCCGCTCCGGTTGCGGAACAGTATGAAGATGAAGAACCTTCGCTGTTTCAAGGGCTAGACGCTCAGCGTGCGGCAGCAGAAGAACAGATGGAAACCATCTTCGACGATGAGCCTGCTTTGGGGGACGACGGTCTGCCGCGTCCGGCTTATCAGCCGCAGGTTGCAGAGTTCCGTCCGCAGCCCGATAGCCTTGAAGCTGATCCGCAGGACTTTGTTGCGCCTCGTGCTCCGGCCCCAGGCACACCCAGCCCTGAGACCATGGCACGTATGCGGGCTGCTGTGACGCATCAGCGCGAAGCAACTGAGGCTGCGGCTCCTGCAGCTCAGCCGCAACAGGCCGAGCCGCGGAAAGCAGGTTTCTCAGTGAACTCGCTAATTGGCCGTATGACGGGCAACTCCGCTCCGGCAGAACAGCCTCAGCAACCAGCGCGCCGCCAGCAGCCGACCATGCAGGCACAGCGCCCTGCTCCAATGCCTCAGGCCGAGGCGGAGCCCGAAGATGACCGGATCGAAATTCCGGCCTTCCTGCGCCGTCAGGCGAACTGACTTAACCCAGAAGCTAGGTAAAGCTTTAAGCGCTCCCATTTGGGGGCGCTTTTTCTTTGTGACATCTGTTGCAACAAAGGGGTGTTTTGTGAAGAAAAGCCGGGGTTTCCGCTAACATTTTGCGGTAATCAATCGTAAACCTTCTGTGGAAAGCTCTTGGATTATTTATATTTTGCAACAGTTTAGCTTGCTGTTTTGGCGGGTGCGCGGGGAACCGCCGATTGTTACAAAGTGATGTTTCAGGTGGTTACAATGTTTGATTTGAGCGCTGCCCTCGCTTTGCCTTATTGCAGACGCAAAGCCGTGCCCGTTGGGGATAGAGGTGCGGTAACATCAGGATACACCCGTGCAATCAACTCTGCGTTCTGCCATCACTTTTCAGGGCTTTGGCCTGCATTCTGGTAAACCTGCCCGAATGACAATCCATCCTGCTGATGTCGACCATGGGGTTCTTTTCACGCGCACAGATGTCACCGAGTGCGACGCCAAGGTGCCCGCGTTCTGGGATCTGGTGCAGACCTCGCCGCTGTGCACGATGCTTGTCAATGAGGCGGGTGTTTCGGTGTCGACCGTTGAACACATCATGGCAGCTCTGGCCGGATGTGGTGTTCATAACGCCTATATCGAAATTGATGGTCCAGAGGTCCCCATTCTGGACGGGTCAAGCGCACCTTTTGTCAAAGGCATTCTGCAGCAGGGTGTTGCCCGTCAGGCGGCGCCGCTGCGGGCGATTGAAATTCTCACACCGGTTCAGGTGAACACCGCTGCCGGTTGGGCGCGTCTGAGCCCCAACGCCACAGGCGAAGCGGGTCTGCAGATGTCGTTTCACATCGATTTTGCCGATCCGGCAATTGGGGTGCAGGACAAAAATCTGAAACTTGCCAATGGCAGCTTTGTGCGTGAACTCTGTGATAGCCGCACTTTCTGTCGCGTGCAGGACGTGGATGCGATGCGGGCTGCGGGCAAGGCGCTTGGCGGGACCTATGAAAATGCTGTGGTTGTCGATGGTGACAAGGTTCTGAGCCCCGGCGGTTTGCGCCGTCAGGACGAAGCTGTGCGCCACAAGATGTTGGATGCGGTAGGTGACCTTGCTTTGGCGGGCGCACCGATTCTCGGCACCTATACGGGTCACAAGGCTGGCCATGCCATCACCAACATGTTGTTGCGCGCAGTCTTTGCCACGCCGGACGCCTATCGGATCGTCACCTGTGACGAGACCGTGTCAGCGGCATTGCCCGGAGCGGGTGTTGATCTGCGGGAAATGCCTGCGGTCGCCTGATTTTATGGGTTTTGGGCAGGTTTAGTCCGAAACGCAGGAGTTTGGCCCAGATATGGGCGCTTCCCTGCCGATGAAATCCCGCTAAAGTCATTTTGCCTCGGGATTTTCTGTGCTAGACCCATGCCAATAGTGGGCCACTTCGGGGGCTGGGACGTGAGCAAGGGATTGTCGAGTATGGCAGGGGGATCGCGCAAATATCTGGTCGGAGTGGCCTTGGCCATGTTTGCATTGGCCGGATGCAGCGAATTTGGACGCAAAGACGTCGGCCCCGGGGGCCAGCCTTTGGACGCGTTTACAGCGAAACAAATCTTTGAGCGCGGCGAGTTTGAGCTTGAGGCCAAAGACAACGAAGATGCGGCGTTCTACTTTGGTGAGATCGAGCGTCTTTATCCCTATTCTGAATGGGCCAAACGTGGTCTGATCATGCAGGCCTACGCCTATCATCAGGACAAAGACTATGAGAACGCGCGCAGTGCGGCGCAGCGTTTCATCGACTTTTACCCGGCGGATGACGACGCGGCCTATGCGGCCTATTTGTTGGCGCTGAGCTATTACGACCAAATCGAACTTGTTGGCCGTGATCAGGGCCTGACCTTTCAGGCGCTGCAGTCGCTGCGCGCGGTGATTGAACGCTATCCTGACAGCGAATATGCGCGGTCTTCGATTCTGAAATTCGATCTCGCCTTTGACCACCTTGCGGGCAAAGAGATGGAGATCGGGCGCTATTACCTCAAACGTGACCACTTTGGTGCAGCGATCAACCGGTTCCGGGTTGTGGTGGAAGATTTCCAGACCACAACACATACCGCCGAGGCGCTTTATCGTCTGATCGAAGGTTACCTGTCGCTGGGGCTGACCGAAGAGGCCCAGACAGCGGGCGCGATTTTGGGTCACAACTATCAGTCGACGGACTGGTATGAAGACGGCTTCAACCTGCTGACCGGGCAGGGGCTTGAGCCGAAGGTGTTTGACGGCAATTGGTTGGGTGCAGTGTATCGCCAGGTTCTCAAAGGCGAGTGGCTTTAAAGGACGGCCGGGCGACCGGACCGGTGGCGAGACGATGCTGCGCGCACTAGAAATACGTGACATGTTGATCATTGAGCGGCTGGACCTTGGGTTCCAGCCGGGTCTCAATGTGCTGACCGGGGAAACCGGGGCGGGTAAGTCCATCCTGTTGGATTCGCTTGGCTTTGCGCTGGGCTGGCGTGGACGGGCCGAGCTTGTTCGCACGGGCGCTGCACAGGGTGAGGTTACCGCTGTTTTTGATCTGCCTGCGGGACATGCCGCGCATGGCGTGTTGGATGAGGCGGGGCTGCCCGGCGGGGATGAGCTTATCCTGCGGCGGGTGAACACCGCTGAGGGGCGCAAGACCGGCTGGGTGAATGACCGGCGTGTCTCGGGCGAGGTTCTGCGCCAACTGTCGGCCACTTTGGTCGAACTGCATGGCCAGCACGATGACCGTGGCCTGTTGGATCCCAAAGGGCATCGCGCCATTTTGGATGTCTATGCCAATACCGATGCCCAACAGGCCGCTGTGCGCAGCGCCTGGGGGAATGTTGGCAAGGCGCGCAAGGCGTTGAATGCTGCGCAGGTGGCACTGGATGAGGTGCGCGCCGAAGAAGAATTTTTGCGCCATGCTGTTGGCGAGTTGACGAACCTTTCACCCGAATCCGGGGAAGAGGCGCAGCTGGATAGCCGACGCCGCATGATGCAGGCCGCTGAGCGCATTCGGGATGAGATCACGCAGGCCTCAAACGCTCTGGGCTATGACGGAGCGGAGGGCGCGATGTCCAATGCTTTGCGTTGGTTGGAAGGCGCCTCTGATGGCGCCGAGGGGCGTCTTGATGCGCCGATGAACGCATTGACGCGAGCGATGGCCGAGCTTGATGAAGCGGCACGCGGGGTTGCGGATTGTCTGGATGCGTTGCGGTTCAATCCGGCCGAGTTGGAAGACACCGAAGAGCGTTTGTTTGCGATCCGTGGGTTGGCGCGCAAACATCAGGTGCAGCCGGATGAATTGACCGAACTGGCCGAGAAATTGTCGGGACGGCTTGAGGCGCTGGATGCCGGTGAGGCGCGGATCGATGATCTGCGTAAAGCGGTTCTTGAGGCCGAGAGTGCCTATGATACGGCGGCCACTTCTTTGACCGAAGCCCGCGTCGCCGCGGCCGTGCGGTTGGATGCCGCTGTGGCTTCTGAGCTCGCGCCGTTGAAAATGGAACGCGCTGTCTTCCGCACCGAAGTCATTTTGGCGCCCGAGGGCCCTGAGGGGCGCGATGCGGTGACCTTTACTGTGGCGACCAACCCAGGATCCCCCTCTGGGCCGCTTAACAAGATTGCGTCGGGTGGTGAGCTCAGCCGCTTTCTTCTGGCGCTCAAAGTCTGCCTGTCTGAGGAGCGCAATGCTGGCGTGACCATGATCTTTGACGAGATCGACCGGGGCGTTGGTGGCGCCACGGCCGATGCGGTGGGGCGGCGCCTTAAGGCGCTGGCCGGGGACGGTCAGGTGCTTGTAGTGACCCACTCGCCGCAGGTTGCGGCGCTTGGTGGACATCACTGGCGTGTTGAAAAGCGTGTAACGGATGGGGTGACCACCTCAACCGTGGTGCCTCTGGATGATGGCGAGCGCGAAGATGAAGTCTCGCGCATGTTGGCCGGGGATGTGATCACCGACGGCGCGCGGGCTGCCGCTCGGGCGCTACTTGATGGGTGATCCGGCCTCTGCGGTCCTAAGGCACATGCGGACCTAGACGTATCGGATCGGGCGGACACCGGCCTCGAATGTCACCCGACGTCTGCGAAATCCTTTATCTTCAACGCAGTTTGGTGTGCTGATCCGATCCATGCGGAAATGCCTGAAATCCTGACGCGCGGGATCCCAGGCAACGAGATACCAAAGCGGCGGCAGGATCAGCATCGCCTGCGGTTCGACAGTGCGGTGTGTTTCAGCGCCTTTTGCATCGCGATACCCAAATGACAGAAAGCGGCGTTGTAGAAACGCGGTTTCAAAGGCGGGCAACAGGTCCGGGTCCATCTCTCCCAGATTGGAGGTATCGACCTGTGGGGCGAGGGGCCCGACATAAAGGCAGTCGAGCAAAAGGCGCAGGTCACGGATTTTGTCCGAGGGCAGAGCCTTTTCGATTTTGGCCAATCCCGCATCGGCCAGGGCGGAAAACGGCAAGTTTCCCGCCGCGCGCATACTAGCGATGCCAAGGATCAGCGCAAAGACCTCAGCCACCGTAAGTCGGGGGGTGGTCTGGATCGACTGCGGATCGAGGTAAAGCCCCCCACCACGCCCACGGTCTGCATGAATGACAAACCCCTCGTCTCGTAAGGCTGCGATGTCGCGCAAGATAGTGCGCCGTGAGGCCCCCACATCTTGTCCCAACGCGTCGAGTGTCGTGGTTCCATTGCGGCGCAGGCTGCGGATGATGGCGTCTTGTCGGGTGCGGCTGTTCATGTGTTTGAGATGGCATACAAAGGTGCCAGATTTTGGCACCTTTGTACTTTAAGCGCCGGATGACGCATTCAACAAGGAGAAAATGCTATGTCCAGCACCGTCGACTTTCCGGCTGCCACGCGTGTCGCCGTAAATGGTGTCGAGCTTGAGGTTTTTGAGGCCGGGCGGGAGAACATCGGAAATCCGATCGTATTGTGCCATGGCTGGCCCGAGCTGGCCTATTCCTGGCGCCACCAGATGCCCGCGCTGGCCGCAGCGGGCTATCATGTGATTGTGCCAAATCAGCGGGGGTTTGGCGGCTCATCCTGCCCCTCAGATGTTGAGGCCTATGACATCGCACAGCTGACCGGCGATCTGGCCGGGCTTCTGGATCACTTTGGCTACAGTGAAGCGATCTTAATGGGCCATGACTGGGGTGCAAATGTGGTGTGGAGCATGGCGCTGTTGCATCCTCACCGCGTGAGCAAACTGATCAATCTGGCCTTGCCCTACCAGACCCGCACCGAGGTGCCGTGGATCGAGTTTATGGAGGCGGTCTTTGGCTCGGATCAATATTTTGTCCACTTCAATCGCCAGCCCGGTGTGGCGGACGCGGTTCTGGATGAAAATCCTGAACAGTTTCTTCGCAATCTGTTTCGCAAAAATCTCGCGCCTGAGCCGCCTGCGCCCGGTATGATGATGATCAATCTTGCGCGGGCAGAGGCTGCATCGGGAAATCCGGTGATGGGGGATGCCGAACTGGCCGTGTTTGTCGAAGCCTTCAAACGGTCCGGTTTTACCGGCGGAATCAACTGGTACCGCAATCTCGACCGGAATTGGCATATTCTGGCGGATGTCGATCCGATCATCCAGATCCCAGCGCTGATGATCTATGGCGCGCAGGACATGATCCCACCCTCAGACACACTGAAAGACTTTGTTCCCAATGTTGAGATTGAGACGCTGAACTGCGGTCACTGGATTCAACAAGAACTGCCCGAGGAGACCACACAGGCTGTTCTGACCTGGCTTAGGACATAGGCCCAGAAACGCCGCTCCACCTCCGGGCTCTCAGAGGTGGAGTGGGACCGCGGAGCTCTCCGGCGATTTTTCTTGAAAAATCGGGGTCTGTGCGGTGGGAGATTATTCCGTGGTGACCGGAGGCACCAGTTTACCGGGGTTCATCAGGTTTTTAGGATCCAGCGCCTGTTTCAGGCTGCCCATGACATCCCAGCCCGCGCCGTGTTCTGCGCGCATATAATCCAGCTTGCCCATGCCAACACCATGTTCGCCTGTGGCCGTTCCCCCAAGCGCCAGCGCGCGTTCGACCATCCGGTTGGACAGGCGTTTGGCTATGGCAAGCTCTTCCGGGAAAGCCGGATCGACCAACAGGATGGCGTGAAAATTGCCGTCCCCCACGTGGCCCAAGATCGGACCAAACAATTTGCTTTGTGCAATATCTGCCTGTGTCTCTTCGACCGCCTGCGCCAGATTTGAGATGGGCACGCAGATATCCGTGACAAGCGCCCGGGCTCCGCGCTGGGACTGCAGCACGGCGTAATAGCCGTTGTGGCGCAGCGCCCAGAGCGCCCGGCGCTCAGATTCTTTCGAGGAATATTTGAACTCTGACCCGCCATTGTCCGCAACGATTTCGGCAAAACGTTCTGCGTCCTGCTCGACCGATTCTGGGCTGCCGTTGAACTCGACCAGCAGATGCGGCGCCAGTGCCATATCCATGCCCGCAAAGCTGTTGAAGGCGCGCACCGTATCGAGACAGACAAATTCGATCCGCGCGGCGGGAATGCCCATTTGGATGGTTTCGGTCACTGCCGTCACCGCACTGTTCATGTCCGGGAAAGAACAGATCCCTGCGCTGACTGCTTCGGGGATGCCATGTAGGCGCAGGGTGATTTCGGTGGCCAGCCCAAGCGTGCCTTCCGATCCGACCATTAGCGCGGTCAGATCGTACCCGGCTGAGGATTTGCGGGCCCGTGTGCCGGTTTGAACGACACGCCCATCGGCCAGCACAACCTCCATGCCCAACACATTGTCCCGCATGGTGCCATAACGCACCGCCGTTGTCCCCGAGGCCCGCGTCATGGCCATGCCACCGATTGAGGCATTGGCACCGGGATCAACTGGAAACATCAGACCGGTGGCGCGCAGCTCTTGGTTGAGCTCTTCGCGGGTCACGCCGGGTTGCACGGTGACATCCATATCGGCGGCATTGATCCGAAGCACTTTGTTCATGCGGGAGAAATCGATCACGATGCCGCCATGAACAGCCAGCCCATGCCCTTCAAGCGAGGTGCCCGCACCCCAACCAATCATGGGAACATTGTTGGCGCCACAAATCTCGACGATCTTTTGAACTTCTTCACGGGTTTCGGGATAGGCCACAGCGTCAGGAGGCGTTAGCGGAAAATGTGACTCTGAATGGCCATGCATCTCCAAATCGGACTTGGACATGCTGAACCGTTCGCCTAGGACATTTTTCAACGCGTCTTGCGCTTGCTGCATGAGCATATGGGTCTCCTTCACCTGTCTTGCCATGTTACTCCAAGCAAGGGGCAGGGTGAAAGGGACGGGAGATCGCAGTGTTCGCTGAATTGCGCAGGCAACTGTTTTTGAATCGGGGTGAGTTTTCCAAAGGCTGGGATCTGCTGCGGCACAAAGGGCCGGGCCAGATGCAGTTCTGGTTCATCGCGTTGCTACTGGGCATTGCCTCCGGAAGCATTGCAGTTGGATTTCGCGCGGCGATCGAATGGTTGCAGTCCACGGTTTACGGCACACCCAATGTGAACCTGTTGCACAGCTTTGCGGAGACGCTTCCGTGGTACTATGTGCTCTTGATCCCGGCGATTGGCGGCATCGTGGTGGGGATAATCTTGCATCACATGACCCCGGACGGCCGGGTGCGCTCGGTCGCTGATGTGATCGAAGGCGCGGCCATCAATGACGGTCGGGTGGAAAAGAAAGCCGGTGTCGCCTCGGCGCTGTGTTCCTGGATCACCCTGTCGACGGGCGGGTCAACTGGACGCGAAGGCCCGGTGGTGCATATGGCGGCCATGGCCTCAAGCTGGGTTGCGAACCTGTTGCGGGTCGATGGGATCACGGGGCGCGATCTTTTGGGCTGTGCTGTGGCGGCGGCGGTGTCCGCCAGCTTTAATGCCCCCATTGCAGGCGCTCTGTTTGCGCTTGAGGTGATCCTGCGCCATTTCGCGCTTCATGCCTTTGCACCGATCGTGGTGGCCAGTGCCGCAGGCACGGTGATCAACCGTCTGGTCTATGGCGATGTGACCGAATTTATGCTGCCGGGCACAACGACGGTTGAGTTTTATCTCGAACTGCCTGCGTTTTTCCTGCTTGGGTTGGTCTGTGGCCTTGTGGCGGTGATCATGATGCGGGCGATCTTTTTCTCGGATGATCTGGAAACCGCCCTGCAGGAGCGGCTCAAGCTGCCCTATTGGCTGCGCCCGGCGGTGGCGGGGTTGCTTCTTGGGGGGCTGGCGATCTTCTTTCCGCATATCATTGGCGTTGGGTATGAAACCACAAGCCTGGCCCTGACCGGGAATTTGATGCTGCACGAGGCCTTTGTCTTTGCAGTGTTCAAGGTGGTGGCCGTGTCGATTACCATGGGTGGCCGCATGGGTGGCGGGGTGTTTTCCCCGGCTCTGATGGTGGGCGCGCTGACGGGATTGGTCTTTGGTCACATTGCGACGGGGCTGTTTCCGGAGATGTCGAGCGCCTTTACGCTATATGCACTTGCCGGCTGTGGCGCTGTGGCCGCCGCCGTGCTGGGTGCCCCGATTTCGACCACTTTGATTGTGTTTGAGCTGACCGGTGACTGGCAGACCGGGCTGGCGGTGATGATCTCGGTCTCGATGTCGACCGCACTGGCCTCGCGGCTTGTCGATCGGTCGTTTTTCCTGACCCAGCTGAAGCGGCGCAATGTGCATCTGGCAGCGGGACCGCAAACCTACCTGTTGGCGATGTTCCGGGTGCAGGGGGTGATGCGGCGACCAATGGATGAGGGGGCCGCCGATGAAGCGACCTGTCAGGAGATGATTGATCAGGGGCTTTATCTACAATGTCAGGCGACGCTAGAGGTGGCTTTGCCGATGTTTGAAGGCTCGCGGGTGGATTTCCTGCCGGTGGTTGAACTGAGTGCGGATGGGACACCGGTGTTGCAGGGGGCATTGTTCCACATCGATGCCCTCAAAGCCTATAACCGGGCACTGGCGGCCACGGCAGAGGAAGAGCACAGCTAAAGGCAGGCCGTATTAGCCTGCCTTTGGGATGTGGTGTTACTGGGTCAGGTAGCGACGCGTGTGCTGAACACAAAGCTGACGCAGGGGGCCGTCAAACTGGCGACAGTACTGCAGCGCGAGATCCCAGCTACGGTCGCGATGTCCCCGATCCCGATGAGGATCGCGGCGGTGGTCTCTGCCGTAATCCCGATCATGGTCCCGGTCATGGCGCGGTGCGCGGCTATACTCTTCGGGGCGGTGTTTGCTGAGGTATTTCCGATGGGCCCAGCCGGTCAGGCCGGAACGGTGGCGTACCAGAAGCCATTTGCCGCTGCGGTCGAGCACCTTGACCTTCTGACCATTGCGCATGATGCGCAGCACGGGGTAATTGCGGCCCGGCCCTCGGCGTAGGTTGAGATCTCCATAGGGCGCATCAACCCAACGGGTTCCGCCTGTGTGGTGGGTGTCATCGCGACGTGGATGATAGGCGCGAGGCTTGCTTTCACTTAAATACCGGCTGTGGGCCCAGCCCACCGCACCGCTTTTGTTATGGCGCAGTTTGACCCATTTGCCCGGCCAATGCAGGATGGTCACCTGCTGGCCGTGTTTCATCTTGCGGATGACATCATAGCCCGTGGAGGGCCCATAGCGCAGGTTCAGAAACCCATCGTTGGGCGTGTTGATATAGTAATTGGTTGCGGATGCGGCACTTGCGAACATCAACGCGAATAGCAGAAAGAATACTCGGAGCATCGTGGCCTCCATTGCGAGAAAAGCGATGAAGCAAGCGTGGGTTAGCCCCGGTTTGATATGCAATATCGTGCCTTGGATAGCCGATGTTTGTGTTTTGGGTCAGGGGATTGAGGGGCACAAGAAAAGGGCCATGTCCGAAGACATGACCCTTCGGATCGTCTGGTTTGAAGGCCGCAGAGGGCCGGATCGGCTTAGATCTGTTCGACCGCAACGCCGTCTTGTTCGTAGAAGGCAAGGTGGTCTTTGATGTCTGTGACACCGTCGACGGGGGCTTCATACGACCAGGCCGCGTTTTCATAGGTTTTGGATTTCGAGGCGATCGAGAAATACGAGGCCTCGCCCTTATGCGGGCAGATGGTTTTGTGGTCGGTGGCATCCAGGAACGCCATGCCGATATCGCCGCGAGGGAAATAGATCACCGGGGCCATATCGCCCTCTTGCAGTTCAAGTGCGTTGCTCGATTCACCCAAAACTGCGCCACCTGCGCGAACAACCCAAGTGCCTTTGGCAGGCGTAATTGTAATGTGCTTGGTCATGCCATATCCCCCTCGTTGATTATTCTGCGCACCCGTATGGCACGCAATTTGTAACATATGAATGTCATAGCGCCTGACAGGCCCGCGACAACCAGTCCCGCGCGGCACCTTCGACATGAGGTGCGACACGGGCGTAGGTCTCGGCGTGATAGGCATTCAGCCAGTCACGCTCGGCCGCTGTCAGAAGATCCGTGTTTATCAGACGGGTGTCGATTGGCACCCAGGTGATGGTTTCAAATTGATACATTTCGGCCACCGATTGGCCGGGCAGGGCCGGGGCCTCTTGCACTACAATCAGATTTTCGATGCGAATGCCATAGTGGCCCTCTTTGTAGAACCCCGGCTCGTTCGACAGGATCATGCCCGGTTCCAGCGGCACATGTCCGGTGCGGGCAATACGGGCCGGGCCTTCGTGAACACAGAGATAGGCGCCAACCCCGTGGCCGGTGCCGTGGCCAAAGTCCAGCCCGTGTTCCCAAAGCGCCATACGGGCCAGTGGATCAATGTCACGCCCGGCCAGCCCCTTGGGGAACCGCAATTTCGACAGGGCGATCATGCCTTTCAACACCAAGGTGTTGGCGCGGCACTCTTCTTCGCCCAGCTCACCAATGGCGATGGTGCGGGTGATGTCGGTGGTGCCATCAAGATACTGCCCGCCACTGTCCACTAGAAGGATCGAGTTCGGCTCAACGGTGCGGTTGCTGTCTTCCGAGACCCGGTAATGGGGCAGGGCGGCGTTGGGGCCTGCGGCGGAAATGGTGTCAAATGAGATGTCGCGCAGAGCGTTGTCTTTGCGCCGCTCGGCCTCAAGGCGGGTTGCGACATCAATCTCGGTCAGGCTGCCTTGAGCTTGGTCATCCAACCAAGCGAGAAACCGCACCATGGCGGCGGCATCGCGGATGTGGGCCGCGCGCGAGCCGGACAGCTCAGCTGCGTTTTTACGCGCTTTGGGCAGAACACAAGGGTCAGCTGCCTCAACACAGGTGCCTTTGATGGCGTCTACAATGGCAACCGGGCAGCTTGCGGGATCAATCTGAACGGACCCCGTCAGCGCTTCGATCACCGGCAGGAGCGTGGAGGGTGGGGCCGTGCGGACATTCGGGCCAAGGTGGTCCCCCAGATCGGTTAGTTTTTCCGGTGCAATAAACAGATCCACATGCCCATCGCGGTGCAGAATGGCAAAGCTATGCGGCACCGGGTTGCGCTGAATATCCGTGCCCCGGATGTTCAGCAACCACGCGATGGAATCAGGAAGCGTGATCACCGCCGCATCTGCCTTCAGATCCGCTGCAAGCCGCGCCATCTTATCGGTGTGAGGTTCGCCCGCAAACTCGAGAGGATGGGCAGAGACGTTGCCCAAGGGTGGGGCCGGTTGGTCGATCCAGATCTGGTCGACAAGATTGGCACAGCGCTGAAGCCGCGCACCGATCTTTTTCTCCATGGCCCGCAGCTGGTCAACGGAGAGCAGCCAGGGATCAAAGCCAATCAAGCCTTCAGGGGCGGCGCCAGAAATCCAGTCGCCAAGTGACACCGCAGGCCAGTCGACCTTTTCGAAGACATCGGCGGTCTGGTCCTTGACCTGAACAGTATAACGGCTGTCGGTGAACACCGCGGCGCGGTCGCTCAGCGCCACACACCAGCCCGCTGAGCCGGTGAACCCGGTGAGCCAGGCCAGACGATCATCGCGCGGCGCCACATATTCCCCCTGATGGGCATCGGCGCGGGGCACGATAAACCCGGTCAGACCGGCTTCGCTCATCACCTCACGCAGATCAGCGAGGCGCTTTGGCCCCTGCTCGGGCGAAGAGGATTCCACAAAGCTCTGGAACATGACGTCTCCTGTCTGTTGGGAAGCGGCGCGCGGGCTAGTCGGATTCCATCACGACGAGCAGCACCGTATCGGGGGTCGTTGCGGCGTAAATGTGCGGCTGATCTGCGCGAAAAGCAAGGTAATCTCCAACCTTTAGCAATTCCGTTGCGTTCTGAGCACCCACCTCGGCTGTGCCCTGACAGACAATCACGTGTTCCCGCGTGCCAATGGGATGTCCGGGCGAGACCCGTGGCTCACCCGGTTGCAGGATCACGCGATAGATATCGCGACGGGCGTGGGCCGGGCAGGAGGACAAAAGCGCGGTGATATAGTCGGAATGATCCGAGGCCACGCCCAGCGTGTCACTGAGCGGGATCAGCGTTTTATCCGGTGCGGGCTGTTCCAGAAGCGCGGCGAAGGGCACGCCCAAAGCTGTGGCAAGCTGCCAAAGCGTTTCAATGCTGGGATTGCCTTTCCCGGCCTCCAGTTGAGACAGCGTAGATTTCGCAATGCCCGCTTCACGTGCGAGAGCGGAAAGCGACATGCCAGTGCGCGCACGTTCGCGGTGCAGCGCTGCTGCGATCAGTTCGTTCGGTAAAATGGACATTCGTTCGACTTGACGGATTATTGGTTCGTTCGCTACATCGAACATACGTTCAGAATCACGCTTCATCTAGGGAATTCAGCAGATGCCGAGCCAGATGTCAGATAAAACGGAATTTTTCATGGGCGCGCGCGAAAGCCTGCCTCTGGCGCTGAGCGTGACGGTTTATGGCATGGCCTTTGGTCTTCTCGCACCTCAGGCGGGGTTTGGACATGGGGATGTTGGGGTGATGAGCGCGCTTGTCTACGGTGGATCGGCGCAGATCGTGGCGGTGGAACGGCTCATTTCCGGATCGGTTGCGATGGCAGCAGTGATTGCAGGAGTGGCTCTGAACCTGCGTTTGATGCTGATGACCGCGACCCTGCAGGACGAATTGCGCGGGCGCCCGTGGTGGCAGATTGCGCTGGGCGTGCAAAGCACAACCGATGCCAATTGGGCGCTGACAAAAGGCGCGCGGGCCTCGGGGCGGGCCGTGGGCTATTGGTACCATTTGGGCGGCGGCGGTGCGGTTTATGTGGCTTGGATGGTTTCGACCCTTGGGGGCAGTGCTCTGGCGCAACTGGTACCCGCGCCGGAACGTCTGGGGCTGGATTTCGCATTGACCGCGGCCTCAATTGGCTTGTTGCGAGGGCTCTGGAAAGGGACCGGTGACATGGCGCCGTGGCTGGTTTCGGGGGCTGTGGTGGTTGTTGGCATGTCTGTTTTGGGTGTCGACCCGTCCTTGGCGATGATTGCAGGCGGGATCGGCGGAGCCGCTCTTGCCGGAGTGAGAGGCCTGCAACAGGAGCCGCAGAATGGATAATGTCACGCTGACCGTTTTGGGGCTTGGATTGGGCACCTTTGCCATTCGTCTGACAGGCTATCTTCTGGGCCAGCGCGTGCCTCAGACCGGGCCCTGGGCCCGTGGGCTTGAGGCGCTGCCGGGATGTCTGTTTGCGGCGCTGGTGACCTATCTGTTGCTACAGGGGCAGGGGCCAGAATGGATAGCGGGGGCCCTGGCCGCGCTCACCGCTGCCCTGACGCGCAGTCTGTCGCTGACCATGATTGTGGGGACTGGGGCGGTGTTGTTGGTGCGTGGGCTGTGAGGCCTATGCCTTGTTTAACTTGAGCAGCTCAGCAGCCAGGAAATCGACAAATCGGCGCACGCGCACGGTTTTACGCAGATCGGAATGCAGCAGAATCCAGAGCGAGGGTCCTGAGAAGACCTCGGTTCCGGGCACACGGCGCAGATCCGGGTGGGTCTGTTCAAAGAGAACCGGCAGGTGGGATAGGCCAGTGCCCAAGGAGACCAGCTGTGCCCGCATATAGCCGTCTGCCACGACGTGACGCAGGGTGGCTTTGGGAAAGGCCGACTGTGCAAGGAAGGATTTTATGCCGTCGTTGTCAGGCGAGCCAATCCATGTCAGCCCCTCTCCGTCAGCTCCGGCTCGGGTAAAGGCCGAGGCGAGATAGTTCTGGCTGGCATAGGCGGCCAGTTGGAGCGGAAACAGTTTCCGGGCCACCACATCATCGGTGACATCACGGGCGGCGCGCAGGGACACATCCGTTTCATCATTGGTGATGGATTCCACCTCGGCTGTGAGCCTGACTTCGATATCAATTTCGGGATACCGCGCGCTGAATGCCGCGAGGATCGGCGCGATGAGATCATAGGCAATGGTGGGGGTCAGCGAGAACCGGATCTTGCCCACCTCGCTGCGATCCAATCCTTCGACACGTTTGCGCGCGGCGATGATCTTCTGTTCGGCTTCTTCGGCCAGAGGCAAAAGCGCCTCGCCCACTTCGGTCAGGGTAAAGCCGCGTTTGGAGCGATGAAACAACCGCGCCCCATAGCTCGCCTCAAGCGCCTGAATGCCCCGATTGACGGTGCCATAGTTTGCGCCGCTCAGTTGCGCGGCAGCGCGCAGACTGCCTGCACGCGCCACGGCCAAAAAGTGCGGCAGCTGTTCCCAATCAAATGTGCGCATGTTTCTCACATGTAACAGAGCGTTCCATTTGTTTCATATCTGAAGGTCTCACGCATTGATAGACACAGGTGACCCATCGTGATGGGCCACGCGGTTGCGGTGGCCCTTGCCAAAAGACAGGAGCCCAAATGACCCGCTATCATCCATTTCTAGTTGCCCTTCACTGGCTAACCGCTTTCATGATCCTCGTGGCGTTGTTGCTTGGCGGTCCAAGTCTAGCCGCGATTGAAAACAACCATCCCGACAAACTGTTTGGCCTAACCGGGCACATGATCTGGGGCGGTGTGATTGGGGTGCTTATGGTGGTGCGTCTGATGATGCGCCTTTTAACGCAATCGCCGCCCGCGCCATCGGGCACAAAATCATTGAAAGCGGGGGCCAAGCTCTCACATTGGGGGCTGTATGCACTGGTGTTTGCCATGGTTGGAAGCGGTCTGGCGACGGCAATGCAAGCAGATCTTTTTGCGATTGTCTTTGCTGTATCGGGTGCCCCACTGCCGGTTGATTTCAATGTCTATGCGGCGCGCGTGGCGCATGGGGCTATCGCGACTGCGCTATTGGGCTTTATCGGTCTTCACCTGATGGGCTGGGCGTATCACCAGTTTGTGCTGCGTGATGGATTGATCCGCCGGATGTGGTTTGGCAAGCGTCACCCGGCGCAGGCCGCTGAGTGAGCAAAGCAAAACGCCCACCGGATAAAGGTGAGCGTTTTTGAAAGTCGATAGGCCGATTTACCCGGTTTTGCGCATGCCCATGACACGGGCCCGGGCGCGGGGGTCGCTGTCGAACAGCGAGGCCAGCTGTTCGGTCATCGCACCGGCGAGCTGTTCCACATCGGTGATGGTTACAGCGCGGTCGTAATAGCGGGTCACGTCGTGGCCGATCCCAATGGCCAAAAGCTCGACCTGTTTGCGTTTCTCGACCATGGCGATCACATCGCGCAGGTGCTTTTCCAGATAGTTGGCGGGGTTCACCGACAGGGTGCTGTCATCCACCGGGGCGCCATCAGAAATCACCATCAGGATCTTCCGCTGTTCCTGACGGACAATCATCCGGCGGTGCGCCCATTCCAGCGCTTCACCGTCGATGTTTTCCTTCAGCAGGCCCTCTTTCATCATCAGACCCAGATTGTCGCGGACCCGGCGCCAGGGCGCATCGGCACCTTTGTAGATGATGTGACGCAGATCGTTCAGACGGCCGGGTTGCTGTTCACGACCGGCGTTGAGCCATTTCTCACGGGCCTGTCCGCCTTTCCACGCGCGGGTGGTGAAGCCAAGGATCTCAACCTTCACGTTGCAGCGTTCCAGCGTGCGCGCCAGAACATCGGCACAGATCGCCGCGATCGAGATCGGACGACCGCGCATCGAGCCCGAGTTGTCGATCAGCAGGGTCACAACCGTGTCGCGGAATTCGGTGTCTTTTTCGACTTTGAAGGACAGCGGCGTGGTGGGGTTGGCCACAACCCGCGCCAGACGGCTGGCGTCCAGAATGCCCTCTTCCTGATCGAAATCCCATGACCGGTTCTGTTGGGCCTGCAGGCGGCGCTGCAATTTGTTGGCCAGACGCGAAACCGCGCCTTTCAGCGGCTCAAGCTGTTGGTCCAAATAGGCGCGCAGCCGTTCCAGCTCTTGCGCCTCGGCCAGCTCTTCGGCCAGAATTTCTTCGTCACATTCGGTGTTATAGACCGCATAGTCGGGATCAGCCTCAGAGAAAGGGGCCGGGGCAGGGGGCTCAACCGGGGCCTCACCTTCGGGCATCTCGGTCTCGTCACCAAGCTCTTCGTCGGCCAGATCATCCATGCTGACCTGGGCCTGGCTGGGATCTTGGGTTTCTTCCTGCGAGCTTTCGGGCGTGGCGTCGGATTCTTCGCCTTCGTCGTCCTGACCATCGCTGTCAGGCTGCTGTTCTTCTTCCTGATCCTGCTCTTGGCTGTCGTCCTCGGCCTCGTCGTCCAGCTCATCAGGGTCATCGCCCAGCTGGTCACCATAGCCGAGATCGGTGATGACCTGACGGGCAAGCTTGGCAAAGCTGGCTTGATCGGACAGGGCCTCGTTCACATCGTCCAATGTGCCACCGGCCTGCTGTTCGAGATAGCCGCGCCACAGGTTCATCACATTCGATGCCCCTTCGGGCAGATCGCGTCCTGTGGCGAGGTGCCGAACCAGATATCCGGCGGCGACGGGCAGGGGGGCCTGAGCGGCCTCTTTGATCTGTGCATAGCCGCGACGCTCGGCCTCATGGCCGATTTTGGCGTCAATATTGACGGCGGTGCCGGGCATGTCGCGCGCGCCCATGGCCTCGCAGCGTGCGGTTTCCATGGCTTCATAAATTTCGCGCGCCATCTCGCCTTGCGGGGCATAGCGGGAATGGGTCGAATTGTCGTGATAACGGCGGTGCAGTGCCAACGCATCCGCAGTGCCCCGTGCCAGCATGACCTCGTCGCGGGTCATACGGCGGCTGACCTGAGGCAGGCGCATGTTGTCGCCCGACATGCCCGAGGGATCCACCGTATAGGTCACCGAAAGTTCGGTGTCGTCCGCCATGACCTTGGTGGCTTCGGCCAGAGCCTTTTTGAAAGGATCTGCGGGGTTATCGCTTGGTTTGCTCATGTTTTCACTGCCACGTCTTCAAGGCTGATACGACCAGAGGCGAGGTCGGCCAGAACCGACACATGTACATCCAGTGCGTCAACAACTGTATATCCCGGATCCTGTCCGTCAAAGGCCAGATTCAGATCGGTGCCGGCCAGAATGACGGCCTGCGCTTGGTGTTCGTCAACCATGCGGCGTCCGGCGTCAAGCATGATTTGCCGTTGGGTGGGGCTGCAGTGACCGGCCACGGCCATATCCTGATAGGTTTGACCCAGACTGTCGATCTCACCTTCTAGCGCAACGGCCTGGGTTTTGTGCAGCTGGCCATAGAGTTTTGTGCGCATCACAACCCGCGTGCCCAAGAGCCCGACCCGTGTCAGACCAGATCGCGCAAAATGCTCGTCCAGTGGCGTGACTGCCGAAACAAGGGGCAGGGATGACAGCGGCACGGTTTCGTCAAAACAGAAGTGCCCACCCAGAGAGGTGATCGCGACGCAATCACAGCCCGCCGCTTTCAGACGATCGATGTGGCGGGCATAAATTTCGGCCTGTGCTTGACGGTTGTCGGCCAGATTGTTCTGGATCAGCGTTTGGACATCCGCATGTTCGATGGTCAGGTCCATCGGGCCGCCCACAGCCTGTGTCAGACGCTGATAATAAACAAGCGTCGCGGCCACACCGATGCCGCCAATCAGACCAATATGCATAAGACCCATCCGTGTAGTTCAGACCAGCGGGACTATGGCGCTTGGATCTCTGAATGCAAAGGGGGGGAGGTCAGATTGAAGGGGTTAGATACACCACAGGGGGACATACATGCGCTTGAGGTGATCCTTCACCTCTTTTGCGGCAAAGCTTTTGTCAGGGTGTTTGGTGTACATGGCAAAGATCCCCTGATCTTTTGCCACACAGCCCGAGGCCATTTCTGCCACGGCTTCCACCTCAGCTACGGTAAAGCGCAGACCAAAATCCCCGACATCCACCAAGGCAAAGCCATAGTCTTTGCTCACCGCGACCTCAACACGCTGCCCTTTCAACTCAACGGTTTGACGGTCGCGCCAGACCTCGGTCTTGAGCTGTTCCACATGGGGATTGGCATCCGCAGGCGGGCGCGGCGCACAGCCCGCAGCGCAGAGGGCAAGACAGATCAAACAGAGGCGAACAGACATGGCGCACCTTTTACGCAAAGAAAAAGCACCATCCGCAGGGATGGTGCTTTCGATGCTACCCAAGAAAGGGTGAAGGCTTGGTTTAGCGATCAGCAGCCGTACTTTGTGCGATCAAATTCAAAGGCATCTGGCGCCTGACATTTTTTCAATCTGTATGGTACATTGCCTTTCGCCAATCCGAAGGGATCTCCGCGTAGCTCAGCAACAATTGTCTTGGCCGAAAATTGGCGCGAGGTGCAGGCAAAACCACCGCCAAATTGCTGTGTCACGGGGTTGTAAGATTGTTGGGGATGTTTCCAACAGATGACGGTGCCGTCGCGGTCGAGCTTCCATAGCTCGGGTACGATTTTTGAGTTTCCGGGATACCAGAGCCAGGCCTTACCCTGAGCCGCAAGATAGTTCACCTGAAAGCCATGGGCATGACTGAAGCTGAGATAGGTTCGCCCGGCCTGTGGATAGTCCGCAAAGACCAGAGGTCTTGCCCTTACCTCGTCTAGAGCGTTGACGTGAGAGGTGGTTTGGCACCCTGCTACGAAGGTGGCGGCAAAAACGGCGGCCCATGACAAGAACCGCATCAGCATTCCAGACTGATGTTGATGCGGTTGCGTGCATTGGAAAACACCGAGACTTTGATCGGGGTGTCCTGTGGTCCGCTTAGCATGCTGAGCAAGCTTTTATCTTTGGCGACACAGCCCGAGGCGGCGCGAGCCGCACCCTCGAGCTGAGTGACCGTGATGGTCTCGCCAAAGGCATCAAGTTGCACCAGCGCATAGCTCCGGTCAGGTGCAATCGCCACTTCAACCGGTGTCCCCTGATAGTGTGTGGTTGTGCGTGTTGACCAGATGGCTTCTATTTCGGCGCGCTTGGCCTTGCTTCGGGCGCGTTCCTCAGGCGTTTGAGAATCTCCGCAGGCAGAAAGCGCCGTCAGAAGTACCAACGCCGTAGCGGTTAGTTTTGGAAACGACATTAATTCAATCCTTTTGAGAAACCGCCCCGAAATATGGGGCGGTCTGAATTTGTAAAGTTTTAGGGTTTAGCCTAGGCTGACGCTGGCAGCGCTTTCGGGCAGTTCTTCGTCAAAGCAGCGCTGGTAGAATTCGGCGACGGTCTGGCGTTCCAGCTCGTCACATTTGTTCAGGAAGGATACGCGGAAGGCATAGCCCACATTGCGGAAGATTTCCGAGTTCTGCGCCCAGGCGATCACGGTCCGTGGCGACATCACGGTCGACAGCTCGCCGTTCATAAAGGCGCGGCGGGTGAAATCGGCCACGGTCACCATCTGGCGGATGGTCTTGCGACCAGCTTCGGTGTTGTAGTGCGGTGCTTTGGACAGAACGATCTGGGTTTCGGCGTCGATCGACAGATAGTTCAGCGTGGCGACCAGCGACCAGCGGTCCATCTGGGCCTGGTTGATCTGCTGGGTGCCGTGGTAGAGGCCGGTTGTGTCACCCAGACCCACGGTGTTTGCGGTGGCAAACAGGCGGAAATGCGGGTGCGGTTTGATGATTTCGTTCTGGTCCAGCAGGGTCAGCTTGCCGTCGGTTTCCAGAACACGCTGGATCACAAACATCACGTCGGCACGGCCCGCATCATATTCGTCGAACACGATGGCGGTCGGGTTGCGCAGCGCCCAGGGCAGGATGCCTTCGTGGAACTCGGTGACCTGTTTGCCATCTTTCAATTTGATCGCGTCTTTGCCGATCAGATCGATCCGGCTGATGTGACTGTCCAGATTGACACGAACGGTAGGCCAGTTGAGGCGCGCGGCAACTTGTTCGATGTGGGTCGACTTACCGGTGCCGTGATAGCCCTGAATCATCACGCGGCGGTTGTTACGGAAGCCCGCCAGAATCGCCAGTGTGGTGTCGGGGTCAAACTTGTAGGTGCTGTCGACATCCGGCACACGCGAGGTGCGCTCGGGAAAGCCATGCACCATCATATCGCTATCAATTCCAAAGACATCACGGACCGAGATCTCTTCAGTCGGTTTCGCGTTGATATCGATCATGCCGTCCGTCATGGGGGTGTCCTCTTAAATCGGGCTCGAAATTCGTCGCTGAGCTTGGTGCAACATATCCGCGACAGGAGCAAGGGCAAGCGCGACAAACAGCGCGTCGTATTTTTGCGGGGGTGGCGCAGTTTAGACGCTGTGTCAGCGCAATTCGCGTGATTTGCCCCTCGCGCAAAACCGGTGTGCCTTTTATAACCAGAGGGACAGCGCGTATTTCAGCACAACGAGGTTATCATGACCGGAGAGCTTTCCCCCATCGACAAAGCCAAATTCGTCGCGGCCAAAAAGGCGGTCGAGTTTGTTGAAGATGGCATGCGGGTGGGGCTTGGCACCGGATCGACGGCGGCCTGGCTGGTGCGATGCCTTGGTGAACAGGTCCGCGAACAGGGGTTGCGCATCAAAGGTGTGCCCACCTCAACCCGCACCGCAGAACTGGCCCGCGAGGTGGGGATCGACGTGATGTCACTCGACGAAGCGCGCTGGCTGGATTTGACCATCGATGGGGCAGATGAATTTGACGCGGATCTCAATCTGATCAAAGGCGGCGGCGGGGCGCTGTTGCAGGAGAAGATTGTGGCAACGGCCTCGGATCAGATGGTGGTGATTGCGGATGCCGCCAAAGAGGTCGAACATTTGGGGAACTTCCCGCTGCCGGTTGAGGTGGTGCCCTATGGCTGGCAAACCACACAGGCGCTTGTGGAAGAGGCCTTGGTGTCGATGGATGTCATGGGACGCAAGGCAACGCTGCGCATGAATGGGGCGCGGCCTTACATCACCGATGAAGGCAACCATATCCTTGATCTGCATCTGGGCCGCATCGGCAATGCGCGACAGTTGGCAATGGTGGTCAATCAGATCCCCGGTGTCGTGGAAAACGGGCTGTTCATTGATATCTGCGATCAGGTGGTGATCGGCTACGGCGATGGCCGCATCGAAGTGCGGGATATCAACGAAGGTACGGTGAACGAAGACCGGTTGGAGTTCGTCGAAAGCGATAATCTGTTTAGTGATATTTAGGGGCATCACCACTGAACACCCGGTGACCCGAATTTTGTGAGTGCGGTTTTTGGTTAAGGTATTTTCAGCACGTATGTCTCGGCAAGCCCGTAACCGACGGGTGCTGATTGATCTTGTCGTTTTGCTCGTTGCTCTTGGGGGGCTTTACTTTTTTCTGCAATCGGATCGAACAACAGCGATAAGCCAAATTACAGCGATGGTATTGGGAATGTTCAGCCTGCAAGACATCATTCGTGTAGGGAAGCGTCCGCAGTGCATCTTGGTACACCCCTCTGGTGTGCGGTTTCGGTCTGGAGTGTGGCGAGACGTGCTAAAGACTCTGTTTTGGAGTGAAATTCGGTATTTCGACCTCAAGGACGGGCAGTCGTTTGTGTCCTTTCTGGAGGAGGGGAAGACCCATAGTCTTGCGCTTCCGTTGTCGATGCTGACCGAGGAAGATCGGGCGCGCGCGCTCGACGAAATCAAACGCTATTGGCCGGACGCGGATATGCCATGGCAGGATCAGTTGGCGGCCCGTGCACACAGTGCCCCTCAACCTGATTAAACCGTCACACTTTCCTAACCTGTAACGCTTTTAACAAAAGCGTGCGCACGCCATGGGTGACTTACTGCTCTGGTGTTCTTATCTGCGCTGTGGAATATCTGTGGCGAGACAACTTTATAGAGGCCCCCAATGAGCGAATTCGACTTTGACCTGTTTGTAATCGGCGGTGGGTCCGGTGGTGTACGCGCCGCCCGTGTGGCAGCAGGCGAAACCGGTGCCAAGGTTGGTCTGGCGGAAGAAGACCGCTATGGCGGCACCTGTGTGATCCGGGGCTGTGTGCCCAAGAAGCTGATGGTTTTTGCCTCGACCTATGGCGACATGGCGGAGGATGCGCAGGCCTATGGCTGGGATATGACCGCCGGGGATTTCAACTGGGATACCTTCCACGGCAAATTGGCCGGTGAGCTGGACCGTTTGGAAGGCATCTACCGTAAACTCTTGGCCGGGTCGGGGGTTGAGACCTTTGACCAACGCGCCAAGGTTGTGGATGCGCACACCGTTGAGCTTGCGGATGGGACCCGCAAATCCGCCAAGCACATCTTGCTGGCAATGGGTGGGCGTGTGTCGGTGCCCGAGTTCCCGGGGTCGGATCTTGCGATCACCTCAAACGAAATTTTCCATCTGCCAGAACTGCCCAAGTCGATCCTGATCGTCGGCGGGGGCTATATCGCCTGTGAATTTGCGGGCATTATGAATGGCTTGGGTGTCAAAACCACCCAGTTCTACCGTGGTGCGCAGATCCTGCGCGGCTTTGACGACGAAGCGCGCGGTCTGGTGGCCGAGGAAATGATCCAGCGTGGTGTGGATCTGCATCTTGGCACCAATGTGCTTGAGATGGAAAAGGTTGAAGGCGGCATTCGGGTCAAGGCGACCAATGGCACGGAACATGTGTTTGATCAGGTGATGTATGCCACCGGTCGTGTGCCCAACACCGATGACATGGGACTGGAAGAGGTTGGCGTCAAACTGGGCCGCAAAGGTGAGGTTCTGGTGGATGATTACAGTCAGACTGCTGTGCCGTCGATTTATGCGGTGGGCGATGTGACCGACCGCGTCAACCTGACCCCGGTTGCGATCCGCGAAGGCATGGCCTTTGTCTCGACCGTGTTCCGGGGCGAGCCGATGAAAGTGGATCACGAGCTGATCCCAAGCGCGATCTTCACCCAGCCGGAGATGGGCACCATTGGTCTGTCGGAAGAAGACGCGGCGGCGCAGGAACCCATCGAAGTCTACAGCACTTCGTTTAAACCGATGCAGCAGAGTTTTGCAGGGCGCAGCGATCGTGTATTGATGAAGCTGATTGTCAGCCAGGCCAGCCGCAAGGTGTTGGGTTGTCATATCGTCGCGCCGGGCGCGGGTGAAATGATTCAGCTGGCAGGGATCGCGGTGAAGATGGGTGCAACGAAAGAAGATTTCGATCGTGTTGTGGCCGTACACCCGGTCATGGCAGAAGAGCTTGTAACGATGCGCAATCCAACGCGCACCGCTTGAATTTTTCGTGATCACGTACAGGTTAGTATGTGATCGCGACTCAAAAGACCAAAGAAGGGTGAAACTTCATGGCAGGTAACAGCGGCGGCCCCTGGGGGGGCGGCGGAAACAACGGTGGCGGCGACGGCAAGAACAATGGCCGTGGCAACCAGGGCGGTGGTGGACGTCGTCCCGAGGATCAGCAGATCCCCGAGATCGACGAGTTGATGAAAAAAGGCCAGGAACAACTGCGCGTGCTCATGGGTGGTCGTGGTGGTTCGGGCGGCGGCAATGGCCGCTCTGGCGGCGGATCCGGTGGCCCGGCCTTCACCAAAGGCACCGCCGTTTTGGGCGCCTTGGTTCTGGCGGGTCTTTGGGCCTTTGGCAGCTTCTACACTGTGAAGCCGGAAGAACAGTCGGTTGAACTGTTCCTGGGGGAATACTCCAGCACCGGCAATCCCGGTCTGAACTTCGCTCCTTGGCCCTTTGTGACTGCGGAAGTGGTCGATGTGACCTCGGAACGGTCGGAAACCATTGGGCAGGGCCGTGAAGGCGGTCTGATGCTGACCACCGATGCGAATATCGTCGACATCGATTTCCAGGTTGTCTGGAACATCAATGATCCGGCCAAATACCTGTTTAACATCCGCGATGCGCAGCTGACGGTTGAGGCCGTGTCTGAGGCTGTGATGCGCGAGATTATCGCCGCCACCAAGCTGGCGCCGATCTTGAACCGCGACCGTGGGGCCATTGCAGATTCTGCGAAGGACAATATTCAGGCCACTTTGGACGAATATGAATCCGGCATCAGCATCGTACGTGTGAACCTTGATAAGGCGGATCCGCCTGCGGAGGTTATCAACGCCTTCCGTAAGGTTCAGGAAGCTGAACAGGAACGCGATCGTCTGGAACGTCAGGCGGATGCCTATGCCAACCGTGTGGTTGCCGAGGCCCGTGGTCAGGCGGCTCAGACTTTGGAAGAGGCCGAGGGCTATCGCGCCAGCCAGGTGAACGCCGCGCTGGGTGAGGCTGCGCGCTTTACCTCGGTTCTGGAAGAATATTCCAAAGCACCGGATGTGACACGTCGTCGTCTGTATCTGGAGACCATGGAAAACGTGTTGGGTGATGTCGACAAGATGATCCTTGATCCGTCCTTGGCCGGCGATGGTGGTGTTGTGCCCTACCTGCCGCTTAATGAGCTGAACTCCAGCCGTGGAGGGAAAAACTAATGGGTAAGTCAACCTATATCCTGCCAGTTTTCGTTGTAGCACTGGTTGTTGTTCTGTCGTCTTTGTTTGTCGTAGACGAACGTCAGAAGGCGCTGGTTCTGCAGTTCGGTCAGATTAAGGCCGTCAAAGAAGAGCCAGGTCTGGCGTTTAAGATCCCGCTGATCCAAGAGGTTGTGCGTTACGATGATCGGATCCTGTCGTTGGATACCGATGAGATTGAAGTCACGCCTTCGGACGACCGTCGACTGGTTGTTGATGCCTTCGCCCGCTACCGGATCGCGGATGTGGTCAAGTTCCGTCAGGCCGTTGGTGTGGGTGGCATTCGTGTCGCAGAAGACCGTCTGTCGGGTATTTTGAACTCGAAAATCCGGGAAGTTCTGGGTGCGGATCAGGTGACATCAGATCGTATCCTGTCCTCGGACCGTCGTGAGCTGACCACCCGTATTCGGGACGTGGCCCGTGCCGAAGCCCTGTCGCTGGGTCTGGATGTGGTGGATGTGCGTCTGAAACAGACCAACCTTCCGCCCACCAGCCTTGAGGTGACTTTTGCCCGGATGCGTGCTGAGCGGGAACGTGAGGCGGCAGATGAGATCGCCCGTGGTAACGAAGCGGCTCAGCGTGTGCGGGCCCTGGCCGATCGTACTGTGGTAGAAACGCAGTCGGAAGCGGATCGCGAAGCCAATGTGGCGCGCGGTGAAGCGGATGCGGAGCGCAACCGGATCTTTGCCGAGGCCTATGGTGCTGATGCCGAGTTCTTTGCCTTCTATCGCTCGCTTCAGGCTTATGAAACAGCGCTGCGCGGCAACAATTCGACCCTCGTTATGACCCCGGAAGGTCAGTTCTTCGATTACTTCAGGGACGAGAACCCCGCCCAATGACGGGAACGGACATTTTAACGGGGATCGCTTTGGTCCTCGTGATCGAGGGGCTGGTCTATGCACTGGCCCCTTCGCTTATTGAACGCCTGCTGGAAGCGCTGCGTGAAATGCCAATTGAAACGCGGCGCAATCTTGGGTTGATGACCTTTGCCACCGGTATAATCCTGCTGTGGATGGTGCGGGGGTAAATACAGGGCGGCTCACTGGTTTTGACTGGTAAAACTGTCCTGACAATGAAGACGCATTTCTGTGCGAATTCTGTGATATACTTGATTTCAAATTCCGATGCAGGGGCGTGATTGTCCGTCGTCGCTGCATCTATCCCGAGCCATGGCTGTGTTCAATTTGATCCGGCTGATCCAAGACGCGTGGCACGCGCGGCATTCCGCCGAATTAGCGAAAATGCGCCAAACGCCACTCACGATTCCTTGAGGTCAGCAATTCCCGCCTTTGGTGTTGCGCAAGCGCACCTATCTTTGTCACACTACCCGACAAGAGGCAGGCGGCGGTGCAGATGAGGCAAAGCCGACCGAATGAGACAAGGAGTCTAATGTGAAACCTCAATCCCTTGCGCAGATAAAGGACCGGGCCACGCCGATGCGACTATTCTGGCTGACCACGCTGTCGATGGTCCTGGTCTTGTCACAATCTCTGATGGCCGCCGCCCGTGGCGCGCCCGAAAGCTTTGCCGATCTGGCTGAACGGATCAGCCCTTCGGTGGTGAATATCACAACCTCGACGACAGTGGCCGAACGCACTGGCCCTCAGGGCATTGTGCCAGAAGGGTCACCCTTTGAGGATTTCTTCCGCGAGTTTCAGGAACGTGGAGACGGAGAGCAGCCGCGTCGCAGTTCGGCGCTGGGCTCGGGTTTTGTCATCTCTGAAGATGGCTTTATCGTCACCAACAACCACGTGATCGAAGGCGCCGATGAAATCCTGATTGAATTTTTCGAAGGATTTGAACTTCCTGCGGAGTTGATCGGGACAGATCCAAACACCGATATTGCGCTGCTCAAAGTCACCGCCGATGAGCCGCTGAAATTTGTATCGTTTGGCGATAGCGATGTTGCGCGCGTTGGCGATTGGGTTGTTGCGATGGGCAACCCGCTGGGTCAGGGCTTTTCGGTTTCGGCCGGTATTGTGTCCGCCCGCAATCGCGCGTTGAGCGGCACATATGACGACTACATTCAGACCGATGCGGCGATCAACCGAGGCAACTCAGGCGGTCCGCTGTTCAATATGGAGGGCGACGTAATTGGTGTGAACACGGCGATCCTCTCGCCCAATGGTGGGTCGATTGGCATCGGGTTCTCGATGGCCTCCAACGTGGTCACCCGCGTTGTTGATCAGCTGAAAGAGTTTGGCGAAACCCGCCGTGGGTGGCTTGGCGTGCGCATCCAGGATGTGACGCCGGACGTGGCCGAAGCACTGGGGCTGGAAGAGGCGAATGGTGCACTTGTATCCGATGTGCCAGATGGTCCGGCAAAAGACGGCGGTGTTCTGGCGGGGGATGTGATCATCTCGTTTGATGGCGTCGATGTGGCGGATACCCGTCAATTGGTGCGCGTTGTGGCCAATGCGCCAGTGGGAAAAACCGTGCGTGTTGTTGTCAATCGCAATGGCGAAACACAGACCCTTAAAATCACTTTGGGACGCCGCGAAGAGGCACAGGGCGCTGTTCCTGCCGCCGCACCTGTTGAGCCTGAGGCACCAAAGCAGTTGGACCTTATGGGTTTGACCCTGAGCCCGCTGACAGATGAGATCCGCACTGAGCTTCAGCTGTCGGAAACCGCACGTGGTTTGGCAGTTGTTGGTGTTGAAGAAACCTCACAGGCCTTTGAAAAAGGTCTGCGCGCGGGGGATATCATCACCGAAGCGGGCCAGAGCCCGGTTCTGGAGCTGGATGATCTGCAGAAACGCGTTGAAGAGGCCAAAGAAGGTGGGCGCAAGTCCTTGCTTCTGCTGGTGCGCCGCGGCGGAGACCCCCGGTTTGTGGCCCTGAGCCTTGATGCCGAATAGTCGGTCGAAAGATATGAACCAAAGAATTGGGCGCCGGGAGGCGCCCTTTTTGGTGCCAAGTTTCATGCCACACCGACTTGGGGTGTGCCTATTCGTTTTGAGTTTCCTCAAGAACAACGGCAACAAGCCCCAGCGCCCGTGCGGTTTCCAACGAAAGCTTGTCGCTGTTTAATCCGCGCTCGGATTGATACAGGCGCACGGCGGCACGGGTGGCCTGATCCCAGGCACCGTTGATCGTGTCGCTATAATAGGCACGTGCCGACAAAGCGCGTTGTAGAGAAGCAATGAATTCTGGCGTGAGCACCGGCGGGCAGGGGGCCTCGAATTGCAAACTGCTGCGCGGGCGGACCACCCGGGGCACATTGGTTTTGCGATAGATCGGCGGCCTGATTACAGTCCCATCCTCCGCAAGCTCGGCCTGAACAACCTGAATTTCGCCCGGCACCTGTTCATAAATCGCCGGAAGCGATTCCGTGGCCCAACAGCTCCCATTGAGGTCTGTTTGTGTTTCGGCCAACTGCGCCTCTTGAGACGGCGGTACGTCACAGCCAGAGAGCAGCGCAAAAGCGCAGAGGAGAGCGGGTATGCGTGTCATCACTGCTCGGGTCTTATCTTTCGCCACGGGTCAGAGCGGAACTTAGCCGGTTTTTGCAGGGCTGCAAAGTGCGGGCTTTGATCGCGTGTGCCACCTGTGTCCTAGGTGCTCGCTGGAAAGAACCGCCTGCTACCGACGTCGCACTTTGGAAAATGACGCAAATGGGACTGGCAGAGGGGCGGGTGCGTCGCTAGGTATGTGGTCGGATGAAATTGGGAGAGCGGTGAAATGGCAAAGATCACCTATATCGAGCACAACGGCACCGAGCATGTTGTCGAGGTCGCCAACGGTCTGACCGTTATGGAAGGCGCGCGGGATAATGGTATTCCGGGCATCGAAGCAGACTGTGGTGGCGCCTGTGCCTGTTCCACCTGCCATGTCTATGTCGATCCGGCCTGGGTTGAGAAGATCCCGGCCAAAGACGATATGGAAGAAGACATGCTGGATTTCGCTTTTGAGCCCGATCCTGCGACCTCGCGTCTGACCTGTCAGATGAAGGTCAGCGATGTGATGGACGGTCTTGTTGTGCGTATGCCCGAGAAGCAGATCTGATGGCGGGGCGCCTTGGATACAGGGCGCCGCGTCCTCTGGTGCGCGCGCTGACGGGGTTGGCGCGCGGCGCGCTGCTGATGTCGGGTGTGTGGCTGGCGGGGGCTGCCGCGGCAGACATCACCTCGGCGCGCTATCAAGACCCGACAACGCGTTATGCGCATGGTGTGCTGGGCGATGCTATTGAATATGGCGCGCTCGAACTGACCACCGACGCGGGGGCGGTGTGGCGTGTGGTTTTGCCCCAGTCGCTGGTGTTTGAAGATGTTGCGCCCAGGCTTTGGGATGTGACCGGCGATGGTGCGCCTGAAGTGGTGGTGGTCGAAAGCCATCAGAGCAAAGGGGCACGTCTGGCCATCTATGACGAGACCGGTCGGATTGCGCAGACGCCATATATCGGACAGAGAAACCGCTGGTTGGCCCCTGTGGGGGCGGGTGATCTGGATGGTGACGGACAGATTGAAGTGGCCTATGTGGATCGCCCCCATCTGGCGAAAACGCTGCGGGTCTGGCGGCTCTCTAAAGGCAAACTGGTGCAGGTGGCATCATTGCCCGGTGTCACCAATCACCAGATTGGGTGGGATTACATCGTGGGTGGGCTGCGAAACTGCGCGGGGCAGCGGCCCGAGCTGTTTCTAGCAGATGGCGGCTGGCGGTCGGTTGTTGCCATTCAGCTTGATGCTAAGGCATTGAGCCAAACCAAGCTTGGGCCCTATTCGGACGCCGCACTTTCCAAGGCCTTGGCCTGTAACTCGTCAGATCGCTAATTCGCGCGTCGGTTTTCTGGCCAAAATACCGCATATTTTCGACTTTGCTTTTGGGGCCGGGCGCAGTACTCCCACGCAATGCGAATTATGTTTCTTGGCGACGTCATGGGCCGCGCGGGACGCGGGGCCATCACTGAATTCCTTCCAAAGCTGCGCGATGACTGGCGGCTGGATTTTGTTGTGGTCAATGGCGAGAACGCCTCAAATGGCATGGGGCTGAGCGGTGAACACGCCAAGCTGATCCTTGCGGCCGGTGCGGATGTGGTCACGCTGGGCGATCACGCCTTTGACCAGAAAGATATGCTCAGCTTTATCGAAAGCGAGCCGCGTATTCTGCGCCCGTTGAACTTTGCCAAAGGGGCGCCCGGACGTGGGGCGGGTCTTTTCCCGGATCGGCGGGGACGCAAGGTTCTGGTCACTCAGGTGCTGGGGCAGGTGTTCATGAAACGCGCCTTTGACGATCCGTTCTCGGCGATTGAAGATGTCACCAAACGTCTGCGCGGGCAGGCGCAGGCGATGCTGGTCGACATGCATTGCGAAGCCACCAGCGAAAAGATGGGCATGGGTCATTTTTGTGACGGCAAGGCCAGCCTTGTGGTCGGCACCCACACCCATGTGCCCACCGGCGATGCGCAGGTTTTGCCCGGAGGCACCGGATATCTGACCGATGCGGGGATGTGCGGGGATTACAACTCGGTGATCGGCATGGAAAAAGCCGAGCCGATGCGCCGCTTTGTAACTGGCATGGTCAAAAACCGGTTCCAGCCCGCAAGTGGCCCTGCGACCCTGAGCGGCGTGGTTGTTGAAACCGACGACCTGACCGGCAAAGCGACCAAAATCACCATGGTGCGTCAGGGTGGCCGGTTGGAGCAGTCAGGCCCTGAGGTCTGACGTGATCCGCGAGGGCGCAGGCGGGACATCCCGCCGCGTCACTGCGCCCTTGTGTGCTGTGCTCTGCTCGGTCAGAATGGCCGAGGTCCAAGACGCAGAGGTGACATGCAGTTCATTGAGCTGAGCCAGAGTGCTCAAGCGGGTATCGCCATTGCGGTGGTGGTTGTCATGTTCGCGCTGTTTCTGCGCGAGATTTATCCCACAGAAGTCACCGCGTTGGGTGGGGTTTCGCTTTTGCTGGCCACGGGGGTGCTGCCCTATGAGGCGGCACTGCAAGTTCTCTCAAACCCGGCCCCCTGGACCATTGCCGCGATGTTTGTCGTTATGGGGGCCCTGGTGCGCACCGGGGCACTGGATGCCTTTACGGGATATGCGCAGGCGCAGGTGGTCAAACGGCCCAAACGCACTTTGGCGATAATTCTGGCGGTGGTTGTGGTGGCCTCGGCCTTTATGAACAACACCCCCGTGGTTGTTGTGATGTTGCCGGTCTTTGTGCAGATCGCCAAGGTTCTGGGGATATCTCCGTCTAAACTGCTGATCCCGCTCAGTTACGCCGCGATCATGGGGGGCACCATGACCCTGATCGGGACCTCGACCAACCTGTTGGTGGATGGGGTGGCGCGGGGGCAGGGGCTTGAAGGGTTTTCCATCTTCGAAGTGACACCGCTGGCGCTGATCCTGATTGTTTTTGGCATGACTTATCTGGCAACCATTGGACGGTTTCTTATGCCTGATCGCACCTCGATGGCGGGCATGTTGTCTGGTGATGGAGGTAAGAAAAAGTTCTTCACCGAAGCTGTTATTCCACCGGATTCCAACCTGATTGGGCGTGAGGTGCTTGGCGTTCAGTTGTTCAAGCGCGAAGGCGTGCGTCTGGTCGATGTAATCCGAGGCGATGACTCGTTGCGGCGCAATCTTCAGGGCGTCGAACTTCAGGTTGGGGACCGTGTTGTTCTGCGGACGCGGATGACCGAGTTGCTGAGCCTGCAGCGGAACAAATCGCTCAAACGCGTGGATCAGGTTTCGGCCAAAGAAACCACAACCGTAGAGGTGCTGATCTCTCCAGGCTGCAAGATGGTGGGGCGCTCGCTTGGGGCATTGCGCCTGCGGCGGCGGTATGGGGTGTATCCGCTGGCTGTGCATCGCCGAAACCAGAATATTGGCGCGCAGCTGGATCAACTGGTTGTGCGGGTCGGGGACACGCTTTTGCTGGAAGGTAACCCGGAAGATCTTCAGCGTCTCGCAGAAGACATGAACCTTGTGGATGTCAGTAAACCCAAGGCCAAAGCCTTTCGTCGCGGCCATGCCCCGGTGGCCTTGGCCTCGCTGGCAGGTATTGTTGTGCTGGCCGCGCTTGGCGTGGCGCCGATATTGACGCTTGCGGTGATTGCGGTTGCGGTGGTGCTTTTGGCACGCTGTATCGATGCGGACGAGGCGTTTTCCTTTATCGAGGGACGGTTGCTGGCGCTGATTTTTGCGATGTTGGGAATCGGAGCAGCGCTGCAATCCTCTGGTGCGGTTGAACTTTTGGTCAATGCGGTGGCGCCATCGCTTATGGTTCTTCCTCCTGTGCTGCTGATCTGGGCGGTTTACGTTCTGACCTCAGCGCTGACCGAAGCGGTGAGCAACAATGCGGTGGCGGTGGTGGTTACACCTGTGGCTATGGGGTTGGCGGAGGCTATTGGTGTTGATCCGCGCCCTTTGGTGGTGGCGGTTATGGTGGCGGCGTCCTGTAGCTTTGCCACGCCCATTGGGTATCAGACCAACACGCTTGTTTATGGTCCGGGTGGCTACAAATTCACGGATTTCATCAAAGTTGGCCTGCCACTGAATATCTGTATGGGCATCTTAGCCTCCTGTCTGATTCCGGTGTTCTGGCCACTGTGATCTCAGATGACCGGGGCTGTGATGCGGGCCAGATTGCTTTGAATTCAGGCGTGGTCTCGGTGCAGATCGAAAGAATGTTCATCGAAAATCTGTTTCACGGTGGCTGGCCTTGGCAATTGGGGCCCGCATGGCTTATAGAGACCGCCAGACAACGACCGTATTGAAACAAGAGGCATATCATGGCCGGCCATTCCAAATGGGCAAATATCCAGCACCGCAAAGGCCGTCAGGACAAACTGCGCGCCAAGCTGTTTTCGAAGCTTTCGAAAGAAATCACCATCGCGGCGAAGATGGGTGATCCCGATCCCGAGAAAAATCCGCGTCTACGCCTGGCTGTAAAAGAAGCCAAAGGCCAGTCGATGCCGAAGGACAACATCGAACGCGCGATTAAGAAATCGATCGCAGGCGAAGGTGATGATTACGAAGAAATCCGCTATGAGGGCTATGGCCCGAACGGGATTGCCGTGATTGTCGAAACCCTGACCGACAACCGCAACCGGACCGCATCGACCGTACGTTCGACCTTCTCGAAAAATGGTGGGAATCTCGGCGAAACCGGGTCGGTTGGCTTTATGTTCGATCGCATGGGTGAAATTGTCTACGCTGCAGACGCCGGCGACAATGACAGCATCATGGAAGCGGCAATCGAAGCCGGCGCCGAAGATGTTGAAAGCTCGGAAGACGGCCACATCATCTTCTGTGCTGACACGGATCTGAACGAAGTGTCCACCGCGCTGGAAGGCACCTTGGGTGAATCCCAGTCGACCAAGCTGATCTGGAAACCGACCACCACAACCGAGCTTGATCTCGACGGTATGGAATCGCTGATGCGTCTGGTGGATGCGCTTGAAGATGACGACGACGTTCAGCGCGTGACGACAAACTTTGAGGCCTCGGATGAGGTTATGGCGCAGCTGTAAGAGCGGCCCAGTCAGAGATGCGAGAAAGGGCCTTTGGGCCCTTTTTCTATGTCAGCTTTCGGGCACAAGTGCCGAAATGCTCGTGGCCTTGAGATCAAAAAACGCCAAGGCATCCTCTTCTGTCGATACGATAGTGACGGACAGGTCGGTGTTATGCGCATCGATCAAATTCTGGAACATGCGCGACACGCCAAAGGCCAGATCACTGCCCTCAAGGATACATAGCCGGGGCGCATCATAGCGGGTTTCTGCGGCACGGGCCGCCGTGCTGGCCATCATCATCATGGTTGAGAACTCGACCTGAAAATCGGTGGCCTCGCGCATATCGGCCAGCTCATCAAAGCCAACAGGGCCAATAGGTGAGTCATCGACCCCCTGTTTGGCAGCCATCAGCTCTTGTGTGGTGACAACCCCTGAGAACTGATAATAGACCAATTTATAGTCGGGCAATAGGCGGGCGTGGACTGGCATGACCGGTACTTTCTCGCTTTGATTGAATAATCAAAACATGAAGTTTGAATAAATCCTAATCCTTTATGCATCTTTTTTGCCGTCATTCACAGGAGCGTGATTTCTCTTAACACCCTCAATTGACGTGAAAATTAGCTTGGTAAGCTTGAGGCCTCGGCCCGGTCGATCCGGCTGCGAACTCTTGCATCGGCCTGTTTGAACACATTAGATAAATGACGCCTCGCGGTTTTGGCGAGGGGGGTGACAGCAATTCAAGGAGCGGTGTTTGTGCTGCGCGCATTGATAGTATTGGCGTTTGTGGTTGGCCTATCGATCGCGGCGACACTCTACTTTGGAAAAGAAGTTCTGCTGGCTCTGGGGTTGATCTTAGTTCAGCTCAAGATCGTGGCCAAAAAGGCTGTGGCGTTTGAGTTGCCTGCGTTTTTCATCTGGGCCAAAACGCAGGCCTCGGCCTTTTTTCGTATCGAGCTTTTGAAGAAGTGGCTGACCACAACGGTGGTTCCTATGGTCTTGGGCAAAACGGTACTGCGCCGCATCTCGGGGTTCTTCAAAGGCTATCTGACCGGTGTGACTTCCCGCTATCAGGCGCTTTTGGCGTGGTACGGTCGGTTGTCCCCTTGGGAAAAAGGTGTCTCTGCACTTATCTTGATCTTTGCCACGCTGGCGCTTTCGGTGACCTCATTGGGGCTGTGGTTGATCGTGTTTTCGGTGCAGGTGCCGCTGTGGATCGTCGCGACGGCGGGAGCGACCTGGCGGATGATCTGGGGCAGCGTTCAAAAGTCCGGCTTCAAAATGTTTGCCTTTTTGCAGCTGGCCTGGCTTTGGAAGGCAATGCAGCGCCTGTTGCCCCGCCGGGTGCTGCGCCGCAAACGGGCCTTTGACTATCGGGTGGCCCGCGCCGTCATTCGCCGTCGTCGCCTGACGGTGCGCCAATTGGCCGACAAAAAAGACAGCCTGCCGTTCCGGTTGGGTCTTATGGTTGACTACCTGTTTGGCTCGCGCGGCTGAATAAGCTGTGCCCGGGCGGTCTGGACCACGGCGGTGGTCACATGTTTCAGGGCCGGGGACAGAACCCGCGAGACCTGCCAGTTTAGCGGCACATCGAGTGGCGCATCTTCGAGCAATGTGGTCAGGCGCTGACGTCTGAGAGAGCGGCGGGCCAGCTGTTCAGGGTTCATGCCCCATCCCAACCCTGCGCGCGCCGCGTCCAGAAAGCTCTGGGTGGAGGGCATAAAGTGGCTGGGCGGTGAGACCCGTGTGTTGAAATAGGTTTCGATCCACTGGCGCTGAAGCATGTCTTTGGCATTGAAAGTGAGGCAGGGGGCTTTTGCCAGCGTCTCGGGGGTGGGACCCTGGGGCATCCAGGTTGCAAGATACGAAGGACTGGCGGTTGCAAGATACCGCATGGACCCCAGCGCATGTGCATCACAGCCGGGCAGGGTAGGTGACGCGGTGACGGCGGCGCTCACCTCGCCTCGTTTCAGCCAATCTGCGGAGTGATCCTGGTCATCCACAACCAAATCAAACAGGATTTCGGGCAATTTCGCCATGGCCTCAATGAACCATGTGGCCAGGCTGTCGGCGGTGACGGCCACGCGAAGGTGCGCGCGCGGGGTTTGGTTCGTTTGCAGATCTCGTGCCAGCGCCTGTTCCAGCAGTGAGATGTCTTCCGCATGTTTCGCCAGACGCAGGCCTTGTGGCGTGCCGGTGCACGGGGAGCCACGTTGCACCAAGGCCGTGCCGGCCCGTTCTTCAAGCGCTTTGATCCGTTGCGAAATCGCAGAGGGTGTCACATGCAGCTCCGCCGCGGCGGCGTCAAATGAGCCGCGCCGCAGAACAGAGGCCAGAGCGATAAGCTGGTGTGGGTCAAACATTAGCAGCTCTAATTTGGAGTGAGAAGGTTTAATTTGATTGTTGCCGCTTCGCCGAGATAGTCAAGGGCAGACAGAGCTACGGAGTGCGCACTATGCAGACAGCATTGGCAGGATTTGCCTTGGGATTTTCGCTTATTCTGGCGATTGGAGCGCAGAATGCATTTGTGCTGCGGCAGGGGTTGTTGCGGTCTCATGTTCTCCCTTTGGTGCTGGTCTGTGCAATCAGCGACGCGGTGCTAATCGCAGCTGGCGTGGCAGGCTTTGGCGCGCTGGCGCAGGCGGTGCCGGGGCTGGAATGGGGCATGCGTTTGTTCGGAGCGGCCTTTCTGATCTGGTATGGTCTGCGTACCCTCAAAAGCGCCTGGGAGGGGGGGCAAAGTATGCAGGCGGGGCAGGCCGCCGGGAGCCTGCAGGCGGCGATCCTGACATGTCTGGCGCTGACATGGCTCAACCCGCATGTCTATCTGGATACGGTTGTTCTGCTTGGATCGATCTCGGCGCAATATGACGACCGGCTGAGTTTTGCGCTTGGCGCAACAACGGCCTCCTTTGTGTTCTTCTTCTCACTGGGATACGGCGCGCGCGCGCTTGCGCCTTATTTTGCCCGACCCGAGGCCTGGCGTGTGCTTGACCTGATTATCGGGCTCACCATGTTGGCCATCGCCGCCAAGCTTTTGCTAGGGTGAACGAAAGTCTCAGCCACGGCTCTGCTTCTGGACTTGTGGCTGGGGCTGGTCGGCGTAGTGTGGCGCCCATGTCAGATCAAATTTCACAAGAGCAGCGCCCCGGTTTGGGGATATTTTGGATGGTGGTGACGGGGCTGTGCTTTGTTGCGGTCACAGCACTTGTGAAAACCCTGCAGGGGCGGCTGCCTGCCGCCGAAGCAGCTTTTCTGCGCTACGCGATGGGATTGGTGTTTTTGATTCCCATGTGGGGGGTGTTGCGACAGCAACGACCCACGCCACGGCAATGGCGGTTGCATGCCATGCGCGGCGTGTTTCAGACCATCGCGGTGGCTATGTGGTTCTTTGCCATGTCGCGGATCCCCTTGGCTGAAGTCACGGCGATGAACTACCTCAACCCAATTTTTGTGACGCTTCTTGCGGTTTTTGTTCTGGGCGAGCGATTGGCGGTGCGACGCATATTGGCGATCTGTGTGGCGCTGTTGGGGGCCGTTATCATTCTGCGCCCCGGTTTTCGCACGCTCGACCCGGGGCATTTTGCGATGCTGGTCACCGCGAGCGGGTTTGCGGCCTCTTATTTGATTGCCAAAATTCTGTCCGGTGAAGTGCCCGCGGGCGTGGTTGTCGGCATGATGTCGGTGACTGTGACCATTGGCCTTGCGCCTCTTGCCTGGATGGTTTGGGTCTGGCCAACTCTGTGGGAGCTTGGGGTGCTGTTTGGCGTGGCCTGTTTCGCCACAGCGGGGCACTTTACCATGACCTTGGCTTTCAAGGCGGCGCCGGTGACGGTGACCCAGCCGGTGACGTTTCTTCAGCTGGTGTGGTCCGTCACATTGGGGGCGCTGTTGTTCGATGAAGCCATCGACCCATGGGTGATTGGGGGCGGCGGGTTGATCATGGCGGCGGTTGTTTTCATCACCTGGCGCGAAGCTATTTTGAAGCGACGTGTCACGCCTGTGGTGGGTGAGACGAAACAATAGCCCAAATAGGTTTTCATTGTTTCATGATCTAACCTTGGTGAGAGCGTATTCTCGCCGCATTCGTTTACCATTTTTCAGGACATACCTGAGTAGCCTGAAGATGGAGTTTAACGATGATCATGGAGATGAATATGTCCAAAGAGATGCAAGAGATCGAAGCCTTTCTGCTGAGCGAGCGTGAGAAGGTTCTGTCCGAAACCGAATGGCGCTTCCGCATGCGCGGCTATGGTTTCAATCTGCGTCGCACCGAAGGTGGCGTTGAAGTGGCCAAGCTTCCGCAGAACCACGTGCTTGGCACCCTTGAGATGTAAGATCGGCCTTTTTGGGGCCATCTGAGTGGCCCCGGGCTGGCCTGATACAAAAGGCGTATCATGGCAAATCTGATCGTGTGATCGGATAATTTGATTGTTTTCAAAAGGTTCACCGGAGCGGTCTGATCGGTATGTCACCGTGTCAGATTTGGTGGATTTGCGTCGCGTTGATTTTGATTGACTTGTCAGTCAATAACCGGCAGCACTTGTCCTATGCCTAAGATCGGACAAGAACCCCTACGTAGAAAAGCCCTGGTGGCCGCCACCGTCGATGTGATCGGCGAGGCAGGTAGCCTGGATGTGACCGTTGGTCAGATCGCCAAACGCGCCGGAATGTCGAGCGCGCTGGCGCATCATTACTTTGGCGGCAAGGCACAGATTTTCCTTGCGGCCATGCGCCATATTCTTGCGGAATATTCTGAAGAGGTGCGTCTGGCGCTGATCGCGGCCCCTGCTGGGCAACGGCTTGAGGCCTTGATTGATGCCAACTTTGTCGGCAGCTGTTTCACGCCTTCCTCGATTTCGGCCTGGCTGAACTTTTACGTTCTGGCGCAGCGCGACGAAGATGCCGCACGACTGTTGAAAATTTATCAGCGCCGTCTGCACAGCAATCTCAAACATAGCTTGAAAGATCGATGCGAGGACCCTCAGGAAATCGCGTCAATTTTGGCAGCTCAGATTGATGGCGTGTATCTGCGCGCCGCTCTGAGCGGCAAAGGCATGCAGGGCGCCGCCGAAAAGGTGCGCCATGTGGCTCGGGCCTTGTTGGAGGAGAAGGCATGACTAAACCCAATATTCTGATCGTGATGGTCGACCAGTTGAACGGAACTCTGTTTCCCGATGGTCCGGTGGACTGGCTGCATGCCCCAAATCTCAAGGCGCTTGCACAACGGTCGACACGGTTTCAAAACGCCTACACCGCCAGCCCGCTGTGTGCGCCGGGCCGTGCGTCCTTTATGTCTGGCCAGTTGCCAAGCCTGACGCGAGTCTATGACAATGCCGCAGAGTTTGCCTCGGATATTCCGACCTATGCGCATCACCTGCGCCGGGCGGGGTATTACACGGCCCTGTCAGGCAAGATGCATTTTGTCGGGCCGGATCAGATGCACGGGTTCGAAGAGCGCCTGACGACGGACATTTATCCGGCTGATTTCGGCTGGACCCCGGATTATCGTAAACCCGGTGAGCGGATCGACTGGTGGTATCACAATATGGGCTCGGTGACCGGAGCCGGTGTGGCCGAGATCTCGAACCAGATGGAATACGACGATGAGGTCGCCCATTTTGGTAAGATGAAACTCTACGATCTGGCGCGGGGCAAAGATGACCGTCCCTGGTGCCTGACCGTCAGCTTCACCCACCCGCATGACCCCTATGTGGCGCGCAAAAAATACTGGGATCTCTACGAAGATTGTGAGCATCTGCTACCGGAGGTTCCGGCAAAGGCCTATGAGGATCACGATCCGCATGCGCAGCGGATCTTTGATGCCAATGACTGGCGCAGCTTTGACATCACCGAAGATGACATCCGCAAATCGCGTCGCGCCTATTTCGCCAATATCTCATATCTTGATGATAAGATTGGCGAATTGCTGAACGTACTGGAAGAGACCCGCCAGGAGGCGATTGTTGTCTTTGTTAGTGACCACGGTGATATGCTTGGCGAGCGCGGGTTGTGGTTCAAGATGTGTTTCTATGAAGGTTCTGCCCGCGTGCCTTTGATGGTGGCGGTGCCCGGTGGCGAAGGTCAATCGGTGCCTGCGCCGGTCAGCACCATCGATCTGTGTCCAACACTGTGTAATCTGGCAGGTGTCAGCATGGATGAGGTGATGCCCTGGACCGAAGGCGAGAGCCTGTTGCCGATCATGAACGGGGCTGAACGCACTGCGCCTGTGGCGATGGAATATGCGGCCGAGGCCTCCTATGCGCCTCTGGTGGCGCTGCGCTATGGCAAGTGGAAATACACCCGCTGCGCCCTTGATCCCGAGCAACTGTTCGATCTTGAGGCAGATCCGCATGAACTGAGCAATCTCGCGGAAGATCCGGCCCACGCCGGTACGCTTGAGGCGATGCGGGCCAAATCTGAGAAACGTTGGGATCTGGATCGGTTCGACGCCGAGGTGCGCCAGTCGCAGGCCCGCCGATGGGTGGTCTACGAGGCGCTGCGTCAGGGCGGATATTATCCTTGGGATTTCCAACCGCTGCAAAAGGCATCGGAACGCTACATGCGCAACCACATGGATCTCAACGACGTGGAAGAGAACCAGCGTTTTCCCCGCGGGGAATGAGTTTGGGGTAGGGGCGGCCGCCATGAGGCGCGGCCCACCCGCCCACCCCCGTCGCCTCATGGCGGCACAGACCAAATGATCGGGCGCCGTGCGCGCCAAGAGATGGAGTATGAGATGGGCTATGCAACCCAACCCACGGCAAGCCATTTTGTAAATGGTGCCTATCTGGAAGACACCGCCGGTGAGGTGATCGAAGTGGTCTATCCGGCCACCGGCGAGGTGATCGCCAAGGTCCATGCTGCGACCCCTGCGGTGGTCGAGGCCGCAGTGTCCAGCGCAAAGGCTGCACAGGCCGAATGGGCCGCGCTGAGCGGCACTGAACGTGGCCGCATTCTGCGTCGCGCGGCAGATATGATCCGCGAGCGCAACCGCGATCTCTCCGAGCTGGAAACCTATGACACCGGCAAACCGATGTCTGAAACGCTTTATGTCGATGCCACCAGCGGTGCCGACGCGCTTGAATATTTCGGCAGCCTTGCGGGCAGCATCACCGGCGAACATGTGCATCTTGGTGGGGACTGGGGCTATACCGTGCGCGAGCCGCTGGGTGTCTGCGCCGGCATCGGGGCCTGGAACTATCCAACCCAGATCGCGTGCTGGAAAGGCGCACCTGCGCTGGCCTGTGGCAATGCGATGATTTTCAAACCTTCGGAAACCACACCGCTCTGTGCGTTGAAGGTTGCTGAGATTCTGCATGAAGCGGGCCTGCCCGCGGGTCTCTACAACGTCATTCAGGGCATGGGGTCTGTTGGCGCATCGCTGGTGACACATCCAGAGGTCGACAAAGTGTCTTTGACCGGCTCCGTGGGCACAGGCAAAAAAGTCTATGCTGCCGCCGCAGCGGAAATGAAACATGTCACCATGGAGTTGGGCGGCAAATCGCCCCTGATCATCTTTGATGACGCCGATCTGGAAAACGCTGTTGGGGGCGCCATTCTGGCGAACTTCTATTCCACCGGTCAGGTGTGCTCAAACGGCACCCGGGTCTTTGTGCAAAAAGGCATCAAAGAAGCCTTCCTCAAACGTCTTGCGGAGCGTCTGGACACCGCCGTGATTGGGGACCCGATGGATGAGGCAACAAACTTTGGCCCGATGGTGAGCAAATCTCAGCGCGAGATTGTTCTGTCTTACATCGAAAAGGGCAAAGCCGAGGGCGCGCGTCTGGCCTATGGTGGCGGCGCCATCGACGGCAATGGCTTCTTCATTCAGCCAACCGTCTTTGCCGATGTCACTGATGACATGACCATCGCCCGCGAAGAGATCTTTGGCCCGGTGATGTCGGTTCTGGATTTCGAAGACGAGGACGATGTCATTGCGCGCGCCAATGACACTGAGATGGGATTGTCAGCAGGTGTCTTCACGGCTGATCTGACTCGGGGCCACCGGGTGATTGGCAAAATCGATGCGGGCAGCTGCTTTATCAACTCCTACAACGATGCTCCTGTCGAACTGCCCTTTGGTGGATCGAAACAATCGGGTGTCGGGCGCGAGAACTCCAAAGCAGCGATCGAGCACTTTACCCAGTTGAAATCGGTCTACGTTCGTATGGGTGACGTCGAGTCGCCCTTCTAAACGATCCCTCGCGGATCACAGTCGCACCCGCGGGGTATTTCGGGAACAGAAGAGGCCACTCCTCCCGCTTCTTCTTTTCCCAAATACTCCCGCCGGAGGCATCCGCCCGCGCAACAGGTGTCGCGGGCGAAGGTTTTGAGGAATACGCTCATGCAAGCGGATTATATCGTTGTCGGCGCAGGCAGCGCCGGTTGTGCTATGGCCTACCGTTTGGTCGAAGCTGGCAAATCGGTGATCGTTATCGAACATGGCGGCACCGACTGGGGCCCGTTCATCAATATGCCGGGGGCGCTCAGCTATCCGATGGGGATGAAACGCTACGATTGGGGCTTTGAATCTGAGCCGGAACCACATCTGGGTGGGCGCCGGTTGGCCACACCGCGCGGCAAGGTTCTGGGCGGGTCCTCGTCGATCAACGGCATGATCTATGTGCGGGGGCATGCACTGGACTTTGATCACTGGCGCGACAGTGGGGCCGAAGGCTGGGGCTATGCTGATGTGTTGCCCTACTACAAACGGCAGGAAGACTGGCATTCGGGCGGTCATGGAGGCGATGCCTCCTGGCGCGGCAAAGAGGGGCCGCTGCACGTGACGCGGGGCAAACGCGACAACCCCCTTGTCCAGGCCTTTGTCGAAGCGGGACGTCAGGCGGGGTATCCCGTCACGGGCGATTACAATGGCGAGCAGCAAGAGGGCTTTGGTCCCTTTGACATGACCGTCTGGGAAGGGTCACGCTGGTCCGCGGCCAAGGCCTATCTGCGTCCGGCTCAGGCCAAAGGCGCGCAGGTGGTCAATGCCCTGGCGCGCAAAGTGGTGATGGAAAACGGCAAGGCCGTTGGCGTCGAAGTGCGCCGCAAAGGCAAGATCGAAGTGATCAAAGCCAAAGCCGAGGTCATTCTTTCGGCCAGCTCGATCAACTCACCTGGGCTTTTGATGCATTCGGGTATTGGGCCTGCAGAGCATTTGAAAGAGCATGGGATTGAGGTGGTCGCAGACCGTCCGGGTGTGGGACAAAACCTACAGGATCACCTGGAGCTCTATATCCAGCAGGCTGCGACCCAGCCGGTGACACTGGCGAAATACTGGAACCTTCTGGGCAAGGCCTATGTTGGGGCGAAATGGCTGTTTGGTCGCTCTGGCCCCGGTGCGTCGAACCAGTTTGAAAGCTCGGGCTTCATTCGCTCAAAGGCAGGGGTCGAGTATCCGGATATCCAGTATCACTTCCTACCGATTGCCGTGCGCTATGACGGTCAGGTGGCGGCCGAGGGTCATGGATATCAGGCGCATGTGGGACCGATGCGGTCGCCGTCGCGGGGCGAGATCACGCTGCGGTCTGGCGATCCGGAAGATAAGCCCAAGATTCTGTTCAACTACATGAGCACCGAAGAGGATTGGGAAGATTTTCGCACCTGTATCCGTTTGACCCGTGAAATCTTTGGTCAGCAGGCCTTTGCCGATTATCGTGGTCATGAAATTCAGCCGGGTGACGCGACGCAAACCGATGAGCAGCTGAATGAGTTCATTCGCGAACACGTCGAAAGTGCCTATCATCCCTGCGGCACTTGCAAAATGGGCGCCAAGGAGGATCCGATGGCGGTTGTTGATCCCGAGGGTAAGGTGATTGGCGTTGACGGGCTGCGGGTGGCCGACAGCTCGATCTTCCCACGCATCACCAACGGCAACCTCAACGCGCCGTCGATTATGGTGGGCGAGAAAATCTCGGACCATGTGTTGGGCAAATCTCTGCCGCCTGAAAACGCAGCGCCCTGGATCCATCCCAATTGGGAAACCGAACAGCGCTAGAATTAAAATCTTTTGCAAAAACGCGGCCCATGTGGCCGCGTTTTTATTCGCGAAACCTGCATCTCGATTGATTGATATCAAAGTCGCATTGCCGGGTGTTTGGCACTCTGTTTTCGAAACGTAAGACAGGAGAGAGACGCATGTCGAACACCCCACATGAGCTGGCCGCGGAATTCCCAGAATTTGTCGAAAAGATGAGTGCGCTGAAGCAGGCAAATGCCCATTTTGCCAAGCTGGCAGACGAGTATCACGACGTGAACCGCAAGATCCACCGTGCGGAAACCAACGTAGAGCCGATTGAAAATCTGGCAGAAGAACAGCTGCGCAAGCAGCGCGCGGCGCTGAAAGACGAAATCTACGGCATGCTCCGCGCAGCGTAACTTTGAAAAAATCGGAAATTTGCGTAACCCGGCCAATCCCTTGGCCGGGTTTTGCGGGTCGTGACAGGGGATACCGGAAGGAGGGATAATCTATCCGATATCTTGGGTAGGTCCTGAATGACTTGAGCAAGACATAGGCCGGTTTCACGCGCGGCAAAGTGGGAAAATCGACGCTATGCGTTGAAAACGAGGCAAACCCTACGTAACTTCGGATGTCTGAGCACAGGAGAGGCAGATGGCTGGAGGATGGGCCCGAGACGGAGCGGTCAACGAACAGATCGAAGCCACGGTCAATGATGAGCTGGCACGCTTGCGCGCGCGACACCAGCCGGTTGGAGACAGCCTGACACATTGCGCCGAATGTGAGGAAGAGATCCCACGCGCCCGCCGCGAGGCACGCCCGGGGGTGAAGCTCTGCCTTGATTGTCAGCAAGAGCGTGACGCGAGGTACGTGGCACGCAGCGGGATCAACCGCCGCGGATCAAAGGACAGTCAGCTCAAGTAGCAGGGTGATTGCCTTAAACCTGAATGAATTTTGCACTAAATTCAGCTTTGAGTAACGCTATTTCGGCCCGTTCGGCCTTTAAGCGTTAATCATTGGCTTGGAGTTTTGCCCTAATCTGCCTGTGGGGTGAGCTGACCGGGCGGGGGCCTGAGGTCAGCATTAGGTAGAATGCCAAAATCAATGTGGGACCACGGTGTGCGGCGACGACGCGGCACCCGACGGATGTGGGCGTGAAAAATGTCTAGTGTCTTAACAAATTCAGGGGCGCAAACCGCGCTCGAAACCTTGCGATCGGTCAACACCGGTCTGGCAACGGTTCAGGATCAGATCGGCACCGGGAAACGGGTGGCCACGGCGCAAAACGATGCCGCGGTCTGGGCGATTTCAAAAGTCATGCAGGCCGATGTGGCCGGGTATAAGCAGATCCAAGAGGGGCTTAGCCTTGCGCAATCCACCATTTCGGTAGGACGGCAGGGGGCGGAAACTGTTGTTGATCTGTTGACGGATATCAAAGGTAAGGTTGTTGCAGCGCAGGAAGAAAACGTCGACCGGGGCAAGATCCAGACCGATATTGATGCGCTGCGTGATCAGATCAACGCGGTGGTGAATGCCGCGAGCTTTAATGGGCAAAACCTTCTCAAACACGCAGGCCAACAGGAGGGGGACGGACAGATGACCGTCCTGGGTTCTCTGTCACGTGCGATTGAGGGTGTGACGGCCAATGATGTTGTCGTGGCGCGCGCGGATCTCACGATGGACAGTGGGTCGGTTGCAATGGGCGGGGGCGTGTTCAACGCCGTTGCCGGGAGTGCGACGCTGAATGCCACACAATCCGCTGATATCGATCTGAGCGGTCAAACAGTTGAAGGGGGCACGGTATTTGCTCTGTCGATGTTTGGCACTGATTTCGACGGATCGAGCTTTGCGCAAAACGACTACCGCACCCAGCTGACCTGGGTGCCGACCCAGTTTGACGTGGCTTTGACCGGCTTGGGCTATGTGGCGCGCGACGGGGATACGCTTAGCGATGTGGCTAAGGGTATGGTCGACACCTGGCAGGTCTATGCCGTGGAAAATGATCTTGATCCCGAGGTGCTGAATTTTGAGGCGCAGGGCGCGTCGCTGAAGGTCAGCTCCAATGTGACAACAGCTATGGACACGCTGCAGGTGCGTGTGTCGACCCTAAGTGCCAGCGCGGGCAGCGTCGCCGCGGGCGAATTGGCTGAATTGGCAGATCTGGATGTCACCTCTGACGCAGGCTTGCAAAAAGCACTGGTGACAACCGAGATCATGTTGGGATCTGCGATTGATGCCGCCGCCTCCCTTGGGTCGGATCAGCAACGGTTGGACCAGCAATCCAAATTCACCTCCAAGCTTGTCACGTCGATGACCGAGGGGATTGGACGTTTGGTGGATGCGGATATGGAAGCGGCCTCAGCCAAACAAAAGGCGCTTCAGGTGCAGCAACAACTGGCGGTGCAATCGCTTTCAATTGCAAACCGTGCGCCCGAAGTGGTGCTCCGTCTGCTGCAATAGAAAAAGGCGCCCTCTGGTTTAGAGAGCGCCTTGTCTTATTGAGCGATGGGAAGATTACTCTTCCATGGCTTCCAGTTCGTCGATGAAACCTTCGATCATCGACAGCCCTTTGTCCCAGAAGGTTGGATCCGAAGCATCCAGCCCAAAAGGTGCGAGCAGCTCTTTATGGTGTTTCGATCCACCAGCTTTGAGCATGTCGAAATACTTGTCCTGGAACCCCTCAGGGGCCTCTTGGTAGGCGGCGTAAAGCGCGTTCACCAGACCATCGCCAAAGGCATAAGCATAGACGTAGAAGGGCGAATGCACGAAGTGCGGGATATAGGCCCAGAAGGTTTCATAGCCGTCCATGAAGTCAAATGCCGGGCCGAGGCTTTCGCCCTGCACGCTCATCCATAGGGCGTTGATGTCATCCGGGGTCAGTTCGCCCTTGCGACGGGCCTCATGCAATTTGCATTCGAAGTCATAGAAGGCGATCTGGCGCACTACGGTGTTGATCATATCCTCAACTTTGCCCGCCAGCATGACCTTGCGCTCGGCCTTGTCTTTTGCGCCATCCAGCATGGCCCGGAAGGTGAGCATCTCACCAAAGACCGAGGCGGTTTCCGCCAGTGTGAGCGGGGTTGAGGACAGCATCTCACCCTGACCGGCGGCCAGAACCTGATGCACACCGTGGCCCAGTTCATGCGCGAGTGTCATCACGTCACGGGGTTTGCCGAGATAGTTCAGCATCACATAGGGGTGCACATCGGTGACCGTCGGGTGGGCAAAGGCACCGGGGGCCTTGCCCGGTTTGACCCCGGCGTCGATCCAGCCCTTTTTGAAGAACGGCTCGGCCAGATCCCCCATGCGCGGATCAAAAGCGGAATAAGCGTCCATGACGGTTTTCTGTGCCTCGTCCCAATCGACAATGCGGGTGCTTTCCATCGGCAGTGGCGCGTTGCGGTCCCAGACCTGCATGCGGTCCAAACCCAGCCATTTGCGTTTCAGCTCATAGTACCGATGGCTCAGGCGGGGATAGGCCGCAACAACGGCGTTGCGCAGCGCCTCAACGACTTCGGGTTCCACATGGTTCGACAGGTGCCGTCCCGTCTGGGCGGTGGGCATGCCACGCCAGCGGTCGAGGATCTCTTTTTCCTTGGCCTGCGTGTTGTGCACTCGGGCAAAGGTTTTGATGTTGTCGTTGAACACCCGGGCCAGTTCGCGCGACGCGACCTCACGTTTGTCGCGATCCTGTTCGGTCAGGAAGTTCAGCGTGGCCTCGATGTTGAGCTCTTCGCCATCGATGGTGAAGGTCAGCCCGGCAATGGTTTCATCGAACAGACGTTCCCAGGCATCGCCGACCACGCCCAGATCATGCAGAAATTTCTCCATTTCATCCGAGAGCTGATAGGCCTTCATGGCGCGGATCTTGTCAAAGATTGGCTTGTAGCGGGCCAGATCATTGTTCTCGGCCAGCAGCGCATCGAGATGGTCGTCGTCAATCCGGTTCAGCTCAAGCGTGAAGAACACCAGAGGCGTCGAAAAATTGGTGATCTTTTCTTGGCAATCAGAGAGGAACTTGGCGCGTTCGGCGTCAGTGGTCAGTTGGTAATAGCGCAGCCCGGCAAAGGACATGATCCGGCCGGCGATGCCATCGATCCGCTCCTGGCGTTTGACGGCATCCAGCATCTCATCGGCGGTCAGCTCGGCCAATTTGCCTTCATAATCTTCAGCAAAGCTTTTGCAGGCCTGTTCCAGCCAATCCAGGTCTCGTTTCAACTCGGGGGCATCGGCATTGGCATAGAGATCACTCAGATCCCATTCCGGCAGGTTGCCCAACGGTTCGCCCCCAGCTGTGGCATTGGCGTCGTATAGCGGGGTGGTCTGCATTTGAATGCTCCTGTTTGGTCTTGAGCAAAAGCTAAGCGCGCCAAGGGGGAAGGTTCAAGACCCACCCAAAGGAAAAGCGGTGTTCCGGGCTCGGAACACCGCCAAATTGCGTGAAATTAATCGTGATTTCAGCGTTTTGCGGTCACGCGCTTAAGGCCGGCGTGTGACTGGCCCGGTCAAAATGTGCGGCAAGCTGGGAAATGATGTCTTTGCGCGTTTCCGGGCTTTCCATCAGAACCTCGTGTTCGCCTTTGTAGATTTTGACCAGCTGGCTGTTGGGCCAGCGTCGCATCCGGTCATAAATGCGCGGTACATCTACAATGCGCTCATTGGTGCCGAGGAAAGTCAGACAGGGCATATTGGGCGAGTCTTTGCGATAGAGATCACGGGTTTCGACCAGAGCTTCGTGCAGCCATTGCAACGAAGGGCCCGCCAGTTGCAACTCGGGAACCGCGAGAACCTGACGGCGCATATAGTCCCAGCCATCCGGATCGGTGGTCAGCATGTTGTCATCAAAGGGGGCCGAGGCCACGTAGCTGTCGTGTTTGGTGCCCGGTGTATACATATGGCCCAGGCCAACCCGGCTGCTGCCCCAGCTCACAACCCAAGCCGCAGGACGTAGGCTTTCGGACATGCCGATGCCCCACATAGGGCCGGTAAAGGCGCAGGATTCTACTGGTAGCCCGTCATAGACCGAGCGCAACCCAATACATCCGCCCATCGAATGCCCCAGAAGATGCCAGGGGCGCGGAAGATTGAGCTTATTGGCGGCCTCAACCATGGCGGCGACATCGGTCTGGTAATCTTCGAACATGTTGACATGACCGGTCAGGGGTTCGTCCAACATGCGATCGGCAAGGCCCTGGCCCCGCCAATCAATGGCAAGAACATCATAGCCAAGGGCGGCAAAATCCATCCCGACGCGGCCGTATTTTTCAACATATTCCGTGCGCCCGGGAAAGAGAAGGACGGTCCCCCGCGCCAGTGTGCCGTTGGTCTGCTCGCTCGGGAAATGAGCGATGCGAAGCTGCAACTTGTCCTTGGTGGTGACCCACCAAGCTTGACTGTTGATTGGCCCTTCAGACAGGTCGGCATGGAATGGCGCGGGGGAAAGATTCATTAGGCAAGAACCGAAGCTAGGCGCATTGCTGCGCTCATGTCACCATCGACCGACAATTTGCCGGACATGAAAGCGGCGGTTGGGTTCAACTCACCACTCAGGATTTCTTTGAAGGTTTCGACATCCGCCGACAGGGTTACGTCGGTGTCATCGTCGCCAATGCGAACGCCGTCGGCATCAATGATCAGGCTGCCTTCGTCGCCCAGCGAAAATTTGGCCGAGCCGTCAAACGCCTCGCCACCAAGCTTTTCGGTCAGGGCCTCTACGGCTGCTGTTACTGTGTCGCTCATAATTTATCCTCTCAAGATCGTGCGCTGGATTTTCAGCGCAACGTCGTTACACTCGTTACAAGTTATGAGCACGGGTCGCATGTTTTTCAAATCTATCCTCACGGCACTTTCCGCCGTAGTCATGTTTACCTTACCTGCCGCTACGGCAGCGGAATCACGCGCAGACAGGCTCTTGTCCGAGCTTCAAATGGCTGAAACCGAGGTGGCGGCACAGCGGCTTGAAAACCAGTTGATCGCAGAATGGTCAAAATCTGGTTCACCGAGCATGGATTTACTTCTTAAACGTGGGCGCGATGCGCTTGAGCTGAAAAAGGGGCGTGTTGCGGCCGAACATTTTCGGGCTTTGACAGATCATGCGCCAGAGTTTGCCGAAGGTTGGCACGGGCTGGCCTTAAGTTATTTTCAGCTCGATCACATGGGGCCGGCCATGGATGCGCTTGAGCGCACTTTGACGCTTAATCCCAATCATTTTGGCGCCTTACGTGGCGTCGGGGCCATCAATGAACAAGTTGGCGCGCCAAGTCTTGCCTATCAGGCCTACAGCCGTGTACTTGAGATGCGACCGCATGACTCGGATGTAATCCAGGCCATGGACCGGTTGGAACGCGAGGTGCTTGGCACCAAGCTCTGACGACGAAAAGGCGGCCCCATGGCCCAGGAAACACGGATTGCGGCCGTTCTCGGCCCGACCAATACCGGCAAAACCACCTATGCGCTTGATCGCATGCTGGGATATCGCAGTGGCGTTATCGGGTTGCCGTTGCGGCTTTTGGCCCGTGAAGTCTATGACAAGCTGGTTGCGTTGCGCGGCGCGATGAAAGTTGCGCTTGTCACCGGTGAAGAACGTATCGTTCCCCCGCGCGCACAATATTGGGTCTGTACCGTCGAAGCGATGCCCGAGGGTATGGGCGCAGAATTTGTTGCCATCGATGAAATCCAGATCTGTGCCGATCCGGGACGGGGGCATGTGTTCACCGACCGTCTGTTGCGGATGCGTGGCACGCGTGAAACACTGTTTCTGGGGTCGGACACCATGCGCGGGCCGATCGCTGATCTGGTGCCCGGTGTTGAGTTTGTCCGCCGGGATCGGATGAGCCAACTGGTCTATACGGGATCCAGAAAACTCAGCCGGTTACAGCCACGTACGGCGATTGTCGGGTTCTCGGTTGATAACGTCTATGCCATTGCCGAGCTTCTGAAACGCCAAAAAGGTGGGGCGGCGGTTGTGATGGGGGCGCTAAGCCCCCGGACCCGTAATGCGCAGGTTGACCTCTATCAGAACGGAGAGGTTGATTATCTCGTGGCCACCGATGCCATCGGTATGGGGCTTAACCTTGATATCGACCACGTCGCCTTTTCTGCGCTGACCAAGTTTGATGGCCACCGGATGCGTCAGCTCCAACCCAACGAATTGGCCCAGATTGCCGGACGCGCTGGGCGGGGCATGTCGGATGGCACCTTTGGGGTGACAGGTGAGGCCGGGCCTATTCCTGAAGAGTGGGCCGAGGCGATCTGTCAACATCAGTTCACGCCGCTGAAAAAGCTCAACTGGCGCAGTGCCAAGCTTCAGTTCGGCTCAATCGATGCTTTGGAACGCTCGCTGGATGTCAGCCCAAACGATGAAGTTTTGGTCAAAGCGCGTGAGGCCGATGACCTCCGGGCGCTGCGTGCTCTTGCCTCTGAGGCGGAAATCCGCGCACGGGCGTCAAATGCGCCATCGGTGCAATTGTTGTGGGATGTGTGCCGAATCCCCGACTTCCGCGGTATCTCGCCAGCTGAACATGCAGGGCTGTTGCAGGTTATTTTCAACCACTTGCACGAGAAAGGTGGCGTTCCTGACGACTTTTTGGGCCGCCAAGTCAATCGAATTGATCGAACGGATGGCGACATTGACACACTTTCGAAACGATTGGCCTACATACGCACTTGGACCTATGTTGCTCAGCGAAAAGGCTGGGTAAAAGACGAAGAGCATTGGCGCGGTCGCACGCGCGCTGTAGAAGACAGCCTGTCGGACGCTTTGCACGAGCGTTTGACTCAAAGATTTGTTGACCGGCGGACATCTGTGCTGCTGCGCCGGTTGAAGCAGAAGGAGGCCCTTTTGGCCGAAGTAAACGATCAAGGGGACGTCACCGTCGAAGGAGAATTCGTCGGGCGACTGGAAGGTTTCCGTTTCCGTCAGGATAAGGACGCAACCGGACAAGAGGCTAAGACCTTGCGTCAGGCATCGCTGCAGGCGTTGACGCCGCATTTCCACCTGCGGGCGGACCGGTTCTATAATGCTCCGGATAGCGAGATTGATTTCACCGAGCAGGGTGGCCTTATGTGGGGCGATCAGGCTGTAGGCCGTCTGGCCAAAGGTGACGACGCGATGAAGCCGCGTGTGGTTGTCTTTGTTGACGACGAAGCTGGTGCGGATGTGGCGCAGAAGGTGGAACGCCGTCTGCAACATTTCATCGACCGCAAAGTGGCTGCGCTGTTCGAACCGCTTATGAACATGCGGGACGATGAAGGCCTGACCGGTCTTGCGCGTGGTTTTGCCTTCCGTCTGGTTGAAGCGATGGGTGTGATCCCGCGCAACGAGATTGCCGATGATGTGAAGGCGCTGGATCAGGACGCCCGTGGTTTGCTGCGCAAACACGGTGTGCGCTTTGGTCAGCACACCATCTTTATGCCACTTCTGCTGAAACCCGCGCCGACCCGTCTGCGTCTGGTTCTCTGGAGCCTGGCCAGCGATCTGCAGGAATTCCCTGAAGCACCGCCTCCGGGTTTGGTGACCGTGCCGAACATCGAAGAGGTTCCGGCGCAGCACTACAATCTTGCGGGCTACCGCAAAGCGGGTGCTCGTTCGATTCGTATCGATATGCTGGAACGTCTGGCGGATATGCTGCGCAGCGAAGACAGCCGTGGTGGTTTTGAGGCCAAGGCCGACATGCTGTCGATCACGGGCATGACGCTTGAGCAGTTTGCGGACCTGATGCAGGGTCTTGGCTATCGCGCCGAAAAAGGTGAACGCGCCAAGGTCAAAGCAGTTGCTGAAGCACCTGCCGATGCTGCCAAAGACGAAACAGCTGCACCTGAAGCTGAAGCCGTTGCCGAGGACACAGTTGCTGAGGCTGCGGATGTTGCCGTAGCAGATGCGCCTGTTGCAGCCGATGCAGAAGCTGCTGCGCCAGCTGAGCCCGAAGTCGAAGTGTTCTTCACCTTCACCTGGGGCGGCAACCGTGGCAACCAACAGCGTCGGGGTGGTGGTGGCAATCGCCAGCGTCGTGACGCGCAGGGGCAGGGCCAAGGTCAGGGTGACAAACGTCGCAACGACCGTGGCGGCAAACCCGGTGGCAAAGGTGGCAAACCTAAGGGCAAAGGGCCCAAAGGTGGCGACCGTGGTGGCAAGAGCTTTGAAGCGCGTCCACCCAAGCGGGACAAACCGATCGATCCTGACAACCCGTTTGCAGCCGCGCTCATGGGGCTGCGGGACAAGTCCTAAGTGGACACGCCGGAGAAAATCCGGGTCGATAAATGGCTATGGCATGCGCGGTTTTTCAAAACGCGCAGCCTGGCAGCCAAACAAGTTGGGGCGGGCCATGTCCGCCTCAATGGTGTAAAGATCTCAAAACCAGCACAGAATGTGACTCGCGGCGACGTTTTGACGTTTCCCCAGGGGGATTTGGTGCGGGTTGTCCGGGTTGAAGCGCCCGGAGAGCGGCGCGGACCGGCCCCCGAGGCCCAGGCGCTGTACTTTGATATGACCGAGAAGAAGGACGTTCTTCCCCGAAATCCCCGCTTTGAGGGAAAAGGGCGCCCGGATAAGAAAAGCAGAAGGGCTCTTGATCTTTCCCGCAAGGGAGAGCCTTTTTGACGCCTTGAAGACAGCTGAACTCTGGATTAGCTACACGCCAAACAGCAAACGGAACTTGGCCCATGACCTATGTCGTGACTGACAACTGCATCGCCTGCAAATATACCGATTGTGTCGAGGTTTGCCCGGTGGATTGTTTCTATGAGGGTGAGAACACATTGGTGATTCACCCCGATGAATGTATCGACTGCGGCGTCTGTGAACCGGAATGCCCGGCGGATGCCATTCGCCCGGACACCGAGCCAGACATGGAAACCTGGGTTGAGTTTAACCGCAAATATGCGGAACTGTGGCCGGTGATCATCTCGAAAAAAGATCCGATGCCCGGTGCTGAAGAAAAAGATGGCGAAGCCGGCAAGCTTGAAAAATACTTCTCCGAAGCGCCCGGCGAAGGCGGCTGATCGATTCGCATGGCCGTCACCTGTTCGCGGTGATCTTGGTCTAAGCATCTGAAAGATAACAATTTTGTGCCTCTTTTCCTGCATCTAGGAGAGGGGCGCTTTTTGTGATATACTGATTTCCTAAATGAGAGCGCCACGGGCGGGACATCTGATCTGGATGCCCTGGGGATTGATCTGACTGCATGTGAAATGGATGACGGGTATCGCAAGGTTCCCGATCGTCGGTTTGTCGTGTTTTTGGAGATGTCATCGTGGCGCGTGCTGCAAGGACTGAGACCTACATGACCAAAGCGAAGAAATCCGAATTCCGCCCGAATGATTACGTGGTTTACCCCGCCCATGGCGTGGGTCAGATCGTGTCGATCGAGGAGCAGGAAATCGCCGGCATCGAGCTGGAATTGTTCGTGATCTCCTTCGAGAAAGATAAAATGACGCTGCGTGTGCCCACGCATAAGGCCACGGAAATTGGCATGCGTTCGCTCAGCTCGCCGGATGTGGTTGATGCCGCATTCAAGACGCTGAAAGGCAAAGCGAAAGTGAAGCGTGCCATGTGGTCGCGCCGGGCTCAGGAATATGAGCAGAAAATCAACTCGGGTGATCTGATCGCCATCGCGGAAGTGGTGCGTGACCTGCACCGCGCCGATGACCAGCGGGAGCAGAGCTATTCAGAGCGTCAGCTTTATGAAGCCGCGCTTGAGCGTCTGACCCGCGAAGTGGCCGCTGTTGCCGGTGGCGACGAAGTGGCTGCTGCCAAACAGGTTGGAGATGTTCTGAGCCTGCGCGCTGCGTAAGCCGAACTTTGATCTCAAAAAGCCGCGTTTCTGAAAAGAAGCGCGGCTTTCTCTATTGGGGCACTGTCTAGGCCGCGTCGTCTTTGCGGCGGGTGTCCAGGGCTGAGAACAGCGCCATTTCCAGCTCTTTCTCAAGCTCCTGAGCGCGGATCACATAGTCTTTGTTGTCCATCACCGGTTTGCCCGGTTCCCAGAGACGCGCAAGCTCCCGCACCGTGTGGCGGTCGTGATGGTAAAAGGTCTCTTCGGCCAAGGCCGCCTCATACTCGCTCATGCCCATGTTTTCGAGAACATAGCGCCCGGCGCGCAGTGAGCTGTCAAACATCTCACGGACGATGTCATTTGCACCAGCCTGATAGAGCTCGAAGGTATGTGTGCGGTCCCGCGCGCGGGCAATGATATGCAGATCAGGACGCAACCGGCGGGCATAGGCGACAATTTTGTTGGCGCTTTTGGGCTCATCCACAGTGACAACCAGCACCGTAGCGCTGTCGATACCTGCTGCATGCAACAGTTCCGGGCGGGTGGGGTCGCCGAAAAAGCCCTTGTAGCCAAAGCTGCGCATCAGGCGGATGGTTTCCATGTCGTGATCAACCACAACCGTCGGAAAGCCAGAGTTGCGCACGAGACGATTCACGATCTGACCAAAGCGACCAATGCCTGCGATGATCACAGGGCCGTGGTCGTCAATCTCATCCGCCTCAAGCGCTTCGACGCTGTCCGACAGGCGCACCGCGAGGAACTCATAGAGCAGGAAGAGGAGGGGCGTGATCAGCATCGAGAGAGCGACAACAAGCAGTAGGGTTTCCGCCAGAGCCTGACCCAGCACCAACTGCTGGGTGGCAAAGGAGATCAGGACAAAGCCAAACTCGCCAGCCTGCGCCAGGCTGAGCGTGAAAAGCCACTGGGCGCGTTTGCGCAGCCCAAAGACACGCCCAACCGCAAAAAGGATGATGCCTTTCAACAGGATCAGGCCAATCGCCAGTCCGAAAATAGTGGCGGGCTCCTGCATCAATCGGGTGACGTTGAACCCGGCGCCAACAGTGATGAAAAACAACCCCAACAGCAGCCCCTTGAAGGGGGCGATGTCTGATTCAAGCTCGTGACGGAATTCAGAGTTCGCGAGAACCACGCCAGCAAGAAAGGTGCCAAGAGCTGGAGACAGGCCCAAAGACATCATCAGAAAGCCGATGCCGACAACAATCAACAGCGCAATGGCGGTGAACATTTCCGGCAGATGTGCCGCATGAATAAAGCGAAATAGCGGGCGTGCGCCATAGACACCGGCCACGACAATCCCTGCGATACAGCCAAGCGTGACAAGGGCCGCGCCCCAGCCGGGCAGGCCTTCGACCAAAGACAGGGCCTGATGGGTGTCATGGTCTGCTGCGTGGTAGCTTGTGGGCAGAACGGCCAAAAGCGGTACAACCACCAACATGGGGATCACGGCGATATCCTGGGTGAGCAAGACCGAAAAGGCCGACCGCCCACCGCTTGTCTGCATCAGGCGTTTTTCAGACAGGGTTTGCAGCACAATCGCCGTAGAGGACAGCGCAAAAATCATCCCAACAGCAAGGGCCGTTTGCCAGACCAGCCCAAATCCCATGGCCACCCCCATCACGGCGGCGGTGGTCAGCACGATCTGAAGCCCGCCCAATCCCACAAGCCGATGGCGCATATCCCACAGCGCACGGGGTTCCAACTCGAGGCCAATCAGGAACAGCATCATCACCACACCAAATTCGGCAAAGTGCTGAAGATCTTCTGTCTCGGCCACCAGCCCCAAGCCCGGCCCAATCACCAATCCCGCTAATAAATATCCAAGTACCGAGCCAAGCCCCATTCGGGCGGCAATAGGAACGGCGATGACGGCGGCGGCAAGGAAAATTGTGGCTTCGAGAAGGAAATGCTGCATATGGGTCCTGTGTTGTGAACGATAAAATCCCGAGGATGGGGCCCTTGATGGGGAAAATGCGCGGCTAGGCGCGGCAAAGATCCTGTGATCGGGACCAGCTGTGGTCCAGAGGATCATGAAAGATGGGAGGTGCCTTCCATAGTAAGGAATTTTGCCCCTGACACAACATGTTGTCAGGGAATTGTCGGGGATTTCCGAAGTTTATGGTGGTGTGATGCATTTCTGACTAACGTCCAAACGCCAGAGCATTTGCGGGTAGGCGGGGGGCTCGGGGCAACAGACGGGACCAGCGCGGGGTAGGGCGGTGTGGAAGCCGCGCGCGCAGTTGCGGCAGGGGCAAAGTGCCCGACAAGACCGCGCGGTAGAGCGGAAAGACCCCGGGGCGCAAATAGGGCGACCAATGACAAATCCGATTGGTCGGGGCGGCAACGTAGTAGCCTAGGTGCCGCAGCGCGGTCAGGCTGTCTGGGTCATCAAGTTGCAACGTGGTCAGATTTGGCAGGCGGAGCGCTTCATGTCCTATCACGCGGTCCCCTTTGCTGGGGGCGGCCACACATTGTTCCAGCAGGAAATCGTAGAGGTCATTTTCCCGACTGGTGACACAGAGCACCTGAGTGGCGCGGGCCTGTTCTGACATCAAAATGCGACGGGTGTGTTGTGAAAATTCGGCGGGGGCGAGCAATATGGCGGTTTGTACGCTGATGGGGGCACACCGCTCGAGCCCGCAGAGCGCCACACGCGCGCCCAAAGAATGGGTGATCAGATTGATTTGGCGCGTGGGGTCAAGTTGCCTTAAAAGTGCGATCAGATCTGCCAGAGCCACGCCCGCTTGCTCGGCTTGGCGATAGGCTCGCCAGATTGTCCCTCGCGCGTGCCAGCCAAACGACAAACCGAGGCCCTCACAGGGCTGTCCGCGCAATCCAAGATGACGGGGCCAGCTGATAATGCGCGCGAGCTTGGCCACCCGCGGATGCGGGGCGGGGGTCGAGGCAAAGAGACTGGTGTGGGGACAATGAACGGGATGACCTGGCTGATACTTGTAGCCATGAACCATGATCGTGATCGGACCGTCATCGCGGCGCAACGCGTTATGAAGACGGGCAGAAAGACTGCCGTGTTCCTCGTGTAGACCAAGAGTTGATCCGTCTGCGGTGATACTCAGCATGGGCATGGCAGCGCTCCACGTCATTTCAGGAATGCGGATGCCAGAAGGCTGCGACGGTTGGATGAACTCTGTGTTACAGCGCCGTGACGGTCTTGACCTGTGGCCGCAACACCTCTATCCCGCCTGCCACGTGGCGATTTGTTGCCGGATTGCGGGCCACGTTAAATATCCCGCTAAAAGGTCAGACGAAGGGCTCCTTTCGCTTGACCGCGATAGGCGCCTTTTTTGTTAAGGAGACAGAGATGTCTGAGCGTGGAAAACGAACCAACCTCGTGCATGGCGGCACCAAACGCAGCCAGTGGAATGAGGTCAGCGAAGCAATCTTTTTGACCCAAGGGTTTGTGTATGAGACCGCCGAGGCGGCGGAACAGCGGTTTATCAAAACCGGTGAAGACGAATACATCTATGCCCGCTACGGCAACCCAACCGTGGCCATGTTCGAAGAGCGCATGGCGATGCTCGAAGGAGCCGAAGACGGGTTTGCCTGTGCCAGTGGCATGGCGGCGGTGAATGGCGCTCTGACCTCGATGCTCAAGGCCGGGGATCACGTGGTGTCGGCCCGGGCGCTCTTTGGGTCGTGCAACTATATCCTTGATGAAATTCTGTCGCGCTACGGCGTTGAGGTGACCTTTGTCGATGGCGCCAACCTTGAGGAATGGGAGGCCGCAGTGCGCCCAGACACCAAGGCGGTGTTCTTCGAATCCATGTCTAACCCGACGCTTGAGGTGATCGATATCGAAGGCGTGGCAAAGATTGCGCATCGCGTTGGCGCCAAGGTTGTGGTCGATAACGTCTTTTCGACGCCTGTCTATTCCAAAGCCATCGAACAGGGCGCGGATCTGGTGGTCTATTCTACAACCAAACACGTGGACGGTCAGGGCCGTTGTCTGGGTGGGGTGATCCTTGGAAGCAAGGAAGACATCCGTGGAGTGGTCGAGCCCTATATGAAACACACCGGCGGCTCGATGAGCCCCTTCAACGCCTGGGTGATGCTCAAAGGTCTGGAAACCATCGACCTGCGTGTGCGTGCGCAGACCGAAGGCGCGACCAAGATTGCTGAGGCGCTCAAGGGGCATGACAAGCTCAGCCGCTGTATCTACCCCGGTTCGCAGGACCACGCACAGCATGATCTTGCGATGCGTCAGTTGGGCTCAGGCGGCACCATGCTGTCCTTTGTTCTCAAAGAGGGCAAAGAGGCGGCGTTCCGGTTCCTGAATGTGCTTGAGATTGTGATCATCTCGAACAACCTTGGGGATGCCAAATCCATCGCGACACATCCGGCAACCACGACTCATCAACGGCTTACACCCGAGCTGCGGGCGGAATTGGGCATTGATGACGGGTTGGTGCGCCTTTCTGTCGGGATTGAAGACCCACAGGATCTTGTAGACGATATTCTGCAGGCTCTGGACGCTGTGTAACACCAGATGAAAAGGGCCTCGGCACGCCGGGGCCTTGCGCATCTGTTGGATATCAAGACAAGGGCCAAGCCCAATTCGATGTCGCCACATAGCGTTTTTGATGCTTAGATGGTGAAAAGCGGCATCTGAGCGAGAATGTTGGATGGACCGGGATAAGGGGGCCTCGCCCATGAATATCCATAATTCCGAGTTGGAACAGAAGCCTAGCCGGGAAGACGCCGAACAGGCCTTGGCTGTGCTGCGGCGCTATGCGGGTGCGGCTGAGACGGATCTGGGCGCGGCTGTGGCCCGTCTTCAACAGGATTATCCTGAGTTCAACCGGGAATACCCGGACGATTTCACCGTGGATCCAGCCTATCGCGCGACGTTGCCCGATTTGCAAAATGGACCGGCCTCGTTGATCCGTGGGGCAAAGCGTCTCATCCAGCACGTGGGCATTTCAAACTTTCGCCTGCCCATCCGCTATCACACCCGCGATGGCGGTGATCTGACCTTGGAGACCTCGGTTACCGGAACGGTGAGCCTTGAGGCCGACAAGAAGGGCATCAACATGAGCCGCATCATGCGCTCGTTTTATGCCCATGCAGAAAAAACCTTCAGCTCATCGGTGATTGATGCGGCGCTGGACGACTACAAAACGGATCTCGAAAGCTTTGATGCGCGGATTCAGATGCGTTTTTCCTTTCCGATGCGCGTCGATAGCCTGCGGTCCGGGCTTCAGGGGTATCAGTATTACGATATCGCGCTTGAACGTGTTGAGATCGCGGGCAAACGCCGCAAGATCATGCACGTGGACTATGTCTATAGCTCGACCTGCCCCTGTTCCCTGGAGCTGAGTGAGCACGCCCGTGCGTCGCGCGGCCAGCTCGCCACGCCCCATTCGCAACGCTCTGTTGCGCGCATTTCGATCGAGGCACTGCCGGGAAAAATTCTGTGGTTTGAAGATATCCTTGATATGTGCCGTCGCGCTGTGCCGACAGAGACACAGGTTATGGTCAAGCGTGAGGATGAACAGGCCTTTGCCGAGCTGAATGCGGCCAATCCGATCTTCGTAGAAGACGCGGCACGCCTGTTTGCGCAAGAGCTCGAAGATGATCCGCGCATTGGCGATTTCCGCGTTGTGGCCAGCCATCAGGAAAGCCTGCATAGCCATGATGCGGTTTCGGTCCTGACCGAAGGCACCCTGTTTGCAGATGAGAGCCTGGATCCCAAGCTGTTCTCAACCTTGTTTCACGTCGGATAATCCGACCTGATTTGACTACGTTTTGGGCGTCGCACTCTGGTGTGGCGCCTTTTGCGTATTTATCACGTGCATTCGGGGCAGGGCAGAGGTGTTTCATCGACTGGTAACATGTCGCGTGCCAAGCTGAGGCTTGGGAGGAAACCATGACACCAACCTTTGGGGGTTTCCAAATGCCACGAGACAACGTGCAGATCGCTTTGGGGCGATCGTTGAACGCGAGACTGGACTGGTTTCTGACCGAAAATGGTCTGGGCGTGAACCCAGATGGGCTGCGTCGTGCGCGCTTGCGTCAGATAATTCAGTTGGAATTACAATCGGATCTCCAATTGGCGCAACAGGGCGTACGGCGCGATCAAATCTTGAACCATGTCTTTGCCGATCTGCTGCATTAGGGCGAAAAACGCGGCCTAAACTGGGGCGCAAACACCGCACGGCTTGACAGTTCCCGCCGCACTCCTCAAGGCTGCGGCCATGTTCGATATTCGCCCTGTCGCCTATGTGATCGGCCTCTTGGTCGCTGCGCTTGGATTAGCCATGCTTTTGCCGCTATTGGTCGATCTGGCCGAAGGGCGCGGTGAATGGCCGGTGTTCTTGCAAAGCGCTGTGATCACCCTTCTTGCGGGTGGATTGACCGCGCTGGCCTGCTCCAATGCTGTGAAAGAGGGGCTGTCGATCCAGCAGACCTTTTTGCTCACCACGGGCGTCTGGGTTGCCCTGCCTGTTTTTGGGGCCTTGCCCTTTGTTCTAGGCGCCACGCAATCGACCTATACCGACGCCTTTTTTGAGGCGATGTCGGGCCTGACCACCACGGGATCTACGGTTTTGTCCGGCTTGGACACCTTGCCAAAAGGGCTCTTGCTGTGGCGGGGCCTGCTGCAATGGTTGGGGGGGATCGGTATCATTGTTGTGGCGATGGTGTTTCTGCCAGAATTACGGGTAGGGGGGATGCAGATCTTCCGGTCGGAAGGCTTTGACACTATGGGGAAAATCCTGCCTCGCGCGACCCAGATTTCGTCGTCTATCTCATCGATTTACGTCACCCTCACACTGGCCTGTGCGGCGGCCTATCTGATGGCGGGTATGAATGCCTTTGACGCCACCGTGCATGCCATGACCACCATCGCAACCGGAGGCTTTGCCAACTACGATGCCTCCTTCGGCACCTTTGCTGGACCGGCCGAATATGTGGCATCGGTGTTTATGGTGCTCGCGGCCTTGCCATTTGTTCGTTACGTGCAGATGGTTGCCGGAAATCGCGTGGCCTTTTGGTACGACGGTCAGATCCGCGCCTTTATGCTGACGCTTGGCGTCTTGGTAGCCATCACCACCTTTGTCCTGCTGTTCCTCTTCCCCCATGCCCCTGAACAAGCGATCCGCGAAGCGCTGTTCAACATCACGTCGATCATGTCCGGCACCGGCTATGCCAGCGTAGACTACATGCAATGGGGCAGCTTTCTTGTTATGCTGTTCTTCTTTGTGGGTCTGATTGGCGGGTGCGCGGGATCAACCGCCTGTTCCGTCAAGATTTTCCGTTATCAGTTGCTCTTTGCCTCGATCCGCACCCAGCTGCGCCGCATCCGCTCACCCAATGGGGTGTTTACGCTGCGCTATGGCGGCGTGCCCGTGAGCCAGGAGGTCATGAGCTCGGTCATGTCCTTTTTTGTGTTCTTTGTGGTGTCGATGGGCGTCTTGGCCGTCGCGTTAAGCTTGACCGGGCTTGACTTCATCACCAGCGTGTCAGGCGCGGCCACGGCGATTGCCAATATTGGTCCGGGTCTTGGTGATGAGATCGGACCGGCGGGCAATTTTGCAGGTCTCAACGATACAGCGAAATGGATGCTCAGCTTTGCGATGCTGGCGGGGCGTCTCGAACTTCTGGCGGTTTTCGCCATTTTCACGATCCGATTTTGGAGGGATTGATGCAGCGACCATTGGGTGCACAGATTTCACACATGCTGAAGTCACGCGGTGTGGATGTTATTTTTGGGATCCCAGGTGTTCATAACGTTGAGATGTATCGCGGGATTGAAGAGGCGGGCATCACCCATGTTCTGGCGCGCCACGAACAGGGGGCGGGGTTCATGGCCGATGGCTATGCACGCGCCACCGGCAAACCGGGGGTGTGTTATCTGATCACGGGACCGGGCTTGTTGAATGCGCTGACGCCCTTGGGACAGGCTTATTCCGACAGTGTCTCTGTTCTGGCGGTCACCTCCTGTCTGGATGACGTCACCGGGCGTCGCGGGCAGCTGCATCAGATGTTGGATCAACGTGCGGCGGCAGATACCGTGTGCCAATGGTCGGAAGAGGCGCGGGCTCCGGCCACGGCCTATGGGTTGATTGATCGGGCGCTGGCGCAGTTCCAGACCGCGCGCAAACGGCCCTGCCATATGCAGGTGCCCATCGCCGAACTGGGAGCCATGGCCGACCCCGCGCCAGAGGCCCCCGTTGTCGCCGGACTGCCTCAGGTGGATGCTGAAACGGTCAGTGCCATTGTTGCCAAGATCCTGAGCGCGCAAAGGCCGCTGTTTGTCTTTGGGGGCGGCGCGGTTCAGGGCGCTGAGCACGCAGGCGATGTACTGCGCATGACGGGGGCGGCGGCCTTCACCACCTACGCCGGGCGCGGCATTGTCCCGGCGGAGTATCCTCTGTTGTTTGGCAGCTACCTCGCGCGTCCGGATAGCGCCAAGGTTGTGGCCGAAGCGGATCTGGTTGTTGTTCTTGGCAGTGAGCTGTCCGAGGTCGATCTCTGGCGTGATGAGCTGGGCCATGACTGCCCAACCATCCGTGTGGATATCGATCCTGAAATGCTCTCGCAGAGCAAAGCAGGCGATATGCCGGTGCTGGGGGATGCGGCGGCGCTGTTACAGGCCATGGCTATCGGCATTCCCGCCCGCGCAGATGATCAAAGCCCGCGTTGGGCCGCGGAAAAAGTGGCCGAGACACGTGCGCGCTGGCGCGCTGAGGTGATGACGGAGCGCCCCGGCATTGTTGAGGTAGCGGATGCGCTGAAAGCCGTCATGCCAGAAGATGCGATGATCTACTCGGATATGACCCAGTTTGCCTATGCCGCGAAAGAGGGCTGGGATATGCCGCGCGCCGGTCACTGGCATCACCCCTGTGGCTTTGGCACGCTGGGCTATGCGCTGCCGGCTGCGATCGGTGGTGCGGTTGCGCGCAAAGGCAAGCCCACTGTGGCGATCATGGGGGATTACGGCTTTCAATATACGGTGCAGGATCTGGGCACAGCGGTTGAGCTGAAACTGCCCATTCCGATCCTTGTCTGGGACAATGGCGCGCTGGCCGAGATCCGCGACAGCATGGTGCAAAGCCAGATCGCTCCCAATGCGGTGGTGGCAAAGAACCCAGATTTCCTTGCCTTGGCCCGCGCCTATGGGGCAGGTGCCGAGCAGCCTGAAAGCTTTGACGAGCTACAGCAAGCCCTGCTTGCGGCCTTTGAGGCCGAGGGGCCAACACTGATCCGCATGACCCCCGCGCTCACAGCCTAAACCCTCGCGCAGACCGGGGGCGACCCCTCTGCGCTTCTTCTTTTCATAAATACTCAAAAGCCCCGACACCTGATCTAGGTGCCGGGGCTTTTATTGTCGCGAAGAGAAGGTCGCGTTATCCGATCTCGGCCAGACGCGCCAAAGCCTCTTTCAGCTTGGCGTCTTCTTCTTCCCGTGCCGCAAGATTGGCCTGAGCTTCTTCGACCACTTCCGCCGGGGCGGAGGCGGCGAATTTCGGGTTGTTCAGACGGCCGCGCAGGCCCCCGATCTCTTTCGCCAGTTTGCCGATGGATTTCTCCAAGCGCGCCTTTTCTTCGCCCACATCAATGATGTCAGCCAGCGGCATGCCAAAGGTGGCGCTGCCCACAGGAACAGTGACACAGCCTTTGGGGAAGCTCTCTACCTCGGCCAGATCTTCGATACGGGCCAGACGCTTGATCAGGGCCTCGTTGCGGCCCCATGCGGCGCGCTCGGTGTCCGAGAAACCGGTGACAAGCAGCGGCACATAAAGACCTGCGGGCACGTGCATCTGCGCGCGCGCCGAGCGCACCCCTTCGATCAGCTCGATCACCCAGGACATCTCGGCCTCGGCCTCGGCATCGACCAGATCGCTGCCGTATTCGGGCCAATCCGCATGAACCAACAGCTTGGACCGCTGCGCAGTTTGTTCCCAAAGCTCTTCGGTGATGAAGGGCATGATGGGATGCATCATGATCATACACTGATCAAGAACCCAGGCCATGGTGTCACGGGTTTCCTGCGCCACCTCTGCGTCATCCGACGAGAACAGCGGCTTGGAGAACTCGACATACCAGTCGCAGACCTTGCCCCAGACAAAGGCGTAGAGCGCTTGGGCCACATCGTTGAAGCGATACTCGGTCAGAGCCTGATCGACGGTTTCGCGCACTTTCGCGGTCTCGCCAATGATCCACTTGTTCAGCGTTGCGTTTGGCACTGGACGGCGGCGCGCGGCGTGACCCGCACCCACGGCGTCGTTCATCTCGGCAAAGCGTGTGGCGTTCCACAGCTTGGTGCCAAAGTTGCGATAGCCCGCGATGCGGTCTTTCGACAGCTTCAGAACGCCACCGATTGAGGCCATGGCCGTATTGGTAAAGCGCAGCGCGTCAGCACCGTATTCATCAACGATATCCAGCGGGTCAATCACATTGCCCGTGGTTTTGGACATCTTCTTGCCCTTCTCGTCACGCACGAGCTGATGCAGGTACACGGTGTGGAAGGGGTTTTTCTGATGCACGGCGTGAGACATCATCATCATGCGCGCGACCCAGAAGAACAGGATGTCCGCGCCAGTGATCAGCACGTCGCCGGGATAATACTTGGCCAGCTCATCGGTGTCTTCAGGCCAGCCCAGTGTCCCAAACGGCCAAAGGCCAGACGAGAACCAGGTGTCGAGCACATCGGGATCGCGGAACATCGGAATGGCCATGGCACCCGCAGGCTGGCGGATGGCGCCTTCGTCCTGTGTGTCCATCAAAGCGATGTCATTGGCCAGCACGGCTGCGGCCTCTTGAGCGTCGGCAACCACGCGGAATTCGGTCCCTTCGGGGAAGCGCAGCTTGGCCTCGGCCAAGGCTTCGGCCTCATTGGCCGCGCAGATCGGATACCAGTCTTCGTCGCCCGGCACGTACCAGACGGGGATCTGGTGACCCCACCAGAGCTGACGCGAGATGCACCAGGGCTCGATGTTTTCCAGCCAGTGGAAATAGGTCTTCTCACCGCTTTCCGGCATGATTTTGACTTCGCCGTCGCGCACGGCATCCAGAGCCGGAACAACAACTTTTTCGGCATCGACGTACCACTGATCGGTCAGCATCGGCTCGATAACAACCTTCGAGCGATCGCCAAAGGGCTGCATGATCGGTTTTGCTTCGACCAGCGGAACCGCAATCACTTCGGGCTCTTCCTCGCCCTTCTTTTTCTTCTTCGGTGCGCCCAGACGGGGATCATCCGACTGGGTCATGACCGCCAGACCATCTTCGCTGATCTCGGCTACAACTTTGTCACGTGCCTCAAAGCGATCCAGACCCCGCAGGTGATCGGGCACGAGGTTGATGGCGTCGGTTTCGGCTTCGGTCAGGGTGCGTTTGCCCTGCGCAACCTCAAGCGCGATTTTCGCGGCTTCGGCATAGGGCACACCGTCGGAGCGCATGGCACCCCGGGTGTCCATCAGTCGGTACATCGGAATGCTGCCACGCTTGGCGACCTGATAGTCGTTAAAGTCATGCGCACCGGTGATCTTCACGGCGCCCGAGCCGAAATCTTTGTCGGGATATTCGTCGGTGATGATCGGGATCAGACGGCGATGCTCTTTCGGGCCAACCGGGATCTCGCAGAGCTTGCCAACAATGGAGGCATACCGCTCATCCGAGGGATGAACCGCAACCGCGCCGTCACCCAGCATGGTTTCGGGGCGTGTGGTTGCGATCGAGATGTAATCGCGCTCTTCCTCAAGCGTGATATTCCCGTCTTCGTCTTTTTCGACGTAGGTGTAGGTCGCGCCACCAGCCAGCGGGTATTTGAAGTGCCACATATGGCCCGCAACTTCGATGTTTTCCACTTCGAGGTCGGAGATGGCAGTTTCGAAATGCGGGTCCCAGTTGACCAAGCGCTTGCCGCGATAGATCAGACCCTTGTTGTACATGTCCACAAAGACCTTGATCACGGCATCGTGGAAGTTGGGGCTGTTTTCGTGGCCGACACGCGGGTCACCGGGTGCACCGGCCATGGTAAAGGCGTTGCGATCCCAGTCACAGGAACAGCCAATACGCTTGAGCTGTTCAACGATGGTGCCGCCGTATTCGCCTTTCCATTCCCAGACTTTCTCCAGGAACTTCTCGCGACCCAGTTCGGCGCGCGTGGGCTGACCGGTTTTGGCCAGTTCTTTTTCCACCATCAGCTGGGTTGCAATGCCCGCGTGGTCCTGACCGGGCTGCCAGAGGGTGTCAAAACCCCGCATCCGGTGCCAACGTGTGAGGATATCTTGAAGGGTGTTGTTGAAGGCGTGACCGACATGCAGCGCACCGGTGACATTCGGCGGCGGGATCATGACGGAAAACGTCTCGTCCCGGCTTTTGTTGGCACCCGCAGCAAAGGCTTTAGCATCAAGCCACTTCTTGATGATGCGCGGTTCTGCCTCGGCGGCGTTAAAGGTCTTTTCCATAGCCATTCGGACGGCTCCTCGTGGTGGTATTCGGCATGTCGGAAGGCCCACAGCGGGCGTTGTCTTATCGATTAGCGAATGTGAGGGAGAAGGGAAAGGGGAGCCAGCAAAACAGAGGGAAAACAGGCATCAAAAACCAAAAAAGCGGCGATGCCAGGGAGGAGGAGAGGCATCGCCGCTTGGTTTCAGCGCCCCAGGGAGGAGGAGAGGGGCTCTGATCTGCGGTGGACGAGGCATCCAGGCCTTCAGTCCGATGTTAGGCGCAGCGGTGCCAGGGAGGAGGAGCGGCACCGCTGCCATATGATTGGCCCAGGGAGGAGGAGAGGGCCGCACATACCATTGGACCGAAAGGGGTCCGAATTGCGTTGCGGTGATGCCAGGGAGGAGGAGAGGCATCACCGCTTACGATGTCGGGCTCAGGGAGGAGGAGAGAGCCCGGCATATTCTTGGGTCACGTGACCCGGAAACTGCTGCGGTGACGCCAGGGAGGAGGAGAGGCGCCACCGCTTGCGATGAAAGACCCAGGGAGGAGGAGAGGGCCTGTCATGCGGTTCGGGAAAATAAAGTCCCGTATTTGGCGGCGGCGACACCAGGGAGGAGGAGAGGTGCCGTCGCCGAATTCGATCTGGGTCAGGGAGGAGGAGAAGACCCCGATCGAAAAACTGTATTAGGCCTCGTAGGCGGCCTGCCATGCCACGCGGCGGATGATCGAGCGGTTGAGACCCAGATCTGCCAGTTCGCGGTTCGACAGGGATGCCAGTTCGGCATAGGTGCGATTGAACATGCGGCGGCGTGCGATACGGCTGCGCAGACCTTCGATCATGCCTGTGACCCATGCGCCAAACTGGCTGTTGGAACGTGCTGTGATGTCTGTTGCGTATGCCATTGTCTCGTGCCCCTTGGGCTGTCCTGTTTCGCTGTTGGGGTATATTTGGGGGAAATGCTGCGAATGCACAATGGACGGATCGGCATTCCTGCTATGCAGTAAACGCATGGAATAGGTGATTAATTTCTACTCCTTATGTATAGGCATGCGGCAGATTCACCTTCCGACTTGCGCCGCGCGCATAGCAGCGCCAGTTATAATGGCGTCTTGATTGGAGAATAGGCATGAGTGATCTCACGAACGAGATTCGAACCGCATTGTCTCGCCTCGCTTTGCCCGATGGTGGAGACCTCATTTCCCGCGATATGATTCGAGCATTGACCGTTGAAGGTGACACTGTTCGGTTCGTGATCGAAGCCCCAAGCCCTGAAATTGCCCGCCAGATGGAACCACTGCGTCAGGCCGCCGAAGCTGCTGTGGCGCAGGTGCCGGGGGTGGGGTCGGTGAATGTGGCTTTAACGGCGCATGAGACGAAGAAACCGCCTCAGCTTAAAATAGGTGGGCATGCCAAACCACAGGAAGGCGTGATGAAACCGGCCGGTGTGAAAACCATACTGGCGGTTGGATCCGGCAAGGGCGGCGTTGGCAAATCCACGGTCTCGTCCAATCTTGCCGTTGCTTTGGCGCGGGCAGGCAAAAAGGTGGGCCTGTTGGATGCCGACATCCATGGCCCGTCCCAGCCGCGCATGTTTGGCCTGACCGACAAACCCGCGAGCCCAGATGGCAAAACCATCATTCCGCTGAAGGCGCATGGTGTCACCGTGATGTCCATCGGATCGATGTTGGCCGAGGATAAGGCGGTTGTCTGGCGCGGACCGATGTTGATGGGGGCCTTGCAACAGATGATGATGCAGGTCGAGTGGGGCGATCTGGATGTTCTTGTCATCGACCTGCCGCCGGGAACTGGCGATGTGCAGCTGTCGCTCTGTCAGAAATCCGAGGTCAAAGGCGCGATTGTTGTCTCAACCCCGCAGGACGTAGCTCTGTTGGACGCGCGCAAGGCCTTGGATGCCTTCAAGACACTGAACACGCCGGTGCTTGGCCTGATTGAAAACATGGCTGTGTTCACCTGTCCGCATTGTGGTGGCGAGAGCCATATCTTTGGTCACGGCGGTGTGGCGGATGAGGCAGAGAAATTGGGTGTGCCGTTGCTGGCGCAATTGCCGATCGATCTGGACACTCGTCTTGGTGGAGATGGCGGCACGCCGATTGCCCTCGGGGACAGCCAGATGGCGCAGGCCTATGGGCAACTGGCAGATCGCCTGATCAAAGGTGGGATTGTTTAGTACTGAACTACTTCGCCGCCGGGCGCGTTGCTGCACCGGGTGGAGGAGTGGCGCACTCTATTATAGAGAGACGGCTGGCAAGTCAGTCAGACTTTGCCAGCTGTAAAAACAGATCCGTCATCAGTGCGGCAGGATCTACATTGACTGATTTTGCATGACGCGCCCGATCCCCGGCCTGTTGTGCTTTTGTGGCCCAGAACCGGCCGGTTGCAGGTGTTGGCGCCAGTCGCATTAGAGTTTGGGTTTCGCCCGGCGCGGCCTCTTGAGGGGGCTGACCAGTGACACCGGTTCGGGCAAGGCGGGCTGTGAGCTGATCCATCAGGGTGAGGGCAAGATCAAGACGCGCCTCTTTGCCTTTGCCTGCACAACTGTCTGACAGGGCAAGCAGGCGCGGTTGGTTCAGATTGGGCAGGCTGCCCATGACATTCACCAGGCCAGAATATAGCGATAACCCGTCAAGATTGAGCAGTCGGATCGCAGCCCCGACCGACCCCTGGGACAGTTCATTGAGCGCGGTGATTTGTTCTTGTGCAATGTCCGCTTCGGCCTGTTCCAGAGCGGCCTGCATGGCATCCGGACCCAAAGGGGCCAGACGCAGCTCGCGGCATCGCGATCGGATGGTGGGCAAAAGGCGGGCCGGTTGATGGCTGATCATCAACAATGTGGTGCGGGCAGGGGGCTCTTCCAGCAATTTGAGGATCGCATTGGCAGACGATGGGTTCATTTCGTCGGCGGCATCCACAATGACAACGCGACGCCCCCCATCCGCGGCAGAGAGCGAAAAGAAGTTCTTGAGCTTGCGCACCTCATCCACGCGAATATCCGCGGCGAGTTTGTCACCTTTGTCGGTTGGCCCGCGTCGCAGCAGGAACAAACCCGGGTCAGAAAGGGCGGCAAGACGCCTCGACACCGGATGGTCATGTGCCACGTCCAAGGTCTCAGGGGGAGGCGGAGCCCCGAAAAGACCGTCGTCCTGGGCCTCGGGTGTGGCCAGAAGAAACCGGGCAATGCGCCAGGCCATCGTGGCTTTGCCCACACCGCGTGGCCCGGTCAAAAGCCAGCCGTGGTGAAGTCTGCCGGTGTTGAAGGCGCTCAGAAACTCGGCTTCGGCATGGGCCTGGCCAAAAAGGGTCTCGGTCTCGCGTGGGTGTGGGGCGCCTTCAATGCGATCTGGTTCTGGCAGCTCGGTGCTCATGCCAGGGCAGCCTCGACTTGTGCCTGAATATCAAGTGCCACCGCGTCCATATCCCGGTTGCCGTCAATCACGGTAAAGCGATCCGCATATTCACGTGACAGGGCCAGAAACCCCTCTCGCATTTGTTCTTGCAGCGAAATCCCGAAATCCTCGAAACGCTCTTCTACTGTGGCGCGGGCTTTGGCGCGGGACAATCCGGCGCTTGGGTCCATGTCAATCAGAACCGTCAAATCGGGTTCAACCCCAATCATCAGATCATGTAGGGCATCTACACGCTCACGCATTTCGCCACGCAGCCCCTGATACATGCGGCTGCTGTCAGCGAAGCGATCACAGATCACCACTTTGCCCTCGGCCAGTGCCGGGCGAATGGTGCGTTCCAAATGGTCGCGACGTGCGGCGGTGAACAGCAAAAGCTCGGTCTCAGCCGACCAGCGGTCCGGCTCCCCTTGTAACACCAAGGCGCGAATTTCTTCGGCGCCAGGGCTTCCACCCGGTTCACGGGTCAAAACCACCTCGCGGTCATTGGCCGTCAGATGGTCAGCCAAGCGGCGCGCCTGTGTTGATTTTCCGGATCCGTCGATGCCTTCAAAGCTGATGAACAACCCTTTGGATGTCACGATGCCTCCTGAGGATCAGTTGGTGGGCCATCTTGCAGCCGCTTCAGTAAAACCTTTGATACCATCATCATACGATCCAGAAATCCACCCGCGGCGACAGAGGTCTCTGCCACCAGAGGCACGCGGGTTTCTGGAAGACCTTCGGGGCGGATAATCAGTTCGGCAAGCTTCTGTCCTGCCTCAACCGGAGCCTGAATAGGTCCGGTATAAACGACCTCGGCGTCAAGGGAATTTGCGCTAAGCGTTGGGAGCAGCAGGGAAATGTCCTTTTCCGAGACAAGACCAACCTTCTCCTGTGATCCCATCCAGATATCAGCCTCGGCCACTGCTTTGTCCTGGGTCACAATTGTGCGCTCGGCAAATTGCCGGAAGGCCCAGTTGACAATGGCCTCAGATTCCTCGGCCCGCGCGCGTTCGCTGCCCAATCCGGTGATGGCAAAAATTACGCGCCGGTCCCCATTCTGCGCCGATCCCACAAGGCCATAGCCTGCCTCTTGTGTGTGACCGGTTTTCAACCCGTCTGCGCCAATGTCCAGTGCCAGCAAGGGGTTGCGGTTGCGCACATTGCCCGGTGCGCGCCCGTCAAATTCGAACCGGCGCTCCGAGAACATCGCATAATGTTCCGGGAAATCTTCAATGATCCGCATCGCCAAAAGCGACAGATCCCGCATCGACATGACATGCCCCTGGGCAGGCCATCCGCTGGCGTTTTTGAAGGTCGATCCTGTCATGCCAAGCTGCTGCGCGCGCTGTGTCATGAACCGGGCAAAACCTTTTTCGGTTCCATCGGGGCTAAGGGCCTCAGCCAAAACCGCGCAGGCATCGTTGCCAGACAGAACAATCACGCCCCGCAGCAAATCCGATACCTTCACCCGGTCTGTCGTGTCCAGAAACATGGTCGAGCCACCATACGACATGGCGTGGCTGGACACCGGCAGTTTCTCGTCAAGCGACAGGCGACCATCCCGGATCGCTTCAAACGCAATATAGAGCGTCATCAGCTTCGACATTGAGGCCGGGGGCAGGGATTGGTCGGCGTTCTTGGCCAAAAGCACCGTGCCTGTGGTGTAATCCACCACGAAGGCCGCGCGCGCGCGCGTGTCAAAGGCCTGTGCCGAGGTGGCCAGCAGGGCCAGAGTAGCTGCGCCCATCAAAAGGCGGCGCGGGGAAAAGAACATGTCGCGACTCCAATGCCGAAAACGTCAATCTGTTTATCCCTGAAAGCAGAAGAACTGTCACGTGCCACTCAGGCGCGCGACGCAATTCCGCCTATGCTCAGTGGGTCACCGCGTAGGCGTCGGCAAACCCCGTGCCTTTGATGGTCTTCAGCAGGGTTGCAAGCTCAGATTTGCTTTGCGCCGGCCCAACAAGAACACGCCAGAAGGTTTTGCCAGCCGAGGTCTGTTTCTTGACGGTCGGCACCATGCCGGCCTGACGCATGGTCGCGGCGGTGTTATTGGCATTCTGCTCGACACTGAAGATGCCGATTTGAATATAGGGTTTGGCGAGCGCAGAGCTTGGCTTGGGGGTGGGTGCTGGTGCCGAAACGGGGGCGGCGTCAATGGCCTGTGCCGCATCGGCGACAACGGGGTCAAGCGGCTGAGCGTCCACCTCGGTGGCCTCTGGCACGGCGGCAGCGGTGGCCGCGGGTGTTTCGACAGGAACCTCTTCCCGGCGCAATGCAACCACATTCAGGTTTGTCGGCTGCCCGGCCAGCACCCCAAGGGCGGCGGCGGCGTCAGAGGAAATCTGAAGGCGTGGACCGGGGGTTTCGCGTTCGCGTCGGAACAGGGCGCCAATCACAAATTTGCCGTTGCTTTCATTGCGAATGATCGCGCGATCGGGTTCCGCAACATCCGGATGGGCAACCCAGACGCCCCCTAACGACGGGCGTCCATCCCAAAGACCGGCTTCTGAGGTCTGAAACACCTCGGGGGCCTCGATGTCACGTTCGGTTGTCCGTACGGACCCGGTGCTGGCAGGGGTTGCCGATGCGGCGGTGTCCTTGGGTTGCAGGAAACCGGGCATTTGTCCCTCAGCACAGGCTGTTAGGCCAACCAAAGCCGAGAGGAAAAACGCGCTGCGAGGTGTCGGGAGAAATCCGCTCATCTTTTTGCCTCATACAAGGGGCCCAACGCATTTTAAGCGACTGGACCCGGAATACTGCCTCATTAAGCCGTTTTTGGCTCATTTTGAACAAAACACTAACGGCTCGGGGCAGTTATGAAAAGCCTGCTGTCACGGCATCGGCGGATTTTCCTCCAAGAGGTGCTTTTAGAATCAGTTTGAGGGTATTATGGAGACCGGACCGGAGGTTTGGCAGAGTGGTCGAATGCGGCGGTCTTGAAAACCGTTGGGCGTGAGAGCGTCCCCAGGGTTCGAATCCCTGAGCCTCCGCCACACATCTTTTAAATTCAAGCGCTTAGGGTTGTTTCTTGCTTGCCTCCCTGGGTGTCCCCTTTCCAGCTGATTGCAGGGGCGGGGTATCGCTGTGGCAATTCTTTTTGGGAAGTCGAGCTCTCGTTTTGAAAGATAATCCCAAAATTTTGGTTATGCTGTAGGTGGGCGCAAATACGAATGACACCCACTATGTTGATATCAATGGCCGACAACCAACGTATCTCTATGCCAAAATCATATCGATTTTCGAGAGGTGGTGGGTGATGAGAGGCTCGAACTCCCGACATCTTCGGTGTAAACGAAGCGCTCTACCAACTGAGCTAATCACCCGCCGTGGAGTGGGATTTAGACAATGCTGCAGGAGGGCGCAAGAGCGAAAATGAGCTTTTTTGCATTGTTTGGTAATTTGCTGGTTCGGTGGTTCGTGGGGGGATCTGTTCACAACTGAGCATGCCGCAAGTCGATGATTTGCAAAGGGAACGTCGTAAATCTTCCAGATTTCGTATACCGATGTCTGCGTAGATTTGGGGAGGTGGTGGGTGATGAGAGGCTCGAACTCCCGACATCTTCGGTGTAAACGAAGCGCTCTACCAACTGAGCTAATCACCCGCCGTGGAGTGGGATTTAGACAAAGCCATAGATGGGTGCAAGAGCAAAAAATCACTTTGGTCGAGATTCTTTAAACTCTTGCCTGTCGAGACCAATAAAGGCGCCTCGAAACTTACTGAGTGTGCCAATCCATGGTCTTAAAGGCTTCGCGGAAGGCGAACCGCTCCAGATGGCTGTCGATCACAGCGCGGGCACGGTCCCGGTCTTCCGGATCCGCCAATGTGATCTCGACCCGCAAGACATCCGGTTGTGCCTGCATTTTTGCCGGGCCAAACATAAAGTCGACCTGTCCTGCGGTCTCATCAAAGGTTGCTGGCACCTTGTGGCCAAAATGTTTGCACAGCTGCTGCAGATACTTGCTCGCATGGCTGGTTAGAAAGGTTCCGGTCTCAATGGTTGTCGATGTCATGCTTTATTTCCTGACTGTTTCACTCAAATTAGGTGTTGCAGTCACATCCGGCAAGACGTAATTCCCGATTAAAGATGTTCAGCCAGCCTTCGGGTCAGCCAGCGACAAAAACTCGACTGGAGATTCTGATGACCCGTTCCTTGATTGCGGCTGTGGCGCTGGCTGTGGCTCTGCCTGTTACAAGTTTTGCTGAATCCATCACTATTGATACGGCAAGAGGGGCCGCCGAGGTGTCGGTTGCGCCTGAAAAACTTGTTGTGCTTGACCTTGCGGCGGTCGACACGCTTGAGGCCCTGGGCGTTGATGTGGATGGCCTGCCGGCTCCGGTCTATCTGGATTACCTCGAAGATGTGGCCGAGGATGCCAAGGCCGTTGGTAGCCTGTTTGAGCCCGACTTTGAGGCGCTCGCAGTTATGGCGCCGGATCTGATCATTGCCGGAGGCCGATCCTCCCGCCAGTTCGACCCGCTGACCAAGGTGGCCCCAACCGTTGATATGACCATCTGGGGGGCAGATTTGGTTGGCCAGGCCAAGGCGCGGACCACGGCCTATGGGGCTGTGTTTGATAAAGTGGATGAGGCGGCTGCCTTGAATGCTGCGCTGGATGCCAAGCTCGCGACGCTCGCAGCGGCCATTGAGGGGAAGGGTAACGGTCTGATCGTGCTCACCAATGGTGGCAAAGTCTCAGCCTATGGTGCGGATTCTAGGTTTGGTTGGTTGCATGAGGCCACAGGTCTGCCCGAAGCTCATGATGCAATCACGGCTGAGACCCATGGCGAAGCCGTCTCGTTTGAGTTCCTGGCAGACGTCAATCCCGATTGGATGTTGGTTGTCGACCGCGGCGCTGCAATTGGACAGGCTGGCGAAGCCGCAGCGGCAACGCTGGACAACCCCTTGGTTGCAGGCACCAAGGCCGGGCAGTCAGGTCAGATCATCTATCTGAACTCAGGCCCGCTTTATATTGCTGGCGGTGGCATGCAGTCGATGATGGGCACCGTAGATGAGCTGCTTGCAGCTTTTGGCGGCTAAACCACCTTGCGGATCCCTCTGATTGCATGGATTGGGCTCGTCCTTTTGATAGGGGCGAGCCTCTCTCTTGGGGCCGCCTCGCTTTGGCAGGGCGATCTTGAAGCGGGCTGGCTGATCGCGGTCAGCCGCTTTCCACGTACGGCTGCGGCCTTATTGGCGGGGGCTGGTTTGGCGCTTGCCGGTGTTGTGGCGCAGCTTTCGGTGCAGAACCGTCTGGTAGAACCCTCGCTGACAGGCACACCTGAGGCGGCCACACTGGGTTTGCTGGCGATCACACTTGTGGCACCCGGAGCGGCCCTGATCTGGAAGATGGTCGCCTCGGCGATCACAGCGCTGATTGGGACGGCTGGTTTTCTGGCGCTTGCACGTCATGTGCCCCGGCATGATCCCATTTTACTGCCCATTGTAGGTCTGGTTTATGGCGGTATTCTTGGGGCCATTGCGATCGGAGCGGCCTGGATCACCGATTTGCTGCAGTATCTCGGGGCTTGGCGTATGGGCGAATTCTCGGGTGTCGTGCAGGGGCGATACGAGTTGCTCTGGGGCATCGCGATCCTTGCTGTACTGCTCTACGTGCTGGCGGATCGCATAACTCTGCTGGCTTTGGGGGAGCGACAGGCGCGAAGCCTAGGATTGAACTATGCCCAAACCCGCATGATTGGGCTTGCCATTGTCTCCTGCATTACGGCCTTGGTTGTTGTCACCGTGGGGGCCTTGCCCTTTGTGGGGCTTGTTGCGCCAAATATTGTGTCCCGTCTGTATGGGGATGACCTGCGCGCCAACCTTCCGGCCATTGCGCTCTTGGGGGCTGGAGCGGTTTTGGCGGCAGATGTGCTGGGGCGTTTGATCCGATATCCCTATGAAATTCCCGCAGGAACCGTATTTGCAGTTGTCGGCGCTGGGGTGTTTTTGTGGTTGCTGCACCGCCCGGGACGGCATGCCAATGGCTAGAACACGATTGCTCTGGCTTGGGGTCGCCTTGGTGGCGATCTGTTTTCTGTTTCTGGCCTGGAATCTGCGCGGCCCGGTGTGGTTCATCCTCGGGCTGCGCAGCACCAAGCTTGCGGCACTGGTGCTTGTCGGTGGAGCGACGGGGGTGGCAACCCTCCTGTTTCAAACCGTGACAAGCAATCGGCTGATGACACCGGGTCTTGTGGGGTTTGACGCATTGTTTGTCTTTCTGCAGACCATGCTGATTTTGACGCTGGGCGGATTGGGCTACGCGCGCTTGCCCGATGGGGTCAGCTTTGTTTTTGAAGCGCTGGTACTCTTGGGGGCGGCGCAGCTTTTGTTTTTTGGCTTGCTGCGTAAAAATGCCGGCGATGTCATGAAGATGGTGTTGACCGGCATCATTCTGGGGACGCTGTTGCGTGGCTTGGCGGATCTGGGGCAACGCCTGTTGGATCCATCCGAATTTGCGATGCTGCAGAGTGCAACCTTTGCTAGCTTTGGAGCCGTGGCGCCCGAACGTCTTTGGATTGCGGCGGCGGTGTTTGTGGGTGTGCTTGTGGCGGCGCTGCGCCTGTCACCCGCGCTGGATGTTGCCGTGCTTGGGCGCACCACGGGACGTGGGCTGGGTCTAGGGTATGATCGCCTTATTCTGCAAGCACTTGCGATGGTTTCTGTGCTGGTAGCGGTGTCGACGGCTTTGGTCGGACCTATTACCTTTCTGGGGCTCTTGGCTGCGAGCCTCGCGCGTGAGATTATACCGAGCCACCGCCACCTGCATATCCTGCCCGCCGCTGCCATGGTGGGGGCGATCATTTTGGTGGCCGGGCAGTTCCTCTTTGAGCGTGTCTTTGGATTGCAATCGACCCTCGCGGTTGTGGTCGAGCTTCTGGGCGGTGCGCTTTTCCTCTATCTGGTTTTGAAACGGAGACCCTGATGATTGATGTTCAGGCGCTGACCTATCAGGTGCAGGGCAAAGTGATTTTGCACGGCGTGTCTACCCAAATCCCGGCGGGAGGTATCACGGCGCTCATCGGTCCCAATGGGGCGGGGAAATCAAGCCTGTTGCATGCGGTCACCGGCCTGCAGCCTATTCAGGGCGGGCGGGTGCGGATCGACGGGGAAGATCCGTTTGCCTTGCAAGATCGCGCGCGTGCCCTGCGGGTGGCTTTGTTACAGCAAAATCCTGATGTGGTGCCGCGTTTGAGCATTCGCGATCTGGTGGGGTTTGGGCGCTGGCCACATCATCAGGGGCGGCCGACCGCAACGGATGTAGAGGCGATCAATGAGGCACTGGCGGCGTTTGATCTGACGGATCTGGCCGATCGGTCATTGGATGCGGTGTCAGGTGGTCAGCGGCAGCGGGCCATGGTGGCCATGACCTTTGCGCAGGGCACGCCGTGGATGTGTTTGGATGAGCCGCTTAATGCGCTGGATCCTCGATACGCCAGTGATCTTATGGCCCGTCTGCATCAGTTGAGCCGCCCCGGAGAGGCGAACCGGAGTGTGGTTGTTGTGTTGCATGACATCAACACGGCAGCGCGCTGGGCGGATCATGTTGTGGCCCTGAAAGACGGAAAGATCTTTGCAACCGGAACCCCGCGCGAGGTGCTGACCGAAGCAAAGCTGGCTGACCTATATGAGACCGAATTTATGGTGATTGAGCAGGCGGGCAAACGAGCGGTGGTGCCTGCCTGATCAGAAGTTTCGGTTCAAAGTCGCCTGACACTCGGTTGCGCCGTAGTCATAAAAACTGACGTTCGAACGGTTCAGGGTGTGCGAGCAATTCAGGGTAGGGCGAAAGCCCATAATATCGATCTGCGAATGGCTTAGGCCAAATTGCACTTTGTAATAGCTGTCGTCGCGGGCCTCGCTGGTCAGAGGGTAAATCCCGACAAAATCGCGTTTGCCCAGATCTACACCCAAGCTGCCACGCAGGCCGCCCTGCCAGAGTTTGGTGGCCGAGGCAAAGATGCGTTGGTGATCATATTTGAGGTGATCGGCGTCGGGGGTGCCGCGCTCAAATCCAAGGCCCGCTGTGAGGCCTAGGCTTGGAGCAACCTGATAGGACAGGCTGACTGAGGCTGTTGAAATACTGCCGTTCTGATAGCTTTGTGAGGGATACCAGCGCCGCTCATGCGAGGCAGACAGGCGGAGCTGTGTCCGCGCGCCAATGCGTGTGCGGTGGTGGAGCCGTAGCCCGAGGGCTGTGTTGTCTGCGTCATCCGCGCGCCACGTATAGCGATAAAACGGCGCAAGGCTCCAATCGCCTGTCGCGGTCAGCTTTTCATAGATGAGTGCGAGGGACGCACTGGCTTTATTGTATCGGCTTTCTTCATACCGAATGCCTGCGAGATCCCACTGCAGGGTGACGCGTTGGCTCGGGTCTGGGATCTTTCGAAAATATCCTGACACCCCCAGCTCGACGCCCACGCCCGATGTGGCCTGAGAATTGGGATCAATGGCGAATTGCCCCAAAGAGGTGTCAAAGATTGTATTGGTTGTGCCGCGATTGACATTGGTCGAGGGCAAAAAGGCCAACCGGCCACTGACACCCACTGGCTTGTTTTGATGGATGGTGGTCAGAAACTGATGATAGCCGCGACGCATTTGCGTGTTCTGGTCGACATCAAGCAGGGTTTCAAAGTGATGTTCGGCGGCGCGAAATTCCCCATTCAGCAAAAGGGTGTGCGCAAGCTCTCGCCGGGCATTCAGATGATCCGGATAAAGGCGGAGCGTTTCTCGCAGTAGACTGATAGCTTCGGGCAATCGTCCCTGCGCCTTCAACACGCGCGCTTCAAAGAATTGCTTATCTCCTCCGGCATCGAGAGAGCGGGCCAGTAGTTCTTCTGCAGCCTCAATCTGACCCGCGCTCAGGAGCTGTGAAATCTGGCTGTCGAGACTTTGCGCTGCAAGGGGGGGCGCAGCACTGGCGCCCCAGAGCCCGATTAACGCAGGGATTGCGACTTTCAGCGCAAAAGTTTGCAAAGAGTTAAAGGGCACTGAAAACTCCTGAAGGGATTTGGCCCCTTATCTTGATCTGGTCGCGGGAGAATCGCACTGCGCGCGCCTTGAAAATTCTTGAGCACATGGCCTGCCACCCGAACAAGTATGGGCAGGAAATCATGTAGTTGACGGCCAGGGCGCTGTCGTAATGGCAAATATGACAGGGTCGCAGCTCTGCGGGGGTGACGTTGGCGTATCGATGCAACGGCAATCAAGGGGTTTTGCAAGATGACGTAAGGGCAAGATTGAGTTTTTTAACGATGCGTTAATAAGTGACGCTGGGTGATTGAAAAAAAGACAATGAATTTGCTGCAAAAGCGAATCGATTCGGGGTGGAAAAATTATGGCTCAACGGGTGGCGTTGAAGAGCAGTTTTGCGAAATTGGGCGTGTTTGGCGTGCTTTCGTTTCTAGCGGCCTGTGGGGGGAGCTCAAGCACACCGCCCCAATATAGCGCTCTGGCGGCAACTGCCGCCACACCAGCGGCCGTTCCGCTCAGCGGTTCTGCAATCAAATTCAACAAAGGTACGCAGGCTTTGTCGTCCTCCTCGGTCTCCGGGACGTTGACGCGCGCGGACCAGTCGATCGCTTTGAACAACGGGACGGATACCTTCACCAGCACGGGTGGCCCGGATGGCAGCGGTGCCTATACCGGGACGGATGCTGGCGCCGGCGCCGCAACCTTGGCGCCAATCGACACGGCGTATGTGTCCGGTAGCTATGATTATGTGCTGCCATATCGTCATGAGGACACAGCTCAGGTTTCTCTTGGTGTGGCAGGCTATGCCACCACCGCTGGCGATATGCCGACTTCGGGCAGTGCCACCTATCAAGGTGAAGGGATGATCGTCACCAATGATCGCCTTCCCAGCGGTGAAACGACCCAGCACCGCAGCGCAAACACCTCGGTAACCGTGAATTTTGGCGCGGGGACTGCGGATGTTGTCATGGCGGGTGTGACTGCCCCCGCTGCGGGCGCGACGGCTGTGGTTGATCAGGTGAATATCACCGGTGCAACCGTGTCCGGGGCGGGCTTCTCGGGGGGAACCGTGACCGCTACGCTGGGTGGAGCCAACGCTCTGGGCATCACCGGTGGCAACGACACGATCTCATCGTCCGGCCATTTCTACGGCTATGACGGCGCGAATGGTCGCCCGGACGAGGTCGCGGGAACGCTTTTGGTCGATGGCAATACCGGGTCGCTGCAAGCGATCTATATCGCCGACTAACACTTACAGATTTGTTCAGCCGCCTTTCGGGGCGGTTCCCCTGCATTTTGACGATGTGGCGTCCTCCGGCTTCTGTCCGGATGGCTGCCCATGGTTTGTGAAGAAGAGACTGAACTATGCCTGCTCCGATTTTTTCGCCGTCCGCAGATTTTTCCGCCCAAGTTGATCTTAACGCCAACACGCTTCCGGTGAACGGAACGTTTTCTGATCTGCTGAGTGTGGGGGGATGGGTTGTTTCCGGGCTGGGCAGCGGACTTTCGGGTCAGGCGCTGTCACTGTCTTCAGGAGGCACAGCACAGGTTGGAATTGGCGTGCTGCCAGATGGCGATACGCTCACGGTTGTTATGGATGTAACGGCAGGCATGACTCCGGTGTCGCCCGCTTCGGTCGCACTTTTGGTCGGCGGAGTGGTGGTGGACAGCCAGGACCTGCCATCTGGTGCACAAACCGGTGTGCTGTTTGACCTCGAAGCGCTTAATCTTTCAGCACATACCGTTGGTCAAAGCCCGGTTGAGCTGCGCCTGATCAATGGAACAGGCGCGCCTTGGACCATCGATAACGTTGTGGTCGAAGGCGGGTATGATCCTGTGGCACGCGGGCAGGGCTCTTTGGCTTTCACGGATGTAGATCTGGGGGATACCCATAGTGTCTCGGCTGCATTCCAAGGGGTGACCGGGCCAAGCGATATTGTCAGCGCCGGAGAGGCTAGCGGGTTCTTGTCCTTGTCTGTCGAGGGGGGCAACGTCAACTGGAGCTTTGAAGCCAGCAAAGCAGTTTTGGCCAAGCTTGAGCAGGGGGAAACCCTGACGCTCAATTATGCAGTTACCCTGCAGGATAATGCAGGTCTCAGCACAACAGACGTGCTCTCGATCGTACTGACCGGCACCAACGAAGCGCCTGTGTTGCAGGATGGGGCGCATACCCTGGACGAAGATGCCAGCATTGTCGGGCAGATCGTTGTCACGGACCCTGATGACACCACGTTTGATTTCAAAGTCGAACAACCACCTGCCCACGGGACCGTTGTCCTGGATGCGGCAACGGGAAGTTATACCTACACCCCGCACGGCAACTATAATGGCTCCGACCAGTTCATCTTTTCGGTGACTGACGGCGATGGTGCACGACGTGAAGGAACCGTCGCGCTGACCGTGACGCCGGTGAATGATGCACCGATCCTGCTGACCCCGGCTTTGGCGGCTGTTCAGCCTTTGGATGCGAGCGAGGGCTTTGATCTACGGCTTGCGTCGTTGTCCTTTGTTGATGCGGATGCGGGCGACGAGGATCTGACGCTGCGCATCGTCGGTGCCGTTGGCGCCGGTGAACTAGAGTTTGATGCGGCCATTCTCAGCGCTCTGAATTTGGTGGGGGATGCAACGGCGGGCACCATCACCGGCAGTCAGTCCAATCTGAACACCCTGTTTTCGCGTCTCAATGCCATTCGTTATGTCGACGTGACTGGGACAGATGTCACCCTGACCCTGTTCATCGACGACAATGGGGCGACCGGCGGCGCGGCGCATAATGTGCAGCTGGGACAGATATCGGTTGCCGTCAATGCCGGCCCTGAGGCCACTGACAGCGTCAAAAATGGCACCGAAGACACCGTGATCCTGGGCCAGCTTACGGCAACCGATCCCGATGGTGACACGCTCACCTATTCGCTTGTTCCGGGGCAGGGCGTGAGCAACGGGACGCTCGTGCTGAATTCCGATGGGAGCTATAGCTACACGCCCTATCCGAACTACGCAGGCACCGACAGTTTCCAATACCGCGTGAGTGATGGCACCGTCACGGACACGGCCGAAGTCACCTTGATCATTTCAGCCGAAGATGATGCGCCGATCCTGCGCAACGAACATATCACCGTCGCCGAAGATGGCACGCTTGAGGGTGAACTGGATGGTCTGGCACTTAATGCAGGCGAGATTACTTTCGCCATCGCACCAGGAGGCGCGCCGCAGCACGGTACCTTGATCCTGAAGGCCAATGGCGATTACACCTATACCCCCCATGCGGATTATTTTGGCAGTGACAGCTTCACCTTTGTTGCCACCAACGCCGGGCTGAGCTCCTTTGCGACGGGCATTGTCACCGTCACCGCACGCCCGGATGCCCCGACACTCACCGATCCCGGGACGCTGACACTTGAAGAAGACGACCTCGTGTCAGGCACATTGCAGGCGCAAGATCCCGACGGGGACGCGCTGGTGTTTTCTCTGGCCGAAGGTGGCGCGCCAGAACATGGTGTGCTCCTGCTCGATGAGGTCGGGCTCTATACCTATACGCCGGGTGCAAACTATTTTGGCGCCGATAGTTTTACCGTTGAAGTCAGCGATGGCACGCACACCACAACGCGTGTGATTTCGGTGAATGTGACACCTGTCAACGACGCACCCACAACCGAAGATCTGACCGTCTCGGGGGGTGAAGACACCACCGTGACCGGGCAAGTTGTGGCGGACGATGTTGATTCCGATCTGAGCTATTCACTGGCTGCAGATGATGCGCCCACAAACGGTGTGGTCACCCTCGCGGCAGATGGCTCTTTCAGCTATGTCCCAGCGACAGATTTCAATGGCCAAGACAGCTTTACCGTGGTGGTCAGCGACGGTGAATTTGAGGTGCGCTCGGTGGTGACGGTCAATGTCGCGCCGGTCAATGATGCGCCTGTGGCCAATGATGACAGCTATGTGATCGATGAGGACACGGTGGGTGTCTTTGCGGTGGCAGCGAATGATACGGATGTGGATGTCACCGATGTGTTGGGCGCGGTTTCCGTTGGTGCTGCCTCCCATGGCGACGTAACTGTCGATGCGCAGGGGCGGGTGATCTATACGCCCGATGCGGATTACTTTGGCGATGACAGCTTCACCTACACCGTCGGGGACGGTCAGGGCGGCATAGCCACTGCAACCGTACATGTCACCGTGAACCCGAAAGGCGAATTTGACGCCCCAGCCACCGATCCCGGTGCACCGGGCGATGACGTGTTCGACATCTCGGGCAGCAGTGGTCGCACCGCCCGCTTTGACGGTGGCGCAGGGGTCGACACCGTGCGCAACACTCAGGCCGGTGGCGTGTTTGACCTGACGGATGCGGAGTTTGTCGGGATTGAACGGATTGATGGGTTTTATGGCCTGATGACGGTCACGGGGGGCGGGCGATTGGATCTGTCCTCGGTGGCGCAGATCATCAATCTGCGCGGCATTCGCGGCAGCGATCTGGCGGATGAGATCCTCGGCAGCCAGGACAATGACGTGATCACCGGCGGCAAGGGCGCGGATAACCTGAGCGGTGGTCAGGGTGATGACAGCTTCCTGCTCGATGTGGGGGACGCCGCGGGCGATACCATTGACGGCGGCGCGGGCTTTGACCGGGTGCGCGCCAGCTATCTGGCCAGCCATCTGGATCTGTCCGGCGCGAGCTTCAGCTCAATCGAAGAGGTGGATGCCGGTGGCGCGGCGATCACCACGGGCGCGGCGGGGGTGCTCGATCTCTCGGGCGTGGATCAGGTGGTCAACACCACGGGTCTGCAGGGCGGTGATTCGGCAGATCAGATCACGGGCAGCCAGGGTGCCGATGTGATTGCGGGCGGCGCGGGCGCAGATACGCTCGACGGGCAGGGCGGTGACGACCTGTTTGAGACCACCGGCACTCAAAGCGCGGGCGATGAGATCGACGGCGGCAGTGGCAATGACACGCTGCGCCATTCCGGCGGCGGTTATCTGGATCTGGGCGGCACCGTGCTGCGCAACCTTGAGCAGATTGACGCGGGCGGCGGTGCGATCATCGTAGGTTCCGGCGCGCTGGATCTCTCCGGTGTGGATCAGCTGGTCAACACCACGGGTCTGCGTGGATCAGGTGCCGCGGATCAGATCTCCGGCAGTCAGGGCGCCGATGTGATTGCAGGCGGCGCGGGCGCAGATACACTCGATGGGCAGGGCGGCGACGACCTGTTTGAGACCACCGGCACCGAAAGCGCGGGCGATGAGATCGACGGCGGCAGTGGCAACGACACGCTGCGCCACGCGGGCGGCGGTGATTTGGATCTGGGTGGCACCACATTGCGCAACCTTGAGCAGATTGACGCGGGCGGCGGCGCGGTCATCGCAGGCTCAGGCGCGCTGGATCTCTCCGGTGTGGATCAGGTTGTGAATACCACGGGTCTGCGAGGATCAGGTGCCGCAGATCAGATCACCGGCAGCCAGGGCGCCGATGTGATTGCAGGCGGCGCAGGCGCAGATACACTCGACGGCCAGGGTGGCGATGACCGCTTTGACATCCGCGACGATCAGGCCAAAGGCACAAGCTTTGTCGGCGGCGCGGGCGACGATACGGTGCGGGTTGGCTTCCTCTCGCGGGAGCTGGATCTGACCGGGGCAAGCTTTGACGGCATCGAGGTTCTGGATGGCGCAGGCGCGGAGATGCGCTTTGACGGCGCGCTGGATCTGTCGCAGATCGCGCAGGTGCGCAACATTCAGGCCATCGCTGGCGGCGTGGGGGCGGATACGCTTGTGGCCTCAACCGGTGATGATCGCTTTGACGGCGGCGCAGGCGAAGACGTGCTGCGCCTCGCGGGGTCGGTGCGGGACTATGTGATCACACCCACCGGCACCGGATCAGCCACGGTGCAGCGCACGGGCTATGGCATTGATACCGTTGCCAATGTTGAGATCCTGCGCTTTGACGATTTCGACTATTATCTGGATGGGCGCAACAATGCGGCGGATCTGCAGGATGATGCGCTGGCGCTTGGCGAAGACGCCTCGCAGCTCATTGCGCCCGGCGTCTTGCTGGCCAATGACATGGATCCCGAGGGGGATGCGCTGAGCATCACCGGGGTCAGCTCGGACGGGCCGCTGCAGGTTGCGCTTGAGGCGGGGCAGATCCGGGTCTCTCCCAATGGCGGCTTTGAGGATCTGGCGCTGGGGGAAACCCGCGAGGCGGGCTTTACCTACACGGTGACAGATGCGCGCGGAGCGGTCTCACAGGCCCATGTCACCGTGACGGTGACCGGGGCAAATGATGCGCCCGTGGGTGTCGATGATGTGAATGCCACGGTGGAAGAACAGGCCGTGACCGGCAATGTTCTGAGCAATGACACCGATGTGGACAGCGATGCGGCGCTGAGCGTCAGCGGGCTGACGGGCGGCACGCCCACCGCGGGCGGCTTTACCGCCACGCTCGCCTCAGGCGCCGAGGTGACGCTGAACACCGACGGCACCTATAGCTACGATCCGGGCAATCACTTTGCCCATATCGGCGCCGGTGAAACCACCACCGACAGCTTCACCTACACCGTCACAGACAGCCACGGCGCAACCTCCCAAGCCACCACAACCATAACCCTAACCGGCGACAATGAAACGCCCGACGCCAGCAATGACAGCTACACCGCCATGGCGCGGCGCAGCATTTCGGTGAATGCCGAAGATGGAGTTCTGGGCAATGACACGGACATGGATGCCACGGATATTCTAAAGGTCTCTTCGGTTGAAAATGCCGAAACGCTGGATCGTTTGGTGATCGCGGACGGTGCCGTGGAAGAGGGGGTGCTGTTTAAGGTGGCGGGATCCGCCGGGGGCACTTTTACCATCACCGATGATGGGGAGTTTACCTTTGAAGCGGGCACTGATTTTGACGACCTCAAGGGCAGTGACACGCGGGTAACCTCGTTCACCTATACCATGAGCGACGGCCATGGTGGCACCTCGACAGCCACAGCTGAGGTCGCGGTCGGGGCCTTTGAGTTCGCCCCCTCGGCAACCCCAACAATCTCGGCCAGCCATGTGCCGACACTGACGCCCACCCTGGTCGAAGGTACGTTTGACCAAATGGGCGGCGTCGACATCCTGCAGGAGATGCTGAATCGTCTTGGGGATGAAGTGGGCTTTGATCTCAACACGCTGCTCGATTTCACCTTGTTGGACATCGACACCACCTTTGAGGCCTCGTTTAACCCGGAAGATGGTCTCAACCTGACGATCACAGATAATGATCCCAATCCTGACGCAGCCCTGACCGACTTTGGTGATGAGCTGAACCTTGCAGCCGAATATGTGACCGATCTGGTCAATCCCGTGATCACAGCCCCGAGAGCGCCGGTGTATTTCGGCCCGAGCTTTGATCTTGCCTTTGGGGTTCAGGCGGAAATTGGCTGGGATATCGAGCTGCCCAGCCTTGGCAAAACGGCTGTGTTCCAGCCGATTGAGCTTGAGCTGCACACCCCAGACAGCCCGGTGCAGGTGAACCAGGCCTTCCATGTCACCAGCCGCAATCTGGTCAGCAAATCACCCACTGTGGTTCTGCAAACTGTCGGGTTGGGAGATGTGCGTCTGGACGTCGGGTTTGGCCTGACAGAAGCGCGGATTTCCAACACCGGTTTCCAGTTGGGGACACAGGATTTCCTAGGGATTGAGCTGGATGATCTGGCTTCGGCCTCGGTCAAACTGAAACATGAGTTCGATCTGCTTGAAATCACGGGGCTGGGAGACTTCCAAGCACAGGGCTTTTCGCTCAGCACCAAGGATATTCTTGATGGTGTGCTTGCCCTTGATTTCGAGAAATTCTTTGAACTTGTCACGGCCGTGGTCAATGACGCCAACTCACAGACAATTTCGGCGCTGGCCCGCTTTGTCGGGAATGCGGTTCAGCTCGTGGCCGAGAACGCCAATGTGCGTATCGACGTGAATGGCGCCATGTTGAAACCGTCTGAGATCATCCTCATGGCGGATAAGGTCCACTTCAATGAATTTGACGGCTGGGAAGACGATGGGTCGGGGTATTTCCTTGTTGAAGATGCCAATGGCGATGATCTGAAGCTGACGGCGGACACCATCGACGTGGTCATGGGCACTGCAGGGATCACCAACACCATCGAGACCCTGAGCAACTTGCTTGGGATTGACGGGTTTTCACCCATCGAAGGTCTGGTGATCAAAGCAGAACTGCCGATTGGTAACATTGAGCACATCGAAGGCTTTGGCGAAGATGACACCGGTACACAGGTGACCGAGGATCAGAGCGGCACCCATGAAATCGAAGTGGTCCAGACAACCCGTTTGCTGGGTGTCAACGTCAACTTTGATGAGATCGCGCCGGCTCTGGCCAAAATTGCCATCGACAAGGTGACCGAAGGGGCGCTTGAGGCGGCAAAGGCACAGCCCTATCTGATCCCGGTTGTGATCGGAGCCTCGATAGGCGCGCAAGTCGCGCTGGAAGCGGCGCAGCAGGTGATCAAAACCGTGGAAGAGGGCGTGACACAGCACGTCCAGATCCAGCCCTATGCGCTGGTGGCTGCGGCCATCAACCCGCTTGTGGACGCCCTGAACATTCTCGGCACGGCGGTCAACAGCCTTGTGGGTGATTTTGTACCGACCATTCCACGCCTGACCGAAGACGCGCTGCAAACTGGATTTGAAGCTGCAATTGACGGGATGGTCAGCGGCATCAACACATTGCTGACAACCGTTGGATCCGTGGCGCAGGAAGCGATTGATATCGTGCTGGGCAACCCGGCGGTTGATATTGCGACGCAGGTTCTTGGCGAAATTGCAGCCTTTACCGCAGGCGGGGCGGGTTCGGCAATCTCTGCTCTTCTGGATGTTGCGAAATACTCCCCCTTCAGCCTCGGCCCGATCACTGACTTCCTCAACGCGGTCAGCACCGTCACCAACATCGGTGTGGATGCGGCTCAGGATTTCAACTCGGCGTTGCATCGCATGATCAGCGCTTCCCAGGCTTTGATTCAGGGGGCAACGGACGAAATCACCGGGGGCATCACCACCTTTGGAGAGTTTGTCAAAGATCTGGCCAAAGGCGTTGAAATGCAGCTGGTCACGGAATTTGATTTCTTTGACATGGCGTTGGATGCTGGCATCGATCTGGTGCAGATCGCCAAGTTTGATCCCAACGAAGTGGAGGTGAGCTATACCGTTGATGGCATGACCGTCGACGCCGGTATCGACGATGTGGCCGAGTTCTTTGCGACGGGCGACCCCGGTCAGAACCTGCAGGGCGAGGCGAAATATACTTTCTCTGGCGATGTGGATTACGACTATCGCCTCAAGCTCGATATCACGCCATCGATGACACTGTATGGGTTCAACGTGCTGGGTGAGGTGATCCTCGGTGAGGACCAGAGCTATGATGTCGATTTTGACTATGCGGCGGTCAAGCTCACAGATTCTCTCAAGCTCGAAGATCTGGGCACCGTAGATCCCGCAACTCTGTTTGACGAAGCGCTGGTTGAGCTGCCCTTTGGGCTGTTTGAAGAAGTGCTCGAAGTTGTGGCTGATTCCATCCGGGATCAATTTGGCGGATTGGCCGGTCAGACCTCGGATCTTGATTTCAACGAAATCCGTCTGTTCGAATTCACCGATGTGCCGATCAGCGAAAGCCAGTTCACGGCCATCACTCAGGCCTTTGAGGTCGAAGTTGGCACACCGGCACCTGTGGCCTCGGTGACGCTTGATTTCAATGAAAATGCCGAGTTCCAGATTGCGGTCGAGAACCTGATGGATGGGTTGACGGCGTCTTTGGTGAAAATCGAGGATGACGCGACCAATATCGACCGCTTGGTTGATCTGGACATTGGTGGTCAGGTTGTTGTCAATCGCGCCGGTCAGGTGGCTTATCAGGGTGGCGACAGTCTCAATCACCTGGCTGTGGGTGAGATCGCAACAACCACGCTCCGCTATCACGTACTGAACGGCGACGGGTCGATCTCGCTGCAGGAGGCGACGGTCAATATCCATGGGGTCAATGATGGACCCACGGCTGTGGCGGACGCCGCCACGGTAAGCGAAGACGGGACGTTGATTTTTGATCCGGTTGCCAATGACACCGATCTCGACAATGGCGCGGTGCTCACGCTGGTCTCAGCGCAGTCTGATCACGGTGTCACCCTTGTTCGCGCGGATGGTCAGCTTGAGTTTGTTCCAGCGGCGGATTTCTTTGGCACGGCTGAGATTTCATATGTGATGCAAGACGAACATGGGGCCACGGCCTCGGGCCTGATTTCAGTCACCGTGACCGCCACCGCAGATGTGGTGCGCGCCGAAGACGATCTTCTGGTAAGCTCAGAGGACGGACCGGCAACCCTTGATGTCACGGCCAATGACCTCGAAGTTGATGCGCAGGCCATTGCAATCACAGGCTTTACTCAGCCTGCTCTCGGCCTGCTGACACAGGTAAGTGACACGGAACTGGCCTATGATCCGCAGGGGGCCTTTGAGCATCTGGCAGTGGGTGAAAGTCAGACCCTGACAGTGCAGGTGACCGTTGCCGATGCCGATGGCAGCGCAACACGTGATCTGCAGATCAGAGTTGAGGGGGCAAATGATGCGCCTGTGGCCAATGATGATAGTTATGTGATTGATGAGGACACGGTGGGTGTCTTTGCGGTGGCAGCGAATGATACGGATGTGGATGTCACTGATGTGCTGGGCGCGGTGTCCGTTTGCACCGCCTCCCATGGCACTGTGACCGTCGACGCCCAAGGGCGGGTGATCTATACGCCGGATGCGGATTATTTTGGTGATGACAGCTTCACCTACACCGTCGGGGACGGTCAGGGTGGCACAGCCACCGCAACCGTACATGTCACCGTGAACCCAAAAGGCGAGTTTGAAGCCCCAGCAGAAGACACAGGCGGCCTTGCACCGGCGGCGGTTCTAAGTGGAAGCGCGGCACCCAATCCCGGCGATGATGTGTTTGACGTGAGCGGCGACAGTGGCCGCACGGCGATCTTTGACGGCGGGGCCGGATTTGACACCATCCTCAACACGCAACGCAAAGCACTGTTTGATCTGACGGATGCTGAGTTTGTCGGGATTGAGCGGATTGATGGGTTTTATGGTTTGATGACGGTGACGGGGGGCGGGCGATTGGATCTGTCGTCCGTGGCGCAGATCATCAATCTGCGGGGCATTCGCGGCAGCGATCTGGCGGATGAGATCCTCGGCAGCCAGGACAACGACGTGATCACCGGCGGCAAGGGCGCGGATCACCTGAGCGGCGGCCTGGGCGATGACAGCTTCCTGCTCGATGTTGGGGACGCCGCGGGCGATACCATTGACGGCGGTGCGGGCTTTGACCGGGTGCGCGCCAGCTATCTGGCCAGCCATCTGGATCTGTCCGGCGCGAGCTTCAGCTCGATCGAAGAGGTGGATGCCGGCGGCGCGGCGATCACCACGGGCTCGGCGGGTGTGCTCGATCTCTCCGGTGTGGATCAGGTGGTCAACACCTCGGGTCTGCGTGGATCAGACGCAGCGGATGCGATCACCGGCAGTCAGGGCGCCGATGTGATTGCAGGCGGCGCTGGCGCAGATACGCTCGACGGGCAGGGCGGTGACGACCTGTTTGAGACCACCGGCACTGAAAGCGCAGGCGATGTGATCGATGGCGGCAGTGGCAACGACACGCTGCGCCACACGGGCGGCGGTGATCTGGATCTGGGTGGCACCACATTGCGCAACCTTGAGCAGATCGACGCGGGTGGCGGCGCGATCATCGCAGGCTCTGGCGTTCTGGATCTCTCCGGTGTGGATCAGGTGGTCAACAGCACAGGTCTGCGTGGATCAGACGCGGCGGATCAGATCACCGGCAGCCAGGGTGCCGATGTGATTGCGGGCGGCGCGGGCGCAGATACGCTCGACGGGCAGGGCGGTGACGACCTGTTTGAGACCACCGGCACGGAAAGCGCAGGTGATGAGATCGACGGCGGCAGTGGCAACGACACGCTGCGCCACACGGGCGGCGGTGATCTGGATCTGGGTGGTGCAACATTGCGCAACCTTGAGCAGATCGACGCGGGTGGCGGCGCGATCATCGCAGGCTCTGGCGCGCTGGATCTCTCCGGTGTGGATCAGGTTGTGAACACCACGGGTCTGCGAGGATCAGGTGCCGCAGATCAGATCACCGGCAGCCAGGGCGCAGATGTGATTGCAGGCGGTGCAGGCGCAGATACGCTCGACGGCCAGGGCGGCGACGACCGCTTTGACATCCGCGATGATCAGGCCAAGGGCACAAGCTTTATCGGTGGCGCGGGCGACGATACGGTGCGGGTTGGCTTCCTCTCGCGGGAGCTGGATCTGACCGGGGCAAGCTTTGACGGCATCGAGGTTCTGGATGGAGCAGGCGCGGAGATGCGCTTTGACGGCACGCTGGACCTGTCGCAGATCGCGCAGGTGCGCAACATTCAGGCCATCGATGGCGGCGACGGGGCGGATACGCTTGTGGCCTCAACCGGCGATGACCGCTTTGACGGCGGCGCAGGCGAAGACGTGCTGCGCCTTGCAGGGTCGGTGCGGGACTATGTGATCACACCCACCGGGACCGGGTCGGCCACGGTGCAGCGCGCGGGCTATGGCATTGATACCGTTGCCAATGTTGAGATCCTGCGCTTTGACGATTTCGACTATTACCTGGATGGGCGCAACAATGCGGCGGATCTGCAGGATGATGCGCTGGCGCTTGGCGAAGACACCGCCCAGCTCATTGCGCCGGGTGTCCTTTTGGCCAATGACATGGATCCCGAGGGGGATGCGCTGAGCATCACCGGGGTCAGCTCGGACGGGCCGCTGCAGGTTGCGCTTGAGGCGGGGCAGATTCGGGTGGATCCCAATGGTGGCTTTGAGGATCTGGCGCTGGGGGAAACCCGCGAGGCGGGCTTTACCTATACGGTGACAGATGCGCGCGGAGCGGTCTCACAGGCCCATGTCACCGTCACGGTCACCGGCGCAAATGATGCGCCCCTGGGTGTCGATGATGTGAATGCCACGGTGGAAGAACAGGCCGTGACCGGCAATGTTCTGAGCAATGACACCGATGTGGACAGCGATGCGGCGCTGAGCGTCAGCGGGCTGACCGGCGGCACGCCCACCGCGGGCGGCTTTACCGCCACGCTCGCCTCAGGCGCCGAGGTGACGCTGAACACCAATGGCACCTATAGCTACGATCCCGGCAATCACTTCGCCCATATCGGCGCCGGTGAAACCACCACCGACAGCTTCACCTACACCGTCACAGACAGCCACGGCGCAACCTCCCAAGCCACCACAACCATAACCCTAACCGGCGACAATGAAACGCCTACGGATGCGGATGAGAGCAGTGTGATTGAGGCCCGCCAAAGCATCGATGTGGATGCCGCCTCTGGTCTACTGGCCAATGCGGTGGACGTGGATGTCACAGATGTGCTTGTGATCGATGGCATTGTTGATGGCACACAGATTGTCGGCAGCAACGGTGGGTTGTTCACGCTGAACCGCGACGGGTCTTACAGCTTTGATACCCGTCATGAGTTCAACGATGTCCAGCTGGGGGAGAGCCGCCAGACGTCGATGACGTATCGGGTGAGCGATGGCCAGGGCGGGTTTGCGGATTCGACCCTGACCTATACCGTCAACGGTGCCTCAACAGAACCGATGCACGAAGCCGAAGCGCGGTTTGCCGCAACCTTTGATGCAGCGGATTGGGCCGCTTTGGAGGCGACACATATCGAGGGATCCTTCGATCAGTTGGGTGGCATCGACATTGTCGGTGAGCTGAACGATCGGTTGGCGTCGAGCACCGGGTTTGATCTGGATGCGCTGCTTGATTTCACCCTGATCGATCTCAACAAGACTTTCACCTTTGTGTCGAACCCCGGTGGTGGGTTTGATGTGACAGTTGTGGACAATGAGGCACCAAACGGTGCGCTTGCGGGCTTCAACGATGTGTTGGACACCGCCGCCGAGTTCACACGGGATGTTGGCAACGCCATCCTTCCGTTGGATCTTGGCGTGGTCGAAGTCACCCCGGTGTTTGAGGCGCAGATCGGTCTTGATCTTGAGTTCGGCTGGGACATCGACCTACCGACGCTGGGCAAAACGGCGATTTTCCAACCGGTTGAGCTTGATCTTCTGGCGCCTGAAACCGTGGTCTCGGGGGGCAGCTTTATCCTCAATTCGGGCAATCTGCAGAGCTTGAACCCGAAGGTTGTGATTGAAACCATCGGTTTGGGCAATATTGCGGTGCAGGCCGGGTTTGCCCTGCCCGATACATCGATCAAAGGTGTTGGATTTGATATCCGCAGCTCGGATTTCGGGCCGTTCAAACTGGACGGGCTTGCATCGTCAACCTTCTCTTACAACCGCGAATTCACGCTCGAAGAGGGGCTTGAGGTCACCCGTGGGCTGATCATCGACGCGGTCAACACCATTCTTGCGGTCATTCCGGGGGGGCTGCCTTTTGATGTCAGCAAGATTTTGGAAACGATCCTGTCGCTGGACATTGGCAACCTGATCGAAGGGCTGTTTGCCCCCGATCTGGATATTGATCCGGTGATTGATGCGGTGCTGAGCGGTGATCCCGCTGCTATCTTTGATACGGTTCTCGAATTCATCATGACGCTGTCACAAAATGGCGCACAGAGCTTTGACGACATTGACGTGGCCGGTGGTCTTGCCAGTGCGCATGACATCTACAGCATGTCGCAGAAGGCCTTGTTCAACGAATTCGATGGCTTTGATGACAGCGGTGTCGGTTACTTTGAGCTTGAAGATGCAGATGGGCAGGTGGTTCAGGTGACCGCAGCTCAGATTGACACCGTTATGGGTGTGCATGGCATCGATGAAACGGCCAACAAGTTCCTGCGTCTGGTCAAGGATCTGGGGTTGTCGCCGTTTGAAGGGATGGGGATCAAGTTCAACCCGCCGATTGGCAACACCGAGATCATCGACAGTTTTGGGACCGGAGGAAACCTGTTGGTGGATGACGGCGACGGGCGTCAGCAGATCGAGCTCGTACAGGAAACCAAGTTGGTCGATGTGAGCATGGATTTCGAAAGCCTTCACACCGGCATGATGGATACGGTTCTGGATCTTGCTATTGAAGGCGCTCAGCTTAATCCGCAGCTGCAATCGCAGATCATGGCGGTGAAAACCGCTCTGGCGCTGGGGCTTGAGGGAAAAAAGGTTCTGGAGGAAGGCATCGAAGTTGAGATGTCGCTGCATCCGGTTGAGCTTGTGACGGCCGCCACCAATGCCGCTCTGGAAGCTATCAACGCCTTTGGCGGGTTGATGGATGAGCTGGTGCCCGGTGATATCTACAGCGACATCGGCCTGATTGAGAGCAGTGAGGTCCTGAGCGAAGTGGAGGGCGCAATCTCGACCTCTACCTCGGCCATGTCAGCGGCCTTTGAAGCGATGGAGCCCCTGATTGAAGTGCCGCGCCAGGCGCTGGCGACAGTCTATGATCTGGTAGATGATGCAATCAAAACGGTGGGTGACACAATTGTCGCGGGTGTGGACTTCGTTGGCAGCACCTTTATCGATGGGATCAACACAGCAATTGACTTGCTGAACGATCTGCGCGGTGTCGGGTTTACCATCGATTTGTTGTTCACCAGCATTGATGTCTATCCGTTTCGACATTTGGTCGATGCGCCGATTTCCATCCTCAATGCGATGAAATCGGTGGCCGAAGCCGGTATTGATGCCGTTAGCACTTTGAACGGGTTCTTGAGTGATATTGACAGTGCCATTCAGAGTCTCCTGACGTTTGATCTTTCGGATGCCTTTGACGGTGTGTTGACTCAATTCGGTGATTTCCTTGTTGATCTGGCTGAAGGGGCCTCGCTGAACTTTGCCGCGGGCATCGATCCCTTCTCGGCGACCATGGATGCGGGCATCACCTTGCAGCAGATCGCGAAATTCGACCCTGATGAGGTGGACGTGACCTATGAGGTGGATGGCTTCTCGATTGACACCACGGTTGGCGATGCGGTGGGGATGTTTGCCCCGCTGGGCGAGGCCGGAGATATCGTGGAAGGCAAAGCAACTTATAGTTTCTCTGGCGATGTCGATTACGAATATCGTCTGGCGGTTGATTTCAATCCGCAGTTCACCTTCCTTGGCATTGACCTAAGTGGTGCATTGCAACTGGGGGATGCGGATGAGTTTGTGTTCGATACAGAGTATGCGCTTGCCAGCACCGGCACCTTTGTTTGAAGAGGGCAACCTCGGCTCGCACTTCGATGAAGCTCTGCTCGAAATTCCGTTCGAGTTTGCCAAAGAGCTGATGCAGACCATGCAGGCCGAAATGCTCGAAAATCTCAGCGGGAGCCTGCCGTTTGGTGCTGAACTGGATGGGGATGAATTTATCTTGTTCCAGCTGGATGATGTGGAAATCGAAGATGATCAATTCACCCAGATTGTTCAGGATTTTGCGATCGAAATCGTCTGATCCCAAACATGTGGAAAACAAAGAAAGGGGGGCGAAAATCGCCCCCCTTTTGCTGTGTTGTGGTGCCGAAGTTATGCTGGTGTTTCAGCGATATCCGCCAGTCTTGGCATCAGATCCAGCAAGGATTTGGTGTACTCGGTCTGCGGGTTGGTAAAGAGCGCTTCGGTCTCTTGCAGCTCCACCAGCTTGCCCGATTTCATCACCGCAACGCGGTCACACATCTGGCGCACCACCGGCAGGTCGTGGCTGATGAACAACATGGTCAGGCCCAGATGCTCCTGAAGATCCTTCAGGATGTTCAGGATCTGCGCCTGAATGGACACGTCCAGAGCCGAGGTGGGTTCGTCACAGATCAGGAAGCGCGGCTGGGTCGCCAAGGCACGGGCAATGGCAATCCGCTGGCGCTGCCCGCCCGAGAACTCATGCGGATATTTGAATGCGGCCTCCGCACCCAGACCCACCCGTTCCAGAAGTTCGGCCACACGGTTGTTAACGGCTTTGCCTTCCAGCTGACGATGATGCCGGATGGGTTCAGCCACAATGGCGTCGACACGCATGCGGGGGTTTAGCGACGAGTAGGGATCCTGGAAGATCATCTGAATCTCGCGGCGGTAGGCCTGTTGACGCTCTTTGTCTTTCAGGTCGCTGACCAGTTCCCCGTCGAAAAAGACGTCTCCGCCATCCACCTGATACAGCCCCGAAATCATTCGGGCGATGGTGGATTTGCCCGATCCAGATTCGCCAACCACGCCAAAGACCTCACCAGGGCGGATGTCAAAGCTGACCTGATCCACAGCGGTGAAATATTCTTTGTCCCAAGGCAGCAGCCCCTGCCGTTTAACAAAGCGTTTGGTGATGCTTTGCACCTCAAGCAGTGGTTTGTTTGGATCGTTTTCGACCTTGGGCCAGGAGCGCGCGAGATCTTCAATGGCGAAGGTGGTTTCACGCCCACCGTATGACAGTTGAGGGAACCGATGTAGACGCACTGAGGGGCGCGGCACAGCGGCGATCAGCGACTGGGTGTATTCATGGCTAGGATTGCCAATCACCTGCGAGGTCGGGCCCGTTTCCACAACCTTACCGCCATACATGACCGTCACCTTATCGGTGGTGTCGGCGATCACGCCCATGTCGTGGGTGATCAGGATCACACCAACCTGACGCTCATTGGCCAATTCACGGATCAGATCAAGGATCTGCGCCTGCACGGAAACATCCAGCGCCGTGGTGGGTTCATCCGCGATGATCACCTCGGGCTCGGAACACAGCGCCAGTGCAATCACCACCCTCTGGCGCATCCCGCCCGAGAACTGGTGGGGATACTGGTCCAGACGGGTGTCGGGGTCGGGGATGCCCACGCGGTCAATTAGGTCACGTGCGCGTTTGTTGGCTTCGGCATCCGACAAATCAAGGTGCGCACGGATGGTTTCCACCAGTTGCGCCCGCACAGTGAACAGCGGGTTCAACGAGGTCAGGGGATCCTGAAAGATCATCGAGATCCGACGCCCGCGCAGGTTGCGCATGGCATCCGCATCCAATCCGCTGATCGCATCGCCTTTCAGCAGGATATTGCCCTCGGCAATGCGTCCGGGCCGCTCAAGCAGGCCCATGATCGCGGCACCAATGGTGGATTTACCCGCACCGGATTCCCCCACAAGACCGTGGATTTCACCGGGCTCGACCGAGAGATCCGCCGCATCCACCGCGGTAAAGACACCGCGACGGCTTGGGAACTGGACGGTGAGGTTTTTGATATCAAGAAGGCTCATTTTTTCACCGCAACTTTGGGTTCAGCGCATCGCGCAGCCAGTCGCCCAGAAGGTTCACGCTGAGCGCGAGGGCGAGGAGGGTGCAGGCCGGGAAGAGAAGGATCCACCATTCACCCGAGAACAGGAAACCCTGTCCAACCCGGATCAAGGTGCCAAGGCTCGGTTGTGTAGGTGGAGCGCCCACGCCAAGGAATGACAGTGTCGCTTCGGCGATGATGGCCAGAGCCAGGCTGATGGTCGCGATAACCAATACCGGAGACAGTACATTGGGTAGGATATGTCGGAACATGATCGGCAGGCTGCCACGTCCGATCAGGCGCGCGGCCTGAACATATTCTTTGTTCTTTTCCACAAGGGTCGCACCGCGAACCACACGGGCGAATTGCACCCAGTCCGAAAGGCCGATGGCAAGGATCAGCACCCAGATCGCCATCTGATCGCGGTATTCCACTGGGGTCACCCCTTTGGCGATACCAAAGATCAGCATGGCCACGAGGATCGACGGGAAGGTCAGCTGAACATCGGCGGTGCGCATGATCAACGTGTCAGTCCAGCCACCAAAATAGCCCGAGACCAGCCCGGCAATCACGCCGAGGGTGAGGCCCAGCATCACAGCGGCAAAGCCAACAAAGAGCGAGATGCGCAGACCATATAGAATGGTCGAGAACACATCACGGCCCTGATCATCGGTGCCAAGCCAGAAGTATTCGCCGGTGAAGGCGTTGGGTTCCCCGGGAGGGGTAAAGCCGTTCATCAGGTTCAAAGTGGCCGGATCAAACGGATTGTGCGGCGCAATCAGCGGCGCAAAGACGGCCGCAAGGATCAGGGTGAGCGCAAAGGCTAGCGAGATGATCGCAACGGGTGAGCTGCGGAACATATGCGCCACATCGCTGTCCCAGGCGCGGGACAGGCGGGATTTGACAACAGGTTGGGTCATAGGTGTCTCACTCATCCCCGAAGTCTCGGGTCAATGGCCACATAAAGCAGGTCAACAATCAGGTTGATGCCCACAAACAGGACCGAAATCATCATCAGATAGGCGGCCATCACGGGCACGTCGACAAACTGAATGGCGTTGATGAACAACAGGCCCACGCCGGGCCACTGGAACACGGTCTCGGTGATGATCGCAAAGGCGATGATCGAGCCCAGCTGCAGACCGGTCACGGTGATCACAGGCACAAGCGTGTTTTTCAGAGCATGACGGAAGTTGATGATGCGTTCCGACAACCCGCGCGCGCGGGCAAAGCGGACGTAGTCCTGCCGCAGCACTTCGAGCATCTCCGAGCGCACCAGACGCATGATCAGCGTCATCTGATAAAGGCCAAGGGTGATGGCCGGAAGGATGAGGGCTTTGAGGCCGCTAGAGGTCAGAAACCCGGTGGTCCAGTTGCCCACCTGCGTGACATCCCCGCGTCCAAAAGAGGGCAGCAAGTCAAGCTCAACCGAGAAGATATAGATCAGCAGGATGCCGATCAAAAAGGTCGGGAGCGAGACGCCAACAAGGCTAACGGTCATGATGGTATTGGCCACCCAGCCATCGCGGCGAATGGCGGTAAAGACACCCAGCACAATGCCGAAGAACAGTGCGAGAAAGCCGGAGACCAGCGCCAGTTCAAGCGTCGCAGGTAGGCGCTCTGCGATGATATCCATCACGGGTCGGCCCTGACGGTAAGACACGCCCAGGTTTCCTTCGATCGCATTGCCGAGGAATTTGACGTATTGCACGGGAAAGGGCTGATCGAGCCCAAGTTGCGCGCGAAGACGATCAATGTCTTCCTGTGTGCGTTCTTGTCCCAACATATTGTCGATGGGATCGCCCACAAAATTGAACATCGCAAAGGCCACAAGCCCCACGACGAGAAGTACGATGACGGATTGGAAGATCCGTCTGACGATATAGGAAAACACGTCTGCCCCCAGGGTTAGTCAAGGCGGCGCCCCGAAAGACGCCGCCTCGCGTGTTAGTTCATGGTAACCCAGCGCAGGATAAAGAAGTTATCCGGACGCTGTGTCAGTTCAACAGTGCTGCGCACGCCCCAGACAAGTGGCTGGACGTAGAGCGGCACATAGACCTGATCGTTCTGGTAGGTCGCGGTGACCTCATCGATCATGGCCTGACGTTTGGTGTCGTCGATCTCCGACTGGATCATCGGCAGCTTGGCGTCAATGGACGCATTCGAATAGCCGCCAAAGTTCCACGAACCCAGTTTGTCGACCTGGCTGTGCACGAGGAAGCGGATCGGGTGCTCGTGATCGAAGGTGCCCGGCGACCAGCCCAACATGTACATGTCGAAGTTGTCGGCGCGCAGCTCGGGCCAGTAGTTCTGGACCGGCATTGCATCAAGTTGGGCGGTGATACCGACCTGTGCCAGCATGCCCACAACGGCCTGACAGACAGCTTCGTCGTTCAGATAGCGGTTGTTGGGGCATTTCAGACCAAAGGCAAAGCCATCCGCATACCCAGCCTCAGCCAGCAGAGCGCGGGCTTTGTCCTGATCAAAGGCGGGGCGATCTGCCAATGCGTCGGCATAGCCACGCATCGCGGGGCTGACCAGCTGGCTTGCAGGTTCAGCAGATCCACGCATGATGGTCTGCAGGATCGCAGGGACGTTGACCGCATGAGCCACCGCCTGACGCACACGGACATCAAGGAACGGGTTTGCCGCGCCTTCATCACCGTACTTCAGGGTTTCGGCTTCATGGGCAAAGCCAAGCATGATCACACGCGCTTCGATGCCGCGGATAACTTTGACGTCATCACGTCCATCGACGCGGGCGGCGTCCTGAATTGGCACGGGGTTGATCATGTCCACATCGCCCGACAACAGCGCCGCAACGGCGGTGGCGGGGTTCTGGATCGGCGTGAACTCGGCACGGGTGATATTGTGCTCGGCCTCACCCCACCAACCGGCATGCGGTTCCAGCACGGTTTTCAGGCCCGGCTGGCGCTCGGTCACGCGGAAGGCGCCGGTGCCATTTGCATTCAACGTGGCATAGTTGCCTTCGTCTTTGTTGGGCGCCACGGCATTATTGGCCTCAGCCCAGCCGCTGTCGACGATCATCCAGTTGGCGATGCTGTCCGGGAAGATCGGGTTGGGCGCTTTGGTCAGGACGTCAACGGTGTAATCGTCCACCTTGACCACGTCCGATACAGGCGCAAACCAAGACTTGGTGTCAGCCGCTTCACCCGACGCACGTTGGTAGGAGAATACAACGTCATCCGCGTTAAATGCCGCGCCGTCGTGAAAGCTCACACCTTCGCGCAGATGGAACCGCCATCCTTCCCCTTCGCCGATCGGCTCCCATGAGGTAGCCAGCGCCGGTTCAACCGACATATCCTTGCCACGCCGCACAAGGCCTTCGTAGACGTTGTTCAAAAATCCCAGAACCGGGGCCGAATTGACGGCATGCGGGTCCATGGTCTGCGGGTCTGTCTTGCCCGCCCAGCGGAAAGTCTCAGCAGACCCCGCAGTTGCGGCCAGTGCCAGCACTAGCGCAGAAGTTGTCAATCTTTTCATAGATATCTCCCTGAAAGTCCCGCCTGATGTTAGCGGTGAACATTCAGTCTAACGCGTCGCAAGAGCGGGTTCCGGCCGAAAGCCAAGAGTTATGTTCACATTTCTGTGAAGGAGGCCGGGCAGGGTGAACTGCCGGGCCGGATTGCATCAGTTCAGAGTGAAGTATTTCACTTTGGGCTGATCTTCTGGATCAACCGTGATGTTCAGACCATCCGCCATGGCCCAATTCAGAACCTGGTGGTGAATCGGGATGTACAGCTGTTCGTCCTGCACCACGCTCCAGATCTTGGCGATGTCCGCGTTGCGGGCTTCCAGATTGGTGTTCGAGGCCAGCGAGCTGATGGTTTTGTCCAAACCGTCATTGTCAAATCCGGTGCCGTTCCAGGTGCCGATGTCCGATTCACGACCGTGTACAAGGAAGTTGAAGATGTACTCGGAATCGTAGGTTGGTACACCCCAGCCCAACATGTAGAAGTCGGTCTTGCCGTCGGTGATCAGCGGGAAGTGCTGAGCCTTTGGTTTGGCATCCAGATTAACGGTCACGCCGATTTGCGCCAGCATGCCAACGGAGGCCTGACAGATGGCTTCGTCGTTGATGTAGCGATCGTTCGGGCAATCCAGACGGATCGAGAAGCCGTCGCCATAACCGGCCTCGGCCATCAGCTCTTTTGCTTTGGCAATATCGGTGGACGACGAGCTGTCCATCGCTTCGGTCCAGCCGTTGACAAACGGAGGCGCAATCATGCCAGCGGGGATCGACTGGCCACGCATGACAACCTGACGGATTGCATCGCGGTTGATCGCCATGGACATCGCCTGACGAACGCGTACGTCAGCCAGTGGGTTTTTACCCTCTACATTGTCCGCTTCGATATCTGCGGCGCCCTGGTTCATGCCGAAGAAGATCACGCGGTTCTGGGGTGCCTGTTTCACACCATAACCATCAGCCGCGTCCACGCGCTGAAGATCCTGAACCGGCATGTCCTGCAGGAAGTTCACCTCACCCGACAAAAGCGCGGCCACACGGGTCGGCGCATTCTGAATGGGGGTGTAGATGATTTCGCTGACTTCCATTGGGAACTGGTCGCGGCCCCAATAGTTTTCGTTGCGCGCCATGACGGTTTTCACGTCCTGCTCACGGCTCACAAGGGTGTAGGGACCGGTGCCATTCACATTGGTGGTGGCGTAGGTCAGTTCACCGCCTTCAAAGTCCTGCACGTTGACGGTGTTGTTCGCCTCGGTCCAGCCTTTGTCCATGATGAACAGGTTGGTCAGGTTCGATGCCAGAATGGGGTTCGGGCCATCGGTCACGAACTCAACGGTGTAGTCATCCACAGCGCGGACTTCGACGATCGAGTTGATCAGTTCTTTCATGTCCGAGTTGGGCTGTTTGGCGCGATTGAAGCTGAAGACCACGTCTTCTGCTGTCATGTCGGCGCCATCGTGGAATTTGACACCTTTGCGCAGGTTGAAGACCCAGACATTGGGATCATCTGCACTTGGGCCCCAGTCGGTGGCAAGAGCCGGCTCAAAGGCGCCGGTAGTGTCACGAATGATCAGCGGCTCATACATCTGATGACGGATGGTATGGGTCGGGCCTTCGTTCTGGGCGTGAGGGTCAAGGGTCAGCGCGTCACCTGCACGCGCCCAACGCAGCGTTTCGGCCTGCGCAGCAATAGTGCCGCACAGCAGGGCGGTGGTCAGACCAGCCAAGCGAATAAACATTTTGTTCTCCCTGAAATTTTTTTTGTGCGGAAAGACAAACATGAACCGCGACGGCGTTCAAGGGCTGTGGGGCGGAGGTAAGGGGGTGTCTTATAACTTATTGTAATTGAACAAACAAAAGATACATTTTCTAGATATCAATAGGTGCGTGGCCTCTGAAAAACGGGCCAAAGCTGGGGATTTTTATATATTCAGATTCTAAATTTGGTGCCCGGACGTTAGGGAAGGGCTGTGCCAGATCCAATAGGTTGCAAAACGGTCCGGGGCTTTTCCATGTCCGGTTAACGCGTGAATGCGGTCGAAAGATCGGCGGATCTGATGCGCCCGAGAGGCGCACCAGATTGAGGAAATTTACGCGGCTGCGCTGCTGGCATCAGTTGGGAACAGGTGGGTCAGATGGGCGGTGAACCGGGCCAGATCCGTTTCGATCTGAGGGTCTTTCATGACGTCATAGGCCACAAAGCTGGGCAAGGCGGTCATCCCCAGAAATTTCGCCGTAAGATGAATGGGTTTCATAAGGTCATCGACACTATCGCCCTGAAGAAAAGGTTCGTCTGGCGCGTTGAAGGCTTCCTCAGGAGCATTGAACGTGACCGACAACATATAGCGGGTGTCCTGCATGTTGCCGCCCGTTCCATAGTTCAATTTCGGAGCGGCGCTCGTCCGTCCATCGCCGCTGGCAAGGCGTCCATCCATGGCCGAGGTGTAGACCTCATCCATGTATTTCTTGAACGACCACGGCAGACCCATCCAATGCACCGGGTATTGCAGGATGACGGCGTCAGCCCAGAGATGGTTCTCAATCTCCGTTTCCACGTCATAGCCTTCAAACACAGTGGTCATACGAACCTCGTGGCCCTGTGATGTCAGGTGATCGCGCGCCAGTTCGGCGAAGGTTGTATTCAACCGGCCGGGGGCAAAGTCATAGGGATGCGCACCGTTCAAAATCAAAATTTTGCTCATTAGATATCCTTGATTGCGACACTGCAGAACAGGCTGTTCTGCGTTCGAGGGGAATTTGTGATTGCAGAATACGAAGATCAACTAGTATACTTTTTGTAACTTAGATGAGTTTGAGGAAACCACTGGTGCACGATCGGATCGAAGAAGACGCTCAGGGTCGACGTCATGCTTTGAATGCCTGCACGTCCCCCTGTTCGATTGAGCAGGGGATGCGGATCATTGGGGGCAAGTGGACGGGCACCATTTTATGGCATCTTCAGGATGGGCCGGTGCGCTTTAATGATCTGGCCCGGATCATTGCCGGGGCGAGCAAAAAGATGATCACCGATCGTTTGCGGCAACTTGAGGCGCAGGGGCTGGTCCGGCGCGAAGTGATGGCGACTTCGCCGGTCTCGGTGCAATACGACCTCACCGAATTGGGGCGTACAGCGCTGAGCTTTCTTGATGAGCTTCGCAAATGGACCGAGTCGCTGCCCGCTGCGGAACCAGAAGACGATTAGCGCGTTAGCTCAGCCGCGGCTTTGGTCAAAAGGCGCACTGCGGGGCTGTCTTTCATCTGATGAAGATAGAGCAGTTTGTCGGTGTTGGTCTGACTTTGGCCTGTAACAGGGATGGCGCGAAACTCGGTCTCAGATCCGGTTTCTCGATCAAACCCGAACCCAATCCCCAAACCGTGTGTCACGGCCTCGCGCACGCCTTCACGGCTGCCAATGCGCAGCGCGAGTTGCGGCGTGAGATTTTGCTTTTCGAAAGCCGTATCGACAATGCGCTGGGTGTTGGACCCAATCTCGCGGAACACCACAGGATGTTTTGAAATTTGCTGCAATGTCAGCTGGGTATGGTGGCTTAGTGTATGGTGGTTTGGAACCCAGGCCTGCAGATTTTGGCAGGATAGATCCTGTGCCGCGACATGTGGGTCTTCGATCGGATTGGCCATCACCACAGCATCCGTCTTGAGCGCCATGAGTGCATCCCAGGTTGTTCTGGCATTGCCCAACTGAATGTCGATCTGCACCTGTGGTGCCAAAGCTTTGCAGGCCGTAATCAGATCGAGCACCACATGCGGGCCATCTGCGGCGAGGATGATCCACTCGGGGTGATCGGTTGTGGGGGCCAGAAACCGGGCAATGTCCGCTTCAATGGTCTGGAGTTTTTGCACTTTGTGCAGGAGAGCCTCGCCATCTGGGGTCAGCGCAAGGGATTGACCTTTACGGCGAAACAAAACACGGGCGCTCTCCTGTTCCAGATTGCGGATCTGAATGGAAACGGCGGGTTGGGTCAGGCGCAGTTTATCGGCTGCGGCCTGATAACTGCCCTCGGTGGCCAAGGCAAAAAAGGCGCGCAGCTGAGCGGTCGTGGGCATGGTCAATTCGATTTATGAGTTTCTCAAATATTATTAATTTGATTTGCTAAAGGCGCAATGAGAATTTCACCGCATGTGCAACAGACAGGACCTATGTGATGAGCGCCGCCGATACACAGATCGACTATATGAACCCCGACGTGCCCAAAGATCTGCCGCTGTTTGAGATGCCGTTGATCCGCGCAACGCCGGAAACTTTTGCGGGCTATGGCACGATTGTGACGGACTTCGCCAATCACCCGGTGCCGATCACCCAATGGCCGCACACGGGATGGCGCAAGGTGGACGCAGGCACCGGCGACGAGGGGGGCTACAAAGACGGGATCTTTGACTTCTGGTGGGAGGGTGACGTCCTGCTGGGCGAAAACATGGCCGTGAAAAGCAAATATATTCTGGGTTGGAGCGAACGGCCCGAAGTGGCGCAGCGCGATACCGAAATCCCCAATCGGTCCCAGCTCTTGATCTGGCACGCCAATCACCATCCCGATGGCGGGCAGTTGTTTTATCCGCTCGACAACCGCCCCTTTGTGGCCGCTCTCGCTAAGACCGGGGATGACATGAGGCCCGAGGATTGGGTGGCGTTTTATTGTGATGGCAGCTTTGGTATCTGCATTGATGCGGGCATCTGGCATGAGGCGATCACACCGCTGTCCGAGCGGTCACGGTTCTACGACAAACAAGGCGCTGTGCATGCGCGGGTCAGCGCTGATTTTCCAAAAGAATTCCGATGTTTGATGGCCGTTCCTCTGGATCTGGATAAGCTGCAAGAGAGCTGAACTGACACGCCCGCTGAAGAAGTTTGGCGGGCGTTTTTGTTACTTGGCGTGCATCCGACGCTTGCGATCTCGGGTGCGTTTGGTGGCCTCTTCGCTGCCATCGTGGAACGTGCCAAACCACTTGTCCCAAGGCATCTCTGAGTTGCCGTAATTGCATTCGTAATATCGATGATGCAGCTGATGGAAAAACGCCCCTATCAAGAGACGTGAACGGTCTTTCACCCAAATGGCTTCATAGCCCGAATGGGATGAGGCCGCGCCGAGGATCAGCCAATAGCCTAAAAACAGCATGTGTACCGGATGGCTGGGCAGGATCAGAAGGATCAGAAATGCGCTGAAGTACCCAATGTGTTCAACGGGGTGCATTGAGGTGCCTGACCATGGACCGGTGTTGACGTTCCGATGATGCACCGAATGCACATATTGATAGATCTTCGGATGGTGCAGCGCGAGATGCACGACATAGAAGTGAAAGCTCTGCCAGAGCGCCAAAAGCGGGAAGAGCGCGATAAACCAGATCGGATGCGCGGCCCACGATGTGGCGAACAGCAGGTCATTGGCATACATCCAGCGCAACCCGATCTCATAGGCCGAAAAGATCGGCACGCCCGACACCAGCGAATAAAACATATTGTCCCAGGTCTGATAGCCAAACTTATAGAGCGCATTTTTGCGCTTCATGTAGGGACGCGGATCGAACTTCAGCAGTTTCCCCTGCCCATCAATGCCGTAGAACCAAAAGTGCAAGCCACCGGCCACCACGAGAAGCGCGATCAGGTTGCGGATGAAAACATGGGCCATCCAGCCCAGCTGAAACGTGGCTTGATCTGCGCCAACGGGCTGCAACCAAAAGGACACCAAGAAGGCGAAGGCGAGATACAGGGATCTGTCTGAGACCTGAAGGTAGTTGCTCCAGACCCATTTGAGAAAGGTCACCGGGCGTGGGGGCCAGTGCCAATAGGCGGCGTAGTTCAGGGGCAATGCGGGGTGCCAGTGCCATTCACGGCTCATGGCGGGGGGCTCCGAAGGGGAGACCCCCGATGTTTTTGTGTTTTTCATGTCCTGTCCTTTTCGTGAAATCAAATGCGGTCACGAATGGGCAGGAGGAGGCTCGTAGGGGTATTGCCGCGAGGGGCGGATGTGAGGATTGGGCGCACCTGCGCGCGCCTCAATCTGAGGCGTGGGGCCCGAATGCTGGATATGGGGCAGTCGGGCCATGAGATTATTCAGCGGCCTTAAGCTCGGCACCCTGTGGGATCACTTCGTATCCGGGTTCTTCTGGTTCATCATCCACCATTTCAGGCGGGAAGCCGGGCGCACGGATGTCCAATCCTGTGGCGTCTTCCAGACGGCGAATGATGTTGGGCGACAGCTCACGCTCGCCGTATTTTTCAATCCCGTCATCGAAGATCTTGACCATTAGCGGGCTGACTTCCAAAGGCACATTGGCGCGCTCGGCCACCTCTTGGAACAGACCCACGTCCTTTTTCACCAGATCCATGGTGAAAGAAATGTCGCGCGACCCGTTCAGGATGACCTGGCTTTCGGTGACATGGCTGAACGAATTGCCCGAGCTGATTTTGATGGCCTCATAGGTGGTGTTGAGATCCATGCCTGCGGCCTTTGCGGTCACAAGTGCCTCGGCATTGGCCACCAGATGCACCGTGGCAAGATAGTTGGTCACAACCTTGAGCACCGAGGCCGAGCCCAGCGGGCCGGTGTGCAGAATGCGGCGGCCCATAGTGGTCAGGAAGGGCAAAATGCGTTCAAAGGTGGCGCGATCACATCCGGCGAAAATCGCGATATTGCCGGTGTCGGCCCTATGGCACCCGCCTGAAACCGGGCAATCCACAGCCGCGCCGCCGCGTTCAATCACCATAGCACCCAGACGTTTGGCCTCGGCCTCGTCGGTGGTCGACATCTCCATCCAGATCTTACCCGCTTTCACCTCGGGCAGCATCTCTTGCATCACAGCATCTGAGGCGGCGGGCGAGGGGAGACAGGTGATGACGGCGTCACAGTCGCGCATCAATTGCGCAGGGCTTTCACCGCGTTTGGCCCCTTTTTCAACAAACAGATCAACCAGATCGCTGTTAAGATCGTGTACCGTCAGATCAACGCCGTTGCGCAGTAACGATCCGCTGAGCTTATGGCCGACGTTGCCGAGCCCAATAAATCCAACTTTCATAGAGACATCTCCTAAGTCCGGTCGCGCAAATGGCGCGTTCGGCAAAAGTCTGACCTCTTGTCTCGAGAAAGAAAAACGAATTATCTTGGGCGTTAAGGGTAAGAAAATTTGGTGGTAACATGGCGCAACCCAATCTGATCTGGCTGCGGTCCTTTGAGGCGGCGGCCCGGCATCTCAATTTTACTGAGGCGGCGAAAGAGCTCGGGCTGACCCAAACGGCGCTGAGCCTTCATGTGCGGACACTGGAAAAAACACTGGGGTGCCAGCTCTTTACACGCAATGCCCGGCATTTGACGCTGACAGAAATGGGGCTGGCTTATGTACCCACTATCCGTCAGGCTCTGGCAGATATCACGCTGGCCACCACAAGCCTTTTTGGCACCCTGGGCAAACGGAGCCTGACCGTAAAGGTGCCAATCTCGACCGCCACGCATTTTCTGGTCTCGCGATTGCCGCAGTTCCGTGCCTTGCATCCCGAAATCGACATTCGGCTGGTATCTAACATCTGGGCGGATTCCACAGATCCCGGGGATGTCGATGTTGAAATTCGGCTGGGTACAGGGGCGCAAACCGAGGGCGTCAGTGAGCGGATCTCAGAGGAAACCATCGTGCCCATCTGTGCCGCTGGACGGGTGTCACAGATCTCAAACCCAGAGGATTTGCTGGCCGGGCCGTTGGTTCATATCCTCGGGCATGATGACCACTGGGACCGCTATTTTTCTGCAAACGGGCTGATCATGGATCGCAACGCGGTGCGCTATTATCTTGATACCACCTGCGCATCGATTGGCGTGGTTGCCGCGGGCGGTGGATTTGCAGTTGTTCTGACCCGATTTGCCAAAGACGCCATCGCAGCGGGAGCCGGAATCGCTTTGGCAGGTGAGCCGATTGCTTTCCGGCAGGGGCATTATCTTGTGCGCCGCAAACCAGAAGATGCGCTGCGCCCCGAGGTGCATCTGTTTGAAGCATGGTTGCGCGAGTGTTTCGAAAAGACCAAAGAGCCGGTCTAGGCGTGTTTTCATGAGGGATTTTTCGAGTATTTCACCAATGATATTGGCCACTCCTTAGGCAGATTGCCTTTTGGATACAAAATCAGCCGATTTTTCTTTCCGCGCCGTCACGGATCTGTAATGTCTCGGTTAAGTTGGAAGAAAGAGGCTGAAACGTCATGGGCCAATCAAAAACTGTGATTGTGGTCGGGGCAGGGATTGTTGGGGTGAGCACCGCGCTGGCCCTACAATCACGTGGGTATCAGGTGACGGTCTTAGACCGGACGGGTGTCGCGGCGCAGGCCTCTCAGGGCAATGCAGGCGCCTTTGCTTTTGCCGAGGTACAGCCGCTGGCGTCGCCGGGGATTATGCTTAAGGCACCAAAATGGATAATGGATCCGTTGGGGCCCTTGTCCATTCCACCGCGTTATCTGGCGCAGATCATGCCGTGGATGCTGCGGTTCTGGCGGGCAAGCTGGAAAGACCGCTATGAGCATTCGTTGAAGGCGCAGACGGCATTGATGGACCATTGCCGCGCAGCCTTAGAGCGTCAGATCAAACAAATAGATGGCGAGCATCTGGTCCAGCGCGCAGGCCAAATGGGATTGTTTGAAGGCGCGGCCCAATTCAAAGCAAGCCAGGCGGCCTGGGATCTCAAGCGTGACAATGGTGTTGTCTTTGATGACCTCACCAGCCCCGAAGCCATTGCCGAGATCCAGCCGGGGTTGGACGCTCGCTTTACCCATGCGCGGTTTACCCCGCATTGGTACAGCACCATCGATCCGAAATCCTGGACACAGTTTGTGGCTGATGCTTTTGTCGCCCGGGGGGGCGAAATCAAAATCGCAGATGTGCAAGAGATAAAGCCGGTTCCGGAGGGTGTCTCGCTAATTGCAGGTGGAGAATCCTTACAGGCGGATCGTGTCGTGGTCGCCTGTGGGGCCTGGTCGCATCATATGGCGCGCAAACTGGGGCACCACATCCCGCTGGAAACCGAGCGCGGCTACAACACAACCCTGCCGGCAGGGGCCTTTGATCTGCGCACGCATCTGACCTTTGGCGCGCATGGATTCGTGATGTCGCGCATCAATGGCGGTGTCCGGGTTGGCGGAGCGGTGGAACTTGGCGGGCTGGACCTTCCGCCCAATTACAAACGTGCGGATATTTTGTTGAAAAAGGCCAAGAGCTTTGCTCCGGGTCTGAACACCGAAGGGGGCACACAATGGATGGGCTTCCGTCCTTCTTTGCCCGACACGCTCCCCGTGATCGATCACGCACCCGGAGTACCACAGGTGATTTATGCCTTTGGGCACGGGCATCTTGGGCTCACCCAATCGGCGGGCACGGCAGAGATCGTCTGTAATCTGATGGAAAACACAAAGGCCGCGCTTGATATCGCGCCCTATGCGGCAACACGGTTTTGAGGTGAAACATGCGGTCAAGTAAAACGGTGCATGTGATTTCGTGCCACGCTGAGGGCGAAGTGGGGGATGTGATTGTTGGCGGTGTGACGCCGCCTCCGGGTAAAACGCTGTGGGAACAACGCAGGTTCATTGCCGAAGATCAAACCCTGCGAAACTTTGTGCTCAACGAGCCGCGCGGTGGTGTGTTTCGCCATGTGAACCTGTTGGTTCCGCCCAAACACCCGGACGCAGACGCGGCCTTTATCATCATGGAGCCGGAAGACACGCCACCGATGTCGGGATCAAATTCGATCTGTGTGTCAACGGTGCTGCTGGATGGCGGCATCATTCCGATGCAGGAACCCGAGACCTTCATGACACTGGAAGCCCCCGGTGGTCTGGTTCAGGTGCGCGCGGAATGCCGAGACGGCAAGGCGCAGCGCATTTTTGTACAGAACCTGCCAAGTTTCGCGGATCAGATGGCGGTGCCGCTTGAGGTTGATGGCCTTGGGACCCTGACGGTCGATACTGCCTATGGCGGTGACAGCTTTGTGGTTGTGGGCGCCCCTGCCTTGGGGTTCGCCATCGAAGAACATGAGGCCAAAGATATTGCGCAGCTCGGGGTTCGGATCACGGACGCGGCGAACGAACAGCTTGGCTTTTCCCACCCTCTGAACCCGGATTGGGATCACATTTCCTTTTGCGCCTTTTGCGGACCCTTGAGCCGAAATGAAACCGGTGTGACAGGGCGCTCTGCCGTGGCCATTCAACCGGGGAAAGTGGATCGCTCGCCCACCGGAACGGCAGTGTCGGCGCGTATGGCGCTGATGGCGGCGCGGGGCGAGATGAAAGTGGGGGAAAGCTTTGAGGCGGAATCCATTATTGGATCACGCTTTACCGGCCGCATTGTTGAGCAGGTTCAAGTCGGCTCACGCACGGCGATTGTTCCTGAGATCAGTGGGCGTGGCTGGGTGACAGGCACACATCAGCACATGCTTGATCCGGACGACCCTTGGCCCGGTGGATATCGTTTAAAGGACACCTGGGGCAATTAAAGCGAGGATCAGGCGGACGGGGGAACCGTCCGCCTGATTGGATTAAGCTGCCTGTTTGGCACGAGATTCCGGGGTCTCGTCTGAGATCTGGAATTGGGCCACAAGTGCATCTAGCGCGCCTGCATCATGCGTGAGCTGCGTTGCGACGGCGCTGGCCTCTTGCACCATGCCCGTATTCTGCTGCGTTGCGGTGTCCAGCTGGGCCACACCTGTGTTGATCTCGCTCAGGCCTGCGGACTGATCCGACGCGCCTTCGGCGATTTCGCTGACCAGTGCAGAGATGCTTGTCACCTGCTCCACAATGCCTTTCAGCGCACCCCCTGTTTTGTCCACAAGGCCGACACCATGTTCGATGTGCACCGTGGTCTCGTCAATCAAGGTGCGGATTTGTGTGGCGGCATCAGCGGAGTGTTGCGCCAGGCCCTGAACCTCGTTGGCGACCACGGCAAAGCCTTTGCCGGCGGTGCCTGCACGCGCGGCTTCAACACCTGCGTTAAGGGCCAAGAGATTGGTTTGGAAGGCGATATCGTCGATCACTTTGACGATTTTCACGATGTCATGCGAAGATTGCTTGATCTTGTCCATGGCGCTGACGGCCTGTTCTACCAAAGCCCCGCTGGATTGTGCTTCCTGATGCGCCTCTTGGGTGATGCCCTCGACATTGCGCGAGCGTTCAGCCGCGGCATTCACCGACCCGGCGAGCTGTTCCATCGCAGCGGCGGTTTCTTCCAATGTGGCGGCCTGATTGGTGGTCCGATGGGACAGATCGTTGGTTGCGCCATCAATCTGCGATGCGCCATGACGAATGCTGTTTGCAGCCTCAACCACACGCGAGATCACCTCGTTCAGACGAAGACCTGAGGCATTGAAATCCTGCCGCAGTTGTTCGTATTCCTCAGGAAACTCCCGATCAAGTCGTGCGGTCAGATCGCCACGGGCAAAGGCAGAGAGCCCGTCACTGATTTCCTGAACAACGGCGTTTTGTTCCGCAGCCTGTTCAACGGCTTTGGCGCGTTCGGTCTGCTGAACCTCAGCCAGCGAGCTACGGAAAATATCCAGCGACCGAGCCATGGCCCCAACTTCATCTTTGCGCTCTTTGCCATCAATTTGAATGTCGTTGGTGCCGGACGCCAAGGTTTCCATGGCGCGATTGATACGACCCACGCCACGGGCGATGCCGTTGCCAACCAGCAGGGCCAAGATTGCGCCCAGCAGCACCGCGGCGGTGGTTGCGCCGATAATGGTCATGCGCGTGGTGGCAGCTGTGGCCAGGCTTTCAGCGCGTCGCTGCACCATCAGATCGGCTTCGATGGCAGAGAAGTCGGCCATGATCTGGCGGAAGGAGTCGAAGTAGACCTTGCCTTTGCCGGCTGCAACAAAGTCAGCCATGTCGTCCATGGTGGCCGCGTCGCCAATGTCGCGACGCAGGAAAATGGTGGGATCGACAACTTTGTCACGCCATTCCGTGATCAGAGCCTCAATTCTCTCTAGCCGCTGCATCTGGGTGGGGTTGGCGCCAACCAGATCCTTCAATGTGGCGAGCTGTTTGGAAAAGCTTTCCGCGCCTTTGTTGTAGGGATCAAGAAACTGATCTTCCCCGGCCAGAAGAAAGCCACGGGCACCGGTTTCCATGTTGATCGCCGCTTCAAGCAAGGCATTTGCGGTACCGATCACTTTATAGGTGCGCTCAAACCGTTTCGTGGCTTCAACAACACCTGCGGTATCGGAGGAGCCTTTTGTGACGGTTGAGACAAACTCAGAGCGCCGACCTGCAAGAAGGAACCGCTCGGCGCCGATGAAGGCGGCAATTTCGCTTCTGAAGGTATCAAAGTAGGTTTTACCGCGCGCTTTGCGAATTTCGTCTGCCATGTCGTTCATGGTTGCCGCATCGCCAATCTCGCGACGCAGGGCAATGGCTTGGGTGGCGACATTGGATTGCCAATCGCGTAGCGTCTGCTCAGCCTCTTGTAGGCGTGCCACCTGAGGGGGATTGTCACTTACGGTTTCTTGCAAGGATGTCAGCGTTTCGTAGGCCTTTACTTCGCCAGATTGATAGGGGGCGAGAAACTCTTCACGTCCCGCCAACAGATATCCACGCAGGCCGGTCTCCATATCCACCGCTGAGGCCACGATGCTTTCAGCGCTGCCAAGAACATTCTGTGTGTGTTCCACCCAGCGCGTGCTTTCGTTCATCTTCTCAAGATTGAGCACCGTAATAGTCCCCGCACCGGCCGTCAGAACAAGCGGGATGGCCGTCGCCAACAGGATCTTTGGGCGCATTTTTAAATTCGCAAAAGACACGTAGCGAAGCAAAGATGAGAGGACTTTCGGCATTGCGCAACCTCGGCGGAATAGGAACATGGACTATTTAGATGCCGCAAGAAAGGTTAGCAGGAGATTGAAATAGGAGGCCCCAAAGGCGAAGCTGTGAACAAGTTTAACGGTTTTTTGTGTCAGTTCGGGCTGTTTTAGGCGCCAAAATACGAAAAAAGCCCCCAATTTCAGGGGGCTCTCTCATTGATTGATGTTTTGGCTTAGTGGCCCAGGATCTGGCTCAGGAATTGCTGGGTGCGTTCACTTTGTGGGTTGTTGAAGAAGCCCTCGGGCTCGTTCTGTTCCACAATCTGGCCATCGGCCATAAAGATCACACGGTTGGCAACCTGACGCGCAAAGCCCATTTCGTGGGTCACGCAGATCATGGTCATACCTTCTTCGGCCAGCTGGATCATTGTATCCAGAACCTCTTTGATCATCTCCGGATCAAGCGCCGAGGTGGGTTCGTCGAACAACATGATCCGGGGCTTCATGCAGAGCGAGCGAGCGATGGCCACACGCTGCTGCTGACCACCGGACAGCTGACCGGGGTACTTATTGGCCTGATCCGGGATTTTGACCTTTTCCAGATAGTGCATTGCCGTTTCGATGGCTTCTTTCTTGGGGATCTTACGAACCCAGATCGGAGCCAGCGTACAGTTTTCCAGAATGGTCAGGTGGGGGAAGAGGTTGAAGTGCTGAAAGCACATGCCAACCTCGGACCGGATCTTGTCGATGTTCTTCAGATCGCTCGACAAAAGCGTGTTGTCCACGGTGATCTGACCGGCCTGATGCTCTTCCAGAGCATTGATACAGCGGATCAGGGTGGATTTACCCGACCCCGAAGGGCCACAGACAACGATACGTTCGCCTTCATAGACCGTCAGATCGATGTCACGAAGCACGTGGAACTGACCGTACCACTTGTTCATGCCAGTGATCTGAATGGCGACTTCGTCCGACACGGTCATGCCACCACGGGGCGTTACATTGGTTTGTTCAACAGACATAGGTGTTCTCCTCAGCGGTGACTGCGGTCAAGCTTCTTTTCCATGTAGACCGAGTACCGCGACATGCCGAAGCAGAAGATAAAGTAGATGATCGAGATAACCAGATAGCCGGTATAGGCTGTGGTTGGTGTCGACCATTCCGGATCTTTCAGGGTGGCGGACAGGATGCCGAGCAGGTCGAAGATCGAGATGATCAGAACCAGCGTGGTATCTTTGAACATACCAATAAAGGTGTTCACGATACCCGGGATCACAGTGGTCAGCGCCTGTGGCAGGATGATCAGGCGCATCTGCTGCCAGAAGGAAAGACCCAAAGACATGCCGCCTTCGTATTGGCCTTTTGGCATCGCCTGAAGCCCGCCACGAATAACCTCAGCCATATAGGCCGACGCAAACATGGCCACACCAATCATGGCGCGCAGCAGCTTGTTAAAGTCCACACCTGGTTCAAGGAAGTAAGGCAGCATCGCCGAGGCGAAGAACAAAACCGAGATCAGCGGGATACCGCGAACCACTTCGATGAACAGAACCGAGCTGTATTTGATGATCGGCGCGTTGGACTGACGGCCAAGAGCCAACAGAACACCTACGGGAAGTGAGATCACGATGCCGAAGATTGCCACAACCAATGTGATGGTCAGGCCACCCCACTTGTTGGTCTCAACGATCTCGGTGCCCAGGGTCAGGTCAATGCCAAGTGTGATCAGCGGCAGAACCGCAAAAGCACCCAAGACAACCGTTGCCATCAACATCGCGGGAGACAGGGCCATGGCCACATCACCCATCTTACCGTCACGTGTCAGCCACCAAGCCGCGAAACACACACCTGCGGTGATCAGAGGGAACCATACACCCGCAACAATACGGCCGATGTCGTCCGTGCCATGTTCAACCGGTCCACCATTGAGCAGAACGAAGACCACGATGGGGTATACAAACAGCATGATCGCAGCAACTTTGCCGCGCGCGGGCATCATGGGAAGAACCATCCACAAGGTGCCAATCGCAAGCATCACCATGCTCAACTGAACACGCCAGATTTCTTCCTTGGGATAGAACCCATACATGAACTGATACCATTTGGCCTGAATGAAGGGCCAGCAGGCCCCGCCATTTGCCAGACAGGTTTCACGCTTGCCGCCCGTCGGATCGCTGAACGTTGCTGAAAAGACAGCAAAATCCAGCATGGTCCAGGTCATCCAGACCAGAGAATAGGCGGTGAACAGAGTCATCCCGATCATCAGGATCGAGCTGATCGCTTTCGAGGGGGTCGAATAATCCGCCATTGAGGCAAAGATATTGTTCCACAGCCAGCCGGTGATCCCCTGTTGGCTGGGCGGTGCCGGGAGGCGCGGGGCCTCTTCGGTACGAACGTAGAAGATATTTTGGTCAGACATGTCTATCTCCTTACCGCTCGACCAGTTTCACGCGGTTGTTAAACCAGTTCATGAAAGCCGAGGTGAGCAGTGAAATGGTCAGATAGACCAAAATAACAATTGCGATGATCTCAATCGCGCGACCCACTTGGTTGAGCGTTGTACCGGCGAAGACCGCAACCAGTTCAGGATACCCGATCGCCGCAGCAAGCGAGCTGTTTTTGGTCAGGTTGAGATACTGGCTTGTCAGTGGGGGAATGATCACGCGGAACGCCTGAGGCAGGATCACCTTGCGCATCGACAGACCACCGGGCAGGCCAAGCGCCTCTGCCGCTTCGCTTTGTCCCTTTGGAACCGACTGAATCCCCGCGCGGACCACCTCGGCGATGAAGGCCGCTGTGTAGGTCGAGAGAGCCAAGAACAGGGCAAAGAATTCCGGCGCAATGTACGAACCCAGACCTTTTTCAAAGCCGCGTTTGAACACGGGCCCTTCGGTGACAAAGTTTGGCCATTCGATTTCCATCGGGCGGCCCGTTGCCAAAAACACAAGTGCAGGCAAGCCAATCAAGACCACGGTCGCAATGCGAAACACAGGCATCTGCTGACCGGTCGCATCCTGACGCTTTTTGGCCCATTTGGAGAAGCCATAGACAATGATCACAGCCGCCAGAAGCGCCCACATTGTCGAAGCAAAGCCCTCATGCGGAATGGGGTAGGGGCCGTAGATACCTTTGGAATTGAACTGCAACAGACCCGGCACCAGATAGCCACCTTCGCGGGGGCCAGGCGCCACAATGCGCAACACAGCTGTCCAGAAGAAGATCTGAAGCAGCAGCGGAACATTGCGCAACAACTCGACATAGATCGTCGCAAAGCCCCGCAGAACAAAGTTGCTCGACAGACGGAAGATACCAAGCAAGAAGCCCCACAGAGTGGCAAAGATGATGCCCGCGACTGCGATGATCAGAGTGTTGGCAATTGAAAGAAGGAACACATCCCAGATTGTGTTCTGACCGGCCTCGTACCCGATCAACCATGTCCCGAAGGTGGTCAAGATCTGGATATCAGATGGACGATCGAAAAAGTCGAAGCCGAAGGCACGTCCTTGTTCCGCCAGGTTGGCCGATGCGTTTTGGATCGCAACGACGACCATGCCGATCAATATGATCGCAAGCAAAGCCTGAAAGAAAAGAGACCGGGCGCGGCTGTCAAAGACGAGTGCGGCAATACCCGTCCGTTCGGGACCCGTTTGGGCCTCGCCATCGCTCACTGAGCTCATTGAATTTCCCCACTGTTTGAAGAAAAGGGGCAGGGCGGGCCTGCCCCTTTCTTTACTGAAAGGTCTGCTGTTTTTGTTTTTTACAGACCTATTTTCAACCGATTAGCGGATCGGCGGAGCGTACATCAGACCACCGTTGGTCCACTGCTCGTTCACACCACGACCCAGCTTAAGCGGAGTGTCGGGGCCAACATTGCGCTCATAGATTTCGCCGTAGTTGCCGGTCGCTTTGATCGCACGTACTGCCCAGTCTTTGGTCAGACCCATTGCGGCACCATAATCGTTGTCGCCGGCGCCCAGAATACGCTGAACTGCTGGGTTCGCAGAGCCCATCATTTCTTCTGCGTTGGCTGCCGTGATGCCATATTCTTCGGCTTCGATCAGCGCGTTCAGTGTCCAGCGGGCCACTTTGAACCACTGCTCGTCACCCGAACGTACGGATGGGCCAAGCGGTTCTTTGGAGATGGTTTCAGGCAGAACAACATGCGCTTCTGGATCCGCAAGCTTCAGGCGCTCAGCCGCCAGACCGGAACGGTCGGTGGTGAATACGTCACAACGGCCCGAACCATAAGCTGCAACAACTTCGTCCGAGTTTTCCAGCGCAACGAGCTCAAAGCTCATGCCGTGCTGTTTGAAGAAGTCGGTGACGTTCAGCTCGGTTGTGGTGCCGGTGTTGGTGCAGATGGTTGCGCCATCCAGCTCGGTTGCCGAATTCACACCCAGACCAGCCGGAACCATCATGCCCTGACCGTCGTAGTAGCTTACGCCAACAAAGGAGATACCCAGATCGTTGTCGCGGGTTGCGGTCCATGTGGTGTTGCGCGACAGAACGTCAATCTCACCCGAGGACAGTGCGGTGAAGCGGTCTTTGGCCGACAGCGAAACGAATTCGATGGCTTCCGAGTCGCCCAGAACAACAGCCGCCAGAGCGCGGCAGTAGTCTACGTCCAGACCGGTCCATGCACCCGAGTCATCAGGGTTGGAGAAACCGGGCAGGCCCTGGCTTACACCACACTTCAGTTTGCCGGCGGCTTTGACGTCGTCCAGAGTACCTGCTGCGGCGGCGCCAGCAGCAACGGTCGCAACGGCGGCCAATGTCATTAGTTTGGATTTCATGATTTCCTCACTGTAGGTCAAAACGTTACACGCCCTGTTTTCCCAGGGTCGCGTATGTCACGAAGATAGGTCTGCGTGATCGTGGATGCGCGGCCCACCTGTGTCAGCCCGCCCACAAAGTTGTGGGCGTTCAGGGGCATAGACATGGTGTTTTTCATGGTCTGCAACATCACTTAGAATTCGTAGACCATTCTTCGCCTTGGTGTAAATTCTTAACTGCTACTTTTGTTTTTTTACCGGTGAGGCGAAATTTCAATTCTAAATCAGAGCTTTTAAGCCGCTAAAACAATTGCAAAAATTTTTTTACCACTTCGAATTCAACCACTTGCATTTGGTCGGCGATTTTGTCCTACCCTCAGGAAAAGCCTACTCAGGTCGACCACTATGCCGCCGATGTTAAGGCAACATGCCTAGTGTTTGATTCGTGGTGCCTGAAAAATATGCGAATCCTGAACGATGATTCGTCACTTAAGCCAGCTTGATCAGGGCCCCGGCGATGTGCTCCAGCGGAAGCTCTTTTTCGACGCCTCCACTTTTCATCGCTTCTTTGGGCATGCCATAAACCACACAGCTTGCCTCGTTCTGACCAAGGGTGCGGGCCCCGGCCTGACGCATTTCAAGCATGCCACGGGCGCCATCATCTCCCATACCTGTTAGAATGACGCCCAGAGCGTTTTTTCCAGCCACCCGCGCGACGGATCGGAACAACACATCAACCGACGGGCGGTGACGGGAAACAAGAGGGCCTTCGCGGACTTCCACGCCATAATTTGCCCCGCTGCGTGTCAGCAGCAAATGGTGGTTTCCGGGAGCGATAAGGGCGTGCCCCCGCAACATGCTGTCGCCAGTTTTGGCTTCCTTCACCGTGATCGCACAGCTTCCGTCAAGCCGCTCTGCAAAGGCATTGGTGAAGGTGCCGGGCATATGTTGAACAATGGCGATGGGCGGACAATCGATCGGCATACTGGACAGCAACGTGGCCAAAGCTTCGGTGCCGCCTGTTGAGGCACCGATCGCTATGATCTTGTCGGTGGTGCGGGCCATCGCGGTTGTGCTTGGGGCGGCAAGCACTGCGTCTGCCGTGAGTTTTTGCTCAACCTTGACAACCCGGCGCTTGGAAAGCCGTGCCTGAGCCGCTGCTTTGACCGAATGACAGATGCGCTGACAGCTTTCTTCGAAAAACTCGCGGACCCCAAGTTCAGGTTTACAGACAACCTCGACGGCACCGGCCTCTAGGGCCTGCATGAGGGTCTCAGATTTGTCGGTGACCAGTGAGGAACACATGACTACGGGAATTGGTTTCTGAGCCATAAGCCGTCTTAAAAAGGTAATGCCATCCATGCGGGGCATTTCGACATCCAAAGTAATCACATCGGGCACCATCTGTTTGATGCGTTCCGCCGCGGCCACGGGATCAGAGGCGGTGGCCACCACCTCGAGATCGGGATCCTGCGACAGAATTGCCTGCATCGCCTGGCGCACGACGGCGCTGTCATCGACGACAAGCACCTTATATGGCTTGCGGGGGGGACGATCGAAAGCCATGTTACACCTTCCTGTAAATGGTTGGGAGAATTTGGGTAAGACGGTCGTTTTTCGGCAGGGTTTCTGAGTGCCCGGTCATGAGAACACCACCGGGGCGCAACCGGTCGATTACCTTTTCAACCACCCTCCGCTGCGCGCTTTGTTCAAAATAAATCAAAACATTGCGCAAGAAGGCAACATCGACCGAAAAGCGTTCAAGGCGGTCCAGTTCCTGCAGGTTTGCGGGGATGAAACGTGCGCGCGCGCGCAGTTCAGGGATGATGCGGTAAATCGGGCGAATGTTGTGATCATAGGGTTTGCGCGACCGAAGCAAAAACCGTTCTGAACGGGCTTCATTTAGCCCAGACAATTCATCCTCGGTATAGGTTGCAGAGGTGGCGCGTTTGAGGATGCGGTGTGAAATGTCGGTGCCAATCAGCCGCCAATCTGCCGGGGGTCGGCCTGATCCCGACCGTTCCATCATGATCATGCCAGCCGACCATAGTTCGGCACCAAGTGAACAGGCCGCGCTCCAGATCAGAAAGGGGCCGGGCGCGCGATCATGCATAATCTGATCAATGCCTTCGTCTGCAAGCCAGTCATAATGACGGCTTTCGCGGAAAAAGCTTGTGGTATGTGTGGTCAGCGCTTCGACCAGATGCCGGGTTTCGGCGTGGTCTTGTGACAAATGACTGCAATAGGCTTCAAAATCTTTCAGGCCGAGGATCTGTAACCTGCGCGACAATCTGAGTTTGATAAATTCCGTTTTCTCAGCGTCAACTTTGACGCCGGAAATACGTTCGGCCCGTGAAATCAGGTGCTGTGCTAGTTGAGGGGACAAATCGGGTTGCGAAAACAGCGCACTGGATAAATCGGACATACCTCACCTAACTGAAATCAAATGGGCCGGGTCGGGCCGTCTGACAGAGAATTGAATCTATCCCCAAGACCATCGCCAGGCCATCCTCGGTGCGCAGCATGCCGGTGGCCACATCACAGTTCCAGTCTGACATGGTGGTCGGCACGGGCTCGGTTGAATCCTCGGGCATTTCCCGTACCCGAAGCACCTTGTCCGCCAAGACGCCAAGCGACACGGGTTCGGCGGCGTCGGTCGGGAACTCAAATACAATGATCCGCGCCCCATCGTTGTCGACATGATGTGCCCCAATCCGAGCGGCCAGATCAACGATTGCAATGGTCTGACCGCGCAGATCGATGATGCCCAACACATCATGGGGGGCGCTTGGGAGGGGGCTGATCTCGGTCATATCAAGGATTTCACGCACCCGTTGTACATCGACGGCAAACAATTGATCCCCCAATGTAAAGGTCAGGACCGTCGGCACCTGTTTTTCGTCTTCAACACCCTCTGGTGCATCCCAATCGCTGAGAGCGAATTCAGCCAGTTGTTGTGCCATGTTCTGCTCCTATGCGTTATGCGCGACGGGTGTTGGGTTCAAATTCGCTGTCTGGGACATCTTCGTTCCACAGATCTAGGGCAAAGCCCTCTGCGGTTGTGCTAGGCGCCTGTTCCGGGGCCGCGTGCTGTTGCGGTGGCTGGGCTGGCGCAGGCTGGGGCGCTGCCGCACGCCGAACCGGTGTCGATGGTGCGTCTTTGGCCGAAGAAGTGCCTTCGATTTTGTAGTAGGCAATCAACTGGCGCAGTTCGCTGGACTGCGAGCTCAGATCCTGGCTAACCTCTGCGGTCTGGGTGACAGCGGCGGCGTTTTTGCGGATCACCCCATCCAGGTCATGGATGGACTGGTTCACCTGCTCGGCGCCAATGTTTTGTTCACGCGTTGCGGCCGAAATTTCCTGAACCAATTCAGATGTCTTCAGGATCGTTGGCAGAAGCTCATCCAATTTCTGACCGGCGGCCTCGCTGACCGTCAAGGTTTTGCTGGACAAGGTGCCAATTTCTGCCGCCGCAGTTTGGCTGCGTTCTGCGAGTTTGCGCACCTCCGAGGCGACAACCGCAAAACCTTTGCCATGGGTGCCGGCACGTGCGGCTTCGACGGCGGCGTTCAGAGCCAGAAGGTCCGTTTGACGCGCGATCTCCTGAATAATGGTGATTTTCTCGGCAATGGTTTTCATCGCATCCACGGCCTGTGAAACGGCCGCCCCACTTTCGCGGGCCCGTTCGCTGGCCTGGGCTGCAATTTTCTCCGTTTGGGCGGCATTGTCAGCCGACTGACGAATGTTGGCGGAGATCTCTTCCATTGCGGTGCTGGCCTGTTCGGCGGCTGTGGCCTGTTGGGTGGCACCAGTGCGCAGCTGCTGCGCGGTTTCGTTGACCGAAATGGCGCTGGCGTCCACATGGGTCGCGTTTTCCTTGGCCTGCGCCAAAGTCTGCTGGAGCTGTACCAGCATACTTTGCAGCGACTGGCCCAGCTGGTCCTTGTCAGAGCGCGCAGCGACTTTGGCCGTCAGATCGCCATGTGCAATTCGGTCTGTCGCTTCTGCCATGTCTGCCAATTGACGGTTCATGGCGCCCAAAGCCCTCAGGACATCACCAATCTCATCATTGCTTCTAGGGGTACAATCGACAGTGGAATCCCCCAGAGCCACGTCGTTTGTGATGTTTACGGCACGGGCCAACCCTTTGGAGATTGAGGTCGCAATCCAGAAGGCCGCGCCGATCCCCATTGCCATAGCCACCAGGGTGATGGTCAGGACAAGTACCCTGGATTGTTCATAAAGCTGATTGGTGCTGGTTTTTTCGGCGCTCATTTCTTCCAGATCGTGCTCAACCATCCCATGCAGAATGGTCTTCGCTTCGGTGAAAACCTCTGCCACCGGACCGGTCATGATGTGACGGGCACGCTCACGTGGTGTTTCCTGTGATCCGTGCAGATCTCTTGGCGGCTCTGTCGATGTGGATCCCGAAAAATCTTCGACCACCAATGCCGAGACCTGCTGGCTCAATGGCACAAATGGTGCAAAAGCCGCATCAAACTTTGCAAGTGCCGCTTCGTCGGCTTCACCCGCAAGGGTTTCAAGTACCACGTGCAGTTCGTGCATTTTTTGAATTCTGCGCTCGACCTCTGCCTGTGCCTTTTTCGCATCCTCCAGTGTCTCAGCCAGCAACATGTTAGACTGCGCTGCGCTCAGGCCCAGAAACTCCGCCTCCATAGCGGTGGCAACACGGGCTTTCTCCGAGGTCACGTCAACAATGTGATGCAATGCCTCGTTGAAATGTGAGAACCGGTCGATCGCGACAAAAGCCACTACGGCCAGAAGAAACAAGACCACTGAGAAGGCCAAAGTCAGTTTGGATTTGATGCTAAAACGCATAACACACCTATCAAGTTACGCCGCGCTTGCGGGGAGGCAAGGGACAAAAAGAGTTTCCGTTTCCAGTAAGATGACCATTTCGTCTTCGCGGCGCAGGGCGCCCTTGAGAAAGGTCTGGGGCCAGCTGGCTCCAAGATCGGGGACTTTTTCGAGTGTGGTCACATCCGCTTCGACCACCTGTTCAACCGCGTCAGCAAGAAACGCAAGCTTTGTGGGGCTGCCGTCAATGGTGTGCTCAAGCACAATCATCCGGGCCGTGTCACAGGATTGTTCGGCCGACATGCCAAGCCGCCTGCGGATATTGACAACCGGCACCACGACGCCCCGGACATTGATGACGCCGGGAGCAAAGGGATCGGCGTTTGGAACCGGCGTAGGGTCAAGCGGGTCCAGAATTTCATGAACGATTCCAACGGAGACACCAAAGGCTTCGCCTTCCAGACGGAAGACAAGGATCATGTTGGCGTCATCTAGATTGGCGGATTGTGTCATATCAGGCCACCTTTGGAGTGTTTGCGCCGTGTTGGGTTTCTGCCCAACGGACCAGAGTTGCGACATCAATGATCAAAGCCACACGCCCATCGCCAAGTATGGTCGCGCCGCCGAGACCCGGCAGGTCACGGTGATAGGGGCTTAGGCTTTTGATCACGGTTTGGCCCTGACCAAGGATGTCATCAACGACAAGGCCGACCCGCTGACCATCAACACGAACAACCACAACGCGGCGTTGGTGTTCATGGCTCGGCTCTTGCGCGAACAGCGGGTCAAGCTCGAGATAAGGCACCATGTGTTCGCGGATCTGCAGCACGGACCGGCCGCTGGTGCGGGCTTTTTCCGTCATATCCATTTCGACACATTCCTCGACGGCCGAGAGCGGGATGACATAGACAGAGTTGCCCAGTCGAACCCGCAGCCCGTCGATTATGGCCATTGTCACGGGCAGGCGCAGGGTGACCCGGGTGCCGAGTTTGTGTTTGGACTGCACCTCGATGTTGCCGCCAAGCCCATCAATGGTTGTACGCACCGCATCCATACCGACACCACGCCCGGACACGGATGAAATCTCGGCGGCGGTGGAGAACCCCGGTTCAAAGATCATCTGATTCAACTCGCGCTCTGTCAGTTCGGCGTCTTCGTCGATCAGCCCACGTTCGATGGCTTTTTTGCGAATGGCATCGTGGTTTAGCCCTGCGCCATTGTCTTCAATGGCGATGTGGATTTCACCGCCTTCCTGCCGGGCGCTAAGACGCAGTGTCCCTTGGGCAGGTTTGCCCGCTGCCTCGCGGACCTCAGAGGCTTCGATACCATGGTCGATCGAGTTTCGGATCATATGCACAAGCGGGTCACCGATCCGGTCGATCACATTTTTGTCGACCTCGGTTTCGCCACCGCTGGTGACCAGTTGCACGTCTTTGCCGAGCTCTGCGGAGAGATCCCGCACCACGCGGCGAAATTTTCCAAACACCGTTTCGATTGGCAACATCCGGATTGAGAGGGTGGCATCGCGGAGCCCAAGGACCAAGCGACCAACCTCTTCGACCATTGCGTCGAGATTGGGATCGGTCACCGATTCCGAGACCGCATCTAGCCGCGCCTGAGCGATGACCAGCTCGCCAATAGAATCCATCATGTCATCTAAACGAGATGAGGCGACACGAATGTTTTCCTGACGATGTTCCGTTTTTGCGCTGCCCGGAGCAGATTTCGCCTTGGTGGCGGTTGCGTCTGCTGCACTAGTTTCGTGCTGCTCTGGCTCAGCCGCCACATGCTCGGTAATCTTCAGATCCGCATCATCGGCAAAGATAAACACGTCTTCGATCCCGGCGCGGTCCTGCTCGGTAAGAAGCGTGATGTGCCAGGTCAGATAAGACTGGGTCGGGTCCATCTCGTCCAAAGAGGGCACCGCAGAGGTGTCGATCCGGACGCTGCCAGAGCCAAGTTCCAGAAGTTCTTTGACCAGAAGATCTGGGCGCATCCCATTGCACAGCGCATCTGACAATGGGGAGAATACAATTTCAATCGTGCGCTTTTCCGTGGATGCGGTGTCCGTTTTGGCGATTTCCGCACCGTCAGGGGCCGTGGTCTGGGCACCAGTCAAAGCGGTCAATTTGTCGAGCAAGGCGCAGGTTTCGGGAGAGACCAGCAGGCTTTCAGCACGCGGGCCATCTCCACCAAGCTCGAGAAACTCAGACATTTTGTCTTGGGCGGCCAGAGAAAGATCGATAAGATCCTTGCCTGTCTGGAGATCGCCAGATCGCACAAGTTCATAGGCGTTTTCGAAATGGTGGGTAAACCGTGCGAGACAGGTGTACCCAAACATCGATCCCGATCCTTTGATCGTATGTAGTCCGCGAAAAATCGCGTCGATGGTCGCTTGATCCTGTTCATGCTCGAGACCCAAAATGAGGTCTTCAAGCTCGGAAAGTATTTCTTGTGCTTCCTGCACGAAAGCGGCAACTGCCTGCTCAAACATGGTTTTACCCTAACAATTTACGCGTCACTGCAACCAATTTGTCCGCATCAAATGGTTTGTTGATCCATCCCGTCGCCCCGGCCTCTTTGCCTTTGGCTTTCATGTCGGGGGCGGATTCCGTGGTCAACATGACAATCGGGATGCCAGTGCCCGCCGGATCCGCGCGGGCGTTGCTGATGAAATCCAGGCCGTTCATGACCGGCATGTTAAGATCAGTGATCACAAGGTTGGGGCGGTTTGCCCGCAGTTTATCCAACCCATCCTGGCCGTTTTCCGCTGCGATCACCGCATAGCCTTCGGGCTCGAGGGTGAACATAACCATGTCCCGCACCGCTTTGCTGTCATCGATGGTCAATACCGTTTTGGACATTGCTCAATCTCCGTCCTGATTCAAAAACTGATCGAAGTGGGCACAGGCGTTTGGCCCGAACGTATAGGTTCGATCTTCTGTCTTGGATTTGCGATGTGCAGCCACCAGGAGCTGTAGCGACACCTGGGTTGGGGTCATTGTGTCGATTTCTATTTCTGGATTTTCTTCCGAGAGATCGGCAAACCAATTGACAAGAGAAGACTTGGCCTCAGGGGCTGACGATGTGTCTAAATTTCCAGGGATCATGAAGCTCTGCATCGTGCTCTCGCTAATAACAAGTTAAATCGCCTTTCCCTGAGTGTCCCGCAAAAGGTTTAATGTATCGTTTCTTGGTTGTTCCAATTTTGGATATAAAATCGTTTCTGTTTCACGGGTGATAAATGAATCGCTTGATAAGGTGACCGAAATACATGTGGGAGTGTGTTAAATGGTACCGCAAAGAAATTTGGAAATTTGTGATCGAAGACCTGAAATTGATTTTGAAGCAGAAGCAAAACATCTGGCGCAGTCCGCGATAGATTCGTTTGAACGGGTGATGCATGAGTTAAGTGAAATACGCTCGGCACATCAGGGAATCAGCGGCAGTTTGTCGGAATTTTCCGGGCTCGTTGCAGAAGGCGATGACGCAAGCCGGAAGTTGGAACAAGTCCAGTCAGACATCGAGGCCATGCAGGGCGCCTTGCAGCAATATTCCTCGCTTGTGCAAAACCCTCAGTCGAACACTCTTATGCATGAAGGGCGCAGTTATCTGTCAAAGATCGGCCTGCATGGGAAAACGCTTGCGGCGATTGCGACGTTGACCCGTACCACGGTGGCCTCTTTAGGCATCACAACGCTGGATCGATACCTTGATGGGCTGAAATCCACTGCGGAAGAGATCCAGAAGGCGAGTGCTCAAGTGACCGATCATCTGACTGACCTGCGTGAGCGATCCCGCGGGGCGGCGCTTGAATGCGGCACTGCAAAAGATGCATTGGAAGCCTTACCCGCGGTGTTTGACGAGGGGTTGGAGATACTTGACCGGCTTGCGCAGGGTGAATTGCGACTTTCAAAGGAGCTATCGAAAAATGCCAAAGACTTAGCGGATCAGGGGCGGTCTCATCTAAAGGGGTTTGTCGCAGCGATGCAATTCTCTGACCGGCTTGCTCAGCGGTTGGATCATGTCTCATATATGATGGGTTTAGAGGATGCGCATGTCACCCAATTGGCAGCGGCGCAAATCGAGGCCTGCGTTGAAGACATTCGGGATGTCGCGAAAGATGTGCGCAACACGATGTCGGCGATTGCCGAGATGGGCCACAGCGGCGCAACCTTGTTCTCTGAACCGCAGATCACGGATGCAATCGGTGAATCGTTGCAGGCGCGGTCCGATCTTGTGGCGCGGGTCATATGCGAATTGAACCGGGTGGAACCCGCGATGAAAAATGTGCGTGGGAATGCGCAAGATGCCACAGAAAAAGCACGATCTGCCGGCGTAAGCTTCGATGATTTGGCGAATTCCGCCAATGATTTGGCCTTGGCCGCAGTGAACTCATTGCTGTTGGCGACACGTTCGGGGGACGCGGCGAGACCCCTGGTGGTTCTTTCTGCAGAAGTGCGCACAACAGCGGCGGACTGTTTAACAGATGTTGGTCAGGGGCGGTCTCGTCTTGCACGGTTGATCGAGGGGCAAAGTGGGGCGGCTCAGGCGCTTATATCATCGTCCGAGCAGCTTCAGCGCTCCGTTGCCGACTACGACGGTCAGACGCGGACGGGGCAGGCCCGGTTGGAAAAGATCAATCGGCTAAAAACCCAGGCAGGCGGCAACGCCGAAGCATTGGTGTTTATGGTCGACGCGGTATCTGAGGCGATGGATGCCATGGATAGGGTCGCCGAATCTTTGGCTCAGTTGTCGCAGGAATTGCTTACATTCGGAGCGGAAGGGGAAGTGGATGCCGAGCTTCTTTCAACCGTGTTTGCAATTTACACAATGGATGAAGAGCGCGAGATCCACCGGGTGGCCTTTCCGGATTATGCACCACAAGAAACCCCGTCAGAAGAGGCAGAGAATACTGATGATGATTTAGATGATATTTTCTTCTGATTTGATTGCACTGAAAATGCCCCGGCGGAGTGTGATTGACAGGGTTTGCAAATATCCTGCTTCAGCGTTGGGATTGTTTGCAAATCGCAGTTTCGATAATGTCGAGTATCGTTAAGTTCATGGTAATTGAAGTTTCATATCGTTGTGGTGAGATTGAGTGTAGGAATGTGTAAATGGGTATTTTTAATAAAGCGAAACTTGGTGGAAAGCTTCCGGCTTCGATGGCATTTGCCACATTGGAAAACGCAATCGACGCTGTGGTTGTGATCGATCAAAATAATGAAGTACTATTCTATAACGACGCTGCCGAACGCCTTTGGGGGTACTCCCGGGAAGAGGTCCTGGGGCGAAATGTTAAGATGCTGGTGCCTCAAGAGCATCAGGCCAACCACGATCAATATCTCGACGCCAATCGGACAACCGGACATGATAAGATTGTTGGATCAAGCCGAGATTTGCAGCTTTACCGCAAAGACGGCAAAGAAGTTTCGGTTTCTCTGGCGTTGTCGAAAATGAAACTGGGCAAGAGCTGGGGATATGCCGCCTTTGTGCGCAATATCGAAGAAGAATACGCGGCGCTTGATAATCTGCTTTCTCAGGTCAGTGTCAGCTCAGACAATGTGCTTACCGGATGTAGCGAGCTGGGGGAGGCTGTTGGGCGCGTAAGCGCAGGGGCCACACAGCAGGCGGCCGCGGCACAACAGGCCAGCGCTTCGGTTGAGCAGATGACCGCGAACATACGTCAATGTGCCGACAACGCCGCGCAGACCGAAAAGATAGCGGTCCGCTCGCTGGATCAGGCGCGGTCGTCTTCGAAAAATGTTGAGGATGCGGTGAGTGCCATGAAAACCATCGCCGACAAGATCACCATCATTCAAGAAATCGCACGTCAGACCGACCTCTTGGCGTTGAACGCAGCGGTTGAGGCGGCGCGTGCCGGGGCGCACGGCAAGGGATTTGCCATTGTTGCCGCAGAGGTCCGTCGGCTTGCCGAACGCAGTCAGATCGCGGCAGATGAAATTGTGGCCCTGTCTCGCTCGACCGCGGAAACATCGGGCAAAGCGGGTGAAGAGCTGTCGTCACTGGTGCCTGAAATTCAACGCACGGCGGATCTGGTTCAGGAAATCTCTGCCGCGACGCAGGAGCAGCGCATCGGATCAGAGCAGATAAATACAGCGATCAGTGACCTCGATCGGGTTATTCAGGCCAACGCGGCCGCAGCGCAGGAGGCTGCCGCCACAACAGAAATGCTCAATGACAGTGCGGATGGTCTGGGCACTCTGATCAATGGCTTCCGGGACGACGATGGCAACATCGTGCGCAAATCGCAGGATGGCGCGAGCGAAGCGGCCTAGATCGACGGGGTTATCCAGTCCGGAACCAACCCACTTGTGTCGATAAAACTCTCAAACGGGAGATTTGCATAAACCCCGTGATCGCTGACCAGGACGCTGCGCCACCCGTTGGCCTGCGCACCTAGGATATCGGTATGTAATGTGTCGCCGACCATTGTGATTCGGTGGGCGGGCACATGGGGCACGCGCGCGGCAATTTCTTGATAGACCGACGGAAAGGGTTTGCCGTGAAATTGGACGTCGGTGCCCAGCTCATCCTGTAGGGCATGCGCAAAGAAACCGGGCTCAAGCGACAAACCGTGTTCGCGCGGCGCAACCAGATCGGGGTTGGCGACGACAACCGGCCGGGGATTGCGCCGCAAACTCTGGATAAGCTGCGCTTGTCGCTGTGCGGTCCAGTCCTGGGCGCTGAGGAAAAGAAACCCCGAAACCTGATCATAGGGTGCGGCGCTGTCGTCAAGATGACAGGCAGGGGCAGGGAGCGAGGAGATGTCACAAGACGTCGGAGCAATCACCCCCCATTTGGTCACCATCTGGAAAAGCCCAAGATGCTGTTCACAGACGTCCCGGCTTGAAACAATTTCCTCCGGCGCAAAATCAAACCCCAGGCCCAAGAATTTGGCACAGGATTGGGCGTGTGAATAACTGGCGGCATTGGTAAGCACAAAAACCTGTTTGCCCGCTTGGCGCAGTTGTTTCACGCGGTCGGCCGCCCCCGGGATTGGGGTTTCTCCCACGTTGAGCACACCAAAGGCGTCAAAGACAAACACATCTGCGTGCTCAGACATCTCCGCCAAAGACGAGATCCGTTGCCCTAGGCCCGGGTTCCCGATGGGGCGTGGCAACCGATTGCAGATGGCCTCGTACCGATCAAACGCCAATTGCGGGGTCATTGAGGCTCTCCTGTGCCGAAATTCGTCTGATGTTTCTCGTGATCTCGGGGGATATGCAAGGCGCAAACCAAAGGGCGGAATGGGCTCTAAAATGGCGCAAACCGAAGGGTGAGGTCGCAAACCGAAAACCTCAGCGGGATTTCGTTTGCTATCAGGCCGGAAATCCAAGCTAGAGTGTCCCCATGTCGCGCCGCCACTATGATTTGCCCCCTCTGACAACGCTGTCGGCCTTTGAGGCCGCTGCGCGCCACCTCAGTTTCAAAAATGCTGCGGAAGAGCTTTCGGTGACACCGGGGGCGGTGAGCCATCAGATCAAAGCGCTTGAACATGAGCTCAACACACCTTTGTTTCGCCGAAAACACAGGGGGGTTGAATTGACCGATGAGGGGGAAACCCTGTTCGACACGCTGGCAACAAGCTTTTCGCGGATCTCGCAGAACTTGCAAAGCATCCGTGACAGTCAGAGTGCCGACACCGTGCGCATTGGGTCCACGTCGGCGGTGGCTGCGCTGTGGTTGTCCCCGGCAGTGGTGCGGTTCTGGCGCGCCTTTCCCGAAATAAACGTCAACCAGATCGTGCAAGATCGCCCTTTTCGGCCGGCACCAGAGATGGACCTTTTCATTCGATATGGGCGAGACCGGGAAAGCCGGTTGGATCAGACCGAATTGTACCGAGACGACCTTGGACCGGTGGCAAACCCCGAGGTTGCCCAGGCGCTTGAGGGGCGCAGTCTTGCAGAGTTGGCGCAACAACGGTTGATCCATCTTGATGCAGAAGACAATCGTTGGACCACCTGGAGCGACTGGTTTTTGCAGCAGGGCTATGATGGGCCCATCGCTCAGGGCGTGCGGGTCAACAATTATTCGGTGGCCATTCAGGTGGCACAGGATGGCGGAGGACTGGCGCTTGGGTGGCAAAAACTGTTGCAGCCCGTCATGAACACCGGCCAACTTTGTGCCATTGGTCCTCATATCCTCCCCGCACCACATAAGTTTTATCTCGTGGGGCGTGATGATGCGGATCTGTCGCCCACTGCGCGCCAGCTCAAGGACTGGTTGCTCAACGAGCTTGCGCTTTGATGTTTGGCGTGAGTTGAAATCACCTGAGAGCGAAATTTTCTGATATTGAGCGACGGGGCGCAGAGCACCACACTTCAGGCAATCCCGAAATCCTAGCACGGCCCTGGAGGAGTTGCATGAACAAGCACGATCCGCTCAGCTCGGTTATGACCGATCTCGCATCCGCAAACGGTTTGCCCAACGCACATTACATTGATCCCCAAACCTTTGAGGAAGAAAAACGCTCGGTCCTGTTTGCGAACTGGTCGGGGATCGGCTTTGGCAAAGATATCCCCAATCATGGCGATGCCAAACCCGTTGAGTTCCTGGGCATGCCGTTGCTGATGGTGCGGGACAGCGAGGGCGAGATTGGCGTGTTCCAAAACACCTGTCGTCACCGCGGTATGATCCTTGTGGATGAGCCGAAGAACATTCGCGGCACCATTCGCTGCCCCTATCATTCCTGGTGTTATGGTCTAAACGGCGAATTGCGCGCAGCGCCGCATGTGGGCGGTCCGGGACAGAATAAGCATGAGAAAATGGATTTCTCAAAGCTCAGCCTGATCCGCATTCGGTCTTATGTCTGGCGGGACGTTGTCTTTGTGAACATTGATGGCACCGCGCCAGAGTTCGAAGAGGTTCACGGCGAGCTGATGGAGCGCTGGAAGGAATTCGAACAGCCCATGCATCATGGCGGCGAGGGGGCCTCGGTCAAGCTTGAGCTGACGGCGAACTGGAAGCTGGCGGTCGAGAACTACTGTGAGAGCTATCACCTGCCATGGGTCCATCCGGGGCTGAACAGCTACTCGCGGCTTGAGGATCACTATAACATCAATGAGCTTGGGAAATACTCCGGGCAGGGTACGCTCGTTTATAGCCAGTTCAAAGGTGACAATGGCGAAACCCTGGCTGACTTTGAGAACCTCAGCGAAAAATGGCATGAGGGCGCGGAGTACATTGTTGTCTATCCCAATGTTCTTCTTGGTGTTCAGCGGGACCATGGGTTTGCCTTCGTTCTCGAACCGGTGAGCTGTGAGAAAACGGTCGAGCATATTGAGCTGTACTACGTGAAGACACCCGAAGATGCGCCCGAGCACGCCTCGTTGCGCGCACAGAATGCGGCGCTGTGGAAGGCGGTTTTCGAAGAGGATGTCTTCGTTGTCGAGGGGATGCAGAAAGGTCGGCACGGGGTGCTGTTTGATGGCGGCCGCTTCTCACCTGCGATGGATGGGCCGACCCATTGCTTCCACCACTGGGTGGCGTCACAGATCTCAAAAGGTCGTGCTGCGGAATGACCCGAGACGAATTGGATCATGCGCTGCTGGCGGCGCATGATGCCGAGGACACGGCGGCTCTGATCCGGCTATATGCGATGGCCGGAGACCTGTGCGAAGACACCGGGGATCTGGACGCTGCGTGTTTCTACCTGACCCACGCCTTTGTCTTTGCACTTGAGGCGGGGGCACCCGAAGCCAAAGCTCTGAATGCACGGCTTGTGGCCCACGGCCGGGCCTATCCCCTTCAGTTTTAAACTGCTATGAGCGGCCCCTTTGTGGGGCCGTTTCGTGTTAAAGGCGACTAGATGACGTTTTTTTGGCATCACTTGATGCGCCTCTGATGCGTCGGGGGCTGGCTGAAAAGCGACATACTTGCCCAAAAGCGACGTGCTGTCGGTTTGTTGCGAACACATAATATGCAACGTGAATACACCTCAATCAGAGCTTAGAATTTTTCAGGTTGTCGCAAACGGGACAAGGTGAAACACCCATTGAAACCCCATGAAATAAGGCGTTCTGCGTAACTTGACGTAAAGCGCGTGTCGTTTTTGAACGGCGCGTTTGTGGGGTTACATCAGGCACGTGGGAGCCTGAATGGCAACTAGGGGAGGACACCATGCCAATTAAACCACCCGTCACCGAGCTGGATATCCAGACCGCAGATAGCGGTTTTTATAGCGGCTTTGCCAAAGACGTCACAATCACCGCTAAGTTGTTGATCGGCGCGCTGATTATCTGGGCCGTGGGCTTTCCTGAAAGCGCAGGTGCGTTTTTGGGCAAGATCAATGGGTTCATTCTGGCCAGCTTCAATTATTGGTACATCTATGTGATGGCCTTTTATCTGCTGGTTTGCCTGGTTCTGGCGCTGATCCCGGCAACCGGGCGTCTGACACTTGGTCAAGAGGGTGAAAAGCCCGAATTCTCCAATTTCTCTTGGTTCTCGATGATGTTCGGCGCCGGGATTGGCATCGGCATGCTAACCTACGCCACGGGCGAGCCGATTTACCACTTTCAGACAAACCCGGATGTCATTCAGGGCGCGGTGGAAGGCAGTGCCGCAGAAACCGTGCGCTCGGCCTATAAATGGTCATTTTCGCACTGGGGGTTAAGTGCCTGGGGCTGTTACGCGCTGACCGGACTGGCGCTGGCCTATTTCTCGTTCCGTCGTGGGCTGCCGCTGACCATTCGGTCGGCCTTGGTGCCTTTGTTTGGGGCGTCACTTTCGGGTGTACTTGGCGCTGTGATCGATGTGATCGCCGTTGTCGCAACCGTCTTGGGCGTGGCCCAGACGCTCGGATTTGGTGTTGAGCAGTTTGTGGCAGGTCTCTACCGCATCGGTATGGGCGACTGGCTGATTGTTGTGGCCGAAGATGGCGCACAAAGCGCCTCAAAGGCCGGCATCATTGTTGCCCTGCTGATCATCATGGGGGCCTCGACCCTGTCGGCGCTGTCTGGTGTGGGCAAAGGCATCAAGTGGCTGTCGAACCTGAACATGGGTTTGAGCTTTTTCCTTCTGGCCTTCTTCCTCATCTTCGGGTCGACCTTCTTTGGGCTGACTGCACTCTTTGTTGGCATGTTCGACTACCTGATCGCCCTTCCTGCGTTGATGTTCACCGTCTGGGCCGATGATGGCACTGAGACCGGCAAGGCCCTTGCGGGCTGGCAAGGCGGTTGGACCGTCTTCTACTGGGCTTGGTGGATCGCCTTTGCCCCGTTTGTGGGCATGTTCCTTGCGCGCATCTCCAAAGGCCGCACCATCCGGGAATACGTGCTGGGGGCAATGATCGTTCCATCGATCATGTGCTTTGTATGGTTCGCACTTGTTGGCGGCACCGCGATCGAACTGGAACTGTCTGGCACAGCGGAAAATGCCATCATTGGCACAGGCCTGTCGGATCAGATGTTTGCAACGCTTGCCGTAATGCTGCAGCCCACTCTGGCTTGGATCTTCTCGGTTGTTGTTGTGGTTTTGCTGCTGACCTATCTGGTTACCTCGGCGGACTCGGCGGTTTTGATCATCAACACCATCAACGCGGCTGGTGATGAAGGCCCCAAAGCCCGCCCTCACATTCTGTTCTGGGGCGCAGCGCTCGCAATTGTTGTTGGCGCCTTGTTGGTGATTGGGGGCCTGTCAGCCATCCAAACCGCTATGGTGATCGGTGCCTTGCCGTTTTCCGTGGTCTTGGTTCTGATGGGACTGTCCGTGATCAAAGCGGTGGTCCGGGACGGTCTGCGTAGTAAACGTGAAGTGTCTTCTGCTCCAGCAGAGTAACTTATACTAAACTAAACTGACGAAGGGGCGGCTTTGGTCGCCCCTTTTGCGTGAGGTGGGCTCATCTTTGACCGAATTTTTCTGCCATTGAACGGTCAGCTGTCTTTGGTGATTGTTGATCTGAGATCACGCGTAAGGACACATCATGAGCATTCCCACCCAGATGGCTGCAGTGCACCTAACCGGTCATGGCGGCATCGAGAAGCTAGAGTATCGCACAGATGTTCCTGTGCCCGCGCCCAAAGTTGGCGAGGTGCTGATCCAGGTCGCGGCTGCAGGGATCAATAACACCGATATCAACACCCGCATCGGCTGGTATTCCAAAGCCGTTGATAAGGCGACAGATGTGGGCGGTGCCGGTGGGTTTGACACCGTTGACGATGCTGATGCGAGCTGGTCCGGTGCGCCATTGGAGCTCCCGCGCATTCAAAGCGCGGATGCCTGTGGGCGCATCGTTGCGGTTGGTGAGGGCGTTTCGCCCGACCGGATCGGGGAACGTGTCTTGGTGCGCAATATGCTGCGGAGCTATGTCGATTACCGCCCCTACGACTGCTGGACCTTTGGCAGCGAATGTGACGGCGGTTTTGCGCAGTTTGCGGTGACGCCTGCGCGCGAAACCCATGCTGTGAGCTGTGATTGGAGTGATGCCGAGCTTGCCTCGATCCCCTGCGCCTATTCGACCGCTGAAAACATGCTGCACCGTGTTGGTCTTGGGGCCGAGACCGTGGTGATCTCGGGGGCCTCTGGCGGCGTGGGATCGGCGGCTGTGCAATTGGCCAAACGACGGGGAGCACATGTCATTGCCCTGTCGTCATTGGCCAAAGCGGATGAAGTCAAAGCCTTGGGCGCGGACCGTGTGATAGACCGCAATGCGGATCTTCGCAACGACTTGGGTGAGGCCAGCGTCGATGTGGTGATTGATCTAGTTGCGGGCGATCAGTGGCCCGCGTTTCTGGATGTTCTGCGCCGGGGCGGGCGCTATGCCACGGCCGGGGCAATTGCCGGTCCGATCAGTGAGATTGATGTTCGCACCCTGTATCTGAAGGACCTCACTCTGTTTGGTTGTACGTTCCAAGAGGACGTGGTGTTCGAAAATCTCGTACGCTACATTGAGGCGGGTGAAATTCGCCCAATTGTCGCCGCGACCTATCCTTTGTCAGACATCGCCGCCGCTCAGGAAGATTTCCTATCCAAAAAACACACCGGAAAACTGGTGTTGATGATCCCCGAGGTGGCGTCATGAAGATCAAGAAGATTGAGCTTTATCAGCAGGATCTGCCCTATTCTGGGGGTGTCTATACCCTGTCCGGCGGGCGCGAGTATCGCAGCTTTGATGCCTCTTTTGTGCGGATCGAAACCGACACCGGATTGGAAGGGTGGGGGGAAAGCACTCCGTTTGGATCAACCTATATCGCGGCTCATGCGCTTGGCGCGCGAGCTGGGATAAGCGAGATCGCCCCCTATCTTCTGGAGCGGGATCCGCGTCAGGTGGACCGGATGAATGACGCGATGGATGAGGCTTTGGTGGGCCACAACCACGCCAAGTCTGCGATTGATCTGGCCCTGTGGGATGTGTTTGGCAAATCAGTGAATATGCCGGTCTGTGAACTGCTGGGCGGGTCAACGGGCCAGCGGTTGCCGGTGATTTCGTCGATCTACGCCGGATCGCCCGAAGATATGCGCGCGCGCGTGGCAGATCATCGGGCAAGGGGATATCTGGGGCATTCGGTCAAAATTGGCGCGATGGACCACGAGGGTGGTCCGGCGCTGGATGCCGAACGTATCGCGGCCTGTCTGGCCGATCGTCAGCCGGGTGAGTTCTTTCTGGTCGATGCCAATGGCGGTCTGACACCCGAAACGGCGCTGCGGATGCTGCGCATGTTGCCCGACGGATTGGATTTTGTGCTCGAGGCGCCCTGTCGCACATGGCGCGAAACCCTCTCGCTGCGCCAAAGGTGTCCGGTGCCCATTGCGGTGGATGAACTTGTTCAACTGGATGAAGATGTGGCGCAGATTGCGGCGCAGGATCTGGCAGATGGGATTGGCCTGAAAGTGTCCAAAGCCGGTGGTTTGACCCATGGGCGTCGTCATCGCGACATTTGTCTTGCGTCGGGTCTTACCATGAGTGTGCAGGATACGGTCGGATCCACAATCGCCTTCTCAGCGATTGCGCATCTTGGGGCGACGGTGCCTCAGCGTCATCTGCGCTGTATCCTGGATTGTCGGGATATGATGAGTATTGAGACCGCCCAGTTTGACGCGCCGGTTGAACAGGGCGGTGTTATAGTCCCCGATGCGCCGGGATTGGGCATCACGGTCAATCGCGACCTGATGGGCGATCCTCTCGCAAAGTGGGAGGCCTAATCGCGAAATTGCCCAAGTGCGAGCGTTGTGCTTGGGCTTTCGCCAAAGGCGGCTTTATAAGCCTGCGAGAACCGGCCCAGATGGGTAAAACCCACATCCCAGGCCACGTCGCTGACCTTGGTGTCTTCTGGAAGGGATTGCAGATGGCAGCGCGCAAGCCTGAGACGCTGATCCTGAATATACTGCTTGGGCGCACAGCCCAGATGGGTTTGAAATCCGAGCTGCAACGACCGCACGGAACAGTCGGCCACCCCGGCGAGATCCGACAGACGCATCGGGTCGGCCAGATGGGCATGGATATGATCACGGGCCCGCCGAACCGAGGCCAGCCCCGGGGATTTAGTGGTCAGAAGGGGGCTCACTGAATTGGGCTGGGCGAGCAGAAATCCCGCGATCAGCTCTTCTTCGATCACCGGTTGAAACCGATAGTTCGCCTGTCCAAAGGCGCGCCCGGCCTCAGCGGCGTTCAGGCTGTTAGAGACCTGATCCAACCATTGCCGAAGGGCAGGGCGGTGCAGTTCGACCTTGGGGTCAAACACCACCGGTTGATGAAGGACATGGCCGCTCATGTCTTCTGCAAGTTGATGCAGGGCGCTGCGCGAGAACTGGACCAGCAGCATTTCACAGCCTTGATACCACTGCATTTTTGTGGCCCAGCTTGGGTTCAGAACGCTGGCGGTGTGGCGCGTACTGGTCACCTGACGGGATCCATTGCGGATCTGAGCGCCCCCGGACAGGGGAATTTGCACCAGATAGAAATGTGTCAGCTCACCGGGATCAATCCGAACCTGTGACCCATACCGCAGATAGTTGAGCGACACCGCCGTTCCGCCTGCATGGTTGTGGCAGGCGTCAAAGCCACGATCTGCACTGAGATGATGTTGACAGAACTTGCCCGCCACCAAGGCCCGTGCGTCATCCAGATCACGGCTTTGGAACAGCCGGTGACCGGACAGAGGCTCGTGCGCGATATGGGGCTGGCTCAGCATCTGATCACGCTACATCACTTTAGGCTTAAAGCAAGCGCGGTGTTTTTTGCGCATTCTGGATAAAGCTTCTGCGTGACCGGGGCTAGCCTTTCCAGATCGGCCCGTCAGAGGCCATAAAATCAGGGAGGAAAACCAATGGAAGAGACACCCGGCGTCACACTTGCGTCCGAAGGCATCGAGGGCAAGGCCTGGAATGTTGTGGGCCATACCTACACCCCTAAACTGCACAGCGATAACGCCTTTCTGTGGCATGCGGTTATTCCGGCCGAGACATTTGTTCCGCCGCATATCCACCCAACGCAGGATGAATGGATCCTCGTGCTGGAAGGTGAACTTGAGATCGAGTTCAACCACGACAAAGGCGCGCCCAGTGTGCAAAAGGCCGGTCCGGGTGACACCATCCGCATGCCGCGTGGCGTGGCGCATGGGATCTTCAACCGCTCGGGCGCAACGGCCACCTGTACCTTTGGCGTGGCCCCGGCCCGCAAACTGTTTGATCTGTTCATCGCTCTGGATGGCGTGACCGATCCGGCCGAGCTTGTCCGTCTGTCGGCCTTGCATGAGGTGGACTTCCTGCCGCCCCCGGATGCGGCATAAGGAGCGCCCTCATGGTCAAACGCAAGAATGTGGCCGTGATCGGAGGCGGGGTTTCAGGCCTCGCCGCCGCCAAGGCCTTTGACGAACGCGGCCACCGCGTCACCGGTTTTGAACGCACCCATGATTTTGGGGGTGTGTGGGAGCTTTCGCGCTCTTACCCGGATGTGCAGACACAAAGCCCGAAAGATCTGTATTGCTACACAGATCACCCGATGCCAGATGAGTATCCAGAGTGGCCCAAAGGCCCGCAGGTGCATGCCTATCTGCATTCCTATGCGGAAAAGCACAATCTGACGCGTCTGTTCCGTCTCAACACCAATATCATAGCGATGGAGCGTCGCGCAGACGGTCAACCGGGCTGGACCCTAACCATCGAAGAGGCAGGACGCAGCCGCCAGGAAGATTTTGACTTTGTCTCGATCTGTACCGGGCAGTTCTCGTATAAAAACATCATCACCCATCCCGGGCAGGAGGTGTTTGAGGCGCAGGGCGGGCAGGTGATCCATTCGTCGGATTACACCGATCCCGAGATGATGCGCGGGAAACGTGTGGTTGTGCTGGGTGGTTCAAAATCCGCCACGGATATCGCGGTGAATGCGGCGAAAAACGGGGCCAAACAGGTCACTATGGTTTACCGCGAAAATGTCTGGCGCGTGCCGTATTTCGTGGGCGGCATCAATTTCAAGAACCTGCTCTACATGCGCGCCCAAGAGATGCAGTTTAATCAGTGGGGGAAATCTCCGTTGCAACGCGTGATCGCGGCGGTGTTGAAACCCTTGGTCTGGGCCAACTTCCGTGGTCTGGAAACCATGCTCAAACTCCAGCTTGGCCTGAAGAAATGGAACATGGTCCCGGACAGCCCGATTGAGAAAGAAGCTTCGTGTTCTTTGCCCATCGTCACACCGGGTCTGTTTGAAAGTTTCAAATCCGGCGCGGTCAAACCCATTCAAGGCACCTTTGAACGCTATGACGGGGATGAGATCACCCTGACCACCGGCGAAAAAGTGGGCTGTGATATCGCGGTTCTCGCCGTAGGCTGGAAGCTGGGCATTCCCTATCTGGGGGATGAGTTCAAAGACAAGCTCATTGAGAGTGATGGACAGTACCGCACCTATCGTCTCTCCGTGAACCCGGATCTGCCGGATATGGGCTTTGTTGGCTTCAACTCAAGCTTCTGCACCATTCTCTCTGCTGAGATGATTGCCAATTGGCTGGTGCGCTTTGCCGATGGCAAACTGGCGCGCCAACCGTCGCGCGATGCGATGGAAAAGAACATGCAGATGATGCTGGAGTGGCGCCGCAAGGAGCGTCCGGCGGCACAGGTTTATGGCGGGCTTTGCTCTGCGCCGTTCCACTTCAAACACTTCGATGAACTGTTGGAAGACATGGGGGCGAGTGAGCGCAAAAAGGCCAATCCACTGGCCGAGACCTTCACCTATCCCGACCACAAGGCCTATGGGCGCTATCTGGCCTCAACGCCGCAATATCAGGCGGGATAAGGCTTGCCATTTGTGGGGTTCCCCCGCAGTCTATGCCTCAAAGCGCGTCCCCAAAGGGGCGCGCAATTTCATGAAAAAACAGCACAAAACGGGAGAATGTCATGCGTGATTGGGATGACGCCTACGCAAATATGGCGCATATCGAAGGATCGGCAGAGCTGCCTGCCATCTGGGCCAAGCGTGCTGCGGCCTACCGTGACGCGCATACCGTTGACACCGATATCGCCTATGGGGACGCGCCGCGCGAAAAGTTCGATATTGTCTGGCCCGAAGGCACGCCCAAAGGGCTCGCGGTCTTTGTGCATGGTGGCTATTGGATGCGCTGCGATCGTTCGGACTGGACCGATCTTGCAGAAGGTGCGCGGGCAAAGGGCTGGGCGGTGGCTCTGCCAAGCTATACCCTTGCCCCAGAGGCGCGTTTGACAGAGATGACAGCTCAGGTTGGCGCGGCCATCACCGCCGCCGCCGCACGTGTCAAAGGCCCCATTCGCATCGCCGGCCATTCGGCCGGGGGGCATCTGGTTTCGCGCATGGTTTCCGCGGATAGTCCGCTGCCGCCAGAGGTGCGCGCGCGTCTTGAGCACACACTGTCCATCAGTGGGTTGCATGATCTGCGACCACTGATGTGGACCGAGATGAACAAGGTGCTGCATCTGGACGAGGCCGAAGCCATATCCGAGAGCGCGGCTTTGAAACGCCCACTGTCAGAGACCAAAGTCACGGCCTGGGTTGGTGGCGACGAGCGTCCCGAATTTCTGCGACAGGCGCAGCTGCTGGGGATGATGTGGCAGGGGCTGGAAGCCGAAGTTGACGTAGTTGTGGACAGTGGCCATCATCATTTCAGTGTGATCGAAGCGCTGGCCGATCCCGAAAGCCCGATCACCCGCGCCTTTGTGGGATAAGGCTTCTTCTTTTTGAAAATACTCTTGGGGGTGAATTGGCCCCCATGGGCCAAAAGGGGGCAAACAGCCCCCTCTTTTTTTCACCGCTATCAGGCTTCGGCCATAAACATCGGCCCGCCGTGCCAGCGCGGAAACCCGAAGGCATTGATCATCACCACATCAATATCCTCCGGTGAGGCGGCAATGCCTTCATCAAGAATTGCGCGGCCTTCTCGTTGCATGCACCCCAGGATCCGCTCCAGGATCTGTGGCGCGTCAAAACTCTGATGCGAAATCCCTTTACGGGCGCTTTCCGCGACAATCAGCTCCTCCACCTCTGTATCCCGCACCGGTTTGCCATCCTCATAGATGTACCAGCCCCGCCCGGCTTTCTGGCCAAAGCGCCCGGCCTCACAAAGTTTGTCGGCGATATCAACATAGCGCTGGGCCGGATCGCGGGTGGCGGCCTGCCGTTTGCGCATGGCCCAGGCGATGTCGAGCCCGGCCAGATCCTGCATGCGGTAGATGCCCATGGGAAAGCCAAACTCTTCCATCGCCGCGTCGATCTGATGGGGCAGGGCGCCGTCTTCGAGCATATATTCACACTCACGTCGATAGGCCGACATGATGCGATTGGCGATAAAGCCGTCGCAGACCCCAGCCAGTACGCTGATCTTTTTCAGCTGTTTGCCAAGCGCAATGCCGGTGGCCAGCACGTCATCGGCGACCTTTTCGGGCACCACAATTTCCAGCAGCTTCATGATATGTGCGGGCGAGAAGAAATGCAGACCCAGCACACGGCTGGGATCGCGCACGGAGGCTGCGATCTCATTGACGTCCAGATACGAGGTGTTGCTGGCCAGAACCGCATCGGGGCGTGTGACCTCATCAAGTTTGGCAAAAACCTCGCGCTTGACGCCCATGTCCTCAAACACCGCTTCGATCACCAGATCAGCCTCTGAAAGGGCGTCATACCTGTCTGCGGACAGGAAGTTCCCCATCAGGCGGGTATGTTTGTCCTCTGAGATCAAACCACGTTTCAGGCTGTTGCCCAGAATTCCCGCAACACGGTCGTGGCCCGCCTGCGCCGCCTCGGCATCCCGCTCGATCATGGTCACCTTAAGCCCGGCGAGCAGGCAGGAGGCGGCAATGCCCGCGCCCATGGTGCCGCCGCCAATCACACCGATCTGAGCAAGCGCGCGAGGCGTCACGCCTTTGGTGCGCGCGCTACGGCCCACGGCGCGTTCGGCAAAGAAAATATGGCGCAATGCGGCGCTTTGCGGATCTTGTTTCAGTGCGGTAAAGGCCGCTCGCTCTGCGGCAAGGGCCTCGGGTGCTTCCATGGTCACCCCCCGGCGAATGGCCTCGGCGGCCGCCTTGGGTGACTTCTGTCCGCGGGCTTTGCGTAGGATCCCAGCCTCTGTTTTGTCAAAGCCCTCATCCAACGTGCCCTGAATGTCGCGGGTCAGTGTGGGTGTCAGGGCCTGGGTTTTGGTCCGCGTCCGCGCCGCGTCGACTAGATCATCCGCAACCACATCATCCACAAGACCTGCCATCAGTGCTTGATCGGCGGCGATGGGTTTGCCGCCAGCAGCCATAGTCAAAGCCAGAGTTGGTGACACCAAGCGTGGTAGGCGCACAGTGCCACCTGCGCCGGGGATCAGGCCCAGATTGACCTCGGGCAGGCCCATCTTGGCGCTGCTGAGCGCCACGCGTCCGTGACAGGACATGGCAAGCTCAAGCCCACCGCCCAGAGCCGTGCCGTGGATCGCCGCCACCCAAGGCTTTTGCGCGCCTTCGATTTTGTTGAGAACATCGGGCAGATGCGGTTCTACCGGCGGTTTGCCAAACTCACGAATATCCGCACCTGCCACAAAGGTGCGCCCGGCACAGGCCAACACAACTGCCGTGACCTGCGGGTCAGCATCCAGCGTATCAACGGCCTCCCACAGTCCCTGTCGCACCTCAAGGCCGGCGGCATTGACCGGCGGGTTCTCGATGATGACCACTGCGATCTGGTCGGTGATTTCAATGGCAACACTCATGGCGGGCTTCCTCTTATCCATTATGCGCAGAGTAATCTTCAACCTTGAAATTTCAAGCTTGAAATAACTGCGAATCCCTCCTAGCCTTGATGAAAATATGACAGGGAGAGGTCAGAATGCGTATCGCATGCCTTGGGGGCGGTCCCGCCGGCCTATATTTCGCTATTTCGATGAAGCTGCGCGATCCGGCGCATGAGATTGTGGTGATTGAACGCAATCGGGCCAATGACACCTTTGGCTGGGGCGTTGTGCTTTCGGACGATGCGCTGGACAATCTTCAAACCAATGACCCCCAAAGCGCGCAGGCGATCCGCGATCACTTTGCCTATTGGGATGACATTGCTGTGGTGCATGACGGTGTGCGCACGGTGTCGGGCGGTCATGGGTTTGCGGGGATTGGTCGCAAACAGATGTTGATCCTGCTACAGGACCGCGCCCGCGAACTGGGTGTTGAACTGCGCTTTGAGACCGAGTTTGACGACATTGATGCGATCCGCGCCGACTATGATCTGGTTGTGGGCTGTGACGGGCTGAACAGCCGTGTCCGCGAGGCCTATGCCGAGCATTTCAAGCCAGAGATCGACGTGCGCGCCTGCAAATTTGTCTGGTTGGGCACGCACCAGAAATTTGACGACGCCTTCACCTTTATCTTCGAGAAAACCGAACACGGTTGGATCTGGGCGCATGTCTATCAGTTTGATGATGAAACGGCGACCTTCATTGTCGAATGTGGTCAGGACACATGGGACAAGTTCGGCTTTGAAAATATGTCGAAAGAAGACATCGTCGAGACCTGTCGCTCGGTCTTTGCCGACCATCTGGGCGGTCATGAGCTGATGAGCAACGCGGCGCATCTGCGCGGCTCGGCGGTCTTTATGAACTTCCCCCGTGTCTTGTGCGAGAAATGGCACTACGAGAATGTGGTTCTGTTGGGCGATGCCTCGGCCACCGCGCATTTCTCAATCGGTTCTGGGTCGCGACTGGCCTTTGACAGCGCCATTGCTCTGGCCGAATTCCTGCATGTTGAGCCCAGTATGGAAGCGGCCTTTGAACGCTATCAGGAGGAACGCCGCCTAGACGTGCTGCGCCTGCAATCTGCAGCGCGCAACTCGCTTGAGTGGTTTGAAGAGGTGGAACGGTATCTTGATCTGGATCCGGTCCAGTTCAACTATTCGCTGTTGACCCGGTCGCAGCGGATCAGCCATGAAAACCTGCGCGTGCGCGATGGTAAGTGGCTGGAAAGCGCGGAAAAGTGGTTTCAGATGCAGGCGGGTGTTGCGGAAGATGCCACAGTGCGCCCTCCCATGCTGGCGCCGTTCAAACTGCGGGATATGGAACTTGAAAACCGCATCGTTGTCTCACCTATGGCCCAGTATAAATCGGTCGATGGCATCCCGGGCGATTGGCACCTGATCCACTATGGCGAACGCGCCAAAGGTGGGGCGGGGTTGGTCTACACGGAAATGACCTGTGTCTCTGCAGAGGGGCGGATCACGCCGGGCTGTCCGGGTCTATACGCGCCCGAGCACGAGGAAGGCTGGAAACGGCTGACAGAGTTTGTGCATGCGGAAACCAAGGCCAAGATCTGTTGCCAGATTGGTCATTCGGGGCGCAAAGGCTCGACCAATATCGGTTGGGAGGGCATGGACAAACCTCTGGCCGAGGGCAATTGGGATCTTGTCTCAGCGTCGGCCATTCCGTGGTCTGCTGAGAACGCGACACCGCGCGACGCCACACAAGCCGATCTGGATCAGATCAAAGCCCAATTTGTCGCCGCAGCCGAGATGGCCGAGCGCGCAGGCTTTGACATGATCGAGCTGCACGCGGCCCATGGCTATTTCATCTCGTCCTTTATCTCGCCGGTGTCGAACACACGTGACGACGCGTATGGCGGAAGCCTTGAGAACCGCCTGCGCTATCCGCTTGAGGTGTTTCATGCCATGCGCGCGGTCTGGCCCGAGGGTAAACCGATGTCGGTGCGGATCTCGGCCAATGATTGGGTGGGTGATGCGGGCGTCACGCCGGAAGAGGCGGTTGAGATCGCCAAGGCCTTTAGCGCGGCAGGCGCCGACATCATCGATGTCTCCGCCGGCCAGACCACTGTGGATGCGCGCCCGGTCTATGGCCGCATGTTCCAGACCCCCTTCAGCGATCGTATTCGCAACGAGGCCGGGATCAAAACCATGGCGGTGGGCAACATCTATGAGGCAGACCACGCCAACTCGATCCTGATTGCGGGGCGGGCGGATCTGGTCTGTGTCGGGCGTCCGCATCTGGCCGATCCTTATTGGACCCTGCACGAAGCGGCCCGCGTTGGGGATCGTCACGCGGACTGGGCACTGCCCTATCAGGCAGGCCGCGATCAGGCCTGGCGTCTGGCGGACCGCGACGCCGAAATGGTGGGCAAGGTATGACCCTGTCCGAGCGCCATGTATTGGTCACGGGCGGCGGCACCGGAGTGGGGGCCGCCATCGCCGAAGCCATGGCCCATGCCGGGGCCAAAGTCACCATCCTAGGGCGGCGCGAAGAACCGCTGCGCGAGGTTGCGAAACAACACAAATTCATCGGCTGGGCCACCTGCGATGTGACCGACCGGTCAGCGGTTGACCAGGCGGTCAGTCAGGCGCGCGGGTTAAACGGTCCGGTGGATGTGGTTGTGGCCAATGCTGGGGCCGCTGACAGCGTACCCTTCTCGAAAATGACCGGGGAACAGCTGGATAAGATGATGTCGGTCAACCTGACCGGCGTGGTCAATATCTGGCAGGCGGCGCTGGGCGATATGCAAAACGCGGGCTGGGGGCGTTTGATCGCGGTGGCCTCAACCGCCGGGCTTAAGGGGTATCCCTATGTCAGCGCCTATTGCGCCGCCAAACATGCGGTGGTTGGCCTGACCAAATCGCTGGCGATTGAGCTGGGTGATAGCGGCGTGACCGCCAATGCCATCTGTCCGGGCTTTATTGAAACGCCGCTGCTGGAACGTTCGATTGAAAACATCATCGAAAAGACCGGCATGAGTGAAGAAAAGGCCCGCGAATCCTTGATCCGGGACAATCCGCAGAAACGCTTTATCCAGCCTGATGAGGTTGCTCAGACCGCACTTTGGCTGTGTAGCGAGGGCGCGGCGGGGATCAATGGGCATGCTCTGTCAATGTCGGGAGGCGAGATATGAGCCTGTCAAAAGAACGTCTGCGCCTCTGGCTGAAACTGCTCAAAGCCAGCAGCACCTTGGAAGACGAATTGCGCCGTCGCTTGCGGTCGGAATTTGGCTCAACCCTGCCACGGTTTGATGTGATGTCGGCGCTGTCACGCAGTCCCGATGGGCTGCGGATGAGCCAGATTTCGGAAATGCTGCGGGTGTCAAACGGCAATGTCACCGGGATCGTTGACAAACTCTCGGACGAGGGGTTGGCCCAGCGGGTGGCAGTCCCGGGGGATCGGCGGGCGTCGCTTGTGATGCTGACCGACAAAGGCAAATCGGCCTTTGCCGAGCACGCGGCGGCGCATGAGGCCTGGATCGACGATCTGCTCGGCGGGTTAAACCAAGATGATATCGAAGGCATGCAAGCGCGTCTTGACCGCCTTCTGGACACGCTGGAGGATTAAAATGCGCAGCGATACCAAACACTTCCTTTGCTCGATCGAAGACGGCATTGCCACGGTGCAACTCAACCGGCCCGAGCGTAAAAACCCGCTGACCTTTGACAGCTATGCCGAGCTGCGCGACTGGTTCCGCGATCTGCATTACGATGACAGCGTGGGCGCGGTGGTCTTTGCCCCCAATGGTGGCAATTTCAGCTCGGGCGGCGATGTGCATGATATCATTGGCCCGCTGACCGAGATGAACATGAAAGAGCTTTTGCGCTTTACCCGCATGACAGGCGATCTGGTCAAAGCCATGTTGAACTGCGGCAAGCCGATAATCGCAGCGGTGGATGGCATTTGCGCCGGAGCAGGGGCGATTATCTCGATGGCCTCGGATCTGCGTGTCGCGACGCCGGAAGCGAAAACCGCGTTTTTGTTCAATCGCGTTGGTCTTGCGGGATGTGATATGGGCGCCTGCGCGATCCTGCCGCGTCTGATTGGTCAGGGCCGGGCGGCGGAGCTGCTGTATATGGGGCGATCCATGTCGGCGGATGAGGGTGAGCGCTGGGGCTATTTCAACCGAGTGGTTCCGCAGGACGATCTGTTGAAAACCGCCAATGACATGGCGCGCCGCATCGCGTCGGGGCCGCAGTTTGCGAATATGATGACCAAAACCATGCTGGCGCAGGAATGGTCGATGACCATGGATCAGGCGATTGAGGCCGAAGCGCAGGCGCAGGCGATCTGTATGCAGGGGCAGGATTTTCACCGGGCCTATCATGCCTTTGTCGCAAAAGAAAAACCGGTCTTTCAGGGCGATTGATCTCACACATGGGGACTTCTGGGGCGCTGCCCCAGACCCCGGAGTATTTGGGAAAAGAAGAAACCATGGCGGATACCACATTTCTGAACTGGCCGTTTTTTGAAGATCGGCATCGTGCCCTGGCGGCGGAGCTTGACGCCTGGGCCGCGGCGAATTTGTCTGCTGTGGATCACAGCGATACCGATGCGGCCTGTGGTCATCTGGTGTCTATGCTTGGCGAAGCCGGATTTCTGGAACACTCCGGCGCGATGGATGGCCGATTGGATGTGCGCAGCCTCAGCATTATTCGCGAAACGCTGGCGCGCCATGATGGGTTGGCGGATTTTGCCTTTGCAATGCAGGGGCTGGGCACCGGGGCGATCTCGCTGTTTGGCACCGACGCACAGAAAAAGGAATGGCTGACCAAGACCCGCAGCGGCAAGGCGATCTCGGCCTTTGCATTGACCGAACCGCAGTCGGGGTCGGATGTGGCCAATTCCACCATGACCGCCACGTTGGATGGCGATGACTATGTGCTGAACGGAGAGAAGACCTGGATCTCGAACGGCGGGATTGCGGATGTCTACACTGTGTTTGCCCGCACGGGTGAGGCGCCGGGCGCACGTGGGCTGTCGGCCTTTGTTGTGCCCGCGGATCTGCCCGGGTTTGAGGTGGTCGAGCGGCTGGAGACCATTGCGCCGCATCCCTTGGCAACACTGCGGTTTACCGATTGCCGCATCCCGAAATCTGCGCTGTTGGGCGAGGCCGGGTCCGGTTTCAAAGTCGCGATGTCGGTGCTGGATGTGTTCCGGACCACCGTGGCGGCGGCGGCGCTTGGCTTTGCCCGCCGTGCTTTGGATGAGGCGCTGACCCGGGTGTCGACCCGTCAGGTGCAGGGTGCGCCTTTGTTCGATTTGCAGATGGTGCAGGGGCATATCGCCGATATGGCGCTGGATGTGGATGCGGCGGCGCTGTTGGTCTATCGCGCGGGCTGGACCAAAGACAGCGGGGCGCCACGCGTAACCCGCGAGGCGGCCATGGCCAAACTGTTCTCAACGGATCAGGCGCAGCAGGTTATCGACAAAGCGGTGCAGCTTCACGGGGGAGATGGCGTGCGCTCGGGGGAGACCGTTGAAAAACTGTACCGCGAAATCAGAGCCCTGCGCATCTATGAGGGCGCGTCAGACGTTCAGCGCGTGGTGATTGCACGTCAGGCGCTTGCGGCGCATCAGGGAGGATAAACTCATGCATGTTTCTGCACATAGCGATACATTTGCGCGCAATGCGCTGCCCGCAACCGAGAGCTGGCCGGATCTGCTTCTAGACGGGTTTGACTACCCCGAGCGGCTGAATGCCGGTGTTGAAATGACCGATGCCATGGTGGCCAAGGGATTTGGCGACCACACGGCGCTGATCGGCAATGGCCGGCGGCGCACCTATAAAGAGCTGACCGATTGGACCAATCGATTGGCGCATGTGCTGGTTGAGGATCTGGGGGTCAAACCGGGCAATCGGGTGTTGATCCGCTCGGCCAACAATCCGGCGATGGTGGCCTGTTGGCTGGCCGCGACCAAGGTTGGCGCGGTTGTGGTCAATACCATGCCGATGCTGCGCGCAGCGGAGCTGAGCAAATATGTCGACAAGGCCCAGATCACCCATGCGTTGTGCGACACGCGCCTGATGGATGAGATGGCGCTTTGTGCCAAAACCAGCGCAACCCTGAAAACCGTAGTGGGCTTTGACGGCACCGCCAATCATGATGCCGAGCTGGACCGTCTGGCATTGGAAAAGCCGGTGAGTTTTGACGCGGTTGAGACCGCTCAGGATGACGTGGCGCTGATCGGCTTTACCAGCGGATCAACCGGTGAGCCGAAAGGCACCATGCATTTCCACCGGGATCTGTTGATCATCGCCGATGGCTATGCCCGCGAAGTTCTTGATGTGCAGCCCGAAGATGTTTTTGTTGGCTCGCCTCCCTTGGCCTTTACCTTTGGTCTGGGTGGTCTGGCGATTTTCCCGCTGCGCTTTGGGGCGGCGGCCACGCTTCTTGAGCAGGCGACGCCGCCGAACATGATTGAGATCATCGAGAAATACCGCGCGACGGTCTGTTTCACGGCACCCACAGCCTATCGGGCCATGCTAGCCGCGATGGAGGAAGGTGCCGATCTGTCGTCCCTGCGGGCAGCCGTGTCAGCTGGGGAAACCCTGCCTGCCCCTGTCTATCAGGAGTGGCAGGAGAAAACCGGCAAACCTATGCTGGACGGCATCGGTGCAACCGAGATGCTGCATATCTTCATTTCCAACCGCTTCACCGATCACCGCCCGGCCTGTACCGGCAAGACTGTGACCGGATATGAAGCGCGTGTTGTCGACGAAGAGGGCAACCCGGTCGAACCCGGCGAGATCGGCCGCCTTGCGGTGCGCGGGCCCACGGGCTGTCGCTATATGTTTGGCGAACGTCAGGCCGAGTATGTTCAGAACGGTTGGAACATTTCAGGCGATGCCTTCTGGCAGGATGATGAAGGCTATTTCCGCTTTGCGGCCCGCAATGACGATATGATTATCTCCTCGGGGTACAATATCGCCGGTCCGGAAGTCGAAGCCTCGCTTTTGGCGCATCCGGCGGTGTCGGAATGTGCCGTGATCGGTGTGCCGGATGAGGCGCGCGGCTCGATTGTGCAGGCGCATATCATTCTGGCCGAGGGTGCAGAAGGCGACGCAGAGATGGTCAAAGCCCTGCAAGACCACGTGAAGACCTCGATCGCCCCCTACAAATACCCACGTTCGGTGGTGTTCACCCAATCGCTGCCCAAAACAGCGACCGGCAAAATTCAACGCTTCCGTCTGAAGGACTAACCATGAGCGACGCCTATAATCCCAAGTCCGACGGGGCCAAGATGTCCTTCAAAGACGCCATGTCTTATGGAGATTATCTGTGCCTCGATGGGATCCTGGAGCAGCAGAACCCGCAGTCGGATGCCCATGATGAAATGCTGTTTATCATTCAGCATCAGACATCCGAGCTTTGGATGAAGTTGGCCATTCATGAACTTGGTGCCGCGCGTGAGGCCCTGAAAGCCGGAGAAATGCCGACCATGTTCAAAATGCTGGCCCGGGTCAGCCGGATCTTTGAACAGCTCAACAACGCCTGGGATGTTCTGCGTACGATGACGCCTGCGGATTATACGCGCTTTCGCGAAGCGCTTGGCCCGTCGTCAGGGTTTCAGTCGTATCAGTATCGGATGATCGAATACGTGCTGGGCAATCGGAACCCCAATATGCTCAAGCCCCATGAACATGTGCCAAATGTGGTACGCACGCTTGAGCAAGAGCTGGAGCAGCTGAGCTTTTATGATGAGGTGGTCCGCCTGTTGTTCATCGCAGTGGATGGCGATGACAGTGCGGTGCCTGCGCCGCAACTGAATTCACCGCATTCTGCGGTACCAGAAATTCAGGCGCGCTGGAAAACTGTTTATGAAGACGTGGATACCTATTGGACGCTCTATGAACTGGGCGAAAAACTGGTAGACCTCGAGGATTATTTCCGCCGTTGGCGGTTCAATCACGTCACCACGGTGGAGCGGGTGATCGGGTTTAAACGCGGTACAGGTGGCACCTCGGGGGTGCACTATCTGCGTCGGATGTTGGAAACCGAATTGTTCCCCGAGCTGTGGAACGTCAGAGGAGAGCTATAATGGGCGTTTCACTGCCTAGAAAAGAGCTGTTTGATCTGCCCGACGGGGTGATCTATCTCGATGGCAACTCGCTGGGTGTTCTGCCCAAAGCGGTAGGTGCGCGTGTGGCGCAGACCATTCAGGCCGAGTGGGGCCATGAGCTTATCCGCGCATGGAACACCGCCGATTGGATGGGCCTGCCCACCAAGGTGGCCAACCGTATTGCCGCGCTGATTGGCGCGCCGGACGGTTCCGTTGCCACCGGCGATACCCTGTCGATCAAGGTGTTTCAGGCGGTGGCCGCCGGGCTGGACATGCGTCCGGATCGCAAGGTGATTTTGTCGGACAACGGCAACTTTCCCACCGATCTCTATATGGCGCAAGGGCTGATTGACACCAAAGGGCAGGGGCATGAGCTGCGTCTGGCCGCCCCGGAAGATGTCATGGAGGCCATAACCGAAGAGGTGGCGGTTGTTATGTTGACCGAGGTTGATTTCCGGTCGGGTCGCAAACACGATATGGTTGAGGTCACCAAACGTGCCCATGAAAAAGGCGCGGTGATGATCTGGGATCTGGCGCATTCTGCCGGCGCGCTTGAGCTTGATCTGGCTGGCTGCAACGCCGAGTTTGCTGTGGGGTGCTCGTACAAGTACCTCAACGGTGGACCCGGTGCCCCGGCCTTCATCTATGTTCGTCCCGACCTCGCGGAAAGCATTCAGCCTGCATTGGCCGGATGGTTGGGCCACGATGCCCCCTTTGCGATGGAACTGGGCTACCGCCCCGCCATGGCGACCGAACGGATGCGGGTGGGCACACCGCCGATCTTGCAACTGGCGGCGCTGGATGCCGCATTGGACGCCTGGGACGGTGTTGAGATGTCGGATCTCCGGGCGGCCTCTGTCCATCTGTGCGAAACCTTCATCAAAGAGGTCGAAGCGCGCTGTCCCGAGCTTGAGCTTGCCACGCCACGCGATGCGACGGTGCGCGGCAGTCAGGTCTCGTTCGGGTTTGAACATGGCTACGCCGCAGTTCAGGCCCTGATTGATAGGGGGGTCATTGGAGACTTCCGGGCGCCGAATATCATGCGCTTTGGCTTTACCCCGCTTTATATCGATGAGGCGGATGTCATCCGCGCCGCTGAGATCATTGAAGACGTGATCAAAAATGAGCTATGGCGCGATCCGAAATATCAAGTCCGATCACGGGTGACCTAATATGACCTGCCTCTTTATCCAGATACAATGCCGCCCCGGCAGCACCTATAAGGTGGCCGAAGCCATTGCCCTGCGTGAGATCCACTCTGAGCTTTATTCCACCAGCGGTCACTATGATCTGTTGTTGAAACTCTACGTTCCCGAGGGGGAAGACGTTGGCAAATATATCAACGACAATCTCTTGGTGATCGATGGGATCGAACGCAGCCTGACGACCCAGACCTTCCGAGCATTTTAATGTTTCGCTGGTCTCAGAAGGTTCTGTTCAAACATTGCGATCCGGCGGGGATTGTTTTCTATCCCCGCTATTTCGAGATGATCAATGACTGTGTCGAAGTCTTTTTTGATCAGGCGTTGGATTGGCCGTTTGAAGACATGCATCAGACAGGTGGGGTGCCCACTGCGCGGATCGAAACTGATTTTTCTGCACCGTCGCGCCACGGCGATCATCTTGACTTCACGCTGAGCCTCACCCGAATTGGCGCCAGCAGCATCTCGACGGATTTGCGAGTGACGTGTGGAGATGAGCTGCGCCTGCAAGCCAGATCGGTTTTGGTCTACATCAACAGCACGGGCCGGCCGCAACCCTGGCCCGACGCCATCCGCCCGCGCCTGCAACAGTATATGAAAGAGACGACATGAGCCTGAAAGAGATCCACCCCGACGGATGGGCCCCTGCGCTGGGATATGCCAACGGTATGCTCGCAGAAGACGGCACACTGCACGTAGGAGGCCAGATCGGCTGGAACGCGCAGAAAGAGTTCGAGGCCAAAGATTTCATTGGTCAGATGGAACAGACCCTCAAGAACATTCTGGCTGTGGTCGAAGCTGCGGGCGGCCAGGCCACTGACATCGCGCGCTTGACCTGGTTTGTGAAAGACAAACAGGAATATCTGGCGCATCAACGTGAGGTGGGGCAGGCCTATCGCCGCGTTTTGGGGAAACATTTCCCGGCGATGTCGATGCTTGTGATCAAGGACCTGATTGAAGATGAGGCGTTGATCGAGATCGAAGCCACGGCACATATTTCTAAGTGAGATCTGTGTGACACTTAGAATTGACTTTGGGGCCTAGGCTGGTTTGATCAAAATCCGCTTTGGCCCCTTGTCATTTCCCGGATAAGCGCCACAAATGCCCGTTAGGAAACTTGCTGTAGGGGCGCGGGGCATGACCAACTGCGATCAGATGTATATTGCCGGCCAGTGGCAGACGGCGCGCGGGCAGGCTGTGGCGCTGATCAACCCGGCAACCGAGCAAAGCGCGGGCGATCTGATCTGCGCCAGTCCGGCGCAGGTGACCGAAGCGGTTGATGCGGCTCGGGCGGCGTTTGATGCAGGATGGGGGCAGTTGGACACACTGTCCCGGGCCGAGTATTTACGTGCCTTTGTGGCGGCTCTGGAAGAGCGGCGCGAAGAGCTTGCGCAATGCATCAGCGCCGAGATTGGCACCCCCATTGATTTTGCCCGTGCCGGTCAAGTCGGGGCCGCTTTTGCGCATCTTGAGGCTACTCTGACCGCGTTGGACCACCTGGTCAATGACCGGCCGCTGACCCAATTCGACGCCCACCGCATCCGCTATGAACCTCTGGGGGTGGCCGTTTTGATCACGCCGTGGAATTGGCCTTTGAATCAGGTGGTTCTTAAGGTCGGCGCAGCCCTGGCTGCGGGCTGTTGCGTGGTGTTGAAACCTTCAGAATTGTCGAGCCGCACAGCCGTTATTCTGGCCAAAGTTATCGAGGCGGCGGGGCTGCCGGAGGGTGTGTTCAACCTGATCCTCGGCGACGGCGCGGTGGGTGCGGCTTTGGTGGAAATCCCGCAGATTGATATTGTGTCTTTTACCGGGTCCACCGCCACAGGTCGTGAGATTGCCAAACAGGCGGCTCAACACTTCACGCGCACGACCTTAGAGCTTGGTGGGAAATCTCCGAATATTCTCTTTGCGGATTGTGATCTGCCAACCGCCGTCCGGCAGGGTGTTGCGCATTGCTTTCGAAATTCTGGTCAATCCTGCAACGCCGCCACGCGCATGCTTGTTCAGCGCGACGTCTACGATGAGGCGGTTGCCTTGGCTTTGGAGGCGGCCGAGCAGACTTATCTCGATGCACCGGATCACCCGGGCGGGCACCAAGGCCCGCTGGTCAGTCAGTCGCAATACGAACGGGTGCAACGCTATCTGCAGATCGCCAAAGACGAGGGCGCGCGGTTTGCCTATGGCGGGGCAGGGCGCCCGGATGGGATCGAAGTTGGCTTTTACGCCCGACCAACGGTACTGGCGGACGTTACGCCAGAAATGACCGTGTTCAAAGACGAGATCTTTGGGCCGGTTTTGTGCATGACACCATTTGACACTGAAGACGAGGCCATCGCCCTCGCGAACGACAGCCCCTATGGACTTGCCGGATATGTTCAGACCGCTGATGAGGCCCGGGCCGACCGGGTGGCGCAGCGGTTACGGGTTGGCATGGTGCAGGTGAATGGCAAATCGCGTGAAGGTGGGGCACCGTTTGGAGGCATGGGGCAATCGGGCTCGGGCCGTGAAGCCGGGCTTTGGGGAATTCGCGCCTTTCAGGATATCAAATCGATAAGTGGTGTCGCCCGGAACAATTGAGCCGTGTCAAAGACACGGGTCTGACCGAAGGCTAAACCTAGCCCCAAAGAGACAAAGGGAACGGAAATGCAAATTGCATCTTTGAGCGCGCCGGGACGGGGCGAAACCGATCGGTTGATCTCGCTGGTGGCGGCCCGTCTTGAGGCCGAGGGGTATCGATTGACGGGGATCGTGAAGGTTCAGCAAGAGATGCCCGTTGATGCGCATCACTGTGATATGGATGTCCGTGTTTTGCCCGGCAAAGACACCATTCGGATCACGCAATCGCTGGGGCAACATTCAAAAGGGTGCCGGCTCAACCCCGAGGCCATCACCCAAGCTGTTGCGGCTGTTGAGGCCACAGATCAACAGGAGGCAGATCTTTTTGTGCTCAATAAATTTGGACCGGAAGAGGCCGAAGGTCGGGGATTTCGCATGGCGATAGGCGCCGCTCTGGAACAGGGGGTTCCGGTCTTGGTTGGGATGAGCGGAGGCGAGGCGAACAAAGCGGCCTTTGCTGAGTTCGCGGGTGAGATGGCGGTGGCTGTCCCAGCAGATGAAGAGGCCATCTTTGCCTGGTGTCGCGCGGCAATTGCCTCCCGAGGCTAACCGCAGATTGAAGTAAACGTGCCTGCAGTTCTGGTGACCATGTCACGGAAGGGCCGTGCTTCCGATGCTGGATATCGGAAACGTACTGCATATGCGAAGGGACCTACCCCCTTCCTACGAAGGCCTATACCAATGAGAACCCCACCGTAGCGATGCGATGGCATATCCTGTGCTCGGATCTTTCGACGAGGCAGGCATGCTGTTTCCCATACTACAGGATATCGCCTTTTTGGTTTTAGGCGGTGTCGGGCTTTATGGCATCCGCGTTTCGCGGATGTTGGTGCAACGCAAAATCGCTCAGCAGGCGCTGATCGGTTGTGTGTTTGGGATCTCGTTCTTTTTGGTCTGCGCCAACGTATTCGTTGATGGCAATCAGATCGATCTTGATGTCGGCGCGGGTGCTCTGTTGTTCGCAGGATATCTAGGCGGCCTGCCGGGGACTCTGACAGCGCTCATTGCGGTGGCTGGCTCCTCCGTGATTGGGACTACGGATCAAGTTGTTTCCTATTTCTTTGCCCATGCAATTCTGGTGATCTTGGGCGTTCTGGTACGATTTGTTATTCGACCGGGTGACCAGACTAATGTTCCACCTGACGCCGCCTTGTTTTGTGTGGCCGGGTTTCTTTTGGTGCATGTGACCCCCTTGCTGATGTCGATGCGCGAGCTGGGATCCGATGGCTTTATTCGTGCGGCTGCACCTGCTGTGACAGGTACACTGTCCATTCTGCTCATGGTGATGATCATCAATGTGGCAGGACGATTTGCAAGACGCGTGGAGCAGTTCAAAGAGCTGAATGAGCGGTTTTCTCTGGCATTAGAGGCCTCTGGCATGGGGGTCTTTGTTTGGCGGGCAGGGCAGGATGTCTTGCAAATAGATCAAGCGCTGATTGATCTTCTTGGTTTGCACCCAAAGGCTGATATTGTCGCCTATGATGGCTGGCTGACCCAGGTTCACCCAAGAGATCAGCTTTATGTGGATCGCACCATCTGCGATCTTTGGGAGGGATCTGTTCAGGTCGACCTGCTTGAATTTCGTTGGCTGCATGCCACGCGCGGCGTGCTTCATCTGCAGTGTAAGTGGCAAACCGAAGTCGATAGCACCGGCAAAACCATCTGTGTCACGGGCGTGGTTCTGGATGTGTCGGACCTGCGGCAGAGCCTCGATCAGACCCAACAGGCCGAAGCGCGGCTAAGCACAATTGCCGCGAACCTGCCCGGTGTTGTGCTGAGTTTTGATCTGGTCGACGGGGCGCCGGATCAGGTGCTTTATGTCAGTGATGGGTGCCGGGACATATGGGGCAAATCACCAAGTGAGTTGAAGTCGGATCCAGAGATCTTGTTCCAGTCGACACCGGGTGTGCAGGATCACTCTTTCCTGAAATCTCTAAGCTATTCGGCGGCGACCCTGTCACCTGTGACACGCCGAATTGAGGTGGAGACCGGCACACAGTCAACGGTCTGGCTTGATTTCCATGCGGATTTCCACCGGATGGACGCCCGGCGTGTGCGGGTCGATGCGATTTATCTCGATGTCACACGTGAGGTCGAGACCCATCAGGAGTTACAGCTTCAGGCCGTGGTGGCCAATCGGGCACAGCGGCAGGAAAGTATCGGTCAGCTGACAGGCGGGATTGCGCATGATTTCAACAATTTGCTCGCTATCATTCTAGGGAATCTTGAGATCCTGCGCGAAGACAACACCGATCCAGATCAACAGGAATCGATCGAAGCGGCCATCAGTGCCACCAACCGTGGGGCGGATCTGACCCGCGGGATGTTGGCATTTGCCAAGCGGGCCAAGCTTGAGCCAACCTCAACGGATGTGAACGCGATTGTCGAAGACACCCGTAAATGGGTTGAGCGGGTGATGCCCGGGAACATTGAATTTGACACGGCATTGGATAAATCCGTGCGGCAGGTCAACCTCGATCACTCCGCCTTAGAAGGGGCTTTGTTAAACCTATTGATCAATGGGCGGGATGCCATGCCCGATGGCGGTAAGATCAAAGTTTCTTCCGCAGAAGTCACTCTGACCAAATCCGACCTGAAGGCGCTGGCTGGCACGGATTTGATGCCCGGACCCTATGTGCGGCTGGCGGTCACGGATACGGGCACGGGCATCAGCGAGGACATACTTGCGCATGTGTTTGATCCATTTTTCACCACCAAAGGACCGGGCAAAGGCACGGGGCTTGGACTGTCCATGGTGCGTGGGTTTGTCGAACAAAGTGGTGGCGGTATTGAGGTGAAAAATCTGGATATCGGATGCCAGTTCTCAATGTTCTTTCCGATCATGGGGCAGGTCGTTCCGCTTCCAACCGCGAAACAAGACCATGTGCCTGCTGCGGAACATCGGTTTAGTGGGCAAAAGGTCCTGTTTGTCGAAGATGAGCCAGATGTACGGTTGATCGTTCGCCGCATGCTGGAAGATTTTGGTCTTACCGTTGTTACGGCCTCCTCTGGTAAGCAAGCGGTTGATCTCTTTGAGAAAGATCCAGACATCGATCTTCTACTGTCGGACTTGATGATGCCGGGTGAGGTGCAGGGGGCCGATGTCGTAAGAGTGGTGCGAGAGCGACGCCCCGAGGTGCCTGTGGTGGTGATGTCAGGGTATGGCGCGGATCACATCCAAACGGTTGATGCAAATGCAAGACTGACAAAACCGGCGTCCCGCAAAAAGCTGCGTGGTGTGCTGGAAGAACTTGTCGCTATGAACCCCTCACGCAGTTATCGCAGGGAAAATGAGTAACTCATTAAAAAGCTTTGCGTTTTCAGGGGTTGCTTCGGGTTTGTTTATTCTCCGTTAGCGTCTGACGGCCATTGTGCCTTGGGGGGTTCTAAGGCACAACAGGTCTGACGATGCGTGGTAGGGATAAGAAGGATAAAGAGTTTGGTGTTCTGCTTTTGCTAGAGCAGGCGGTGCGCCAGACCTATGCGGATCGTCGGTCATCCGCCATCCAGCCGCTGCAATGGTCGATCCTGCGTTATCTTCACGTTCAGCCACAGCCCAAACGACAGCTGCGCCATCTGGCGGAACATCTCAATCTCACACGCGCGCCTGTGGCGCGCGCAGTGAAAACACTGGAAGCTCGGCAATTTGTTGTTCAGGTTGATGGGGTGACAGATATGCGGACCAAGACCATTGGTCTGACCGCCGCGGGCGCCGAAATTCTGACCTCCGATCCCATGCGCGCAGCGGCGCGTCGGCTTGCGCTTCTCCCAGAAACGGATCGTGCCTGCTTCCAGGATGTGATTGAACAGGTCTTTCTGTCGGCCTCAACACGGTAAGTTATCCCCAGGCTAGTGTTGCAAATGTGCATAACTTCCGAACTCTCTCAACCTTTTGCAAATATACCTGTGGTTGAGATGAAGGTTTTGCTCTGAGATGCGCGTGATAGTGCCGCTTTCGCGTGCTCCACCGCTTTTCGGACAGGGGCCCTGTGAGCTTATGTCAGTGTTTTGAATTTCTTAACGTTTACATGAATATATAATTTTAACCCAGCTTTAATCTGTTCATTCTACTTGTACGTGTGTTAGTTTACCGTTAGTTCTGTGTTAGTAGCAACGAAGTTTGCAAGTGACAGATGTCGCTAAGCTCGTTGGTACCTAAGTCAGTTAATTGTTGTTGTGTGTCTGTGGTGACTGAGGTGTCGCGCATGTGGATCAACAAGAGAGGCTTTATAGCACTATGGGGCTATTACAGACGATGGGGGGCATGTACGTGGCCGCAGTCGAACAACCAAGCGAGCAGCAGGGGTCTCCGGCCATGCTCGAAGCGTCAGGTGAACTGACGCAAGCGGCGCAAATCATTGAAAACGCAGCGATGACCCTGGCAGGGGAAGTTGATGGCGGGCGGGTGACACATCTGTTGCTGATGTCACAACAGCTGGAACGGATTGCCTCTCAGCTGGTGGAAGGTGACACCCCAGCATAACAACATTGTCGTTGGGCTCCCCCGCATGATAAGCGCGTCTCACGCGTGACTTGGGGATCTTACATGACTGATACGCTTTCTCCACTTTCGGTGTCCGACTGGGATCCGACACTTGGAGCCATTTCCGAAGATATGGGTGGCATGCCCATCAACGTCCATAAGCTTATGGCGCACAACCCGGCACTCCTCAAAGCTTGGTGGTCCTTTCGGAATCATTCGGTTCAGGGTGGCACCTTAGGCCCTCGTCTGGGGGAGTTGGTGATCCTACGCGTCGGTATACAGCTTGCGGCGTGGTACGAGTGGGGATCCCATGTGGATCGCTCATTGCGGTGTGGCCTGTCGCTTGACGAAATCAACCGGGTCTTGCAGCGCGATATCTCAACAGTTTGGGCCAAGGATGAGGCCGCATTGTTGGAAGCCGTCGATGAACTGGTTGAAGATCATGCACTTTCCCGCGCCATGCGCCTGCGTCTGGCTGAACACTTCTCCGTCGAGCAAATCCTTGATATCATTGCGATCCATGGCATGTACGTCATTCTGGGCTGTATGATCCGGTCTTGGGGACTTGAACTGGATGACGCGGTCAATGCGCGGATCGAAGAGCACACCACACCCGAAAGTTTTGCTGCAGCGGCCACGGCGTTTCACGCAAGGTGAGAGCTTGGCACGCCTTTGGTTTTTCAATATGTTTGGACAAATTGTCCTAACATATAGGGTTAACCCCCGGGCGGAGCAGGGTGATCAAAACCTATCGTGATATCAAGGCCGATGTGCTGGACAAGATAACCGGGGGCACGTGGCCACCCGGTGAGATGTTGCCCAATGAGGCGGACCTCGCAGAAGACTACGGCTGTGCTCGTGCGACGGTGAATCGGGCTTTGCGTGAGTTGGCCGAAGAGGGGCTGCTTGAGCGTAAGCGTAAATCCGGCACACGGGTGCGCGCGGCGCCACAACGGCAGGCTCGGTTTGATATTCCGCTGACTCGACGCGAGGTGGAAGAGGCCGGTGCCCAGTATCGCTATGCATTGGTGATGCAGCAGGTCGTGCAGGCGCCAGAATGGCTGAGGGCACGTATGTCCTTGTCTGAAAAGGCGCGGGTGCTTGAGGTCATCGCCATGCACTATGCGGATGGAGCGCCGTTTCAACATGAGGCACGCTGGATCAATCTGGAGGCTTTGCCGCAGGCGGAGGAACAGGATTTTTCACAGCGTGGCGCCAATGAATGGCTGGTTGAGACTGTGCCATTTTCTGATGTCGAACTGGCCTTCAGCGCGGCGGGCGCGGATGCCGGGCTCTCGCATCATTTGGGATGTGAGGCGGGGGCGGCTCTGTTTCGGATGGAGCGGTCGACCTGGTTTGACGCCCGCGCTATCACCTTTGTCCGGCTCAGCTATCGTCCGGGCCATCGTATGACGGCCCGGTATTGATCTTGGGTCTGGTTAAAGACCCTCGCGCAGGGTTTTGACCGCCTTGGCATAATCCGCAACGATCGCTTCGCGACGAATATGGCGGCCGTCCTGTACCAGATGACGCCCGCCCGACCAGACGTCGCGCACCATGTCATTTCCGCCCGCAAAGACAAAGCTGTCCAATGCAGTATCACCCTGCAAACCCATTAGATCCACATGCGCACTGTCGAGCGCCATAAGGTCCGCGGGTTGCCCAACCTCAATGCGTCCCGTGCCTCGTCCCGCGACCTGTGCGCCACCTGTGCAGGCATCGAGCATCAGCCGGTGACCGGTTGAGAGTTCGGCCGTGGCATAGGCCGCACGGCTGTGGTCACGCAGGCGTTGCGAAGTGTCCAACTGGCGCAGCTCTTCCGCCAGAGAGATGCGGATGTTGCTGTCTGACCCGATGGCGATGCGCCCTGCGTTTTCGGCCCACCGCATTCCGTCAAAGATACCATCCCCAAGGCTGGCCTCAGTCAACGGGCACAGCCCGGCCACCGCGCCGGATTTCGCCAGACCTTCGGTCTCATGGGGCAGCATCTGGGTGCAGTGAATCAGGCTCCATTGTCCCGACATGTCGAGATTGTCCAATGCCCATTCAACAGGGCGTGCGCCCCAGGCGGCTTGAACCTCGTCCACTTCGGGGATCTGCTCGGCCAGATGCATATGAATAGGTGCGCCCTGCGCCAGTTCGCCCAGCATCGCAAAATCTTCGCGGGCCACAGCGCGCAGTGAGTGTGGGGCCACGCCAACCAAGCCGTCGGGCAGGGCTGAGATACTGGTGCGCGCCTCTTCAATCAGTCGGGCATAGGCGTCGGGTGTGTTGCCAAAGCGGATCTGACCGGCCCCCAATGGGCGTTGATCACACCCCCCGAACCGATAAAGCACGGGCAGAAGCGTGAGGCCCATGCCCGAGGTTTCGGCGGCGGCAATCACTCGATCCGACATCTCGCCGAGTTTGTCATAGGCAATGCCACCCGGCTGGTGATGCAGATAGTGGAACTCGACCGAGGCGCCAAACCCGGCTTCTAGCATTTCCATCTGCACAAAGGCGGTTATGGCCTGCACCTGATCCGGGGTCAGTTGATCCAGAAACTGAAACATCAACTTGCGCCAGGTCCAGAAGCTGTCACTTGGCAGCTCGCCGCGCTTTTCGGTGAGACCCGCCATGGCGCGTTGAAACGCATGGCTGTGGCCATTGGCCGGGGCCGGACAGAGCAGCCCAACACGGGTTCCAATTGGATCGGTCCCGGCGGTGATGGCGCTGATTTTGCCATCCGCGATGTCGATGCGCACATTGTTTTGCCAGTTTTTGCCCACCAGCGCGGTTTCGGCCCAAAGGCTTTGCATGCCCCGTGTCCCTTCTTGACGGATATTAAGTATAGACATAAAAGCATAATGGACGAGTTAATCCAAGGTGGAATCGCATGCTGCTGACCAATCTTCGCGCCGCAACGATGACAGGAGAGGGTCGATATGGCCTGATCGATGATGCGGCCATACTGATCGAAGGGGAGCAGATCGCCTGGGTGGGCCCACGGGCCGATGCCCCAGCGGGCGAGGCGCGTGATATGGGCGGGCGTCTGGTGACGCCGGGTCTGATCGATTGCCATACTCATATTGTGTTTGGCGGCGACCGGGCCAAGGAATTTGAAATGCGTCTGGAAGGGGCCTCTTATGAAGAGGTGGCCCGCGCCGGGGGCGGCATTGTCTCAACCGTGCGCGCCACCCGAATGGCCAGCGAAGAAGACCTTCTGCAGGATGCGCTGCGCCGGGTTGATGCCTTTCTGGCCGAAGGTGTGAACACGCTTGAGGTCAAATCGGGCTATGGGCTTGATCGCGACAGCGAGCTGCGCATGCTGCGGGTCGCGCGACAGATCGAGGCGCGTCGTCCGGTAAAGATCTGCACCAGCTATCTTGCGGCCCACGCGGTGCCCGAAGAATATGCCGGTCGTCCGGATGCCTATATTGATGACGTGGCCATTCCGACCCTGCGTGAGGCCCATGCCCAAGGTCTGGTCGACGCTGTGGACGGGTTCTGCGAAGGGATTGCCTTTGACACGGTCCAGATCGAACGGGTGTTTCAGGTCGCACAAGAACTGGGTCTGCCTGTTAAACTGCACGCCGAACAGCTGAGCCATCTTGGCGGCACTGCGCTTGCGGCCAAATACAAAGCGCTATCGGCGGATCACGTGGAATACGCCACGGAAGAGGATGCCAAGGCCCTAGCGGCCTCGGGGACTGTGGCCACTATTCTGCCCGGCGCCTTTTACACCATTCGCGAAACCCAGGCCCCGCCGATCGCGGCTTTCCGTGCGCATCAGGTGCCCATGGCGCTGGCCAGCGACTGCAACCCCGGCTCCTCGCCGCTGTCTTCGCTGCTGCTGACCATGAACATGGGCTGCACCCTGTTCCGGATGACACCAGAAGAAGCACTTGCCGGTGTCACCCGCAACGCGGCCCGAGCGCTGGGCCTGTCGGATCGCGGAACACTGGCTGTGGGTCAACGCGCCGACCTTGCCATTTGGGATATCAAAGATCCCGCTGAACTGTCGTATCGCATCGGCTTCAACCCGTTGCATGCCCGAATGTATGGAGGAAAATTGTGATCCACGAATTGATCCCCGGTTCCACCCCGTTGGCCACTCTGGAAGCGCTATGGCGCGAAAGCGGGGCCGCGAAACTTGAAGCGACGGCCAAACCCGCCGTCGAAGCCGCGGCCAAGCTGGTGCAAGACGCCGCCGCGGGTGGCGACGCAGTCTATGGTGTGAACACCGGTTTTGGTAAGCTGGCCAGCGTGCGGGTTGCGCCGGAAGACACAGCGCAATTGCAGCGCAATCTGATCCTGTCCCATTGCTGCGGCGTGGGCGCACCTCTGGATGAGGCCACCACCCGTCTGATGATGGTGCTCAAACTCCTGTCACTGGGGCGAGGCGCCTCGGGTGTGCCGTGGGAGACCATCGCTCTGATGGAAGATATGCTGGATCACGGCGTGATCCCGGTGATCCCTGATCAGGGGTCGGTTGGTGCCTCGGGCGATCTGGCCCCTCTGGCCCATATGGCCGCAGCGATGATTGGAGAGGGTGAGGCCACCTATAAAGGTGAACGCCTGCACAGTGGCGAAGCATTGGCGCGGGCCGGTCTGGTCCCGGTTGTTCTTGGGCCCAAAGAGGGGCTGGCGCTGATCAACGGCACTCAGTTCTCAACAGCCTGTGCGCTGGTGGGGCTCTGGACCGCATGGGACAATCTGCGCGCCGCGATTGTCACAGGCGCGATGTCCACGGATGCCATCATGGGATCGACCGCGCCGCTTCTGGACCCGATCCACACGCTGCGCGGCCACGCGGGGCAGATCGAATTTGCCCGCGCCCAGCGTGGATTGCTTGACGGGTCGGTCATTCGTGAAAGCCACCGTGAAGGCGACACCCGCGTGCAGGATCCGTACTGCATCCGCTGTCAGCCACAGGTGGTTGGGGCCTGTATGGACCTGTTGCGCTTTGCGGCGACAACGCTTGAGATCGAGGCCAATGCGGTCACCGACAATCCGCTTGTTCTGGTGGACGAAGGGCGCATCGTGTCGGGCGGGAATTTCCACGCAGAACCCGTTGGCTTTGCCGCCGATCAGATTGCGCTTGCCCTGTCCGAGATTGGTGCGATTTCGCAACGTCGTGTGGCTCTGATGGTTGATCCGGCGCTGAGCTTTGATCTGCCGCCCTTCCTGACACCAGAGCCGGGGCTGAATTCGGGGCTGATGATCGCTGAGGTGACCACAGCGGCGTTGATGAGCGAAAACAAACATCTGGCCAATCCCTGTACCACGGATTCCACCCCCACATCCGCCAACCAGGAAGACCACGTCAGCATGGCGGCCCATGCGGCACGGCGGTTGGAGCGGATGAACCGCAACCTGTCGGTGATCCTTGGTGTTGAGGCCATGTGTGCCGCGCAGGGCATCGAGTTCCGAGCCCCTCTGGTGACAAGCGACGCGCTGCAAGGGGCGATCACCCGTCTGCGCGGGCAGGTGGCCACCATGGGCGATGACCGGTATTTGGCGCCAGATCTCGAAGCGGCGGCAGCGCTGGTGCGGGATGGGACGCTATGTGATGGGCTTGATCTGCCCCAGATCGCGGGTGCCGCATGACCCCGGTTGAAGTGATCCAAGGCGACAGTCCCATTGTTCTGGGGCTGCCGCACACGGGCACATGGATGCCAGACGAGATGTCGGCCCGGATGAACGACACCGGCCGGGCGCTGGCCGACACTGATTGGCATATTCATCAGCTGTATGACGGTATCCTCCCCGGCGCGACAACCGTGCGGGCGGTGTTTCATCGTTATCTGATTGATGCCAATCGCGACCCATCGGGCGTGAGCCTGTATCCCGGTCAGAACACCACAACCCTTGTGCCGCTGACCGATTTCGACGGGAAGGATATCTGGGATCAGCCGCCCACCGAGGGCGAGATCGCTGCCCATCGTGATCTGTATCACGCCGCTTATCATGCGGCGCTAGAGGCTGAGCTTCAGCGGGTGCGGGCCAAGCACGGTGTGGCGATCCTTTATGATTGCCACTCGATCCGGGGCGACATTCCGTTTCTGTTTGAGGGGCGTCTGCCGGATTTCAACATTGGCGACAATCTCGGCGCCACCTGTGATCCTCGGATCACCACGGCGGTGGCCGCGATCTGTGATCAGGCCGAGGGCTATAGCAGCGTCACCAATGGCCGGTTTAAAGGCGGGTGGACCACGCGCCATTATGGCCTGCCCGACGAGGGGATGCATGCGATCCAGATGGAGCTGGCGCAATCCACTTACCTGACGGACGAGGCCGAGCCATGGGCCTATGACGCAGAGAAATCCGCGCGGCTCCGCGCGCATCTTACCCAAATTCTGACAACTCTGGCCGATCTGGCCCCATCGCTTGGAGGCGCAAAATGACAACTCGCCATAACACCCGTGACATCTATCCGCCCACCGGGCCTGAGCTGAACGCCAAAAGCTGGATGACCGAAGCGCCGCTGCGCATGATGATGAACAACCTGCACCCGGATGTGGCCGAAAACCCGCATGAGCTGGTGGTGTATGGTGGCATCGGTCGCGCGGCCCGCAACTGGGAAAGCTTTGACAAGATTGTCGAAACGCTCAAAGAGCTGGAAGAGGACCAGACCCTTCTGGTGCAATCGGGCAAGCCGGTTGGTGTGTTCCCAACGCACAAAGACGCGCCGCGCGTGTTGATCGCGAACTCAAACCTGGTGCCGCACTGGGCCAACTGGGATCACTTCAACGAACTCGATAAAAAAGGCCTGATGATGTACGGCCAGATGACCGCCGGGTCCTGGATCTACATCGGCACGCAGGGCATTGTGCAAGGCACCTATGAAACCTTTGCCGAAGCCGGGCGTCAGCATTTTGGCGGCGATCTGACCGGCAAATGGATCCTGACCGGTGGTCTGGGTGGCATGGGCGGCGCCCAGCCTCTGGCGGCGGTCTTTGCAGGGGCCTGCTGTCTGGCGGTGGAATGTAACCCCGATAGCATCGATTTCCGCCTGCGTACCAAGTACCTGGATGAGAAAGCGGACACGCTGGATGAGGCGCTTGAGATGATCGAGCGCTGGACCAAAGCCGGTGAAGCCAAATCGGTGGGGCTCTTGGGCAATGCGGCCGATGTCTTTGCCGAATTGGTCGAACGCGCCAATGCCGGCGGTATGCGCCCCGATATCGTGACCGATCAGACCAGTGCCCATGACCCGATCAATGGCTACCTGCCGCAGGGCTGGACCATGGGGGAGTGGAAGGCCAAACGCGAAAGCGCACCGAAAGAAGTGGAGAAAGCCGCGCGCGCCAGCATGAAGGTTCAGGTTGCGGCCATGTGTGAGTTCCACGATATGGGCATCCCAACAGTGGACTATGGTAACAACATCCGTCAGATGGCGCTGGAAGAGGGGCTTGAGAACGCCTTTGATTTCCCGGGCTTTGTTCCTGCTTACATCCGCCCGCTGTTCTGCCGTGGCATTGGCCCGTTCCGCTGGGCGGCGCTGTCGGGTGATCCCGAGGATATCCGCAAAACTGACGCCAAGATGAAGGAATTGTTCCCCGAGAACAAACACCTGCATCGCTGGCTTGAAATGGCGGATGAGCGGATTGCCTTCCAGGGTCTGCCTGCGCGGATCTGCTGGATTGGTCTGGGCGATCGTCATAAGGCCGGGTTGGCCTTCAACGAAATGGTCCGCAATGGCGAGCTATCAGCGCCGGTTGTGATTGGTCGTGACCATCTGGACAGCGGCTCGGTGGCCTCGCCCAACCGTGAAACCGAAGCCATGCAGGACGGATCGGATGCGGTCTCAGATTGGCCGCTTCTGAATGCACTGCTCAACACCGCGTCGGGCGCAACCTGGGTGTCGCTGCACCACGGGGGCGGCGTGGGCATGGGCTTTAGCCAACACTCGGGCGTTGTGATCTGCTGTGATGGCTCGGAAGACGCCGAGCGCCGCGTCGGGCGTGTGCTGTGGAACGATCCGGCGACCGGTGTGATGCGTCACGCGGATGCGGGCTATGAGATCGCGCAGGACTGTGCCCGCGAACATGATCTGAACCTGCCGGGTATTCTCAAATAACCGCCAGATTTTAGCACAACAAAAAAACGGGCAGGGCCAGAGCGGCCCTGCCCGTTTTTCTTTGAATAGACCGAATTATTTCAAGCGGATGGCGACGTTTTTGGTCTGCACATAGTTCCAAAGCGCCTCGCGGCCTTTTTCGCGGCCATAGCCGGATTTGCCATAGCCACCAAAGGGGGTTTCAACCCCGCCTGCGTACCATTCATTGACAAAGACCTGACCGGCGCGGATCTGACGCGCGGCGCGGGTGGCGCGGTTGATGTCTTGGGTGAAGACCCCCCCAACGAGGCCGTATTCGGTGCCATTGGCGATCTCGATGGCCTGTTCGTCGCTGTCAAAGCTCAGAACCGAAAGAACCGGTGCAAAGGCCTCTTCCTGCGCGATGGCCATATCCGGGGTCACGTTGGTCAGGATGGTTGGCTCGAGGAAGGCACCGGGGATGTTCATTTTGTGCCCACCTGCTGCGGCCGTAGCCCCGGCCGCAATCGCGTCTGACACCATGCCCGCCGCCCGGTCGCGCTGGGCCTCAGAGACCATGGCCCCCATGTTTGCGCCGAACTCGGTGCGTTCAATGCCGGGACCAACCGAAAGGGATTTGGCCACGCCGGTGATCCGTTCCACCAGCTCATCATGGCGCGATCTATGCACGATCACCCGGCTCATAGCCGAACAGACCTGACCTGCGTTAAAGAAGATGCCCCAGCGCACGTCGTTCTCAAAGGCCTCCAGATCGGCGTCATCATGCACGATGGCCGCCGATTTGCCGCCCAGTTCAAGCACACAGGGCACAACGTTTTTCGCCGCGGCGGTGGCGATGGCCACGCCGGTGCCAACCGAGCCTGTAAAGACGATCTGGTTTACATGCGGATGGGCAGAGAGGGCCGCGCCTGCCTCATGTCCCAATCCGCAGAGCACGTTGACCGCGCCTTTTGGCAGACCCACCGCTTCGGCGGCATGGGCAAACCACGCGTTGGTCAGCGGGGTCAGCTCGGGTGTCTTGATCACAATGGTGTTGCCGGTGGCCAGCGCCGCCGAGAGCGACCGCGCTGTCATCTCGACGGGATAGTTCCACGGGATGATCTGGGCCGAGACGCCAAAAGGTTCGTAGGTGGTGAAATCAAAGTAATCTTTGCCCAGCGGGATCGAGCGGCCTTCGACGGTCTCCGCCTGATTGCCATAGTATTCAAAATACCGCGCGGCACCTTCGATCTCGATCCGCGATTCCCAAAGTGGTTTGCCCTGTTCCAGGGTCAAAACCTCGGCAATCTCGTCGATGTGCTGCATCAGGTAGTGGCCCATGGCCTGCACCATGCGGCCCCGTTCCACTGGGCGCAGATCGCTGAGAACCCCGGACAGATGCACCCGGCGCGCGGCCATCACAGCGCGGTCCACGTCACCCGCATCGGCCAGCGCGTGTTCGGTCAGCTTTTCTCCGGTGCCGGGGTTGATCACATCAATCCGGCCCGCGCCGCCATCGACCCATGCGCCGTCGATGTAGTTCTGCCAATAGGGTTTGATCTGGCTCATCTGTTGTCCTTTCACAGGCCACAGGTCGGAGGAACTCCGACGGGGTTGATGGGGTTGGCCAAGCTTTAGGCCCTGAGGTGAGGCGCAAACTAGCTTACCTGCGACATTTCCGGTGAAATTCGGCGATTTGACATGAGAATTCATCGGGTTTGGATGAGGTGTGCTCACCTCAAGTGTATTCGCCACTTACCTACGATAGAACCGGTGCAAAGCGGGGTTACGCTTGAGTAAATGCGATTAGACCATTGCGCCAACGGGGGTTTGTCTGTTTTCTGCGGCTACATCAGAAGGGGTGGGCAACATGGACGTGCAAGACTGGGTTGGCAGATCAGAACAGACACAGGATTTGTTGATCCCACGATCAGCGCAGTTCATGCAGGCCACGCTGGGGCAGAAGACGACGCTGCAACACGGGGATGCGCTGCCGCCTTTGTGGCACTGGCTCTATTTCCTTGAGGCCAAGCCGCGTGATGAGCTGGGCCGCGACGGGCATCCACAAAAGGGAGGGTTTGTGCCACCCGTGGCATTACCACGCCGCATGTGGGCCGGGGGGCGGTTTGAATTTCAAAACCCGCTTGTGATTGGGCAAGAGGCCACACGGGTCTCAACCATTCAGTCTGTTCAGGAAAAAGAGGGCCGCTCAGGTCCACTGTGTTTTGTCACAGTGCGTCATGAAATCCGTCAGGGCGATCAGGTGTCGCTGACTGAAGAGCATGACATCGTCTATCGTGCCGACCCCGATCCCAATGCGCCCAAGCCAACTCCTGCGCAGGCGCCGCAACATGCAGAGGTGTCAGAACAGATCACACCAGATCCAACCCTGCTGTTTCGCTACTCGGCTCTGATGTTCAATGGGCACCGTATCCATTACGACGTCGATTACGCGCGCGATGTGGAAGGATACGAAGGGCTGGTGTTTCATGGGCCTTTAACCGCGACGCTTCTGGCTGATCTGGCTCAACGCCACTTGGGCAAGCCGCTCAAACAGTTTTCCTTTCGAGGCGTGGCGCCGATTGCCGGCATGTCCCCGTTTCATATCGAAGCCGCCTCTGACGGCGCTGGTCTGAAATTCTGGGCGCGGCGACAGGATGGCGCGCTGGCTATGACAGCCAAAGCCTTGGCGTAAACCTGAAACACATCTGCGGCAAATCCTGTGTCTGCGCTTTGCAGGCTGGCGATTGCCCGGAGTTCTGGATATGACACGTCGCAACTTGGCTTATGCCATCCGGGGGTGGGATGAAACGCATTCATAGCTTGCTGCAGTTTTGCGCCAAGGCGATGGCCGTGATCGGCGGCGTGGTTCTTGTTGCGCTGATTGTCATGACCTGTTTGTCCATTTTAGGCCGTGCGGCCAACACAATGCTGCACGGATGGCTGGACAGCGATGTCTGGGGTGACGGGGCGCAATGGTTGATCGACAGCGGTATCGGTGCAATTCGCGGGGATTTCGAATTGGTCGAAGCGGGCATGGCCTTTTGCATCTTTGCATTTCTGCCCTGGTGCCAGATCAGCGGCGGCCACGCCGTCGTCGAGATTGTGACCAACCGCCTGCCAATTCCCGCCAACCGAGTGCTGGTTTTTCTGTCTGAGGCGCTGTTTGCCACCGTGCTTGTGGTGATCACGTTGCAGCTTGAGCTTGGGTTCGAACGGAAATTGCGGTCTGGCCAGACCACCCAACTGCTGCAGATGCCGATCTGGTGGGCTTATGGGGCCTCTCTTGTCGGGGCGGCTCTGGCGGCGCTGATGTCGATCTATGTTGCCGTGCTGCGCTTGCTTGAACTGTTTGGTGCCGCGCCATTGCTCCCACGGACGGAGACGCAGACGTGACAGCCCTAGAAATTGGTTTCTATTCCTTCCCGGCTCTGCTGGCTCTGATCTTTCTGCGCGTGCCCATCGGTCTGGCGATGTTTGTCACAGGGTTTGTCGGCATGTGGATCTTGACCGGAAAGCCCAATCTGGCGCTGGCGCGGCTAAAAACCGAGAGCTTTACAACCTTCTCCAATTATTCCCTGTCCATTGTGCCAATGTTCCTGCTGATGGGGTACTTCGCGACACTGGGCGGCATGAGCCAACGCCTGTTCAAAGCGGCAGAAAGCTGGCTAGGGCATCGCAAAGGCGGCGTGGCCATGGCCGCGATCGGGGCCTGCGCGGGCTTCGGCTCGATCTGCGGATCATCTCTGGCCACCGCTGCCACCATGAGCCGCGTGGCGCTGCCCGAGTTGAAAAGCTATGGCTATGCGGGCGGTTTTTCGACGGCAACTCTGGCCGCTGGCGGAACCTTGGGCATTTTGATCCCGCCGTCGGTTGTTTTGGTGATCTACGCCATTCTTACCGAGCAAAACATCGCCAAATTGTTTCTCGCGGCCTTCCTGCCGGGCGTATTGGCGGCGCTGGGCTATATGATGGCGGTGCGGTTTTATGTCTGGCGTCATCCTGAGAGCGCAGGCCTGCGTGCCCCTATCCCTTACGCCGAGCGGTTCCGGGCGCTGGCAGCGGTCTGGCCGGTGCTCTTAGTGTTTGTGGCTGTAGTGGGCGGCATCTACGGCGGAGTTTTCACCCCAACCGAGGGTGCCGCTGTGGGCGCGCTTGGCACCGGTGTCATTGCCTGGGCCAATGGCGGGTTAACCTGGCAAAGCCTCATCGACAGTTTCACCGATACCGCCAAATCCTCGGCGATGATTTTCTTTATCATTCTAGGGGCGGGATTTTATAACGGTTTTCTGGCGCGCACGCGACTGCCGCAGGAGCTGTCGTCTTGGGTGGTTGAGCTCGGGGCGGCGCCGATTGTTGTGTTGGCGCTCATTTTGTTGCTCTATCTTGTGCTGGGCTGTTTCATGGACAGCTTGTCTATGATCCTTCTGACCGTCCCAATCTTTTTCCCGGTGATCACCGCGCTGGATTTCGGGATGAGCGCGGAACATGTGGCCATCTGGTTTGGCATTTTGGTGTTGATTGTGGTTGAGGTCGGGTTGATCACGCCCCCTGTTGGCATGAACCTCTTTGTGATCAACGCCATGGACCGAGACACCCCGATGGGCGAGACCTATCGCGCAGTGTTGTATTTTGTGGTCTCCGATCTTCTGCGTGTGGCTGTGCTGATGGCGTTCCCGGTGATCACACTGGTCTTTTTGCGCTAATTGCCAAATGCTGTAACGTCACTTCGAGACAGAGGGCTTTTCTGCGCAGCCGCCTGCGGGTAGTTTCGCGTTAAATATTACAAACGGGAGGCTTCTATGGATTTTTCGGGACATGTTGCGGTTGTCACCGGCGGTGCCAGCGGGTTGGGCGCGGCTACGGCACGTCGTTTGGCGGCGGAAGGCGTAAAAGTCGCAATTCTGGATTTTGACGCCGAGCGCGGTGCAGACGTCGCGGCCGAAATTGGCGGGATCGCGATCAAAACGGATGTGGGCGACGAAGCCTCTGTTGCGGCAGCCTTTGATGAAATCCATGACAAACTGGGGGTGCCCCGGATCGCTGTGAGCTGTGCAGGGGTGGCTGGCGCGGCGCGTATTGTTGGCCGTGAGGGCAAACTGTCGACCGACCTGTTTGAAAAAACTATTCGCGTGAATTTGATGGGCACTTATAACGTGATGTCCCATGCCGCGCGCGGGATGCAGGGGCTTGATCCGCTTGAAACGGGTGAATGCGGTGTGGTGATCAACACCGCATCAATCGCTTATCAGGATGGTCAGTTTGGTCAGGCGGCCTATGCGGCCTCCAAAGGGGGCGTGGCCTCGATGTGCCTGCCTGCCGCGCGTGAGCTGGCGAAAACCGGCATTCGTGTTATGGCGATTGCTCCGGGGCTGTTTAACACGCCGATGATGGAAGGGCTGCCTGAGGAAACCACCGCCGCCATCGTGTCAAACGTGCCATTCCCGCATCGTTTGGGATTTCCTGCGGAATATGCGCAGATGGTCTGTCAGATTGTGGAAAATCCCTATCTGAACGGTGAAACCATTCGCATTGACGGCGCAGTTCGTTTGCCGCAGCGCTAAATCTTAGGGACGGGGTGTCGCTTGCTTGTTCCAAGCCTCGCCCCACCCGCCGTCCCATAAGGGCGGACAGGCTTCTTCTTTTCAAAAATACTCCCGCCGGAGGCATCCAATGCAACCGGCGGAACCGTCTGTCGGGTTCAGTTCAGATCTTCCAACAGACGACCATGTCGCCGGGTTTCATCCAACACCTCGCCAAAGGTGGTCAACCCCTGCGCCTGCAACATCGGCAGCATCTTAACCAGAACCTCGGCGGTGGCCTGTGCATCTCCCAAGGCGGTGTGTCGCAGTTCGGTAGGAATGCTCACCCCAAGACGATCGCACAGGGCATCCAGTGTATGGATCTGGGAGGCACCAAACAGCACCGCGGAAAGCAAGACCGTGTCGAGGATCGGGTGATCCCAGGTGACCGCCATCGCCCCTTTGTGCCGGTGTAGAAAGGCCATATCAAACGGGGCATTGTGGGCGACAATGACCGACTGCGCCGCAAAGGCGTGGAAGGCACGGCCTGCCTCTGCGATTGACGGAGCGCCTTTGACCATCTGATCGGAGATATGATGGACCTTGGACGAGGCCGCAGGAATGGGGCGGCCGGGATCGACAAGTTGATTGATCCGTTCGCCGGGCACAATCCGACCATTGACCACCCGCACGGCGCCGATCTGGACGATTTCATCTTTGTGCGGCAGCAACCCCGTGGTTTCCGTGTCAAATACGGCAAAGGTCAGATGCGCCAGTTTGGTCTCCAGAACCGAGACCTTTTGCGGGTGTTCAAAGAGATCGAAATCATAGACCAGTGGGCGCGCAGCCTCTGGGGAGATATTGATCTGGGTGGAGTCGATCATCATCAGATACCCCGTCTCCAGAGGCTTAAGACGGGCGGCAAAGCTTTGCGACCTGTCCTGTGACTGGGCTTCAAAGGCAACCTCAAGCCCGGTTTTTTCAAGCTTGCTCACGGCGGTTTTCAGACCGCTTGCTTCGAAGTAATCGCTCAGGGGGGCGTTCAGACGGGGCACACCCAGCTGGGACAGGATCTCGGCGGCCTGCCCGTCATATAGCACAATCTGGCCTTGTGGGTTGACGAGGAGCATGGCGACCGGAATTTCGCTGAGAAGCGCCGTCAGATGTGCGGTCTCAGAGGCCAGTCTTTCGGTTTCGCGGGCCACTTTTTGCGCAGCCGAAAGCGTGCTTTCCCCCAAGGCGGAGCTGACGGCATGTGCGGCGGGGGCCAGATCGCCAAGGTATTTGGCGGTTTGAGTGTCGACATCGGTTTCAACGCCGGCATGGGCCCGGACCCGCATTTGCGCCGCAAGCGCCTCAATCGGTTTGGCAACATGTTCATCAAACAAAAGCCAGATGCCTGTGACCAATCCTAGAAGGCCAAGCCCGGCAAGGAGACCTGCAAAGACAAACCCGTCTGAGACCGAACTTTGCGCCACGCGTCCATGCCCCAACCAGAGCGACACCAAGATCAAAGTGATCCCGCCAAAGGCAATCAGGCAAAAGAACAAGAAGACCCGAAGCCGCAGGCTGAGGCGTGTGAACATATCAGGCCCTTTCGCACACGGTGGCCACAATGGGGTCTGCGGCGCCGACATCGCGCCACACTGGCGCCGAACCGTCGCCAAGGGCAGGATCGGCGCGGCGGCCAGCGGCGCAATCCACCATCATCTGAACCGATTTAACGGTCTGCCAGCGGCCGTAAAAATAGAGATCTGCCAGATAGAGCGCTTCGGTTTGTTCATTGGCGCGCAGATTGTTCGCGTCAACCGCAATGAACCGATCGGTCATGGGCACCACATAGGTCCAGGGGCGCCAGAGCGCGGTGCTGTCTGCGGATTGCGCCACAACCAGACCCTCGGGTAGCGCGCCGGACATACGGCTGTACCAACTGTATTCGCTTGAGATGCCTGTGGCGAACATCGCTGCACCTGCGCCCAAGGGCACAATCCATCGGGGCAGGCGGCCGCCGCTCAGTTTGGAGAGCAGCATCATGAGGCCCGCGCCGGCAAACCCGGCGACAAAAACCGCGATCAGTTCCAAAAACATGCCTGTTCCTCCCTTGTCTGGGTCTTAGCCCAGCATCCCTTTGCCATGTCCTACGGCAGATTGCAGCGATTTGACCACGACGAAGGCGTCTCGCAGATGGCTGCGATCAAAATCAGACAGATCCGCCGGGGCGAGATAATTGTCGGGGGCCAGTCCCTCTTTGATCTGCGCAGCTTGATGTTCGAGCCGGGTTTCGGCAATCAGATCATAGGCATCCAACAGATCCTGCCCGCCAGACTGGCTCAGAACGCCTGCGGCCTGCGCCGCAACGAGGCGCGCGCGGGTGTTGACGGCGCCCAGGGCCCCCTGAAGCGCATAGACCCGACCAAGATCCACCACTGGCACGACGCCGTTGTGTTTCAGATCCAGTTGGTTTTTATGTTCGCCAGACCGGATGGTGGCAAAGCCGCGCAGCAAACCAAGCGGTGGGGTGTGTTTGAGCGAGTTGCCAATCAAATGGGCGACAAAGATCGAGTTTTTCGACGCCGCGGTGAGCGTGGTGTCCTGCAGATCTTCGAACAGAGAGAAAGTGCCACCAATCGGGCGCAGGTCAAACATCACGCTGGCCAGCATTTGCGCTTCGGGGCTGGGTTTGGCAATCCAATTGCTGAAGTAGCCGCGCCAGACGCTCACCGGTTGGCGCCAGCGCGGATTGGTGGCCATCATCTCACCGGGACAATGCACATAGCCGATGTCGTTCAGCCCATCGCAGACATATTTGGCAAGTGCTTCAAAATAGGGGATATCCGTGTCGCGTACTGTGTCATCCAGCATCAGGCAATTGTCCTGATCAGAGACCCCGGTCTGTTCCTGTCGCCCCTGCGAACCGCAGGCTAGCCACAGATAGGGCACCGGCGCGGCCCCAAGGTGTTCTTCGGCCAAAGCCAGAAGTCGACGGGTGGCGGTATCAGCGATATCGGTGATCAGGCGGGTCACCACCTCGTGCCTGTTTCCCCCGGCCACCAGCTGAACAAGCAGTTGAGGAATGCGCGCGGTGACCTTGGCCATCTCCGGGATGCTTGTGGCTTGGGCAATTTCTGACACCAGTTCGGCAGAACTCACCGCCTGGAACCGGGTCAGATCGGTCTGGGTGACAATACCCACCAGTTTTCCGGCCTCAACCACCGGGACATGGCCAATGCGGCGTTCCATCATCATGTGCAACACGTCAGACCCGATATCTGACGGCGACAGGGCGAGAGGGTTATGGGTCATGATATCAGATAGGGCGGTGTCAAAGGGCAGCCCGGCGGCCACCACCTTGCCCGAGATATCCCGAATGGTGGCGATTCCTGTCAGCGTGTCATCTTGGGTGACGCAAATTGAGGAGACATGCGCGTCGCGCATCAGGCGTGCGGCCTCTTGGACCGAGGTTTGCGCATCGCATGTCAATGGCGCGCGGGCCATCAAGGTTTCAACGCGGCTGGTGGCGAGATCGGTTTTCTGTGCTTTGGGGTGGCGAGATCGATCAAAGAACTTTTTGGCGGCCGGATAGTCGGCAATCAGTTGTTGAAACCAATCTTTTGGCAGCACCAAAAGCACGGTCGGCTCGGTTGTGCGGGCCGAAGTGGCCGCGAGACCGCTGCGGAGCAGTCCACGTTCACCAAACGAGTTGCGCGGTCCTAGCAGAGAAACCGGGACATCGTTTTCATCCCGCACCTCAACCTGTCCCTGATGGATCAGATAAAGCCCTGTGAGCTCGTCGCCAAAGGCATAGACCGCTTCGTCGGGGGCAAGTTCATGCATGTGAAACGCTGGGGCCAGAGCCTCAAGCACATCATGCGGCAGCGCGTCATAGGGGTGCACGGCGCTGAGAAACCGGATCAGGTCAGGCAGGGCAAGAGGCATGTGGAAATCCTGTTTGTTAAAAAGGCCAGGGATGCCGCATCAAAACACCCACCGGTCCGAACTCATCACTGGATATCGTCCATTCGGGCCGGCAGATGAATGACACTGATCAAACAAAGCACTTTTTAAAGGGCCTACCCCGGCGGGGAACCGGGGTAGGTTTTCAGATCCTGAAATGTGGACGAGGGAGGTCGCCCAGGATCTAACTCTTAGTGGTCGGCAGCCGCCGCACCAGCGCCACGTGGGATACGTACGCTTTCCACCAACTCTTCGATCTCAGTTGGGATCGGAGCTGTCATCTTCGACACGGTGAAGGCCACTGCAAAGTTTACCATGGCGCCGATGGCTCCGAAGGAGGTCGACTTGATGGTGCCCAGAAGCGGATCTGCATCGGTAAAGCTGTTGGTGTCGGGAATGAAAAACCAACCTTTGTGCAAGAAGATGTAGATCAAAGTGACACCCAGACCGCTCAACATGCCGGCAACCGCGCCTTTGTTGTTCACCTTGGTGAAGATGCCCATCATCAGTGCGGGGAAGATCGAGGCCGCCGCCAGACCAAAGGCCAAAGCAACTGTCTGCGCCGCAAAGCCCGGAGGGTTGAGACCCAGATAGGTCGCCACAGCGATGGCCACGGCCATTGCGATACGGGCCGACAGCAGCTCGTTCTTTTCGCTGATGTTCGGGGTCAGCTGACCCTTCATCAGGTCGTGGCTTACCGCCGACGAGATCGCCAGCAATAGACCGGCCGCAGTCGACAGAGCCGCCGCCAGACCACCGGCTGCCACCAGACCAATCACCCATGAGGGCAGGTTGGCGATTTCCGGGTTGGCCAGAACAAGGATGTCACGGTTGAACTTGGTCAGCTCGTTTTCCGAACCCCAACCCGCAGCTTCCGCAGCGGCTTTGGCATCGGCATCTTTGTCGTTGAAGTAGGCAATACGGCCGTCACCGTTTTTGTCTTCCCAGCCCAGAAGGCCGGTTTTCTGCCAGGTCGCCATCCAGTCATAGCGCGGCTCGCTTTCGATCATTTCAACCGAAACAGGCTCACCCGATGTGCCATTGGGCCACATCATTTCGGTGATGTTCAGACGGGCCATGGCACCCACAGCCGGAGCGGTCAGATACAGCAGAGCAATGAACACCAGCGCCCAGCCCGCCGACCAACGTGCGTCTGCCACTTTGGGAACGGTGAAGAAGCGCATGATCACGTGCGGCAGACCCGCAGTACCGATCATCAGCGACAGGGTGAAGAGCACCATATTGAAGGTGTCGGCGTGGTGTGCGGTGTATTCATTAAAGCCAAGCTCGGCCACAATGGCGTCCAGCTTCTGCAACAGAGGCTCACCCGAAGCTGCGTGATCGCCAAACAGACCCAGCGCAGGGATCGGATTGCCGGTCAGCTGCAGCGAGATAAAGATCGCCGGAATGGTGTAGGCCATGATCAGCACGACATACTGCGCCACCTGCGTATAGGTCACACCCTTCATGCCGCCGAAAACCGCATAGGCGAATACCACACAGGCGCCGATCAGCAGGCCGGTGGTGTTCGACACTTCCAAGAAGCGGCCAAAGGCCACGCCAACACCGGTCATCTGACCAATCACATAGGTGGTAGAGGCGACGATCAGACAGATCACCGCCACAAGACGTGCGGTCGGGCTGTAGAACCGGTCGCCGATGAACTCGGATACGGTGAACTTGCCAAACTTGCGCAGATATGGCGCAAGCAGCAGGGCAAGTAGAACATAGCCGCCTGTCCAGCCCATCAGGAAGGACGAGTTGTCGTAGCCGGTGAAGGCAATCAAACCCGCCATTGAGATGAAAGAGGCCGCCGACATCCAGTCCGCTGCAGTTGCCATACCATTGGTAACCGGATGCACGCCGCGACCGGCGGCGTAGAATTCCGATGTGGACCCCGCGCGGGCCCAGATCGCGATGCCGATGTAGAGCGCAAAGCTTGCGCCCACAAAGAGCAGGTTGATGGTAAACTGATCCATTCTGTCTTACTCCTCGTCGACGCCGTATTCGCGGTCGAGCTTGTTCATGCGCCAGGCGTAGAAAAAGATCAGACCCAAAAAGACCAGGATCGATCCCTGCTGGGCAAACCAAAAGCCCAGATCGGTGCCGCCCACCTGAATGCCTGCCAACATCGGACGCAGCAGTATGCCGAACCCAAAGCTGACCACGGCCCAGATGACCAGACTGATGTAAATGATGCGCATGTTTGCGGCCCAATAGCCTTTGTCGGTGGTCTCAGCCGACTGCGCCTCTTGTGATGTATGATCCGCCATAGCGGTCCTCCTCTTCCTCCAAGGATCCCGGTCCTCGTTCCGGGCATGGCGGGGTGTTACTGAGTAACGCCCCGAACAATCGCACCCATTTCGGTGGCGATCTCAGTGATGTCCCCCATCGCATTGATGCGATGCAGGACGCTTTTGCCTTCGTAATAGGTGATCAGGGGCGCGGTCTGGGCGTGGTAGGCTTCAAGACGGCTCGCCACGGTTTCAGCATTGTCATCGGCGCGCCGCTTCATCTCGGTGCCGCCGCAATTGTCGCAGACCCCTGCGGTTTTGGGCTGTTTGAAACTGTCGTGCCACCCTTCGCCACAGCCCGCGCAGGTGTAGCGCCCGGCAATCCGGGTCACCATGGCGGCGTCATCGACCTCAAGGCTGATGGCGCCATTGATGCGCTGGCCGCTGTCCTCCAGAAGGGTGTCCAGCGCCTCAGCCTGCACCGTGGTGCGGGGGAAGCCGTCCAGGATCACGCCTTTGGCGCAATCCGGGTCGGCAAGACGATCTTTGAGAATGGCGATGACGATGTCGTCGCTCACAAGCTCCCCGGCCTCCATAACCGCTTTGGCGCGCAGGCCCGCCTCGGTGCCTGCGGACACCGCCGCGCGCAAAAGATCACCGGTCGAGAGCTGCACAAAGCCAAAACGCTCTTCCAACATCCGCGCCTGCGTGCCTTTGCCGGCCCCTGGGGGGCCAAGCAGGATCAGGACCGAGGCAATTACTCCGTTTGAGCTACCATCCATTGTTTAGCCCTCCCGGTTCATGCGGTTGTCGACGAGGTTATCGACGACGGAAGGGTCGGCGAGTGTTGAGGTGTCGCCGAGGGCGCCGTAGTCGTTTTCGGCGATTTTGCGCAGGATGCGGCGCATGATTTTGCCGGAGCGGGTTTTCGGCAGGCCGGGGGCCCATTGGATCAGATCCGGGCTG